>Ga0065711_1028808_pt1 | contig 39097 bp, 31 predicted proteins | sample Hoacrofraction12_FD_59098 | JGI IMG/M metagenome (GOLD analysis project Ga0065711, IMG submission 59098) | Hoatzin crop microbial communities from Cojedes, Venezuela - Epithelial fraction 12 v2 (version 2) | ecosystem: Host-associated > Birds > Digestive system > Esophagus > Crop | place...
CCCCCCCCCCTTCTTTTGGTAAGATGATAATATGAGAAAGCTTCTGGCTACTACTTAAAGGAACGGGATGGTGTCTTTTGGAGCCTTGTTGCCGCACTTCATCCTCCTCAGCAGCCAAACTGCACCCCAACATCTGCTAAAGCAACTGGCAAGTGGAAACACCCCTGTAGTAGGACCATGTTTCACACTAATTGCAGCGATGATCAGCAGCCAGCCTTTACAGCCTCTCTGGACAGAGGGGCTGAAGGCAGCAGCAATGTGGCTTTGATCAGGGCTGTCACACTGCCCTTTGCCTCCCACCTTGCCCAGAGCCTCTGCTTGCAATGCGTGCTCACACGGGCTGGGCTGAGGGACACACTTCAGGTGCATCTTAGACACCTAAACACCATTAAATTCTTGTCCTTAATCAGTGCCTCAGTTTACCAGGTTGGTTCCACCTTAGACTCAGGCATCACCATAAATCAGTGGCTACGTTTGCTGGGGTATCACTAATACAGCACAGTTAACCAGGGCAGTCTGAAGTTCCCTGGGGCTTCCCACATTGCCCCAGTCTTTGTCACCAGTTGTGTAACTCTTTACACATCAAGAATAGGTTGTTCTGGGATAGCAAATTGAATGGAAGCTTAAAAATCCATCTGTGGGTGGAACAGCTGCTGCACAAAAACTACTCAGGTGGGTCCTATGTAAGTTTGGGGTCTCAGACAGCACTTTTGGGAAACCTGTTACCTCTTGCAGGTTGGGTGATATGGGAATCATTGCCAGGTAATCTGGACTGATCAAGGTTAACAGACCAATTGCTCCCAGCAGCAACCCCAGCTCCTGGAGAAACGCTCTGTGAGCAAGTCTCCTGTGTGTCCAGGCCAGACTGCCCAGATGCTGTGGGAGAGACAAGGAAAATCTAGACGAGAACCAGGGAGCGGACAGTGCTGGGACAGCAAACTTCCCTTCGGAGCAGATCCCCCAGTCCAGCCAGGCAGCAGCAGGAAGAGCTTCCTAGAAAATAAAGCTGGGAGTTCAAAGTAGGGGAATGTTTTCCTGCCTATAAGGGAATTCAACCTGAAGTCTCCAGGAGAAACGCTGGGATGGAAAACAAAGCCAGCAGCGGGGGCTCTACCCCAGGCTGCACCGTCCCTGAAGTCCTTCGCCTCCAAGATGTGTGGGCTTGTGGAGTCAGAGGACAGAAATGCAACACTGGGTGGGCCAGTCCAGGTTTTAATTTTTTTTGCTATAGCACAGATATAAAATGCTCATTTTCATGTTTCATAACTTTGTCTTGAAGCACATTTTTGATTTGTGTCCAAAGACATAGCAACCCCCCAGATGAAGCCTGCTGCCTGTGTGTGCTTGTACATGCAGGGACAGTTGAGAGACAGATTAACCCTAACCTCTGTTGAGCCAGCTTCCCCTGGCTCATGCCCCTGTAACCTGCCTGCTCACCAGGCACCTTATTAGAGATTTCACTGACTAACAGACAGGATTTGGAGAGGGAAAAAAAAAAAAAAAAAATCAGCTGAATGCCATCAGTTCTTCTCTTTAGCTCCAAGTGAATGTTAATTGCACAGGACTGGCATCAATCATAGCAGAGTGTCTAGAGGCCTCTAGTGTCCAGCAGCTACAAGAACCAGGCCAGTACCTCCACGCAGGCAGAGCCACTCTTCAATAACCAGAAGAAGGATGGGGTGGGGGGGCTGAGAGGGGCAGAGCTGTCAGCAGGAGCCTGGCTAACACTCATTGCTTTGCTGCAACCGATGTCTCGCCTAGAAAAAAAAAAAATCATGGATAGGTGCTTCTTCAGTACTTGCACACCAAATTAAAACTCCACAATTACACATTCTTGCCAGCACAACCCAGCTGTGCTCCCTCCCTCCATGGGTGACCTGGGCAACTCGCTGGGTCAAGCAATAACCAAAACTACTTGCAACCAGAACAGCACATGCAGGGACAGTGTATGCAGAAACCCACCAAAGCAGCAGATGCTTGGTGTTATCTACTAACATACAACACAAGAAAAATCCTTGCTTTGGTCATATAGGAGTCCTCAGACACTTGGATTTGCCCACGTGGAGTCCTCTGACACTAAAAAGAATTGGAGGTCCACTGTTAGAGAGAGCAGCACTGAAGGCAGAACCATTCCAGGACAAAATATTTCCAGCTGGGGAGTGGGGAAAAGGGAGTTTTTGGTTTCCCATGCAAACACCCTGGCTGTCAAAAATATTTGTTACAGGAGATTGGGGCAGCAGAGGTCCCCTCTCCTCCCATCTGCCCATCCCAACAAATTGTGCTCCTCTTCTCCACCGGTCTCACTTTGCACGTGGAAACGCAAATAATCAGAGACCACTTTCTAAGGAGCAGAAAAGGCTTCTGCCTCGCCAGTAAGTCAGAATAATGTGAATTTAAAAGAGAAGGCAGGGGACGGGTCTCTAACAACTTATTGTTTTCCAGAGCTGCTTCAATTAGCAAACACCCCATAAGGGCAGAGCAAGAGATGAAAAAAAACATTCATGCACTGACACAGCCCCAGTCAGTGGCAAACGCTCCCAGCTCCTGCACAGAAAAAAATCTTTCGTCTCCCCTCGCTCACTCTTGGCATTACATCACGCCAAGTGCATCCTGGGCAATATTGTCATGCTAATAAAGCAGCCCATGAGACTGGATTCTCCTGCGCCTGGAGAGACATTCCCACCAGGTCCTGGCACTCCGGCTTATTCAAGCCAGGCTGAATTGCCCCCAGAGAATAAAAGATGCAGGCTTAATTAACTACTGCTCTCCGTTCCCAATCCCGGCTCGATTGTTGTGCCAGTTGTTCTCATTGCTAAAGAGGCAGTGCCAGGACGCCCGATACCGGGGCTGGCCTCGGGACCGGGGCTGCTGGACCACAGTGGAGCTGGGGCTCTCCTCTCCTGGTTTTATTTATTGCTATTGTGGTACTGCGGGTGTTGCTTTTCCGTGCCAGTGGCTTGCAATGCTGAAATCAGTCATGGAAAAATTCAGGACCCTTGTGCCAGTTTTATTCCCCCCTTCCCTTGTTTTCACTATTAGGTGCCTGTCTTTTCCGGTTTGGATCTCTTTAACAGCTTTTATGACTCTGGACAAAAAGAGCCAGCTTTTACATCCAACAGCATCTTTAATAGATTTTACTAGCTGCCTATGCTACCGATTTCGGAAAAAAGCTGCATGCTTTAAGGCACAAAAGCAGAGCAGTACCATCTGGCCTTCCCTGACCCTCTCCCCAGCCCTGCTAGAAAGGAAAAGCAAAGCGGGAGCCTGGCAGGCGACGCAGACGAGCGATGGAGCAGCACAGCCAGGACAACCCCGTGACTCGGAGGGAGGAATCCGCACGCCTCCAAGACAGCGAGCCCTAGGAAGCTGAGCATGGGGAAAACCATCTTGGGCTGAGACCCCCTGGGCAAACCCCTGCCAGCAGCTCAGGAAAGCAGCTGCAGTTCTGCAGAGTCCTCCTGGGCAACAGCCCCGGAGAGGGGACGGAGCTTAGGCTTGAGTGCATCTCCCAGTTTCATCAGGAAGGGAGGAGCTGCTGAGATGTGGGGCTTTTTCTGCTGGTCAGGCAGGTGAGGGTTTAGCACATCGGGGCAAGACAAGGTATAAATAGGAAGAGTGTTTCCACCTCAAGAAAACAGTCAAAGAAAGCACAGCGGGGCAGACAACTGACACACATAACTGCAGCTTCAGTCCTGCTCGCTGTGTCCCCAGCAGTCTCCACTTTTTCCCCTGTAGCAGAGGGAAAATCCTTAGCCTCAGCCCATTGTGCCTGACACAAGGGAATCTTGCATTAGACATAACTCATAAGAAATCAGGCTGCTTGCAGAGAGAACTTTGTCCACATCATGAGCCCAGCAGTCCCAGCAAAGGGGATTTCCTTGCTGCAGAGCTGTGCAATGCTCACAGCAGGTTCTGTTTCAGAGCTCCTTGGTATCGGACTCGGAGCTTGCTTGCATCTGCCTGCAAACCTATGTGTAGACGTGTCTTCAATTCAGAGGCTGCAAGTGAGGAAGGAGAACAGCAGGGATATCAGCTGGGAGGGAGAAGAGGCAGTTCACAGCAGGGTGAGGGTCCAGGGATAGGAAACTGCCACATCCTGCAGGGATGGACCTCTCCCATCTGCACAGCTGGGGCCCTGCCCCTCCAGTTATTCCACTATTAAGGCTAGAAAGGGCACTTAACAGTGCTGTATATTAGCTTATCTCAAATGGCAGATCAAGGAGGAGACCACTACCACAGAGCTGGTTTATCTTCTAGGGAGAAGTGGAGCATTTCTTTCTCTCTCCCCTACCCCCGTGATTTATGCTGACCTGACATTCGCATTTACACCAGTAAACCAGGTTCTGACAAGAATCTAATTAAGTGTTGCACTAAATCTGTTCCACTGACAAGTATCTTTTTGCTGCCTTTGGAAGTGACAGATGTACACCTACTCCAGGACTTCTGCACGCACATGTATACCCACAGATGCACACACACACAAACACGCACCTCTAAAAAAACTTGGCTCAGCATCCCGAGAGGCTTTCCAGGGATGAAATACTAGTCACGCTCAACAGCAGGGGAAAAATGCAAGTTAAGAGTTACAGGCAAGGGAGAAGAGAGGCACTAGGTATGAAATGAGATGGGTCACCTGCCAGGGGTATCCAGGGATCTCTTCCAGACCACAGAAGCTCCAGAGGCAGTGGGCTATCGAACCCACCATATCCAAATTGCGTGAAAGTTGGGACAGGGCAGGAGCCAGATAATATATAGATATGTATATTTGGAAGAAAAGCTAGAGTTAAACCTTTTGGAGATTACATTCAGAAAGCACACAGATGTTAAAATCAGAAAGAAAAAGCCAGTTAAAGTTGGTCAAAGTACAAATTTAAAAAAAAATAAACAGTTTAGAAGCAGCAGCTACAGCCCTCACAAGAGTATAACTCCATTTTCAAATCCTTGCAGACACTATTTCAAAACCCATTCAAAAAAGAGCCTAATAAAGGGGAAATTATTATTATGGGTAAAAGAACAGAAACACACACAAAAAACCCCTCCTCACCACTTACCAACTGTGGTCTATTAGACATCTTCTAGTCCAAGTAGATAAAGGGTAAGTATTCACAGAGAGCTGGATGTGTCCATAGCCCCAGCCCCTCAGGAGCACAGCAAGTCAACATTTCTCCCCAAAAGACTCTACAGGCCCATACCTGCTCGGCATGGCTTTATTTATAAACACTAGCATTTCCTGCAAGGCACTGGCTTACCTGGATTTAGGTCATCAAGTAAATAACTGTCAGCTTTATCCCCTTGATGAGAAAGTTCTACATTAATTTCACCTGTGAAATTAAGCAGTTTAGCTGGAAGGAGCATTTTCAAGGACTCCTGACCCTGGTAGTGAAAGCTGTAATCCCCCTCTCAATTGTAAATTGCTGCAGACTGAGCCTTTGCCTGATATCAACATTTGGCTCATGGTTTCCCTTTACAGAAGCTGTTGGATGGTGAAAGACCAGAATGGGCATTAATTCTGTCTACATATCAAGCCTTCAAGCTTTTGAGGGTGTAGGTTCTCCATCTAGAAGATTACCAAGGACAACGGGAACAAGAAAGCTCCTTGCAGGACCTAAGACACGGATGGCTCAAGTCCCACATGCCTGCATCTTTTCACTTGCCAATCACATGATGCCTCCTGACTAAAGGAAAAGGTTATTTCCCCATTTTGCCATAACAATGTGGTATAAAAATAAACTGTTGCCTTAAAAAATATCTCCATTGGCTTTAATAAGTGAGAGAGGGGAAAAAAGAGGAAAAAAATTGAGAGAAGGAAAGGAGAAGAAAAAAAAGAAAAGTCATAAGTTGTGCTGTTCTTCTTGCCAACATCCACAATCCCTCTTCCAAATAACCTCTCATTTACATGCATGTTTATTTAGTTTTCATGGCTGTCTGGAAGTCAGAACTTTTTTCCCTCTTTTTGTCTAAGACAAAGATGCGGAGAGGTAGAGAAATGTAACCTCCATTAGTCAAAAACATCACCACAACCAACGACCACGGGCAGTTTTCTGACTGACCAAACAACCAGCTCACGTGTGCTGAGGCTTTATGTACAGGGAAGGTGTTTCAAAAATAGGCTGATAAAAAAAAAAAACCAAATAAAAAACCCAAAGAAAGAGGGACAAGCATGAGAAACAGCCCTTCCAGCTCCCTCCCAACATCTGTAGCAATGTTTCTGAGCTTTTTAAACTTGGCCTTGCATTGTGGAAGATGATCTTTCCCCTGAAAATCTCTGCATTGTTTTCATTAGATTTCCTTGAATAAGTTATTTTATTTGTCTTTATTGATTTTATTGTGATTGTGCTAAATATCTCAAGGAGTCATCGGAGGTTCTAAACACATATGCAGAACTCATGCTTCTTGATAGAAAAGGCTTCAGATAGGATTTAGAAGGAAAAACTTTGAGGATTCAGAAAGTCTAAAACACAGAATATCATTTACTTTCAAGACCAACGAAATCTGCATTGGAGTGTGAAAAGGAGTAGGTGCAATTAAATATTGAATAGCCCATTGATGTTCTTTCCTGGTATTTAAATCACACCCCATGTGGCTCTCATTATCCCAGCACTCACACACATGCTTAACTTTGACCATGCAAATACACTGAAGTGAAAGTAAGAGAAATATGTCCATGCATATGAAAAGCTACAGTGCCATGTTCATGGGATCAAATCATGTCTCTAACTTGCTGCACCCTATTTGCTTTTTCTGGAAGAAGGTGCTAATTCATGTAGTCTAAGAGATGATCTCCCAAAGCCTTTTATGAACTTTTTCAGTGAAGGTGCAAAAATCTTCAAAAGCACAAGAGCGTCATGGGCTGAACTTGGTTGTTGCTGGCAGGTGACACCTGCAGGACAGGTCACTGGTGGAAATGGGTTAGCGTGCTCTGCGGAGTCTTAGTGGTCCTTCTGAGAGCACTTACTGTGATGACCTACTGGGGAGAAAGAGTGGAGCAACGTGTTTCTATCCATATCAGTTATTTTTAAGATTTCATAATTCTTCTTTTGGACCACCTCATGGACTGAAACTGGGAAGCGCAGTCAGAACCTATAGCTGCAATCCTGGGGTATCAAATCTGCGCCTTGATTTATCCCTTAACACTGGCCTTGACATAATGAAGGCAGACTTGACTGTTTCAGGATGCCAAATATACAGAGAGTTTCTGGACTTTTTAGGAAACCCCTTCCTTCAATGTTGTTAAGCTCCATCTGGCTGTGTCAGCTTGAGCAGTCAAGAAGTATCTGGGTTATCACTACCTACCTCTTTAAGGATTTTCTATCTAAAAGTTTATTTTAGTCTGGATGGCTAAAACTGTATAATTTCCCTGATGTGGGTGAAGCTCTACTAATATAAAACCACTTATATTTGTATGACTTATTCCTGTATGAGAAAAGGGAATGAGCTTAGATGGTATAAGGCACCCTTATGCTGTCCACACTACAGGATATACCGCTATAACTGTATGGGTAAAATATCACAGCCTTAGCCAACATAATTACACCAACACAAAAGATACTGTGTGTAGACCAGAGCTACACGTGCCACTTCCTAATACTTTCATAGCCACTTTTGGCCACTCTTGTACCTGAATTAAAACACTTCGTTCAGTCAGGTCCTTGTCAGATCCCAAGCAGCAGGGAAAAAAACTGGCCCATTTACCTGGGTCAACAGATATTTCTGACATGGAAAGGCAGAGCCAGGGCAGTTGGGCCAGGGCAATCCCTTCAGTGGAAGAAAGTGTCTCCCTCTCATTTTGCTGGCTGATGAATTTATGATCTAGGACTCTGGTCAAGAAAGAGGTTGAGACTAGAAAGGGAGAGGTGTCACAGGGCAAGAAATCCAATTTGTCTAAAAGTAGGGATCAATATTTGTTGTTTCTGGGGCTAGGTCTTCTCTGTGTGACATGTAGCATGTCAACCACCATGTCAGGCACCATGGAAAAAAGAGTTTTTCTTTGAATAAACTTTCAAGGGCCACTGCAATGGAGAAAAGGCCATGAGAGATGGGAAAAGGAAGAAAGCTCACCTGCTTTGCTCATCCATGGGTGGCAAATTCGGAATGGCTGGCACTGCTGAAGGGTTTTGTCTTTCTGGGAGAGGACGAAGGGTAACTTAGTACAAGTCTCTGTAAACTCAGGAATGAAGAGTCTCTATCAGACTCCCCGTGTGCTTTTGGGCTGTGCAGAATTTCTTAGGATGTCTCTCCCCGTGCCTTAGTTCAATCTTTTCAAAATGGAGACAGTAGTTAAGTGAATTGCTTGGATTTTGGCCAAACATGCCGGAATACACTGAACTCATCTAATCACGGAAGTTAAGTAGCCTTAGGCCCCTACAGTGCTTGGATGAAAGGCCAGGCCAAGCCAAGGGGTCATGGTGGAACATTAAACCAAATAAATCAAACCAGCTGGGAAACTCCATTTGCTCTCAGAGTTACTTTTGAGATGACGGATGGGGGGAAAAAGAAAGAAGGAGTTCACTCACTCACTTTCTGGAAATGACAGCTGCTCACGCATCTGAGGAGGAGAGAGCATGAAGATCAACTGCTACTATCAATCAGGTGGTCCTGGGGTGGGGAGAAGGCTGGAAAAAACATATCAGGTCCTGAGAGATGGAAAAAGAAGAGTTTAGGAAACGACCGTGGTGTGTTGTGTCCATAACCACAGTGAGACACGGAGGTTGGGGACTGCCTGGCTGGTTTGCATGGCAATTGCATGGCATCCTGGAGCTGCCCTGCAGGGCAGGACTCCCTGGGTTGCCACCGCCTTCCTCAGCCTTTCCTCTAGTGCTAAGCGTAACGTGATGCTAAAAATGCGGCATGTTGGAGAGCTGTCAGCCCAGCTGTAGTGGAAGGGCCTGAAGGACACACTCTGAAGACAGCCTCTGAAAGTGTGTAAACCACTCAGGGAAGCATCAGGGAAGAAAAGGTCTAGCTTGGTATGCATCAGAGTGAAATAAAAGAGTCTGAGTGTCTGAGGGCAAAAGCAGAGCAGAAACAATTGCTAAACTGGATTTCATCCCCATGGTACCACTCAGTCAATCTCTTGTATTAGCAGAGAAGCTGGTTCTGGCAACATGCTCCTGCTGTAGGATGCTCTTATTCCCACAGAGATTTCCATACCATGTCCATGAAGCAGGGCTTGAATACAACGCTGAGTAAAACCCCATCCAGTAATGACTCATGGAGGACAGCTGAATAGAAATGAGTTATAATTTAAGTAGGATCGGATATGGAATATGATATATTTGTGAATACCAGAAGAAGTAAAACGCTAGAAAAATAAGCCTGCTGGAAACGGTTCTGAAGAACCAGACGATGGTTTCATTGGGAGGGTCAGGTACTATTTGCGTCATAAAAAATAATCCTGAAAGGACTGTGGTGGAATTGAACCATGCGAGCTGGTAGAGCAGTAACAGCAGGAAATGTTGAGATAGTTCCTTTTCCCAGTCCCAGTTTGTCTTGTTACTCATCTAGGAGCTGCTGAAACTCTTCTTTGAAGATGTGCCTTAGGAATAGCTTATTATTGTTCAATCTGAATGAGACTAAGCCATTGAATTCATAGAGAAAAAAGAGCCCTGTATTGTGAGGGCAAAGACATCAGTGCCTCTGAAACACCTCCAGCTTCAAGTGCCTTGTTGAATTTTACCTTTAACTCCTCTGTATGATGGTAATAGTAACGATGTTAAAAGACACCTGTGGCTGAGAGAAAGCCAGCATGCTTCATGCTGTCAGTCTCGGTCAGATTCAGTATTTTTTCACCATCACAGAGCTGCGGTGAAGTTACTCAACTAGGTAGACCTACGGGCTGACCTAGTTTGGAAGCTCTTTATCCACACAACCATGCTTGTTTCTTTTGTCTTGGCCTTTTTGCTTTCCCTGGAAGTCCTATCTTCCTGTACGTTCCCTGTATTCTCCTCCACCGCGTATTTTTTAAGCTTCTTTGCTTGATGTCCTTCAAACTTGGAACCATCCCTCTGATTTACATTGCTTCTGCCTCCCTGCCTCCTGCATCTCTACCCACTTTCTCCTGTTGTGCCTCTTTTAAGCTGAGAAAAAGAAAGGCCAGTGCATGTTTGCCTCTCCATGGGAGTGTCACTGAGCTTGCAGAGCGAATGGTAGCAGTGCTTCTCTTAAGCCTTCAGATGTGATAGCATGTAAACCCATGGGGGATATACTCACATTGCAAGACTGCATCAAAGCCTGAACTGGCACATCTCGGCAGTCACTGTCCCCTGGTAGCACTGCTTTCAAACTCTCCTCAATTTTGCTGAGTGCATTATTTGGGGTTATATTATCACTATACGCATAAAAAAGAATCGCCATCATCACTACGCTTGTTGCATGCACTGCACAAATCACCTCCAACAGTGTATGAAGGAGGGGAAAAAAAGAATTTCTGTGTTAGCATGCACTTTTAAAATTATGTTAGGCCCACCAGGAAGAAGTGAGTCTGGTCTGTGTGGAGGTATAGATACAGAAAAGTAATGCAGACTTAGAATTCGGTCAGTTATTCATGCATCAGATTTGCAAATTATTTCAATTTCTATGTTAAGTATCTAATTGTTTGATCGCATTTTGGAGCAGAGAAAAATACGAATGCAGCATTTGCCTTGCTTACTACTGTGAGGATCTCAAGTACAGAGTAATTGGACTTGGACTCCCCAAGTGTGGAATTAACAGTATGTTTGGGTTAAACTCTGAAGACAAATCATAGACGGGACTTGTCTCAGCTTCCTTCTGCCCCCATAGTGTAACCAGTTTCTGCGTTTGAGAATATTTTGGTCTCCAGTTCTGTTATTCTATCACTTCTTATTATTAGAAGTTTTTCTCATATCCCGATTGGTAGAAAATGTCATCATCGATTGCCAAGAATAACCTAATATTGTTTAAAAACATTATTGCTGGGGCTGACCCAGGGCATGTCGTGCTGTGAGCGGAGTAGACTTGGAATCACAAACTCCTTTCAGCTTATGGAAGCAACAAGGGCCAATGTGTTTCATGTGCTTTCCGAGGGCAAGCCGGAGAAGAAGGTTACACCCGCTCCACATTGGCACTTCCTGCCAGTCAGCAAAGCAGCAGTGTCCTGTGATGGCTGTGAACGCAGATGTTCATCTTTCCCTAGGTGAGAACAGAAGGGTGAAAGGGAAAGCATGAACCCGAGGGCGACGGAGGTATTCACACTTCTGCTTCGCCTCATGTGTCATTGTCTCCATCATGAGCGGTTCTTGCGGAGGGCTGGCAAACGCCTTTTCAAAGAAAATAAAAGCATCTCACAACGTTTGCGTAAAACTTGAACCACATCTTTAGGGATTTTTAAGAAGTACTGGATCGTATTAGAGAAGTTTTGCCATTATATTTCCCCCTCATCTCCAGTTACTTCCTGAATTTGCATAGCTCTGGACTAGCCTTGTGCTTTCTAGGATAGGAAACATCACAACTGTTATTGCTGTTTAACTTCAACAAGACTTGCACCAGCTGTTTCCAACAGGGCCATCCGATGCTAGGTGTTAACCCCCATGAATTCATCCCCTTCCTGGTGGTTTTTCATTGTGACCACGGATGACACAGGGCAGGATGAAAGCACTGTCATTATTTGCAGTTTACATGCCAGACTGGAGGCATAGAGAGATACAGCGGTTGCCCAAGTACCCGGTCAATCAGTGGCAGAGCTATAAGGCTTCAGAATAAGCCCTGGATTTGAAACAAAATACCCTCTTGCTGCCAGTTCAAGGGGGTAGCAAGATGTTGAAACCATTTGGAGAGGAAATGGGATACAATCACATCCATGCTTGGGCTAAGGGTGAAGCTGCTGTCTCCAAACTCCTGCTATTTGACCCTCCAGAGAGGCTGGGCTATTGAGCTCGTACAACACAATACTGCTCTCAGCTCCTTAGTTTACACAAGAGCAGCTCTCTCCCACCCTTCCATTGCCCCATTACAGCTATTGAAAATGTACGTGTAAACAAACTACCACGAGACAATTTATTTCACCATTTCCAGTAATCCCTTTTTTTTTTCCTTCTTCTTATCTGTGGTCCAGTTCTACAGAATCCAACACGCATTTGGAAAGCTGAATATTCTGTGATTCATCCATGACTATTTCACAGCAGATTAATGTGCTGTTATAGTGAGAAGACATAAATAATTAGGTGCTTGTTGATTTATTTGTTGACGTTAATATTTGTTCACAATTCAGGCCTTTTTTTTCTGTTAGCGTCGGTGAATTGTTCATAACTTAGTCTGGTTTTGTTACAACAGTCTTCTTTTTATTACCGAGAAGCTGGAAGAAACATCTCCAGATTGCATGCGATTTGTATTGTTTGATAACTCATTGCTTCCCATTCTCAGTGTGTGGTGATCACCTGATTCACAAGGCACTGTTTCTGCTTCTGCTTTGGAAGGTTAATATTTGTTGGAACAAAGTGTTGTTATTGTTGTTTTCATATGTCTTTGAAATGTGTTTACAGTCCTCAAAAAAACCCCCAAAACAATCAAACAAATAAAGGCAAAAATTCTTATGGCAATAAGGAAATAATGACTATGAGGGGAAAGAAAAGGCAAATATGACAATGTGGTTGCTCAGTGTGTTGTCACCTCACCTTGACTTTGCCATTTCACTCTTTGTCTAATGTAGTTTGCCTTTTAGGTTCAGCCTTTTCCATTAATCAGTTTGTGTTTAACCCCTTGCACTGTGAATTTCCCCGCTCTGCTGGCTCGCAGCTCTACACGGCTGTTTTCACTCTGCAAATGGCAAACAGCAGCGGCAAGCAGGGAGTCATGGAGGCGGGTTTCACCACAGCTGAACAACGGGCATGACAGAAATCTGACTCTTGCATTTGAATAATCCTATGGTTTGGGGTTTCAGAATATTTTCATGATTAAAATAATTACTTGCAATAGGAGATTGTGGTGTTAGCATATTTATTGTTGTTTTCATTAGTTTAGTTGTGTAAATTATGTTGTAAGCAACCAAATTCACACGTGGTTTGTCATCTGAGTAGAACAAATTCTTACCTCTTACTGAAGTTTTATTTAACCTATGTCAGGACACAAAGATTTTGAAGCCAGTGATTTTGCATCATTTATGAAGCGATGGATGACAAAGACAGCATTAACTCCTACAAATAAATTACAGGACAGTAATAGCTACAACAAATAATTTGTCATCTAAGATGATGGTGAGACAGGAAAGAGCGAAAAAGAGAGTCAGGCCAAGGCTGGGAATTACAAAACACATGCTCATAGTAAGAGCAGTTTGGGGTAACAGGATAATATCCCCCAGTGTATGCACAAGAATTCATCACTGCAGAGAACCAGCAAAAAGTGATTACATAGAGCATTACGGAGTCGCTCTGGAAAGCACAGAGCTCAGCCGGGATGGCCCATGGGACCTTTTTCTACTCTACTGTTTACAATTCCATTAACTGAGGTTGCCAATGCCAGTCTGCAGCAATTTTGTTCAAGATCTTGCCATTTGCAAACTGAAACAGATATCAGAAAGGAACAAATTTGTATGTATGTGTAGTTTATAAACAGGAATTCCCTGAATTTGCTGCCTTCCTGAAGAAGCCTGAGATTTAGCACTGTGGTAGGCCACTCATGCAGCTTCCCATCTTCAGGGACTCACTGCCAAAGTTGCCACTGGAGAAGACATGTTTAACTGTCTGAGAGAGAGGATACAACCACATCACTCTTCAAATTCCCTCTGCCAACTGTTCCATGGTCAAACGATGCTATGGAAAAAGAGTCCCTTGCCAGCCCTAAAGGGAAACTTCAATGCTTCTTGCCAGGTGGATGGAAAGAGAATCATGCAGCCAGCATGTACATTATACTGATAGTGATTGAACAAATTCTCATACTTCTTAGTTCTTTTGCATTACCTGTTGATCCAAATCCCTTGCTCAAGTTCTCTCCCTTGATGCTGAACATGCCAATCGGACGCCTGTTGCCAAAACCAATGCATTGACTCAAACAAAATAATTTCATGTTGTGCTCTTCGTAGCAGCAGAAAGAGGGAGAAGAGTGGGAAAACCTCCCAGCTCAATCAAACACAGTAAAGTGAAAAGACAAATTGTAAAGCAGACTGGAAGAAAATGGAAAGACCTGAGCTGTGTGGACAGAAGAGCTTGGAAGAGAGCTGCAGAGAGCAAAGGCTGATGGTAGGCATTGTTTTTTGTTTAGGGTCTGATCTCAGCTGGAAGGAAACTAATCCTGAGTTACTCCTTCGCCTTCAGTGGGTTTCAGCATGGTGTGACTGTGAACACACCCAGCTATAAATGCTTGCTGGATTAAACAAAAGCTGGAATTGAAGACCAAAGGCCATTAGTTGCTTAGATGCTACTGTGATTACTGCTGGATAGTGTGTCTCAAAAACTGTAGTCTCTGTAGACCAATTTTTAATGAGCTTGGTTGTAAGTTTGGATTATTCCAGGTTATTTCATGTCTTCAGTGGATCAGCCCTAGTAACAAGGCCAATACTCTACCAGATTCTCAATTTAGACTGCTGTGTGACAAATGTTGGACCATACATATGCTTAATCTTTTCCAGTGTCTGGAAAAAGTTTGACTTTCCTTACATTCAACACAGTAACCATAGTGTCTGTGGCTTGTTTTTCTCTAGTGATGGACTGAGTGAAACTAAAACTCCCCAGCTAAGTGCTGTTCTTTCAGCAAAGGGCCTGGGGTTGATCATCTCCACGTTCAGGGGGACACAAGCCCTTGCTCAGGATAACTGCGGAACAGAGATCCCTGGGTTTCAGGCATGTCTAAGCCGGGGAAGGAAAGATCCCAGTGCTGTAAGTGAAATAACACTGGTTTTGCTCATTGTTGTCAATGCTTTGTCTCTGCCTTTGCAAGAAGTATAATTCCCGTGATTTATACACAATGGCTGTCCCAGTTTGAATGATAATTCAGCTAACTGGGCAGGCTACTTGAGCCGTACTCAAGCCGTGCAATGGCACCAGCTGATCTGTTGCTCTGTTTGGACACCCTCGAGGTTCCCCAGGCTGCACTGACCCCATCCCCCAGAGCAGCCTAAGCAGGCAGATGTCTAACAACCACTGGCCTTGCACCAAACACGGATAATAGAAACTGGGTAGTTTTTATAAGAGGCCCTGGTAGTATCCTGGCAAGCCAAAAATGCCACAAAACATAATCCACAAACAGGCTCCTTGAATCAAAAGAGGGGCAGATAACAGCATGGGGCTACTTCCTTCACTGCAAATTGATAATGAAACAGCCAAAACAATACTGCCGTCTCCCTTTAAGCTGACTGATTGCATCTGATTTCTGAAAATGCTGAGTAGCATTCTTTGAACAAATATACTGGTGAATACTATTTTCTTTCCCAATGGGAACAAAGTATCCCATCTGAGCCTCAACTGGTGGCAGCAAAAGGAAATCACCCAATACTTTCCCAAGCTCCGTTTTTAGTTTGTATTTGAAAACAGAAGTTTCAACCACTGTGAAATTATCTTGCAGAGGTTTGGTTATTTTCAAGCTCTGTTTAATCACTCTGTGATTTCAGTATTGCATATCAAGTATCAGACCTGGCTGTTTTTCCTGTAGTTTCAAGACTAAAGATTCATATAAGGCTGGAGGCCTCAGCGCTTGCCTTGCGTAGCTTCTAATCAGTACTGTCATTCTCAGAAATTCACCTCAACACAGTTACGAAGAACCAAAGACATGGCTAAAAATGTGTGCAAGTATTTAACACTTCTCAAGCAACTAATTGCTATTAAACTCAACAGAATATGTCTGCAAAACTCAGCACAATCTCTATACTAAGGAAATTGAAGCCAATATTTAAACAGGTCAAAATAGTCATCAGACAGATTCTCGAGAAGATAAAAGGAGAAATCTCTCCTATCAGCATTTTAATCCATTGCTTCCAGAGTGCTACTGTGCACTCTTGACCTGGAAAGGAATGAATCCTGAAGGGGAACAGCAATCATTGCAGTGAAATTGGAGTTCACAACTGGAAGGTGTTAATTTTGCTTAATCTCATTCAACCCACTTCAGAAAGTAAAAACGTATTGAAAATAATGCTTTTATTTAATAAAAAAGATCGGCAGCTCCGAAGCTGAGAGCCACTGTGGCTCCATTACCAGCACAAGAAAAAGTGTGCAGATCAGATAAGGGGATTAATCCAATCTGAAACTCCTGTGCGCTCTCTAGAAATGACTGAATTTTCCCGATGTACCTTGTGTGTTTCCCATGTACACAAAAACTTGAAAATCAATGTGAATCCTGAAAAGCATGGTGGGGTGAGAGTTTGCCTTTTGCAGACTCTTGTACGTAGACCAGACAGTCACGGTAAAGATAAAAACAGCTTCTGTGATTCAGGAAACTTGTGTCTTGTGCTGATCTAATAGAAACATTGGTCCTTCGAATAGTCCTTATCTGTTGCTTACGTAGATGGTATGTTCTTTCGGGCAGAGAGCGGGTCTTTCCATAACGTAGGTTAGTGAAAGGACTTGAAACAAAACAAAGTCATCAGTAGCTGATGATTCTCCTAAATTTTTGCTGATGTTGAATGTTAGAAAAACAAGACCATTTCCTCTTCTATTTTTCACTGGAAGCCTGAGGTTGCCCGCTGGCAGCCCACAGTCGGGGGCTGTGAGTGAAAGCTGTAGGCTGAGTGTTAATTTTCATGCTAGTCAGTCCCTCCCGCGCTGGAGGATAAACAGTCTGTGTGACCGTCCCCTTCATCACCCGGCTGCAAGGAGGGTGACACGCACCTGCACGCAGCAGCCCGGCCACCCTCCAGCTCTGCAGGCAAATGCCTCTTGGCTGCTGCTTCCTCAGACAAGAGCAATGCCTCGAGCTTCTCCAATTTTCACTCAGTCTCCATCCAGCTGCTCGTGTCTAGCCGCAGATAAGCACTTAATAGGGAGAGGAAATGAACAGCGATGGAGCCGTCTTGGAATGAAGGCAGAAGACAGTTGTTTAACAAAGAGCTTTCTGAAACACAGCAGCTTAAGGGATCTGCCTGTTGCTATCTTCTTCGCTGCCCTAACTAGCAGGCGATCTGATTACAGGGTAGCTGTCTGGCTGGGCTAACTCCAGCTGACCACAAAGCAGCTGGCAGAAGAAAATGGCTTTAAACAGCTCTTGTTGTCAGGCCACAAACAAGATGTTTGTTACGCAGGAACTAAACCTCAAACCAAATGAATTAAACAGCGACGACAATGCTCGTGCCATGCTGTGAAGGCATTCGCCTTAGCTCACAGTGAGCATCTGGGCACGGAAAGGCAAGGAAAGCACTGGTTTCCAGCTCGCAGCAGCGTCATGCACAGCGAAAGAATTTAACAGCACTCCTAAGGATATTAAAACTACACAGAACATCCACCAAGAACTCTTCAACTGCTAATTCATTTCCTTTTTGGTGTCTTACAACTTAAAAAACTGTGGTGTGCAGACGTCTTCATCCTTAATGCTCACCCTCCCCGTGAAATCTCTCTCCCTTAAAGATATTTCATCCTTACCAGTCTGATCTGCTTTACGCAGCTTTTACTCAAATAATATCTTTGATTTATAGGCATACAAAAATCACATAAAAGAAGTCTACCTGGGGCAGTTCATGAAAGACTTTTTCTTGATAGACTTTTTACAACTGCAGCACAAGCAACAATGATAATTTTTACTGCAGAGACAGACCTTAATAAAAATATCAAAATCTAGCTGTCAATGTGTTCAGTAATTTTTATTCTCATTTTAACATCCATACTATGGTAATACATCTTTATTTTAAAGCTGGTCTTTGTTACGGGAAAGTTAGCTCTACAAGTTAGATCCAAGGGAAATGAAAAGCAAGCCCTTCTCTGGAAATCCACCCAGGAGGAGACAGTCCACTTTTGTTTAGCGGTCTTTAGAACACAGCTGCAGCTACATCTCAGCTTAAACCAGTTTTCTGTGACATCTTAACAATTACTTGCATATCCTGACCAGGCTCTGGTGAGAGAAACAAGGTTGTCAGTGTGTGCGGTGCGAGCGTGCCCGCGCGAAGGTCTCCAAAGTGCTGGAGACGGGAGCGGGCAGTACGTGTAGGCTCTGACCTGTCCAAGCCATGCCTCAGTCCACTGCAAGCCTGATTCATTGCATACCATGAAGTGACCCATGGTATACTGCTTGCTTGCATTGGCTTGGCTGAGGAAACCACAATGCCTGCCTTACCCAATACGCCTACAGGAGAGGCAAAAAACCTCGATAAATCCTTCTTTCCACATGTGCCCCTGGATCTTCCCCCATTTGGACCTTTTTTAGGGGCCCCTGTATCAGGGCAGACTTCTCTAGAGCAAATGAACAATATCCTTTCAGAAAAAAAAAAGGATAGGAAAAATCTACATCAGGTCTGGAAACTTTACTGACATGAGCACCAGAGACGTGACCGGTTCCTTGGGTGGTTGGCTGAGTATCAGCTGGTTAATTCCATTTCTGTAGCTCCCTATTCCCTTGCTTCAAAGCCCTCCAAAATCCAGGCTGTCAGAACAGCTTCCACTATGGGCAGCTCAGAAGTTAGATGGCAGCATGGAGCAAAGCAAAGCATCTGTCTGGAGGCACTTGCACAGACCCAGACCCATAATAAAATGTTCTGCTGAACTAAAGAACAAAAGACCCAAACACACAAAGATATATAACCACCTCTCTCCAGCTGAAGGATTGGTAATGTAAGACTAACAACGGGTTACTGCAAGAACGTCTCAGAGAAGACAGTTATTGCAGACATAGAGCCCCAAAATTCTACCTTTCGTATTGGCAAGGGCAGCGTGGAAGTCTAACAGGAGGAGTGTCTCTGGCTTGACTCGGCATCCCCAGCTCTGCCTGTGCCAGTCATTAGGCAGCATCGAGGTTTACTAACAGACAAAAATAAAAAAGAAAAATGGGCCAACTTAATTAATTAGTCTTCTTATCGGAGTTCTTCTTTGATCTAGAATGCATTACTCTTTCAACTGTGAGAAGTCTTTACCAACATTTGTAAGGAGGAGAGAACTCCATCTGCCTCCCCTGGCTAATTCTAGGGCATTCGACCTCTCAGACGAACTGCTGTGTTTGCATGTTTCGTTCCTTTGATCCCAAAGTCCATGGCTGCCCAAATATGCACTTCCATGCAGAGGAGCGGCATTCCCTTTCGAAGTCACGCCAGTGGGAAAACAAACAGTGAGGGAGCAAAACAAACCTATAGCATCAAAAAACATCAATCACCAAAGGTGTCAGCTGCAGAGGCACTTGTACTCACACCACTAAAGCCAAGCAATTGTTTTCCATCCAGCTAGGTTGGAAGGGTTATTTGTTTTACTATATAATTTAAGCGAATGTAATTGTGAGGCAGGGCTACTATGACGTAGATTTATCTTTTAAACATCTTGAGAATCCCACAACTTTGCTGCTAAATATTTACAGAAGATAAGAAAACAGGCACAGAATATACAGCTGCTTCTGGTGAGGGAGGTGGTGTTGGTTAACATCTCTGTGTTGGAGCACAAGAAACTTGCAGGTGTAAACATAAGTTTTAAAAGAAGCAGAGACAGGTCCCTTCAGTGTTGGAACTGCACAGGGAGATGCTCACATTCTGGGGGAAGAACTCTCCAGTAACAAAGTTCCTTCAGAGATTAGAATCTGCTTTTAAAGCACTGCTGTCACAGGGAAAGAAGCTAAACCCACGCACACTCCTCAGCGGTGGACTGAGACGCAGAGGTGGCAGTGGGAATTCCCTGCTCTGTTATTTCAAAAGATGCTGCTGTTGCTTTTGCCATCCAGGTGGTCAGAAAAGCTCAGAGGATCGGCTAAGACAGGCGGAGTGCGCAGCCGGACCCAGGGGGATGCTCCCTGAGCAGAGCAGCCCACCACAGCTGGGGTCAGGAGGGAGCTGCGGCTGCCACGCTGCTAGCAGACAGCTCCAGTGACCTCTATAAGACAGTAACAAATCTTTAGGGTATCCATTTAATAATCAGCGTGCTGAACTCCTGATACCTGCATCTCGAATGAGATGGTATCTGCTCTGCAAGCACGCTTTCTTCGGGGGCTCAGATCCAGGGGCTGCTTCCATCGCAGGTCACACCAAGGCATGTAAAGACTTCTTGTCTGGGGTACTGTTTGCTTAAACGCTGTTGAGGGATTTGAAAAGAGTGGCCTTGGAGAGCAGAATGGGGAGGGAGAAAGTGAGTTCTTTTACACTGAGCAGCCAATAGGCCACAGGCTGGAGGAGATGCTGAATGATGGGAAAACAGTTTTAGCGGGTGCCCATTGGGTAAAAAAACACCCCAGACCCCACCCCGATTTCCCTATCCTTACTGGGTTTGCTGTTTCCCATCCCTGTTGGGCCAGGTCCAAATTTCTTAATTTTATTTATGATTCCCTGAGGTAGAAACTGAAAATGAGAGATTAAGGACATGCAATCTTCTTCTGAAAGCAGCAGGGTGATTCAGAGACCTGCTGGAGGCCACGTCCCTTGTCCCAGGTCACCTCCTCAGCCACCGAGATCCATGTTACTTCAGGTAAGGGACAGGATGAGGAAGGTTTCCTTTTGTTGTGGTTACATTTGAGACTGAGAAAGTAATTTCTTAAGGAAAGTTTGGTTCTTCATTTTAGAAGAAGGTCTAAAACGCAGTAGTTTCCAGTAGTTGGCGTTAGTTCATACTTTCTTCCCATTGCTTCGTAACAGGAGACTGGGAGTTATCACCCTTCCAAACACTTTTGCTTTTGATCAACATGGTTTCCACCTGTTGGGATTTCCTCACTTGTAAAACACTGCTTGAAGACTTCATCAAGCCATGCAAGACCGTTAGGGTGGAAGGAGCACTGTCAATGCAGAATCTTATCAGTCCTTCTATTTAGGATACGATTGTCAAAGCTGCTGCTATCTGATCACACTATAGTGACAATGCTTTTCTTAGAGGTGCATCTCCTACTGAGGATGGCAATGCATCACACTGACCATCCTGCTTCATCCCGAGCTCCCGTGCCTGTGAGCACTTCGCAGTCCCATGAGGACCTGTGTCATCTGGCCTTACGGAGCAAGGACGGGTGAGGAGCTGTGAACAAGGGAATGTCCCCTGCTGCCACCCAATGCCCATGGCAAAACCACCTCCAGATTACACTCGAGGGAGAGCGTAGGAAGGAAGGGATATTGTTTGTTTCTCTTATATCTCCCTCCTGCACTAGAAATTTTAAATTGGTTTATATGAGTTGCAGGCTAAGCTAAACATTTTAACTTGTCAATCAACCTGTGTTTGTTGACCTAAGATTGGCAGATACAGGAGACAGTTATTAGGAAAAAAAATCAGCGCAGTGGAAAAATATTTTATTGCGCTTTGTTTCAGCTATATCATCTTGGCATCAGCCCTGAGTCTTTTTTTCTTACTCAGTTAAATAATGCTATAAAAATAAACACACACAATCAATTCATCTCCTTAAAGAGACACGTGTGCGTTTAATAACGTTTAACTTGTTTACTGCAAGGAACTCACAACTCCTCACTTTATTTCACTGATTAAACCCTTCTTTGGAGCCAGTAAAAGTTAAGGAGGTTTGACATCTGCATTTTGCTATGCCTTTAGCATGCTCCAGGGTAAAACATTTTTTCTTTGGGGGAAGGGAGCAGGCAGCAACAGCTGAGGAGCTCTTTGGATTGCTTTGCAGGAGTTTCATGTAAATCTGCCCTTCCATCTTGCTCCAGGAAGGTTTGAGATAACTTTCAGGAATAAGCAAATTAAAGTAAGTGAAACCTCAATATTTGCGTTCTTCTTTGCAGATTAGCTGCTGACTTGAAGTCCATAGGATCTACTGGTCCTCAGCATTAGTGAAAGGCAGACAACAAACCAGACAGCTTCACATCAGTACCAAGGATTGTCACAGACTCCTCAGCCATCCAGTGCATTTGCTGGCAACTCAACACATATTTCTCAAAGTTGCTCACAAACCTCTGCGAGGGTTCACCAAGCAAGCATGGGTGACCACACACGATGGTCCACCACAAACCCTGAGGCCGCATTACAGAATGCTGAGAATTTTCCCTCACCCTGATTATTCTGTCTTCCAGCATGATGGCTTCTTGTGGTCCAACCTCGTATTACAGAAGAGAATGGGAATAAAGCTCAGGGAAAGTGGTGGTAACCTCAACAGGCTGACTCCACTTGGGTGAGGATGCGAAAGGACAGCGGGTATCACCATCTTTTTGAGGATTGCACAGAAATGCTGGGAAGTTACTATTGCCCAAAATACAATATTGCTGGTCCTCAGTTTTTGAAGAAAAAGGATAGGACAGAATCCCCAAAGCAGTGTAAAACTGATGCAAATAAGAGCACAGCAGGCCTTTCCTCCTTAAAAAGGAATTTAAGATACCCTTTGCAGTTTACTTAGACCCTGGGCCACCAGCAGAGCTGATGTAGACCAGCGTGGTGCTCTTGAAGTCAATAAGGTTTATATCAGCTGAAGATTCCCTCCCTCATTCCTTAATTTCCAAATATTATTTCTTCTTCTGGCAGGCATTAAACTTGCATCATAGCTGGATGAAAATTGACTTTATGGTCTCAGACAGGCAATTCCCACAGGCCAGAGGTGTCATAAATGTGGTTGGATATTTAGCAAAGGGCCACCGCTGGCAGCAGGCTTAGAAACGCCTTTCATACTTGGACACATACTGTGCATAAGTAGAAGATGACTCCACAGTTCGTGGTAACCTACCTCCGCTGCATTCCTTCCACGAGATTTAGCAGCAGGTCAGTTCTTAAAAATCTAATACTACCGGTAAAGAGAAAGGGTCTGATCCACGTCTGCAATCAAACCTTTGTCATAGATACCTGTGCAAAATAATTCCAGATGAGGATGGCTGTGTATTAAAAATCACTGATGCCATTGTAAATGATTGCAGCGGGTATCAGGGGGTGGGGGGTTACAATCAAGGTTTTGGTGTCAAGAAGAGTGCCTGAAGGTCCGTCCACTGTAGGAAGGGCAGGGTGTCAGCCCCTGCTACAGCAGAGGAGATGCAGGTTATGTGTGAGGATTTTAGGTCCGAAATAATGGGCTCTGTGTTACAGCAGCAAGGTCTCCTCCTTGGGAGGTTTATGTGAGCTAATTAGGGTCATAAATATTTAGGGTCTTATTGAGTTCCAGCCACTGGCTGAGGCAGGAGGCAAATGTCTTTTCTGCACCACTTTCCTCATTTATAAGATTGGAACACGAGTGCTTAAGGCAAACCTGTCCCACCGACCTTAAGAGATGAATCACCCCAGGAGACGGGACACTCATTTCTACTTGTTGCATGCTGGATCAAGGAAAAGGGTGTTCTTGGTTTGCTTCTGTATCACACATGCATCCTGGAGACGTATCTGGAGGTGATGGGTAGAGACACGTCCTTGGCCACTGGAATTTGGCCAGCACCTCCTCTTGCCAGGTATTTGTCCTGCTGAGGTTTAATGACTGGAACATGTTTGCTATAGAGGCTGCTGAGATCCTCCAGCTAACAGAGGAAGACACTTCTTCCTTTAAATCAGTCCATGGTAGAGAACATATTCTTCCTATTATCCCAGCACTGCATGGGTTTGCAGTTGGTGTTCAGGTGTTTATGTGGATCTATAAAATCTCACATAGTTTGGCTTCTGAAATCTTAGGCATGTTCTGCAGACAACGTTGCATTCACAGAACTCCAGCTATGCCTTTAAACTTGTGTAATTAATTACGGGATGCACACACACATACACATGCACGCACACACTTGTACAGGAGCTTAAGCCTGTATTTTGCTGGCTTGATCTGCACCAAAAGAGCTGTGAGGCACAGCTGAAATAGAGATACAACGTGCTATCGGCCTCGCCGGTGTCTGTCGGAACTGTTGCTCTTATTCCTCCTCAGCTACAGTTAATGTTACTGAGCTCAGACTTCAATGAAAGTGTAAACAAGCGAACACAGCTGAATATACTGTGCTTGAAGTAATATTTGTGCATGTGCCCAAAGGCTTAGGGACAAGCACATTTTAGATATTGTAAAGATAAAATCATACAGGCTTGGAAAAAAATGTTTGAAGAATTTATGGGAAGTATGTGTTTTTTCACATGGGGAATAATACTGCGATCAGCAGGGAGAGAAGATTTTTTAAAGAATAGTGTTCGAGAGTATTTCAGACATACATCTACCCTGACTTCAATATTCATCCAAGGTGCTGAAACTTTGGTCCAGAGAGACAAGAGCTGGTTGATTTCATGTCAGACAAATGATTTCTGTGTAGATCTGAGCTGATGCAGATAAAAATGTGGCTGAAATATCCAGCCAAGAAGACCTTTTGATGCAACATCAGGAACTGGTTTTGGTTCTTTCTTAATCAAAGTGCTACAATCTGAGAAGATCAGATAAGATGTTTGCTTCACTTCAGGATGCTGCTTCCAAGACAGGGGAGGGGTGAAGGAAAAAGGCAAATTACAGTACTGTCCCAGCAAGGAAAGGAGATCAAGGGAAAAGCATTTCAGTGGAACGACCTTAAGTTCTGATGAACTCCAACAAGCATCCCCCTTTCCGCTCAAATAGCCAAAGGACCAGAGGTGCTGTAATTACCCTGCAAACCCGTATGTCATTTGCTGGACCACAATATTTTTCTTGCTCACTGTGCTCTCTTTCTTAAAGACAGATTTGCTCTGTTGATGAAGACATGAATTATCCTGGTAGAGGCTTTCCAAAAAAACATTTTATTTTAAAAAGGCTGGGGAAAAATCTAAACGATGCCAGTGCAATCTATTTATTTTGTTTCAGAGAGGTGGTGTCCCTCTGCTTTATGCCAGTGACATAGAACTGCAATATATGTATTAGGAGCCCGATGAAAGCCTCCGTGTGTGAGAAGGAAGGTCACAAGGGAGAGGAGTTTGCAGTCATTAGCCCTGGCCGCAATTGCGAATCTACCTCAGAGGTTAACACACCTTGTTACAGTGGGTTTTCAGAAGATGGACTGTAGGATTAAGTAACCCCTGGGTGGTCCTTCAGGGTCAGATGAAGGGATATTTCCACTAGCTATATGTCAGGAGGGCTGGTTTTAAAAGGTTCTCAGTTTCCAACGATTCCCCCGCCCTTTCCCACCGGCAGCCAGGGTGCTGGCACCAAGGCTGCTTGCCCTGCCAACAGGCTCTCAGCTGCTGGCTTTGCCGCCGGGTGACTACAGGGACATGTTATGACCCCACGGGACTCAGCGTCAGCCGGGACAGCCCTCGAGGGGCTCGCTGAATGTCTAAACCCCACTGGAGCTCTGCAGCTCTGTGCCAAGCTAAGCGCAACTGGGAGGCCAGTAGCCTTTAAGCTACCAGGAGCTAAAAGAGTGGGGAGAGATGAGAAGAATTAGGGCTGGAAACTGTCCCAATTAAGAGGGAAAGCAGCCCTCAGTGTAAAAAGCAAGAGAGCAGTAAGAGGAAGCAAGATAGATACTGCGTTTTCTTGTGCATGTGCGAGAGAGTGGGGAGCAATAACAAGAGCCATGCGGCATCTCCACCTTGGGTCAGCTCAGGCTGTCACTGGAGCTTCCCCTGTGGTGGCTTTTCAGCCATGTGGCAGCCAGAAACCTGCGTCCCTGCCAGACTTGCACCACGTCCCTCGGATTTAACCCTTACGAGGAAGCTCTCATCCCCCTGGCACCTCCCGCCATAGGTCACAGCAGGGTGGTTTGGGTCAGGAAACCAGCAGCAGCAGGGGAGGGAAAGGGGGTGCCCGTGGGCTCTGATGTCTCCTCCAACAATAAGAGATCTCTTTCGGCTTTGTGTCTCGGAGACAAGAGGTTTCAGGCTCTCTCCGGAGGGCAGAGCCTTCCAAGCCATCGCAGGATGCTGCATCCTGTCTCCTCCTCGTTCATTGGAGCTTTGCTCTTTCTTTTCTGGGAAGCAAAGCCTCAGCACAGCTCTCCTCTCAGCCTCCCCCAGGAGAACAAACAAACAAACACCCTGAGAAGGCATCTGCAGTGCGCTCAAGTGTGTGCACGGCAGGCGTGCACAGCTGGGCATTGGCAAGGGCTGGATCTGCCTGCTTGCTCGCATGAGCCAGCGAGTCCTGCAGCTGCGTCTGCTGCTGAAACCTCGAGTCTGCAGCACGGAGAAGCTCTTCTTATCGAGGAGGATAAGAGGAACAGGAGGAGAACTCCAGAGTTGGGACGTAATGTCCTGCAAAGCCAGGATGGTGAGTGTGGAGCAGGACAGAGTCTGCCTCGCTGTGCTCTTCTCCCCACTGGTGAAATGCCACTGCTACCGCTAAGCTTTGGAAGTGCTATGAAGAAAACTGCAGCCACTGTTGTGTCCACAGTGAGCTAGATGGGTGCTCCATGCTTTGCTTTGCCTTTAGCACTGCTTGCACAAGGGATTTGTTTTCGGTCAGAGGAGGAGGAACCATCTCTGGAAGCGAGAAGACAGTTAAGCCCTACCTGTGGCTGCTAGCAGGGAGGGAGCAGCTTCACCTCCAGTGCCTGCCACTGCAGGCTGCGTGCTTGTCCCACGCTGGCAAACGGCTGTGTGGCTTTTTGCAAAGGGTTGGAGTATGCTGGCTTGGCAGCTCCCCTCGGTTCCCTGGATTACTTGAGCATAGTGCAGATCACAGGCAAATATTTAGACACCAGTGCACACAAACGGGCATTCTCTCAGCTCTTTCACACAGGGATACAATATTTAATCAAGCCCTGGGCAGAACACAGCAGCTCTGAATTGAAGAATCATTATCTAAAAGAGTCTGCTGGCTTCTGGCTTTGGAAAGGAAAGCGGGTGCTGTACCATGCACATGTTTCCAGCCTATTTCTGGGTGCAGGTCTTCTGGGGCTTCCTTATTTTCTGTCTCCCCTAAAATTTCCCATGTCACCACTTTAGTTATGCAAAAAGTCAGCTGAAACAACTGTAATGGTCTCTTAAGAGCAAGACTCTTCTCTGTTTTTTAAAAAAACTCTCTGAAGTCTGAAGGGTCCTGAATGGGAGAGAATGCCTGCTGTCATGTGAGTGTCTTACTGAAGTGATAACTGTAATTGAGACAAAGTCTACTGTAACAGTTCTTCTTGTTCTGCAAATGTCATAGGCACAAAACAAATGAAAAAAACGGGATTATTACTGCTGAGAGCCAAGCAGCGACATTCTTAGACTCAGTACAAATATTGGCTGATACAGTCAGCCCCAACTTCAGCCAAACAAGCAGGCAAGAACTGCAGACTGTTGAAAACTAAAAAAAGAGTTGAAACAGAGGTAGGACTTGCCCCTCTCCTTTCCTCAAACAACATAAAGTTTGTCATCAAGGTTTGGGGTTTTCGGTAACACATACACAGCTTGTCCTGATCAAGAACACAATGGCTCGGGGAGTGCTACAGAGCCTGTTCCCTTGCCAGGTCTCTGCACCCCTGGCAGATGTTTTCGTGTCGCTGCTGGAAATGTGGCATGCAGCTTCAGCTGCCCAGTCAGTCAGCAGAAGTGTCTCCTCCAGGATACGGAGCAGAAGGTGGAAGGTGTCTGGGCCTATAACTATGCAAAACCAGTCTACTGTGGAGAGGATAAGTTCTACAACAGTACTTGGGTTTGAAACAACTTGGTGTGGTGTTTGCATTGTGTGCCACCAAAGGAGAGCTGTCCCCAGGAGGTCCTCGGTCTGGCTTGGCTCAGCGATGTGAAGCTTGCTTACGCAGCAATCTGTTTCTAAGTGGTGTATCCCCAGCTGGGCCACTTGACCACAGCGCTTCGTTTCTGAAGGTACGGGCTGAAAGCACCTCGGTCCTCCACACCTATTCCAGAGGCATCCGCTTCATGTCCTGCTACATGTTTCAGCTTTTTCGTCTTTTATTTTCCTACCGCAGACAGGGTGAAGCCTAACGCTCATTAAATCACTAGTGAAGCAGCGTGTTTATAAGCAGCACCAGCTCATGTGTGACCTGAAGAGCTGGTCTGATTCAGCTGTGCTTGGAAAAAACAGGCAGGGCAGACGTCAGGTGGGAGTGCGGTCCATCCGGACTCTCCCCTTTGGCAGTGATGGATGAAGATCAAATAAACTTGGCATGGGATCAGGTGGGGAGGCCATAAATCTCCAGGGTTTCTTAGAAACTGCCCTTCTTTGTTTGCTTTCTTCGTTTGTCTTCTTGATCCCTCTTTCCTGATGTTTGACTTAAAGGAGCAGCTCGAAAAGTCCCACCTCAGCCTGGGTGCTGGCACAAACAGGAAACTCAAACTGCTGGCAGAAAAAAGCATTTCCAGCCACCAGCGTATTTTCCAGTCTACAGAGCTCTCTGCTTGTACCTGCCCATGCTTAAGGTCAGACAGCCTTGATTTACACCAGTAGACTCTATGATGAAGCTACCTTGGGGAATAACTGGTGGCTCAGGTCCCTCTCCCCTGAGCTAACAGACCCTTCACAGTCTCTTGGATGAATGCTGGGACGCTGTGAGTTCACATGCAGGTCCAGGAGCAGCGACGTCAGGGCTCAGGATCGTGCTTAGGCTCGTCCTGGAGCTGGAGAGAGTTTGTGTGAGCCCATTTGCACGATGCAGCCGGGAGGATACCGTCTTGCTGCAGGGCGTGTTCTCAGGGCTGCAGGACAGCACTGCCTGATATCAATTTTGGGAACGAATCTGTCAGTCAATGCCAAAAACTGCTCACCAATAGACGGACTCTGCTGAGTAATATCAAGTTCATGCTAACTGGCATCTAATAACAATGACTCGTATAATCTTTAGATTGCTTTTAAGCCATACAGGACCAAGAGGTGTGGTTTTTTAACCCTGAAACTGATTTTTGCCACTGAAACTTGCATCATGAACGGATAGGTAACATATTGAGGTCACGTTTTTCCTCTAAAATTAGTTATCAGCTGCTTGCTTTCAGTCCATGTTTTCCAGGCACACCAGGCTCCCCTCCACCTTTCCTTAATCACAGCAAGCCTATAGGATATACAGACAAAGCACAACTGGTCTGCCCTGATGGCCAGAAACCCACTACTCAGCAGTACACCTAGAGAGAAAACAGGACTGTCAATTTGCAGCAGACAGAAATTCTCCTTTCTAGAAGCTGAGCAGAAAGGAAAGAGATGTGCACAGCTCACTGTGCGAGGAGGAGGGAGAAAACTCGCTGATCCCAGATAACGGTTGGTGCGTGACAGCCCGAAGCAGAGCTGGTGCGGAGGCAGCCGGAGCCAGTAAAAAAGCTCTGAATGTGACAACTGAAAGTGTATTAAACTCTGTGACCTAGGAGTACTCAAATCAGGCTTCTTTCTGTATGCTTTCACAGACTGATTTTTGCTTGTTAATTTTGCAGGAGACAAAATCTGGCTGAAGGACACAGGGCAGAGATAGGAAAATCTGTCATTATTCCCACTGCCATTCTTGCATGTTATTTTGTCTTGACATGGGGAGGATTCCAGCTTATAAACTAAAAGTCCAGACTTTCTGGACAAATGGTGCAAACAAACTATTTTACTGAGAAATTACAACAGGATTTAATTTGACATTATTTTCTAAACGGACCGGCAATTTGTTAGTGTAAATAAAAACCATCCCTTGTTACAATAAGCACTGGTGGAAGCTCTGCACAAGATACGGAAATTTGCTACCTGGTGTGGTGTTTGCTGTCTGTCTTACAGCAAATGTAAGACCGGTCCTTTACGAAGAGAGGGAATCGGTTTGAAAGAGCCCTCTTCTTGGTACACCGTATTCAGAAACTGGTTCCTTGAAAGCAAAAACCTGAATTGCTCTTAGATTTTATTTTTCCTCTTAGATAAAGAGATGTCCAGGAAATTATTTCAGAAAGGGACTACTAAATAATAAAAATATTCGGGAAATTACACAGTGCGGCCCCTTATACCCTGAGCTGCAAAAAGCTGCTTCCAAGGACATTTCGCTTTCGCAGCTATCTCAACCCACCTGCAGTCTGCAATGTCCTTTCTATTTTCTTTCAAAGGCTTTGTTTAATACCAATGCTCACCTTGTACATGTGCACACAGCGCAGGGTTTCTCTGCCTCACCACTCCTTGAGAGAGCACTTTGCCTCCAAATACATTTCAGCGGAGAAGATTTCATTCAGGACTGACTTCACAGCGTGTTTCCGCTTATGAATCTGTGAAAAAATTAAATGAAAAGAAATCCAGCCCTCATTTTCTTATCATTTATCATAGTCAATGATGTAATGTTACAGTCAGTTACGTAGTATGATGTTTGTCGAACTCACTTTTTCCTGCTCAGAGACCTGGGTAACTTGGTGCAGCATGATCTGCTGTTGCCAATGGCTAATTACTGCTGTGTCCTCGTCAGTATTCCTGCGCGTACTCCGTGTCTCCTGGCAGGGATGGCTGGGGTCTCCTGAGAGCCTGGGCAGTGCTGGGGTCCCTAGTCCTCAAGAAAGCCAGCTGAGATGGCCCCGGGATCCAGAAAGGAGAACTCGGTCAAAAAAAAGAGCGAGCATCTGAAACGTAAAGGAATTTACATGAGCAGTGTTTTGAATGTCTGGGCATAAAACCACCATTAAGTGCAGAGCTACAAAGGAAGAAAAGTTAAGGACAATTCTAGTAAAGAGCCACAGGGACTCATGGAGTGAAGTCCTGTAGCTACAGACACTTGGTGGAGGCACCTCAGAAGAGTGGCCTGAAGGCTGAGCAGGGAATGTGTAGTAGGTCTGGTCTCCATCTCTCCCACCCCTTGGAAATGAACTGCTGGACAGACCACACAGCTGGAAAGCTTGCTTGCCTCTTCCACATCTTGCAGGCTGTTTCCAGACTTCTAATTGACCCTTCCCCTGGCCAGCACAGTAGCTCACACTGCTTAGCTGCTCCCTCTTCTGATCGCAGAGGGATTCATCCTTCCACAATTTCAAACATGTGTTACGATCAAAGTCCTGTGGGAGTACCACATATTTCTGCCAGATGAGCAGGGAGACTTCTTTCTCCTGGCCTGATCATGGGTCCTAAGCTCCTGTTGTGCAGGAGAAGGCAGGGACATGCCAAGGACCCAGTTTACCCCTTCGCTTTATCTCTGGCAGCAGCGGGACTCTCCCAAACACCTACTTCAGACCCTAACCAGCGTGAGGACTTCTAGTGTCTTGCATAGACAGAAACTTACCTTTATCTCACTTCAGTATGAAACAAATTCACCCACAACACAGATGATTTTAGCAGAGTGGTGGGCTTTTTTAAGGTCAAACTATCCATATTCATTCCTCTGAATTTTCTACCCAAGCCTGCCATCTCACTAGACTTAACAAAAAAATACAACTTTATTTTGGCTGCAGAGCTTTCCTGCCCGTTGGGGACAGGGAGAGAAATTGTACTGTGTAGCCATTGTTTCTGACAGTTCATTTACTCGAATGAAACAATCCATTCATCACCGGGAGTCCATCAAACAGAAACTGTCTTCAGCTTTGGCTTGCATAATAAATATACAGTATTTCAGCACTATGGATTTACATTCAACAGTATGTATCCAATACAACACGCATTTGCCTGAGATCCCTGGATAATATGTTCATGGCATTGCTGGTTTTGCTACTGTACCAGCCTTTGACTAGCTGTTGATTCAGCTCGGAGCTGCCCTCTCTTAGCCTGGTCGTCATACAGTACCCCTTTTATCACAACCAATGGCACTCTGCTCTTCCATTAAAAAAATGTTAGAGAAAATCGATAGCAACATTTTTTCCCCTCTCAAACAGAATTTCATCAGATATCATTTTAATTTCAGCCTCCTTTCCACAGTGCCAAATGTGAGGAGTCTAGTCTAAACCAGTTGTCTATGGTTGTTCCACAGTCAGCGGGGAGGGCGAGGGATCTCTGGAGAGTGGCTCGGCCTGTCTGGGTTAAATGGCTGAAGTCAGCCAAGATGAAATATTGTTACATGAAAGGAATGAGGGAAAGGAATTCAAATAGATAGGTGTTTGTCTGGTTTTTCTAGGTTTTTTTTCTTTTTATCAGTAAAAATTCATTCCTATTTGCAAGGTTAAGCTGCCTAACATTTGTATATTTTTCTGAAAGGAAGAATTAAATACGGTATAATGAAATGAAAAAAATAAAATCAAATTATCAGGGAAGAATCTTGGGATGCATCGCTGAAAAAGAAGACTATAAACAACTAAAGAAGTTGCTGAAGAGCAGTAAGGTCACGGTTTGAGCCTTACAGGCTGATGGCTTCATTAAAATGATGACCTGTAATCACGAACACTGGTTTCAGTATCACATTTTTGCTTGAAGGACAAAAGTATTGTGCAACTGGCAGACTGTGTCTACTTTGTTAAGAAAACCACCTTTTTTATTTTCTGATGTGGGAAGTAGAGGAATTATTTTTTTTTTTATGAAAGATGTTTTGGAAAATTTAAAATGAGACTTCAATGAAAGAAGATGACAAGACTAGAAGACAAATGAGATTTTTTTTTCTCTTTTTTAGTCCTGTTTTATTCCATTCTACTTCTGAGTCAGTTCAAGACAAAAGTATACAGTAACATGTTTCTTTTCCCTGGCAGGACAGCTACCTGGCAATTGAGAAAAATGTTAAATCCCAGAAAGAATTGCAATCTGGCTCCTACACTGCTGCCTTATAGCAGGAATGTTCCCTCGGGGCTGGGATCCCAAATCACTGCCTTTCCGCTCGTTTCTGAGGACTCATTGCTGCTGCCCAAGATAAGTTATCTGCTTATGTGTGTGGATTTGAAAAATGGGCATGCAGACCAAAAAAAAAAATCCCAACACAACAACAAATAGTTCCCTCAAAAGTCTTACTGTGTTTGTCCAAGTCCTTTTTGATGTGCTTACATTTCAAAAATTATTACTGAGCATGGAACCGGTTTCCTGAGAGACATGTCCTGCTGTGGTGGGTGGGTGGATGGTGGATTTAGAAGAAAAAAACCAAGAACAAAAAGGTCTTGAAATTGAAATTAAATTGCTTTCCAAGCCAAGATGAGAAGGCAAAACTGTGGAGCAAGTGTGGTGGGATCAAACTGTGACAAGGCTGGACTTTTAATTAAGAAAGAACAAATTGATCCTTACAGGAGGATTTTTTTCCTTTTCTTTCATCTTTTGGGCGGTGCTCTTCTGTAGCATGAGAACACAGTCAGCCAACAACATATCTCAAGCCCTGAAGCAACAACGTTCACCCAACACCCACGCATTTGTGCTTAGCAGTACAGTCTCCTCCATCAAGTGTCCAGTCAGCTGGTTACTTTAATCAACATTTTAGCTCTGAGAGGACATAGGAGCTTTGGTTATCTTGTTCCAGGCCAACTGTGTCCTCTTAACAATCAACCACACACATGCACAGAAGCAATGTGAAACGGGCTTCAGGTTCCAGAAACAACACCAGGTAGAGGGGCACTCCAGCAGCAGACAGCAGGACAGGCGTCCCAGAAGAACACAAATAATCACTGTTGTTCTTGTGTTGCCTCCAACTCCTTCAAAATGCGGGCCATTAAGGGGGTAGGCAGAGGGAGGGAAAAGCTGCCTCACAAATCACTCCAATGAGACCCTGGAGTGAAAATGGAGTCTGCTTACAATTGCTAATGAGGTGTCAAGCAATTTGTTTCTTCTTCTACTGTATGTTTTATTTTAGGAGGAGATAAGTTCTGACTAGAGACTATTTTGCCTGATTGAATTTAGTGGGGTTGCGAGCCTTGGGCACCAGGCTTGACCTCTGCCAACTTTTGCTCTTTTAAGTAGATGGTCTATTCTACTGAAAATAGGAGGTAGGAGTTTGCAGACACTTGTCGCTGGTCTCCATGGGACTCGGAGAGCCCATACAGTAGAGCTGCAATGTCCATTTGTCCAGGGTAGCCTTCACCCCCAAGCTTCCTAGAAGCTTGGGACAGCTGAATGCCGTGCTGGAAGACATCTCTGAATGCTTGAGGATCTGTGCATGGAGAGTAGAAAACATTTTTGGTCTCAGCAGATTCTCTTTACTGAGTTTTTAAAAAAAAACACAGCAGCTTGTTCTTAGAGAGTCCTCCTCAAGCCACAAAGTTTCAGTTCACTTGGGTAAGTTTGATACTTCTCCAAACAGTAAAAACCTCGAAGGTCTGAAAACTCAACTACATATCTCTCGTGAGATCAGGCTACCCAGTGTGTCCAGAGAGAAAAAGCACAGGAGCAGCCAAATCTGATCTGCTTTGGCACTTTTGCTTCCAGTTGCAGCAAAACAAGCAGACTACTGGAAGAATTTAGAGTCCCTCTAAGGTGATAGGAGCCTTTACTCAAATCTTTGTAGGAGGTGCAAAATATCACTTGCAGCTGTTGTAATGTCCATTTCACCAAGGTTTGCAAGACACAGGGAAAAGCTCGCAGCCAGTCTTCTCCATTCCCAGTAGCATTTACTATCTTAGGCGGGCAGAGCTGTGCATCCACGTCGGGACAGGGCAGGAGCTCCCTGTAAGGAGCTGGGAGACGCTGCAAGATTCACGAGGGAGGGAAGACGAAAAGAATGAGAAAGATTTAGGGCTGAGCTTGCAAGCTGTTGACAAACAGAAAATGTGCCTTTGTGGGATGTTACTTAACAGTGGCAGCCCTGCCTCTGACTGACAAACACCCAGAGCACACAATGAGCTTTTGAAAAAAGAAAAATGGGACGACGAATGAAAATGTATAATATATCTGCTTTAAAAAATATAATTTAAAAACTAGTCCTTCTGGCATGTTCTTCCAGTTGAGTTGTGTGGGGTGAAATAGAACAAAGGGGAGGAAACGTTTTAATCCTTAATCTGGAATGAAAGATATGAGCTAGAATAACAACACCTTCATAAAGAACCAAAATAATGGGTTTTAAACTTGAACATCCTGGCCAATCCAAGCATGAGGCTTGCTCCCAGAGTCAAAGATGCTTATGCCTTGGGGTGCTTGGATCAGAGCCTTTGCTGTCATTGATGATGGCAGAGGTCAGGAACAGAGGAGCCCGGTATAACTGTGCTGATATAAAGGAAAACCAGCCCTTGAACCCCTGCACGGTCACGTGAAGATCCAGCCCAGTAGGCTGCTGTAGCTCTCGGACATTTAGGTACTTGAGAGTGTGAGTAGACCAAACCACGCTGCCCTTTCACAAGGGCAGTCAAGAGACGAGGTCCCATGCATCCTTCTCTTTCCACAGAGCCTGATCTAGATCTTGAGTGCTCGACAGAACAGGGAGACAGGGACGGGGGGAAGAAAGAGTGGGAGTGGCGGGAGTTTAAAAATGCCAAATCTTTGCCCCACAGAACACTGGGAAGTTTAAAAAAAAAAAAAAAGGATTTAAGGAGTGACACCTTTGCAATCTCGCCAAAGCCAAACCATCAAAATGGGACACTGTCTCTTTAAGTGCAAGGCTGCATAAACGAAGGGAAATTAATTAAGTATGGGAGGCTGGTGTGGTGCCGAGCAGAGAGAATGCACAATCTGGGACCCGCGTGCCAAAGCTGAGATGGAAAGGAAGGCGATCTGTCATTTTTGCTGTTTTTTTAAGACAGAAAATATATTTTTGAGAATTGACTAAGCAATTACCCAAATTAAAGAAACTGGAAAAGCAAACAGTGGTAAAAATGCTCTAGTTTTTTTTCTGATTTGGAAAAGGGGATAAAAGAGATGAGGATAAACTGGAGCTGTTGTTTCAAGGTGCTCCTTCTTAATGCAATGGGCAGGAAGATAAAACAGCAGCTCACAACAACAGCTCTTCATTCCTTTATGGCCCTGTCCCACCAGGAAGGACTTCTCCATCCTATTCGCTGCCGGAGGGCTCCCGCACGATCTCCTCCTTGCTTTGGGATGAGGAGCCTGAAACTGGAGACACTTCCCCGCCACCCCACAGCAGCTTCCCACCCGCTTCTCCCACGCCAGGCCCCCTTTTTGGCCAGCGCCGATCAGGAGGGCCCCCACCACGGCGTCCACGTCACGGCATGGCTCCGGATATAGGCGGGGGAAGAATCAGAGGGAGATTTGGCTCTCACCTTCCCGGCACACGCCGGCTGCCAACTGGCCCCTCCACATGTCGCCCTGAGCCGGGGCCAGGTCTCCGTGCCAGCGCCGGTCGCCGAGTGCCGGCTGAACGGCTGCAGCCGGGGGCACGGGGCGGCGAGCAGGGGCACACGCTGGCACGGCTAAGCCAAGGCACTGCCGACTGCGAGCAAATTGCTGTGGAAAGGGCGATTTTCCTGCCTGTGGGGGTTTGCAATTTTCTGCAGCTGGTCAGCAGGGCATGTGCACGCACATGGTGGGGTTGTATGGAGCCACAGCCGGGAAGAGCTCAGTGCTGCTTCCCTCGGGGCTTCGGGCTAGCGTCCGTCTCCCAGACATCACCTGGGAATACCGTCCCGCTGTGGCAAGCAAGTCTGGGAAATTCCTGAAGTTTGTTGAAGAGGAAAATCATACGAGCGCTGGGAAGCCAGGGCTCTGCTTTGCTTTATCACTACGCGGTTTGAGCCCTGCATCCGAACGGGATGCTTTCACCCCAGGGCTGGGGGATGCTGGTGCACGTCCTCTCCCAAGGGCTTTCATCTCTTTCGTCTGCTACTGCTCCTGTAAAGCTAAACTTAAGACATGCAAGGTGTTGGGCTGTCACTGAGGAGGGATTCTAGCTCTAATTAGACGGGAGAAAATAGTGGCACCTTTAACTTCTTTTTTAATCTAACCCCATTTTACAAACTAGGTTTAAAATACTCCCAATAAACACCCATACACAGCCTTCCCAAATCTCGCTGCTTTTTTAGATTTTTTTCTTCATTTTGTGCAAGACATTCTTCAAAAAAAGGCTTCAGAGTCAGAAACTGGGGGCTGCTCACACACAGGGCAGCATGCAGCACTAGAACACTCAGACATTTGTTTAAAAACTCACTCTTTGTTTATAAACCTCCGCAGCAGAAAAAAGCCCTCTTTTTTTCTTTTATGGATGGGTGACTGCTTCCACAGATTAATTTTAATGTTGATTCCAGGACATGCGTTTCAATGTTGCATTTAGTGTTGTTTTGCTTGTCTCCAATTTGTCACTCACAAATACTTTTTACTCTATTGCTTTCCAGCCTCACTGATTGCTGCGATGTCCCACAAGCCAATGGGTTTTTACATCTTTTCAGATAACCTACCCCACTCCTCTGACAGAGACTCATTCTTATTTCTGTGGAATAAAGCATTTGATTCAAAGATGCAAATAAGATTCTAGGCTATAAAATGGATTTTAAGCTAGTCTCTTAATATCTCTGGATTTATAGGGGTCGTCAGTCAAGGTTTTATTTTTCTTTGTGTTCACTGCACAGGCTTTCGGGTTATCATTTATCTTATTAATATTTTTTGTAAAAGCACAGTGTTAATATCTGAATCCTAGGGGACACAGAGCCTTTGGAGTCAGTGGGAACTGGGAGAACTTGGCCCTTGAGAGGATCAGAGCCTGAATTGTTCTAAAATTTGTTTAGAAAACACACAAGTCATTGTGAACAGAGGGTGTTTGGTGTGGGGTTTGGTGTTTTTTTTATTTCTGACAAATAAAAAAACAGGTTACCCTAACAGGGATTTAAATTTACGACTCAAGGGATATCATGTATTCTAAATTATGTTCCCAAACTAGTAAAGTATTTGATCTCACTTCACCAAGTAAATCCACGCTACTATTCAAAGTTGAAGTAATGTTTTCTTACAGTTCACGGAATCTAGGGAAAAACCTTCACTCAAAAACAGAATTATAAAGCAAAACATTTGAAAGTATCAGAAATATCTTTTTTCTTAATATGGTTATAACCAACCAGGGTCTTGAGGCAGAATTAATACCACTGGCATTGACTGAAAAAGGAGAAGGAAATGGGTGTCACAAACCATTTTCCTTGTGTCTATTTTTGAAGTACTGGACATAACAAAACACTGTGTATTCTGTGTGTCCATGTACAGGAAGAGTCCATGGGTATGTGTTCGATGGCTCTTCCCCTTCAGCCTGCCTGATTTCAGCATACAAATGAAGGCACAGCTCTGATCCTTCGCCTTTTGTCAAGCTCACACCAGCCTTATCAATGTGAATTCCTTGTTGGCTTGTCCTCATGTCAGAGGCTGTGTTTGTCAAGGCAGGTCTTTCCCCCATGCTGAAGTTATCCACTTTCTTTTTTTTGCTGCAAGTATCTCAAAACAGACTGTTTCTCCCACTCTGTAGCCCTGGCAGTAAGAAGAGTTTCTAATGAGTTGCAGAACTGTGTCTAGCAATAACCAGGAGCCCAGGAGAGCCAGCACACCTGCAAACGGACAGGCAAGAGCAGAGAGCCAGCAGAAAGTCCTGCTGGGGTGCCAGATAAGGAAAGGACTTCATTCACCCAACAGCAGAAGTGCTTTTGCCTTGAAAAGTCTGGGCGAGCGGTCTCTTGCCAAGATCTGTGTTTAACAACGGGCTAATCCAGGAAAAGCCAGATCAATACAGCTTGAGCATAGATGAGCTCAGACTGCACTCTGGAAACATAACTCAGAATCCAGTGAAAACGAGAATATTTCGCAGAACATGTATGCAAGGGAGGATAATGCTTTGGACAAAATTACCTCTTTTGCCTGTGGCTTTCCAGTTCAGTTCTCCAACGCACACAGGACTGGGGAGGATTTCCAGCCCTCCTGCAAGGAAAGGGCCTGTGGGAGGGATCCAGCTGAGGAAAAAGCACTAAGGCTTCCCTCAGAGATCCTTCCTCCTCTCCTCCAGCCGAAGGGCGATGGGAAGGGAGAGATGAGAGCTCAGACCACAGCCCAAGATCTCTAGGTGCTCAGAAATGTTGGCCCTCAGGCACAACAGAAGTGGGTGAAGATGCTGCTTTGGAAACGTCTCTTTAGCCTGCTGCGCTCGGGGACTCCGAGCAACAAAATGCAGAAGACAGCAGCTGCTGTACGCAAAAGATTTCATATGAGAAGCATGTAGCGGGTTCTCCTTCACCGAATGCAAAACTATTATTAAGGAGAAAGGGGAGAAAAAGAGCCACGATTTGTCTTTGGCCTTCTTGGCTGATCCAGAGAGCAGCCCGAAACACTCGGTGCAGTCTTGCAAGGAGCTCCTCGACCCAAGGTCTCACCCTCACACTGTAAATCTGTAAATGCCACTTTTCCCCAGAGGTCCTGTCTGGATGACATGGGGAACCCTGGGGGCAGGGAGATGCAGAAGGCTTTGCAATGGAGCACCATGTACAGGCTTCGGGGG
>Ga0065711_1001813_pt1 | contig 39092 bp, 24 predicted proteins | sample Hoacrofraction12_FD_59098 | JGI IMG/M metagenome (GOLD analysis project Ga0065711, IMG submission 59098) | Hoatzin crop microbial communities from Cojedes, Venezuela - Epithelial fraction 12 v2 (version 2) | ecosystem: Host-associated > Birds > Digestive system > Esophagus > Crop | place...
GGAGGGTGTGCAAAGGGCAAATATTTCTACTTCTGCACAGAAACCTGCAAGTCCTTCCCACCAGCCCCCGTTTCTCCGGGCTCGGTGGGAATGCCCGGGCAATTCCCACCGAGCCCGGGGAAGCTCTCCTTACCCGCAACGTTGCTGTGACAGCTCCGGCCACCGCGCCGCGCCCCGACCCCGCACCGGGCTCGGCACCGGGTCCCCGCATCGCCCCCACTCCCGCCCCGGGTAACGGTGCCGGCAGCTTCCCCCTTCCCCACCGCTTCCACCGCGTCCCCTCGGGCTGCCTTGCGGGGTGAAAGCCCCCAAAATGTGAGATTGGTTGCTTTCCCCTTCGGGAGCCGGCACCCCGGGCGAGTCCGGACCGTGTCTGGTCCGTTCCCCAGTTTCCCTCGGCCGCACGGCAAGCGTTCACACACCCTCCTCTCTCTCAGGGATACTGCCAGGAAAAATACGCTAATTTGCAAGAAGATGTCCGGTAAGGATAGATAAGGGACACAGAAAAGCTGCTAAGCGCCAAAGAATCACTTCTTTCCTCTCCCCTCCCTTGTAATAGGATAGCGTGGAAGAGAGCCTTCAAATCTCAAGGGTTTCTACCTCGTTACCAAGCGCCTGACCTGACACTTGCGTTAAATCTGTATTTCACATTCTGACAGATGTTGTGTTTTCTTTGAACTGAAAAGGAGGAACGTCGTTTTGGCATAAAAAGTTACGCGGAAAGTGTTAACATTCGGCTTCAAGATAGGTTTGCAATCAGGAAAAGACACACTCTACCCAGCTATATGAAAGCCATATGAGAGTCTTGAAGTGCTGATTTGGCTTACTTGCTCTTTAATACCTTACACAAGGCTATTTTTGAATCACCAGTGGCAAAGTGAATACTTAATAAAAAGTGGGATTAAAGAGCAGTGCCCAGTTAACTGTTATCAGAGCTGACGCGGAGAAGAAAGGAAGAAGAAGAAACTGCAGTCACAATTGCGTTTGCTCAAATTCTTCCCAAAAGCAATTGTATAGTGTCTGTTTCAGCCTATTAAACTGAAACTGCTTTCACAGATGTTGGGTATTCACTAATACACTACTCCCTAATCTGCTACTTCCAGATAAATAAACAACTAAACAATATTATTGACAATAATATGTGGTGAAGTAAGGATGCAACTACTGTCCCTGGGGTATCGTAAGATTCTTAACATTGCCAATTATTTCTTCAGGGCAAGGATTTGGTTTGATTCCATTTTATTCTAGCAGACTGTGGTCTGTAAACAGGCTGGACAACCTTACACGCTCAGAAGATGCCAGAGAGATTATTAAACTCATTTGCATGCTTTTCAGCTGTACTTCTTACCAGTATTGGTAACTCTGCATTAAAAAAATGTATGGTAATCAGAGATGTGGAATATCAGAAAGCCCCCAAAATTGTGCTGCACCATCCTGTGTACCGACTCAGTGTGTAAAATGTAACTCAGCTCACAACAGCTCTATTTGATATTGGTGAGATCAGATGCAAACTCGACAGGGTTTAACCTCTAGATACTTCTAACCAACACTAGTGATAGTTATGTGCAGTACTATTATTTTCTGTTATGCTTTATGTATGCTTACATAATGTTGTGTATTATGTCTGTTTATAAATATACATGAACAAGATATGGAGCATTCATATGATATACAGGCCCAGTTCTGTTATTTTTTACGCCTGCGTAACTCAGGGATGCCTCTGCTGATGCCTGTCAAGCCACAATACTGTAAAATTAACATGGTTAAAAGGACCCCTAATTGCATGTTTTGTACACAGAGACACGTGCATGCACACACTTATCTTCAAAGACTTCAACGACTTGAAATACAAACTTTCATCTCCAAAACCAACATTAGCAATAGCCCTCAAACGTTGCACATGGTCATGTTTTCACATAAAAGCTACTGCTAATGTTGCAGGATAATTTAACCGCTACTCTTACGACTGCAGCCACATATAGTTTGCTGTGACAGTTTATAACAGACTTTCCCACCGCTTCTCCTCTATACAGACTGCCATCTGCAAAGAGTTTAGGCTTTAAAGGCTGAAATGAAATCTGTGCTGGAAGAGCTGTACCTGAAATACTGTTAAAATAATGCATCATAAAACAGGTTCTCAAGTTGACTCTCAAACCCGTGAGCTGCTAAGGTCGGACTGACCCCACTCAGATAAGACTTGTAACAAAGTGATTAATGCTTTACACAAGTAACTCAAGACAATCCTAATACGCAAGATTGTTGGTAATCGTGATATCGAGAAATAGTCACTCCTGTTTTGTTCCCGCAGTTAGGATTTCCCTTACTTACTAGCTCCACTTAGTTTCCATGGTAGCGGGCAGTGTCTTTAAGCCAGGGCACTGAGCTTCACTCTGCTGCCCAGACTAAACTCACCACCTATACTCCACCACAGATGGCCTCAGCAGGTTTGTGTGTCTGTGCGGACATATGTACACACTCACACATGTGCACTTCTGCTCAAGAACCTCAAGTAAATCTCAACTCTGGCATTTTCAGCCTCGAAAGTAATGAAAGGGGACTTTTCACCGTTCCTGCAGCAGCCTCAGTATATCTCCGCTGCCAATATGAATAGAATCTGCTTTTTTATTTCTTTGAATCATTATAAGTCTGTCCAGGATTCAGTTAGTTTTGATGGGTTTATATAGGAACAGGAGAGGTTTCAGAACACGACTATAAATGCAAAGACAAATCCACAGTCAAATTCTAGCCTAAAATGTACACATGCAGAGGCTCATGTTGAGGTTGGGTAATATATTGATGAGATATAATAAAAAGGCCTCTAAAATCCTGGGTGGCAAAGAAAAGGTAAATAGGGAATTGCCATCAAATATTTCTTTCTAAAGACCCCAGCAAATGGCAGGTCTGAAGAAGCACAGAAAGACACACGTCTTCATATGAAGTACAGTGAAGACTTGGAAGTCCTTGCTGCAGGATGCAGTGGAGGAAAGAAAATTACAAGTATTCGAGTGTTTGGGCAAGTTCATGGGAAAAAAGATCTACTCACAGCAATTAAATACAAATACAGAACTTCTGGTACAGGGAATCCCTGAACTACTTGGAGAGGATCCTGGACAAGTACCATTCTGTGCTTGTCCTATTCTCACACTTTACCCCAAGCATCTACTATTCTCTGCTATTGGAGGGTGCCAAGCCTAGAATACCCATGATTTAGTGTGGTACATCTGCTCTTGTTCTCTTAAAGAATTTAGCCATTGGTAGTTTTTGGGCCTCATCATGGGTAGTATAAGAGAGATGAATTCCTTTTGAGAACTTCAGCCAAGCTTTTTAAAGGTTGCCTCATAAATGTGTATTCAGGAACCTAAGTAAAAATGGTCTGATCAAAAGTATTGAGGATACAGCAGCTGCTACTGAAGTCAGCAGTTAATTTTAGTTTTCTCCATATGTAGACATTGCAAAGCCAGGCATGGGCTCATGCAAAATTTGGGTGCTAAATCCAAAACTATATTCTGTGCAAAACTCTGCTCAGATATTTCCTAATTTGGAGTAACCTAAGTTCCACAGACACATAGTCTTCTAAAAGCATTCCCCAGGCACCTCTGTGCATTGCCTGGTGCTGAAAGCCCATGTCCAAGACCAAACAAGATTCAAGCGTCAGGCATTAGTTTACTTCAGTCCTCTGAATTGTTTCGTTGGGCTCTCAGAGTGCACCTACTAAACTTGGAGAGCTTTGAGTGGCATAGTTAAAGCTCAACACTTTCTTCTGAAACCTGTTCAGAGGAAGAAAAAATAGATAACTTGAGGGACTTGCAACCAAATACCCACCGGGGTAGCGTTCTCCTCACTGTGCCTGCTCAAACCCATTCATTCAAACGTAATATTTCAACAATTATTATTCTGTGTAAATATATGACAAGGCTAATGTGCAAAAAAGTGTTGAAAGGTTCAGTGAATCACACACAGTGCAACTACAGGAAAATGCAGGCTTCTGTAACGTAGAAGCGTGGAAGCTAGTTCAGGTGTTCCAGAACAATTCCCATATTTTCTGGGGTAATGTACTTTGAAATATGGGCATATACATGCAGTCTTCCAGTATGAATCCATGCATATGCTAGGTACAAAAGGACTGCTTTAGAAAAGCATTAAGGGTACAATTCCAGACTCACGATTACATGCCTATGTGTAGCTGTTGTGGGATGGAAGCGTCTACCCTTCTTCAGTTTTTAAAGGAAGCTCTCCTGCCTTCCTCCTGCAGCGGAATGGGATGGTATGGAAGTTACACCCAATTACAACTTATCTTAGGTCTACAATGCTAAAAATTGTCCCTCTGAGGGGGAACCAGAACAGAGGATAGAGTGCAGGTGAGACAGACAAAAGTTCATAATTGACTCAATTCATCACAGGGCTTTACAATTTGTCAGATTGTTGTCATCACTATCACTTGCCCCCAGAAGAAGATTAATGGTTGCAATGATCATCGGTTCCAAATTTGTGTTGCTTCACTTACATTCCCTCCCAAAATACTCATTCTCCTCAGTGACTGTTTCTTCTAAGGTAACTCCCTTGTTGGTGGTTGCATAGCAATTCAGTACCAAGCAAGGCCATTGCAATAATGAAAAAAAGACATGTTTCTTATCCTAGTAGGAGAGCTGGTTAGATTTGTCACAGCTAAATTTTTTTTTTAAATATCCCAAAACAAAAGAGAAGAAGGAAAAAAAAAACAATAAATGAAAACCCCGCATATTTGTCATGTCATGCTTAGGGAAAAAAAAAACAAAGCCAGCAAAAGTTTTTCCAAGCTAGAGCCTAATATGACGATTTAATGTACTGAGAATCTGTGGTTCTTCCCTTCTCAGCTGCCAGCTGGCCGACAATTTCAACTCCAGCGCAGTAAACAAGTGATCAGTGAGTCTGGGAAGAGCTCAACACACCAGACAGTTGGAAAATAAAAGCAAATCAAGGCAGGAAAATCAACAGACTTCACCAGTCAGCACAAGGTAGTTGATCCCATGTTCAGCATTAGGGAAAGTGCTAAGGGGAGAGTATATATGAAGTCTATAAGGCTTTAAAGTGTGAGAACTCAGTGAGCAACGTGCTCTCAGAACTTGTGCTGACTGCATGTTTTTGGACGGAGTTCAATTTCATTACTGAAAAAATTTGAGGTAAACCATTCAATACTTAACAAAAATTGAAAAAATGCCAAAAATTTAGAAGCCAGAATGTCTCGTAGCTTTTAATGTTAATTCTTAGTAAACTGATGACCAATGGTCATCTTTAAGTGCCTGCCTCTTACACAATTCTCGTCTTCGCCCTCACTCAAAACTTGCAGCCTGAAAAAACTGCAAGGAAAAAGAATGAAGGACTTGAATGACTCCTAGGTTAAATGCACCAAAATCAGTAAAACTTTCATTACAAAGGTTCAATCTCACCATTTCCCTCTTTGAGTATGCCTCTAATATTGCACATAGTGAAGGTGACACTTGCCTAAAAAAACAACCATGTTCATGCTGTTGTTCTGGACAAAGCATGGGAATACAAATAGTTTAATGTACAGATTCATTTTTTCCTCGAGAGTCAAGGAAGCAACAGACCCTGTAGCCCTTTTATTTTTATAACAACAAGGCATTAGCAAATCCCATAACACTTTAGGAAAATATTTCTTTTAACCCCTTTCTGATCTCATCTCAGACATAATAACGAGAATATTTGGGAGCAGAAAGACCAGACACATTCCAGGACCAGCTATACCTTTGCACAGCAATTTTTGTATGGTAGAAGGCACCTTTCAGTCTCACTTCTGTTCTCACTGAGAAAACAGGCCAATATGCTTAGGTTGCCTCTTATATATAATTAACTTCAGAGTTGCACCTGCTAAGAAAATTAACCTCAAGGAAATTGGCACCTAACATCAGCACCTACAAGTAAACAGGTAGACTAATGAAGCCATAATAGCTGTCAGACTCACTTAAGGCCCTCTGGACCATAAATCTTGATGTAGTCGTAACATCTAAGGTAAGGACATGCTAAAGTCATAATACAGCCCCAAGTCACCAAAAGAATGAGAAGGCAGCATTCACCACATGGGAGAAGGCAATCACTGGAGCCAAGATTTTCTAGCATTGTCATGATACTAGTACATTCTCCTACACATGAGAATTACTTAAATGCCAATATCCATCTCTAAAATGTATGTGTAGACAGTTATAGATAATATTGACATGTAGAATTAAATATATATGCATATATAAAATATATGTATGTATAGGGTTATATGTATATAATTATACATCAAAATTCTTGTTGCTGGGTCTAAAATAAGGATATCACAAATTGAAAAACAAATACAAGCATCATACAACAGTATGACCTTTAGACAGCAATTCAAATGTAGCCAGCTACTTTAAGAAAGAAAAAGCAAAAAAGAAAGTTAATATGCTTATCCCACTGACCCAAACCGCTTGTCATTCCATTTTCTAGGTGCCAAAAGCTCAGAATGTCCTCACTCTACTGCCGAAACCTCTAGTTCACCTCCAAAAAACTTCCATCACTCACATCTTGTGTCAGTAAAAAATATTCATTGTAGAGAAAACTGCAGAAGTGAGGATAGATTAAAAACTGAAGTGTAATATTGAAAAAGGCCAAGAGGGAAATGTTAACGTGGGGTGGAGAGTTGCTGGAAGACCTCGTGATGACTTTGCAGGTCAGAACAATCCCTCTGGATGTATAAAAACTCCCAAGAACCAGTGCAGGTCCTGTATTGATGTTGATGGGGGGCTTCAGTGACAAAGAGAAGAGAGATGCCCTTTCTTTCCAAGCAGAGTTAGTTTAGGCAGGCATGAGTGACGCCATCTGAGGGGCCTACTGAGCAGCAGATTGTTCGGCTGTATTGAATAGATGTAATTGTGTTGTCCCAAGGATGACGAAAGGATAGGCAAAATTCAGTGTTGTAGTAGTGGCAGAAAGATTTTGGGGAGAAAGGATAGAAAAAGTCTTGGTACTTTGGAGAACAAGAAGATATTAATTGAGTTTTCAGGGATTGGAGGGTCTTCAAAGAAGAAGAAAAGTTTTGGAGGGGTTAGTGAAAAGTTTTAGGGGAATAGTTGCAGCAAAGAGGTGCTAACAGTGTTCGATGCATTTCAGGGACATTTTCACAAAAGACAGAGTCTGAAAAAAGACACTGGGCTGCAGGCCCTGCTGGCTGTGGCATTTCTGAAAGATTGTGGGTGAGAAAAGGGATTCCTGACCCTTTGGACAGTCTGCCTCTCTCTGCACTTTCTCTCCAACTCCGGTGGCACTGGAGGATCTTGTTCCTCATCCTCATGGCCCCCCACTTTCTCTCTTGATACCCACAGCTCTCCCCAATGCCCTTTAGCACAGCACTCATGCTCCCTGTCTCTGCTTAGGCAGTCCCGTGGCACTTCCCAGGCTGTGACCACTAAAGGGGAAGGGACACAGCAGAGAGGAAAGGGGCAGGACTGAAAGGGGAAAGATGGAAGTCTGGCTGGAAAAGTGTTTGCTGCTCCTGACGCTGTCATGGGCCTGAGTAGCCCTTTAGCTCTCCTCTCCTCTCCTCTCCTCTCCGTCCAAGCAAAACCTACTACAGTAGCAAAGGGAAACTCCCAACAGATAGTCCCATCTGCTGTCCTTAGGCTGACACTTACCCAAAACCTCCTCTTATGGCAAATATAATTATTATTTACTCTCAGTGGTAATTTAGGGCACTGAATCTTTTCCAAGCTTGTGTCAGTGAAGTTGAATTTTAAAAGGACTGGATCAGGAAGTAGTAATATTTGCCTCTCTGGTTTATTTTGTTTTTATCTGAATTCCACATGTAGTTGAAGGGGGGGAAAAATATTTTTCCTCTTCCTTCATTCTGGTATTGATCAGTAGGGAGGTGGAATCTGGTTAGTTAGACCAGTATCAAAGGCAGAGCCATTCTTACTTCTGTACAGTCCTAGGGAATTTGGAATATTTTTTATAGCTGGATCATTCTCCTCCCCAGGCTGTACACATGATTCTATAAAAGGACAGAAATGTCATTTTGCAACTAGTTTTGAAATCTGTTTCACTCCACACTTTAATAAATCCAAGGCTTTTCTAACATTCTCTTCAAACTGAATGCTATCAGAGTCAATTTTACACTGAAAAATCAGAATTTGCAAAATAATTCTAGCAAGGGCTGTGGTCTGACATGCAGCCCAACACCCGACTCCACAGAGGCAGCAAGGAGCTGCGTTCCAACTGCAGATGATGGAGCTTCAGAGGGGATGTTCACATCCAGCAAAAACCACTGGAAGTGACAACCCATCCTTTTCCCTTGCTCTGCTCCTCCTGGTTCTTCTTCCTGCTGACTCCTTCACATAAACATTAGCTGACCACTTTGGTTTCTTTTTTTAAATGGCTAAATTTCAGCTGAGTTTAATCAGACCAGAAAGCTATGAAAATGCTATTGCTGACACAAGAAAAGGCACAGAAACGTACAGCCAAGGGAGAGGAGGAAGAAAATACGCCCCCTTTCATGGAGAGTCTCATCTTAAATGGGCTTCAGCTGACCTTAAAATAAAATTTTGGAACTCACACGAACTCCGGGCAAGTCATATTGGAGAAGCTTTACAACTGTCATCTGCCGAAGGATGGCACCAGGGACAGAAAGGGCTCTGCTAACGGGCAATTGTCCTACTACAGGAGATGAGACCTGTCCCTGAGATGCTGAATTACCTCAAGAGGCAATCATTGGAAAACAAGCACTTTTTTTAGGCACTAGCCCAGGTGCTATTAAAACAGTCTCATAAACAATAAGGAAGTTTTCAGTGGAGTTGAGTTTGATTTTCTATTAGTGATAGACTTAGACTGAGGCTGGTGTCTCTGCCGTATTTGTTTGAGAGACAGGAGGAGGCTGATCTTTCCTGTCAGGAAACTCCATGGGAACTCCACAAATAGCCTTGGCTTGTGCTGGAGATGTATTCTGCCAAAGACTGCCTTTTTGAAGTTATCTTCGATGGGTCTCCAGAAGGCCAAGATTGTATTTTCCAGACAAATGAATATAGAGGTTTTTAAACCTGCTGTAAGGATTGTTAAACCTGACTATACCAACTGTCTGCTATCACGACTTTGCTTCATAAGTGATAAAATGGTCTACCTGAACCATCCGAGAAGAAAAAGAAATTATATTTTCTATATATGTAAATACTTATATATATACATATACACATCATCTTTTATTGCTTTTAAGATTTTCCCTTTTAGTTGAGAGTCTCTGAGCAAAAGAAAAAAGCTTTAGACCTGTAGTCTTTCCAGAGGCAGTGACAGCCTGAGCTAAGCTCTGTGCATTTACAGCTTGGCCCTGCAGTGGGACCAAGCAGACAGATCATTTCACTGAAATGAATCACACTTACCCTTCTACAAAATATCCTTCATGCAAATGAAGCCACAGCCAAGTTTTAACACGGCAGTACCTGAATCCTACGTAGTACTGTGTTAGCTCATCAATAGCCGAGTCACAGCACTGATAGTAAAGACACGGTAAAAACCCATGCGTTAGAACTAATTGCAGATCTTAATCCCTGCCTGTCTCATGCTAACGTAAAAGCCCGACTAGTGAAAGTAGTGGAGTTTGTGGACTATTTTAGAAGTAGTTTGAGCTAAGGATCTCATCTGCTTTCTTGTGATCTTTCTTTCACTCAAGAAAATAAAGAGAGAGGCATTTGATCACTGAATAACAGTAATCATTGGCATATCATTGGTCATTTTTAACAATAAACCTTTCCACTTGTGGTGAGTTACTTATTAAAATAAAAATTGGTCATTTTTATTGAGACAGCATAGTTTCCTGCGGATTTTTTCCCATTCGAGTGTTATTCCTGAAATTAGCACAACCTAAGGCAGCTTGTGTTAACTCTTTCTTATGCTAAACAGCCCTTGTTAGTTTAACAGAACAAAAGCTTTGATTGTAAGTGCAAATATGTGTGAGAAACTAGAGTCAAAGCACATTGGTGGCTTTTTTCTGAATGACTTGCTTTGGTGCAAGTTTCCAAATAAAGATTTAATTGCACCCACTTGCATCAATTACAATATCAAAGCGCAGAAGTTATAAAAACAGAAGGTGCATACACAATGGCTATTTCACAGTCTGTTTTGAAAACAGATTAAACACAGTTATAATGATCATTTCTTCAAAAGAATTTAGAGATTATCAGAAACAGAACAGACTGTGGATTTTAATTGAAAACTCAGTCCAAATTCATTGTATCCCTCCACCCCAGCCCGGTCTCCTTCACAGCATTCACCAGAATAGTTAATGAGTGGTTTTAACAGGGGGAGATTTGAAACCAGGAGATAAATATGGTTGCTGTACTCAGTTCTTAATATTGCAGTGCCTGTGCTACTTTTGGGTGATCTCATTTCCTGCACTCACACTTCGACGTAATAACGCTCAGCACCTGTACGTATAACTTAGCAATTCATTCTAAAAACCCAGACACTCTTCACAGGCCCCTTGGATTTGAAAACAACTATCTGTGCATTTCCAAGGAGAAATCTGACTCCTATATATTTCAAAGCCCTTTGTGACTCTGAAATTTCAATCTGTTTCTCAAGAGAATCAAACAAAAAAATAATAGTGCAAAAAGAACAGAGCATCTTTTTATATTTTGGATATTAATAATCACAAAGACCTTTGTTTAGACCATAGAGATTCCCTGGAAGGTGTTGTGATACACATTGTACAATACAATACATATCAAAAAGAAGTGCTACCAATAATACTTTTCAGAAACATAGGCCTAAATTTGATCCTCACCCAAGCAAATTAAAAATGTTTGCCTAATACAGCTTAACAGTTATTAGATCGTGATATGAACATATTTAAGTTCCATACGTATTGATTGGTGAAAAGTCAGGAATATATTGAGAAATGTGGAGAAAGATGCTATAATGATGACAGAAAGAATGCCTTTATGAATATAATGTATTGATTAGATAATTTAATCTATTTTACACAAAGATTGTGTTTTCTGAGGCTCTTTACTTCCACAAGCAGAATAACATTATGGACCTCCCAGGAAAGGCCCTTCATACATCAGGTTTTCTGAAGACTCTTTCACTGGACTTCAGTTCTGACTACTTTTCCAAAACAGCAGTCACTGCTGAGAATGCTTCCCATCCCAAATTAAGCCACTGGTCTTGTCCCCAGGGTGAGATCTGCACCATTTTGACTCTTCCTAAACACTTGCATGCAGTCTCTTAACCACCCCCAGTGCCGGGATGGGGCTCACCAGTGCTTTGCTGCCATAGTCCCTTCAGCTAGAAACTCTCTGCTGGCCTGGGACCGCACTCCTGGGGCATCCCAGTTTTACGAATCCAGAAGACATCCCCCTGTATCAGTATAGCACTTGCATCAAGTTTCTTCTGCAAAGAAGCTGTCCGAATGTTTTAGGAGAGTGAAAAAATCTTTTGGAAAAATTCCCGTCTTCTAAATTCACTTGGTTTTTCATTCTCTTAAATCTTAAAGCTCAATTCTAACGGTGGTTTAAATCACTGCAAGTTTCTCTGAGGGCATTAAGCATTTTAATGATGCTGACATGAAAAATATTCGGTGATACATCCACTGCATAAATGAAAATAAAATTTAAAATCTTCTGAAAATTTTAGTTAATTTAGAGTATCGAGGACACCAGTTAAGGATACTGAAGGATTAACAATCGCAGCCAAACATAGCCAGCTGGCCAATTCAAACACATTACAAAACCTTTATAAAAAGTAGAAAGCTGCTGCGGTTTTACATCAGATTGTATTTCTGTGCATCTCTGTCATTGTCTTGTTTTATATTGCAAGCAGTCTCAGAAACAAATTCAGCAGTCACCTCCATCTCACGCCAGTTCAAGTGCTGTCCTGACAGGAACTGCAATGGACATCCTCTCTGCGGTCCCTGCGGAGCAGTTCACACCCTTGGCTGCGGCACGGCCCGTGTGGGGAGATTGGCTGCCTCTCACAGCAAACATCGCTGGCCCACAAAAGGCAGAATGACCTCTGGTGTGCACAGGGTTGGAACTGCGACATTGTTTTGTTCATGATAGACTTGTCCCTGGTGCCTGGCAGCAGCTCTTGGGTTTCAGGAAAAAGAATCTCCCTATATAATTCCAATTCACCTATTGTCACAAAGGTGAAGCACAGGAGGTGGCCTAGATGACAAGGGCCATGACACCTAGAGAACGGAGTCCTGGGCAAATGACCCCGTGAGGAACAGGGTGCCTGTCATGCTGCTGTCCCCCCTGCAGGGTCAACGAGCATGGGCCAGGCAAGCACCTTATGCCTAGAGTTACCACTGAGATCACAGCTTCTGATTGTTTCCCTTCACTTTCATACTCTCCCCAAAGCATCTCACTACTGTTTTCCTTCTTTTAGATGCATGTGCTTGAGCCTTGAAATAATAAACAGACATCGGGAGAAGGATACACTGGTTTAGAGAGGAGATGATTGAGTAACTCAGAAACCTTTGAACAAAAGAGCAGAATTTCCATGAAATCGTCTATTTGTTTTAATTACCTGGTATTGTGGGGCCAAGATGTTTCAAAGTCAAATGGCTATAATGAGCCTCTAAAATCCATATATGGATAGATAAATAAATAGCACCTAGCATTGCTGTTGCCTCGACCTTGTAAAGGATGAGCAAATGGCTTCCAGGAGTTGTGCAGCCACTCACTCAGGCAAGCGAGTGGCTCTGGTGAGCCACCAGTGTGAAGGAAAAGCGGGGACGAGAACTAGAGCTGGGACAGACCCTGGCATAGAAGAGTTACACAGTTTATGTCTGCACATTTCCAGAAAGAGCAGTGAAAACTCTGTTTCGCCCCCCCAAGTCACGTTTGATTTCTTCTTTAAAACATAGAACTAATGCAACTTGAAGGAAAAGCACGTGAATTAATAAAGGCTATTGGCAGAAGAGGGGGAATGTTTCTGGGCTTCAGCAGAACAGAAATGAACACAGAGACACTTTGTTAACCATTGAAGCTAACCTCAGGGGCAGCAAAGTGAGGTGCTGCACTTAAAGAAAAGCATTATAGGGTTTTTCTCATTTTACGCATTTCGGGACGAGCCCAGCAGGATGATGCTGGTGTGCGGCCAGGAGATTTACTCTGAATTCATACCAGCGCCACACAGCAGAATTAGCATCGCAGTCTCTGGGGAACAGCTCCCTTTTGGTCAAAGTATTTTACAGATAGGTTGCCAGGAACTGAAATCCAGTGGAAACTGCAGTGACCAAACTAGGACTCGCCCTCTGGGAAAGAAGAGGGGCTAAGAGAGGTGCTGGCAGGGCTGCAAGCAGAGATGAGCGGCTGTAATACTGAGTGCTGAATGCTGGATGAGTCGGGGAGGAAAGGGGGAGAGAAAGGTCATGAACAGTAGAGTTCACTTGGGAGAGGGACACAGGAATAGTTTGGGAAATGCTGTGGCAGAAGCCTTTATATTTTCAAATCCCTTCTTTTCCATTGTTGCTTCCTTGAACAAAAGCAGCCCATGCAAAGACAAAGGCTTAAATCTTAAAGGCCTGACACATATTTCCTCATCTCAGTATCAAATATCTCCTGTGATATTTGCATTTCTTATACCATAAATAGAAATGCTTCAACGCAGAGCTCATTTCCTGGTTTCTCAGAAAACGACATCCTCTTCCTACTTGCCAGTTTCTCACATCTCTCCCTGCTTAGCGCTGGTGGCCTGCCTCTCCCCACCATTGTAGTTGTTGTTCTCTTTTCCAGCAGCCACAGGCTCACATGCGGTAACCTTTGCCCTTCCATTCGATCGGAGCCAAAATGCCACCTTTAGAAAACTAACGTACCAGAGCAAATGGAAGTATGAAGCTGGGCAACCCAACGCGCTGCTGTCTTACCCTCTCTGTCACTGAGATTTACTTTCTGGAATTCACCTGTGAATTTTAAATTCAGGAAAGATTTTCTAAAGGAACCAGAGCATCTGAAGACTCTGGATCTCCTTACCAGCACAGCCCCCTTTAAAACTGAACCTCTACCAATGTGGCAAATTTGAAGCAGAACAAATATTTACTGAAAAAGAGTAGCACTTTACCTGCAGGCTTCTTTGAATTCTTCTTGTCAATACCAGAAACTTCATTGCATTACCTTGCCATCCTCCAAATCAGCTTTCTGCTGACACAAGAGAGCTTCACCTTCTTTTTGATCCTACAAGTGAAGCCATGTGGAAATGATTGAGAGTGACGTCACGAGTTCAGCATTATGATTTAAATTTGGGATCAAGCAGGAGGAGGGGAAAAAAATTACACGCATCCATGATTACTGTGTTTGGGTCATTCAGATGCAGGCTTAAAAAAATAAGGTCTGGTCTCAGTGAATATGAAAAGTGCCGTGGGATCTTTTAATAGGACCTGTTATTTGCCCTCATATATATATCCAAAACTTTGGCTTCTTACCCAGTCTGTCATCGTTTATGCGACTTTCTGATCGCTGTTGTCCTTACCAGAAGTTACTGTGTTTCGGTGGTGCTGTAAGTAACTAAGTTTTAGACCTTTCAAAAGGAGAAGCATGTGCTTCCGCAAGCTCCAGGCCCCTTCTAGCCTCTCAAATTGAGCACCCAGAGAATGAAACACCCCAAAACACTGAGTTTAAACCACTTATCCGTGATTATTACAAATTATAGTAAAATACAGGTAAGTGTCTGGAAGGTGACCTTTTTAGAAAGTATATTTGCACACAGAAAAATTTGAACAAGCGAATCAAGCGTCAGAGAAAACAGCTTGCAGGGAGAAACTTAAGGAACTCCATCTGCTTAGTTCATCACAAAGAAGACTAAGAGGGCACCGACCATTTTTTGGTCAGGAGCCCACCAGGAAGAATGTTCTTCAGTTCCCTACCAGAATCAGGAGCAGTGCTGGAGGGTGATGCTGGAGGCAAATTGGCAAGGTGCTACATGCATGTTTTCTGAGCCGAAGTAGTTCACCACGGGAACTCACTACCAAGAGAATATAGAATCACCATCTTCTCATGTCACAAAGAACACGAGTGGCCCCTTTTAGGAGAATTGCTTTAGCCAGTCTTGAATTCTCCTTTATTCTGTGCATTTTACTGCACGCAGTTCAGAGGAAGCTGGGAAGAATGTGATACACAGGATTGTTTGTTCACTTTGAGTTGTATAAATCTAGAAAGATCTTGGGAAATTATTTCCTTTGTTTTTTGTTTTTTTTTTTTTTATTTAAACCAGAGTGCATTGGAATGTGAAGAAGAGTTTTCCTATAACAGTTTTATGGCTATGTGAGCAGTGAGGGTTGAGGACAGAACAGTCTGTGGCAGGGTGTGAAAGGACATCCAGAAGCATTACAGCAGGCACAAAAGTGACCTGGGATCTACACAGAGAAATCAATTCTTTGAATTTTCAAGCAAGATAGTAGATATATGTTTTCTTAAATACAGGTACATATCTTTTGCTGCCAACGAATAATGTTCATCTCTAAACTCTGATTCAGCATTAAGCTCATACTAAAACTACATAAATATTTCTCTGTATGTGAATACCTAGATTCGTAGATAGTCTCTCACTTGCAGTATTAATTAAATCTCCCTCTATCATCACACACAACACCAGCAAATAAATGAATGAGACCAGAACTTTCAGCCCCAAGCCTCATTTCAATGTTTAAGCTTTTCCTTGCTCTTCCGGGGATATGCATGTCAATGTCTTAATAAGGCAAGGACAGCCATTTACGTGCCTGAAAACACACACTAAAACTCAGGAAACCGTGCATGGAGTGGAATAGGAGTCGTATGCTTTCTCAGAGGGAAAAAGTGGAGTAGTTCTCTATCGCACAGTACAGGCCTCAGTCCACAGTTAATTTTAACAAAAGCATTGTCATGATCAGTGCAAGCAAACAAAAATCCCATTAGCCAAAAAGAGAAATATATCACAAAATAATTACACAACACTGCAAGTACCTATTGTGCTAATTCACAGCTGTTATTGTTGCTACTGTAGAGAAGCTTCCTCAGAGTTTTCTGCTGTAGAGGACAAGATGTTGCCAATTCCAAGGGTGATTTATAGCTAAGAACCTGGCTAATCCCTCTGACTGCAAAGGTTTACTGTCTTTCCCAAGCAGTCCTTTAACTTGAGCATTAAAGAACCTAAAAGGTGAAGTGATCTTTATGAAAGCAGTGCTTCCAATGGAATAATTTGGAAGGAGTTACACTATACACACGATTTCAAAAATCAAAACATATATATGATATATGCAAAATAACATGGACATTTGCATTAGTCTCACATTCTAGTAAATATAAAAGATTGCATGCAAATTTACTTTCAGAAAAAAATAATAATTTACAGATGGAAGATGAAGTTAGTAATGATTATAATGTTTAGATGATTATAGATATCACCTGCTTTATTTATCTGTTAATTGAATTGATTGTGTTTATACATTGCCCTCCATGGTGTAAAACGGCAAAGAGCCGTTGCTTACCATGGAGGTGAATAACTGTCCTCACATTGTAAACACAGGTTTCATATTATGGTGTTAAATATAACTATCTGAGTGAAACGGACTTGAAATCCAGAGTTACTGTCTACGCAAAGACCTGCAATCTATCTAGGAGTTACTGCCCTGAAGGTGAGCTGAAACTGCCTCCTCCATCCAGGAATTTCGAGGGCGAAGGCAGAGAACTGGCAGCAGAGGCAGTTGCCTCAAGCAGCAGCCTGCAGGGAGAAACTACAGCGGATCCACCCTTCATCTGCCCAGCTCACGATCCCATGCGGGAGGGAAAGCTCACCTTCGTCATGGTCTTGGGCTAATATGTTACATCACTTTCACCGCGTGCTTGGCATAATACGCTGGATTAAGACTAATTCCCTATTCATTATTCTAACAACCTTAGATCCAAATGGCAAATGTGGGAAGTGGCTATTTCCAGCAGACGTAGAGAGTAGGTAGCTGCTGGCAGTCATAGGTAGCATCTTAGCAGGCTGCAGCTCAATTCTCCCTGCTGAAGGCATTACAAATTCTAGCTATATCCAGCTTCCCTGGAAGACATTGAAGATGGTGGAGCACAGCTGAGGAAGACATGATGCACATCTCCCCTTTCCAGGCGCCTCTTGCTACCCTTAGTTAGAGGGATGACAACCTGTCCATCTTCAGGGCCAAAAGCTGGCTGGAGCTTATTGTTCTTTGCTAAGTAAATGAAACACTTGCCTTACTGGAGTTGCAGTAATCTTTCAGTGAACATTTCCATAGAGCTTCAGTCCAACACAGAGTATATACTATGTGTAGTTGCTTCTGCACAATGTGAAGTTTTCTGGAAGTCTGAGTCCAGGGCCACCTTTGCATTGCTTCTAAATCACCACAATGGCACCCATGTTTCCTTCCTTGCCCCCCAGTTTTCTTACAGATCTACCCTGGCTTTCTTAAGCTTCCAGACCACATGATGGACCCACTCAGTCATAAAACCCACCAGCCCCCAGCCTGTAGCCTCTGAACCTCATTGCTGTAGCAATTTAATTTGAGCCATACGCTTTCTGGGACAGTAATTCCATACTTATTTAAAGCGATCCAGTGAAAAGGAACTCTCTGAACTTAGATACTGACTTCAATGAGGATTTTGCCTGCGTATGCACAGCAGAACTGAGCTATTAACTGCTGATAAAGGACTGGCTCTTTGAAATGTGTTTTGTACTTTGATGTTTTTTTAAGAAGGAAGTTAAAAGAAGTTAAAAAAACATTAAGATTCAATGATCAAGTATTCAAAGCACTCACAAGTTCTCAAATTAAGGTGTCATTTAATAAGGCACAGGTCACACACAAGTTTAAGACTCTAGTTGGGGATATACAAGAGAATCCTGAAGTTTCTCAGATTGTCATCATTCTGGCTGGAGCCATTGCTCTGAGATTGTATGTGGTTTCAACTGTTTTGGGATAGTCCATGTGATTTTTTGCCCATTACAAAAAAAAAAAAGAAAACTGAAAAACTGATCCCAGCAGAAGTCTATACCAGATTTGGGTTCCCAGCTTCCTGAATGAAACAGAGTAGGATATCATGCCCTTTGTAGACAAGCTACGAAGAGATGGCTAAGAAAAATATACTCTGATGGCTATTTATTTCCTAGTCAGACATAGAATGTTCATAGCACTTTCATTTTTAAAATGACTTTTCTACTTCTAAACCATCCTAGTGTCCTTTGACTCCTATAAACCTCATTCATCCATAGGCCTGTTTTGCATGTTTATTCCTGCCTCTTTCAAAATCTGCAGCTTTCTATATTAGTTCAGTTGTTTCTTTCTCCTTCTCCTGTTTTATGGCAAACAATATGTTAAATTAATGCACAGTCTTCTTTCCAGTCTAGTAAATATCAAATAATGTCAGGGGAGACTTGTATGTCTCTTGTAGCTCTGGGAAGGTACACGAAGGACCCAGATGACATATCAGAGCTGTATGAGGATGGAGCATGTTCAATGCACTGTAATTTTTTGCAACTCTGCAATTTTCAAATGTATATCCTTCAGCCAGTTGTAGATAGATTTTCAAAATGAATATCAAGGAATAATACATTCTTATTCTCTGTTGCCAAGTTTTTAGTATCTTGTTGGGAATATTCTATTTTGTATAAATAATTAAACATCCAAGCCAAAGCAAGACTGGTTTTATAGCCCCAATGGTTATCACATTCCTCTGGTCTATTGTTCATAACCCTGTTTCAAATTGGACAGCACAGCAATTTTTATTCTAGTGTTCTAAACTTCAGGTAAATGATGTAACCAGCAGGCTTTTATCACATTTCTGTGAAAACAATTCCAGGAGATCGTTTGTTTGTTCTAATGTCAAGCAAGAAAATTTTCATTTCTTCTTCATTTCACATGTAGCCTTGAAAAATGTGTCTCCTAGAAAAACAACTGGTACAGACTAAAATTAGTAGGAATAGCTTGAAAGAATTCTTATCGTCTTACCAGAAGAAACAAACAGCCTTTACTCCTTAAATATCTGGAGATCTAAATTAAAATCCTTGTTTCACAAACACTTTTGTATCTGGTGCTTTAATCAGCTCCTGTTTAGCATTTTTTTTCTTTTTTTCTACCGCCATGCACATCCAGCTTCAAGTAGCTTGTAGAAGATCAAGTTTCTATATCATGATACTCTACTATAGCCATCTGTGTTTGTTCCACAATAAACAAGAGGATGTTTTTAACCAAGGCTTTTGTAATTCAAAGGAAATTCTCAGCTGAAAACACAGTTAATCTCCTAATGTTCTGCTGATGACGTATGAAATAACAGAGGATGACCATCCTCGCTTCTCTTTTGGACACTTAGAGATGCCATCTGACATGCTCTGCTAGTCGCCCCATTTTTTCTTCTGTATTTGGCCTCCTGTGTAAGAGGGAAATCAAGAGCAACGATCACCTGAGAAGCAACTGCATGATGTGTGGTGTCACCACCACTGTGCACTTTGGGGACAGGGCAAATGAGCTCTTAAAACCTCTGGGTTTTTCAGCTGAAGTTAAGCATGGAAAGAAGCAGGCATTTGTACTAGTCCTGCTTGATTTATTTGAAGTGAAACACTCTAAATGTTGGGGAGGGGAGGAAGGAGGTGAAGGGAGATCAAGAATATGAATATTATACCTGCCATACCAGGTTTAGCATTTGCATCACAAAAAGACTTTAAAGCACAAATCACTTGATTTTACAATTTTTGTACCACAAATTCTTTGGAGAAAACACTGTAAGACCTAAAAGATTTTGGGAATAATATAGAATAATCTGGAGAAAAGTCGATGTGTTTACGCTGTGTTTTGTAACTGACCACTAATTCCCTAAATTCGTTTGTAGTTAAATCTCTCTTTGTTTAAGTGTGTAATGGGCTGCTGAGCCAAATGTTTTACTGACTTTAATTTGTGATAAGTATGCTAGTCAAATGCTATGGTGATGTGCATTAAATGAGTTGTGAAGCAATGATTGAGTTATGCCGTCTTCCCAATGGAGCACTAATAAAAAACTTTATACCTTACAAACCATCATAACTCTGTATATGCCACATGAAATAAGGTATTAAAAAGTTTTAGAGAGCTTTAAAAATTTTATTGGTAGTTTTTTGGTATCGCTACACCTATAAAACTGGACTTCCTTAATTAGTAAGGACCTAGGCTCAGGGAAAAAAGAAATGTCTGGGAAATATTGGACCCTTTAAATTTTAAGTACTCCAACTATAGCAGTTTCTGCTGTCATACAGCTAAATGAAGTATGCTTTGATGAAGTGGTCATCTATCCTAGGCAGAACATTCATGCAGATTAGCCAGTACATTCATTTGGGGTTTCGGATTTAATTTCGAAGTGGGTTAAGATCTTGGTTTGGGGGAATTATATTATTCTTCTCAGGAACTTGCTGCTCATTAAAAGATCGCTGCACACAGAAGAGTCATTAGCTGTTCTATACATCATAATAGTATTCAGTCAAACTGTTCATAGCTGCAGACGGATGGGTCAGCAATGCTCTTGTCAGAAAACATTTCTCACGAAAGGAAGCAGTTGGACATTTCAACTAATTTAAAACTCACAGAGGAACATATGAATCCTACGTCCCAGAAAGATTAGGCAGTCATATTATTTGCAAATGCTGGCCTCCCCTCCTCTGGTAATTTGTCTGATGGACATGTGCTTGCACAGAGCACTTGAGCCTTGCACACTTCCTAATGAGGCCTGGAGCCATAGATGTCTGTGATGATCTGCAGTTTAACCCTTGCTTACAGCTGAGTTTTTCTGCCTTGGCAAGTACCTAGCTTGCAATGTACAGATTTCTTTAGTTGTACCAGGGACTTAGTTATGCTTACCCTTATGCACAAAATTTATGGCCCTGGAGACCTCCATAAAACAGCTTCTACTTTACAGGTCCACGAGTGGAGTGAGGAGAGGGCAAACAGCTGTGCCAGCTGAGGAGAGGCAGCTGTGATAAGGCTGTTGAATAATGGGGAAAGTGTAGCTAGGACCACCTCCCACCGCAACACCCTCACCCCGCTACAGCACTGTTGTAGAAGCTTCTCTTGGCTCTGACCCCAAAGAGCTGCATCTCAACTACGTTTGGATTTTTTTTTTTCACGTATTGATGGTACAATGTATGTTACAGTCCCACAATGGTGTTTTACCACTATGCATTTAAATAAACATATCTTGTTCTTTTCTTCACTAAATCAGCTAGCTACCACGGTCTCAGTAACAGCTACTTAGTTTCCTTTTTTCCTCTGCCTCTAGGTTATTTTCTTTCGCTGAACCAGATAGGCAGATTCAGGGGAATGGGAAAAGGCACAGGGTACCCTTTCTGCTTCCCTCTGCAGAAAGTGGCTGGTGACTTCTCATGTCTGCGCCTGCTCCTCACCCATTTTTAGAGCTGAGAAGTTGCAGAAAATCTGAAGTGTCACTCCGGTTTCCCTACAGTGTGCCATCCCAAAGGCATCCAGGCAAATTCTGAGTAAGATTTCTTGCTTAGGATATCACTGCAACCCAAACTACCCCGAGGAAAAGCTACTAGGACAGCGGAAGCAGGACTTTAAACAGGCCCATCGGAGGCCACATCTGCACTACAGCTGGAGATTTGACTGCAGAATGCCAAATAAGCTTAAATTTGCTGGTGAGAGGGGGATGGTACTTAACACAGCAATGAGACATCGGGACTTTGCCTATTTAGTTGCTGCCAGCAGTACTCCACTGTTATCAGGACCTGAGATTAGCTCTGAGATTAGCATATCGTGTACCTCTGACTGCAATGTGGACAGTAAGTAAATGGCAGGAACTGAGAGTGGTTTAGTGCTAGTATACTGCTCACTAAATATCTCCACTGGGAAAGGACACCAGCAAGTTTTCTGTGGAGATAATGGCAGAAGCTAGTCGGATTTGCCACACTCTAGATCTATGGAGGAGGATCTTTAGCCTACATTACCTGAAACTGTCAAATTTAACCCTAAAGATCTCACAGTATTTTACATCGGCATGTAAGTCTTCCTAACAGCTAAAAATCAGAGCCTGGCAAGAGCGACTACACAATTATTTTGTGCGTAACTGATGGTATAAGAACATAAGCAAAGCATTTTTTAATAGTGACTGAAATACTGATATGTACTTTTAAGATTTGATGACTAGGCCATAAGGAAGTCAATATAATCCTTCTATCTGTGACTTCGCACTTTAGTTGCTGCTTATACAACACACATTTGTGGAACGTAAACATGATTTAAAACATCTGCATCACACTTGTGGAGTGTCAGCTGGACACCTACACTTTTCCGTATGCAGTTCATAAGTTTTCCCCTGCAGCCTCTTCCACGGACCATCTTTAAGTCAGAAGGTGAAAAGTAGAACACGGAAGCTTCAAAAAGAGTTAGGAATGGCTGCCTTAGTCCATAGCATAGCAAGAAGAAGCATAGCACACAATTCTCTAAAAACAGAAATATCCCTCACTCAGATAAACACCCACATCCTGTCTGCAGGACTAACTAACCAAAATTTCCTTTTGCTTTGTCCCAGATACAAATTACTCATCTTTTTGAAAAAGAGATGTTGTTACTAAACTATAAGCATTTCCAACACAGTGGCAGATTTTCTAAGATACTCTTTTTTCACAACAATGAAGCTGGGCAGAGCATTGTGTGGTGACACTCCTCTGCCTCCAGCACACTTTCCTTCCGTGGTGTCACTTGCTAAGCTGGCATCACCTCCTGCTTGCTCTCCTTTGCCCCACTCCTTCCACTGTCTGGCCCTCTGCCTCTTTCTTTCTTCGTCTCTTGCCTTCCTCCCAGATTCACCTTGGGGCAGAGTCCATTAGCTGAGAGATTTAACTCACCAGAAGCAGAAAAAAATTGCCCACAGTTTTGCTGCCTTTCCTGTCATCTTGGGAAGTTGAGCTGGCTCATTGAGGGTGGTGCCAAAATGAAGTGGTGGGACAACACGATGGAGAGTGGGCAGGGAGGGAGATCTGCAAAGGGGGAGCAGGACCTTCCCCCTCAGTAAAGGTGAGCAGTTTCCACCTAACTGGATGCCTTCACGTCTGTCTCCATCAAATGTAGCAACCATGATGGAATCCTGCCCCAGCTGGACTGTACATACCCTATGTTCCAATTCATTAACCAAGACAAGTTCTCAGTTTCAATATGTAGCTGCTAACTAAAGCTACTCTCTGAGTGCCCAGGAAGCAACAAAATTTCATTTTTTCAGTGTTCCCTCTAGAATCATTAGGTATTTCACAGTGGCTCCATGGAGTAATAATAGTATCTAGGCAAAATATCATAGATTTTTGAGTGCACACCTGAGAAGAACTGTGCCCCTTCTAAGTTTCCTCAACATGCCAAGTCTTTCTAGCTGCTTTGCTGTTAGCTTCCAGTATCACAGGCAGCTAACAGAATCACAGGCATCACACAGCACGTGATGAACTTACCATTGCCTCCCCTTTTTAACTCCGGAAATTTGAAATGACCCCCATCATTATTGAACATCACTTGGGAAGCCAGGGCACTGTTAACTTCAGTGATTAACCAAGTCTGTGGTAAAGCAGGAAATCTAAGCCTGTGTCATCTAAAATCCTAGTTGTATATTTAACTGCACAAGACACAAGACAGACAGCAGAAGCGTAGATACCACATTACAAGGCATACATTCATAAGTTCCAAATCTAGCTCTAAGCCATAGTTACCCCTGCTCTTGTAAAATATAAACCAAGAATGATTATCCTTTTTATTGTCTTCCTTGCAAGCTATGAGGTACTTTGAGAAAGCAAGCACTGAACTAAATTAAATTATTTTGTTCCATTTAAAATGCACTATACAGTGCCATAGATACTTACTAGGACAAAATCCCAAATGGAGAAAAATTAATTTAGAAATATTTTCTAATGGGATTTGTTAGAGAAGTGTGAAAAGATCGCCACTTAACATCTCTCAGTTGTAAAAACATGATGGATTAAACTTGATAGTCGGCTGCCAAGTGACTTTAGCACTTTTTGGGTAGCCCAGCAGTCCATAAATAGGGTGCATAAATGCTTAAACATCCCAGTATTTCCAGGTATACTCTGATTCTGTTGAAAGGACACATTGCATGCAAGACTTCCTTTCCTATGTTAGACAAACTTACTGTCTTCCTGCAGCTCAGAGTTCTGGTTTTCAAGACCGTTGGATATTTGGAGATCCTGTTAACATCTCCGGCTCTTCAGCATGGCCTGTCACCACATTTACTCCCATTGTGGAGCTGTCAGAATGGCTCTGACCCTCTGTCGAGTTATGCAGAGGAACCACAGGCTAAATAGGTAGCACTGACAGATACGCATTGATGGGGATCTCGCTGGCAAAGTTCAGAACTATTTTTGGCTTTTCATTTTTAGTATCCACAAATCAGCAAGAAGTGAACTAGAAAGTGAATAGCCATCTCCAGTAACATTAAGAGGTTATACTCTTCAAAATGTTTTCTTTTTTGGAAATGTGAGTACATGCAATTGGATGACTTAGCTCATAATACCCCATATGTCAGCTCAAAGTCGAGAGCATCAGTAAAATCATTGTCCATTAAAACTGTCTAAGTGCTTTCTTGCTTTCTTTTGGCATCTATCCTACAATAAAGTACCTTACCTCGAAATAATCTCCCTTTTAATCATGGGGACCACTACATCGGCTGGGAGGACGGAGTGACTCAGCGGGACAGAAAGCAGCACCAAAGCCTATGGCTAGCTCAAGCATATTTGTATATTTTCATATTTAGACAGAGAAAGGAATGGAAAGCATTCCCCCGCCCTCCCTCTTCGATGGCTGTCATTTTGAGCATGGCTAGAGGTAAGATGAGGTTAAAAGTTCAGGAAATGGAGAGAACACAGAACAACATCCTATGCACCCGCTGTAATGTAACTGTGACAAGGGGCTTAAAACCCTCCCCTCATATTGCCATATACAGTACTCACTGCAAGTAGCTCCCTGTACTGCCTGGCTGTGACTACAGTTCATTTTTCAGCCAGGAGCCGGGTAGGACGGTGCCGAGCGCGGGCAGGCGATTGTGCTTTCAGCACGCTTTGCTGGACGGATGAGACCTGGCATCCCCAATTAGGGCTCTTGCACAATGCAGCACCCGGGCCGTGGCATTGCCATGCAGCCCAGCTCCTCAGCGCAGGCTCCCTCCCTTCGCCCCGCTCCGCCGGCACGGCAGCTCCAAGGTAAGGATTGTCCTCCCTGCCCTGTATTTGGGTGCAATAACCATGAGAAAACTTACATTTACTTTCCATACACGGTCTCCTCCCCACAAGGAAGGGCAGATCAGGATTTCTGTACAGCATCATATTGAAAGGATGAGGAAGGACTGCTGGTTTCTTCCAGGCTGGTGAGCTGCCACCAGCAAGCAGCACTTGAAAATGGAAGGGGCAAGCAACACCCCATCAGCCGACAGCAAGCAGACCACCCTGGGGAGGCAGGGAGATGCCTGCCTGGATTGGCAGTAGGTATTTGAGAGCGCTTGTAGTGGAAAAAGGATCCTCTTTCTCTTGTTAGGGGTAGACTCCTCCTTTATTCTGGTATGGTCAGAGCAGATTTAATAACAATGATCAAAAATGACAAATGTTTCATGCAGCAAATTTTGTTTGTGGCTGAATGACATTGAAACACAGGATTAGACAGAGTAGCTTGCCCCAAATTTGCTAGCCTTGAGTTTCTGTGGTTAGAAATAAAACAATTAGCATATATTTGAAGAGAGGGAAGCCAGAGCAAAGACTCTCTGTATTCCCGTGTTTCACCATTCCCACTTCCAGCAGCCCAAACCATAACCCCAGACACCCCTGCCTTTTATTTCTGCTTGATCTGTACGGGAGGGAATAATTTTTTATTCCAGTTGTTGTTGGGGATTTTTACAGTATCTTAATTCACTGGCTGAATATAATTCTTACCTCAAAACTTTCCATGGTAATATGTAGCTACTGCCACTGAAAGCCTTTTTGCAGCTATCAAGAAAACTGGTCTGGGCTCATGAATATCACCTGTTTTGTGGAAAACCATGAGGAGTCTGATATTCTAGTGAACTCTGTTAAAAATAATTTGATCACTTTCATCTCCAGCTCCCCACCCGTGACCTGCCACATTTTAGTGGGCACTTAATCTGTTATGTCGCTCCCCAACTTCTTTACCACAGTAGGGAATCTGCCAGCATTTTTATTTTAGTCAATATTATCGAGGTTTTGTTCATTGATAACAGGAGATTTGCTGTACTAAAATAACAACAGAAAGCTTCTAACAGGTGCTGTGATAATTGTTCCTCCTAGCAAAGATCTAATTCATATGATAATCTGTCATCGTCTGGCATTTCATTCTAACTGATTTTTAATGCTATATTGATCTCAGCTTCCATAATTGGCCTCTTCAAATAGTTCACTTCTTCTCAGAGAAAGGGGAATTGCAGTGTTTATTTCTTTTAGCCTCTTTTACTGACTGGTATCGCTACCATGTAATTTAATTCTCTATAACTTTTTTCTTTTAAAAGCAGAATCTGTATTTCTGAAGCCTAAATAAAATATAGTCAACTTGCATTCTTCTGAAAAGATAACTAAAGGAATTGAATGGTCTTAATTTACCTATCTTTAAAAAGCAATGATTTGATTACTTCACACAAAGGGTGTCACTCCTCATAATATCTCAGCCGGAAAAAAAAATGAAGGATTGTCAATAAGAAAAAAAGAAAAAGAGATGCTTGCAGGCTTTTGTGAATATCTTTCTGAACTGTTGTGTTCTAACCTATATAAACCAGCAGCCACAGATGCAGTAGCTAAGCTAACAAAGATGTATGGTGCTCTGTGACCCTCATCATCCCTGAGCATCTGAAAACAGAACTCAGAACTATAAGGTTACTGCGAATGTGGAAAATGGCAGGCAGTCAGCTCTTTCACCAGACTTAGCAAAACCCTAAGAGTAAACAAAAGGGAAAGTAGAAGCATGTAACCAGTTCTTTGCACAGGGATGGGGGAGAGGGGGAATTTTAGGTCATCTAACAGCTAATGTAAACTGCAGGGTGGATTCCTTCCAGAGCTAAGCTTGTAATTACATTAATCACACACACTAGAGCTAATACTATACGTTACACTTCCAGGATTTCAATAGCAGGTTAGAGCTATAAAGGAGGGAAACAGTCCCCAATATTGGGCACACCATTAATAGAAATAAAGGACAGGAAAATAATTGCTGAAACAGCTAGTCAGCCGAATGCTGAGGAAATAGTGAGTGAGCAATTATCAGTTTGTAATCGATGTGACCATTACCCTCTTCTATAGTCTCTTTTTGAGCACATCTTTTGCACCTGGCACTTCAGCAAAACAGCAGCTGAAAGAGGACTCTGTAACATGTCCATAATAGACCGCTCCCCTGCCTTCAGGAGCAAGTGGCCATTTCAATGGCTGCAGATGTTAACGTAAGAATGGACACTGCTAGGTACCATTCTCTAGTTTTAATGCCGAAGTCCTTGTAGTCAACAGCTTGAGCTCTTTAATTCATGATACAGCCTTTATGCTAAAAGGTCTTAAGGAAACACTGATAGCTTCTGCTTCAGATGTTCTCAGCAGACTGTGTAAACGATGTGTTGGTTTAGAAGGTCACATAGATGTCCTATATTTACTTACAGTAAGGGCCTTCATTGTATTTTTCTGATGCAGTCTGCCTAAATCGATATGCATGTCAGCTGTGTAGCTTTCTGGATTCTGAACACAGAAAAAACTCCAGCTATGTTATAACTGGTTCTGGTTAAGCTGCTAAATGGAATACTAAAAGGTAGCTTAAAATCAGGTGCGTTTAATAAAGCTGTATTTGAATTGGCACACATACAGGTCCCATGTGTTTTTCAGTTTGCTAGTTTTGCAGGTTTATCATCTGTATTACCTATGTTTAAATGTCACTTCACTCCAATAAAAACGGGCATCGTTCACAATTTCTATCAAACTTTGCTAAGCAAGTCTGTGACCAGATCTGTTAGCTAACCGTTTGAGGCAGCAGAACACACCCATTGAATTTACTGTGTCTTGGAAAGTGATTTTTGCCTTTAGATCAGACATGAGTTTGGAGGATTAAAAATAAAAAAACAACACAGGGGTATGAAGAGGGGATTTTCTGTAGAAGATACACATTTTTAGTACCTCCCTGCCCGGTACAGGAGGGGGCTACTTCTGGCTCTTCAGATCCCCTGTTACAGCTCAGGCAGGGGCAAGTCCTCTGACACAGATTCCGAAACAGATCAGTATCCCAGCAAGACTGCGTAATAGACTTTCATAGCCGGACTGCCAAAACTAACCTTGGCCATAGGAATTTGATGTCCTTGCGACTCTGGAGACACTGCATTCCTCAGATATGACAGATTTGTTGAAATACGAATAGGAGTTTTACAGATTTGCCTTGAACTGCTTTCTACATTCAGAGTCATAAAAGGCACTCCTCTCATCTGGGAGTCCACCATATCTCCACAGTACTTTGTTTGGTTGCTTACATGGAAACACAACAGTAGGAAACTATTGTATGTAATTGAGCAGTGAGAAAGAGAGCAAAGGAGCCAGCACTGTGTGACCATCCAGGTCTCTGGACCCCCATCAGGTAGTGCCTAGAATAAAATTTGGTCATCTCTGCTTTACAGCAGCAAAAACAAGCAACAGGTTTCTACCTTTCTTTTTTCAGATTATGAAGCTGAAATAACTTATTAAAAAAAGAATCTGAATTTTAATTAACAATCATGCCCATGGTATTTATGCTTGCAAAGGCTTCAACAGATGTTTTTCATTGTAATGGCTGAGATCCAGAATCTTTTTGCATTCTTATTTTCTTTCCTCAAACTGAAAGAAGACCAGAGGTCACTCCAAATTCTTTTTTTTTATGTTTCTGTGTGTGAAGAAAGTGGACACATGTAGAAAAAAAAATCCCTCTAAACAGGAAAAATAAATCAGAATACCACAAACCAGGAAAAACTCAGATTTTCTGAGTGATGTAGACACTTGGAAATAAAAGCCATCTGAAACAGTAATTTAAAAAACATCACAACTTCTTTTGAAGTGAGATTTCTCAATGAGGAAAGCAACTTCTTTGGCTCAAGGAAGATGCAGTGGCACTGCGAAGCTCATGAAACTTTCCCAAATACTTCAGAAACCCGTATAAACTCATCCAAACCAAAAAGGAAAACATAGAACAAGATATTTGACTCACAAACTAGCCGCTAAAATGTCAACTGGTTTCAAAATGCTCCACCTGCCAAGGCTGAAATCTAGGACAAAGATCCCAGAGGGGTCAAACTCCTGTAATCCCTACTCAGACCAAAGTCCTATTAACTCTAAAACTTCCCTAAAAAGGAAAGTAAATACCTATATTATACAATGAGACTAGAGTTAAGTGTTTTTTATGAAAAGAACATGCTTGTGGAAGGTGCCAGGCTGCTAGTCCCAGAAAATAGAAGGCCACTATAGCTGAGGCAGAAGTAGGACTTGCTTGTTCATCAGCCTGCCGTGACCTGAGGCCAGGACAAAGCTTTCAGTCTCCCTACCTGCTTATATCCTTGGCTCCGGAGCATTCTAGCCAGCAAGGGTGCTAATTAGAGTCAATGCTGGTGTTGACACACGTGTACTGAGAAATGGGAGGAGACAAACCTCATTTTTGCAACAGCATCGCACAGAAATAAGTTTTGGTTGGTTTGGTTTAATGACTTGATTAGAATTTGAGCAGAAAATTTACAAGGGATAGGTGCTGTATCCACTGCTGGTCCTCTAAACCAGCCAGCTTTGTACAGGATCAAATTTATATAACAGTCCAGACTCAGCAGTGACATAAATAAGGGTATAAATTTCATGCCAAGTGTAAATGAGTAATAAAGTAGTTACAAAGTAGTATGCCTGTACACTGATTTGGCATTCCATGTGTGTACAGAAGCAATTTGGTATGCTATGAGGACAAAATTCAGCCCTGGCATAAATCAATGGGACTCACATCTATTGAACACCAGAACTGAAATAGGATTCAAAAGCACTTTAGATGGTGCAGGAATTAGTGATGAGAGGGATATGTGAAGGGCGTATGGATGGGGAACAGCACAGAAGAGGAAATGAGCAGGAAAGAAGCAAGGAGACAGGAGGGTGGAAGGTGAACAGGACCTTCTCTGTTCTTTTTACTGTTAAAAAAGAAACAGTTGAATTTTTTTTTAATTTATTTTGCATCCAAACTGTGCGATAAATTGGGGAACAGCTTGGAAACACTTAAAAGCTTTTTAATGATCAGTTACACCTGATGAGTAACCATCATTCAGGTCAGTTCTGAATGAGGTCCAGAGACCTCTGTGGAATTTCCATCTGTTCGCCGCAAAGAGCTTCAGGGGAATGTGGCCCCCAAATATGCTTGAATCCATAGTGTTACAGTCGAGGTGAACTGAGCCCAACGTACACAGTTTTCTAGATCTAGTTTCCCTTAGCAAACAGACCCTGAGTGATAAGACTACAGTAACACAAACAGCCAGACGAAAGAAACGAAGGACACTGCAAATCTGGGTGAAAATAGTGAACTACTAAGATGCAAGACCGGTAGCTGAAAGCAGGCATGGTTTTACCAGGTGGCTGAGGCAGTTCAGTTACGACTCATTTTATCAGGCACATTTGCATCCCAAAAAGCAAGAGCTGCATGTCTCTGCCGCTCCCCTACATAAACTGAAGCATTCCTTGCAGTGTTTATTATTGCGCTGGGCAAGCCTAGAGGAGACCAGCGAACAATGGCATATGGTATTGCCTAACAGGTTCCAGATTATCCAAATAGTATGTAAGTGGGCATGAGGGAGCAATGCAGAAGTTCTGCAAATTGTCACCATACATTTCAGACATTTATAAGCTCTCAGGTGTTGATCACAGTGGTTTATTTATATACTATGTGCACAGTGCTAAGGTTCTCAGCACTAACAGGGAACAGAAAGCAGCTTTCTGTTATTTTTGGTTAGATTTTTTTTTTCAGACTGAGCACTTGCTACCAGTTTTAGACAGCAAGTTTTGATATTTTAGTAAAAACTTATACTGATGTCACTTTTGAGTAAACTTCTGCTATGCAAAGCTCTAGAGACATCACAGGCATGGGTATTTGTCTCATTGTTATGTATAAATGAGTATGGATTATCAAAATAATCTCTGATACATTTTCTGAGGCTTCCCAGCACAGGAAACAATAACACTCAGGATAAGGTATAGGTATGTGAAACCTCCACTGTCAGCAAGCTGTATGATTTTACTACCTCTTTTTCTGTGCATATCACCTGCATTTTGTTACCAAACCCACTAGAGTCTACTTAACTGTATTCAAATCACATTTAAATTGTGACACACTTTCTGAAAATGTTTCTTCGCAACATACTGAAAGGATGCTTATAATTGATGTGGTAAGTGTAAATTTATTACAATTATTCACCTATTTGATCAACATCTACCTACATACTGTCACTCCCTGCTGGAAGTTTCATCCACATATAGTCTGAGAAACACATCTGAAATCACAAAACGCTGTCATGCTTTGCTGCAATGCAAAAGATCTTTTCTTTTGCATTACTCTAGCAAATTGTAGAATAAATAAAAACTGCTCTTGGGTTCTTTAAAATGCTCAGGCATAGGCTTCCAAAGGCTATCAGAAGCATAAGTAAGCACACATCACAGCACATCACCATCACCCACCAAAACATTGGTTGCTGAGAATTATGAATAATTCCGTGGCAATGGGTAACAATAACAGAGAGTGAAATGACGATAAATACTTTCCCATTGGAATATAGACCCTCAAGAATTTTTTTTACATCCTTGAAAACAGAGAGGATGGAAACTCCAAGGAAGCTTGCCACTTCAGTGGACTACACTCACTCAAATAGGGCTGATGAAGTTGCCTTTGATAAAACTCTGGACACTTCAAAGCCAGCTTCAAACAACATCCAGTGTACCCAGCTCCTGGCTAGACTCAATCAGAGGGCAAAGGCTGGGTTAAATGGTAGATTGTCTAAGCACCTCCTTGAATTAGACAGATCTAGGTTAAAACATGCACTACCGTAATCACAAGCTTCTAGTCCAGTAGAGTCTAGGGCAAGATTTATGCATGAGCACAGAGTAAAGCGTATCTGTTGTCAGAGCTGGGTTAGGAAACGTTGCAGGGCTGCCTGGTGTCCCAGAAGGTTCCATTCTACATTCTTGACCTTTCTGCTGTCAAGCAATCTAAACAGTCACACCGATTCACAGAGCCAGAGGTAACTGGGATGAGAGAAAGATCCTGCAGGATCCCTGATCGGCTCAGTTCTGCACAGTACAAGTTCTCTTGTGCAAGAGCAGACATGAGCCCCCCTGCCAGTCTTACGGGTGGTATTAAAGTGCAGCCGTAACAGATAGAACAGGGGTTAAGAAGAATTTGATTGGCATGTAATTATGTTAATCGTGGCACCTGTGCACTCCATTCAAGATTGAAGCTCAGCACCTATATAAATTAGGTTTTTGAAAAAAAAAAGGAATTTGGTGACCAACCTTGAATGTACTGTCCTTAAGCAAATAGAGATTTACTTCTCAAACACACACTATCACTTGTTAGGGAATGTCACAGAAAGCTGAGAATTCATTATTTTAAAGCCCACGTACAGCATCTTAATAAAATATACTGCCAATCATGCAGCAAAGTTCAAGCATCCTCTTTAGATCAGACAGGATTTACCCCAGGCTAGCAGTTGGTTCGTTTTCCTTCACCAAACAAATTTATGCACTACAGCTGTCTGGAAGCAACTTCCTAGGTCATCAGCTTCGTCACCTGCTCACAGATCATGAAATTCCTTCATGCACATGCTGTCCCTAAAATCAGCAACATTTTTGCCCTCCGTCCCTCCCTCCGCACCTTACTCCAACTGAAAGCTTGTTCCAGAAGCTGACTGCTCAGGTTTGCACCGGACCTGTCCACACATCACAGGGAGCAGTGAAGGAGCATATATAACAGCGTTAGTCCAGCTTTAGAGCACATAAAGATATGCTGCTGGCCTTTGGGACACACCAGATAAGACAGCCCAACCATTGTGTGTGAAATAGCTGTGAAAATGGTGAAAATCCTTTTCCTGCTAACATCTCACACTATCCTTGGGAAGATCACAGGACAGATGAGATGCAGTATCCAGTTTTACATTACCACAGTGGTGCATATTTTGTCGAAGTCTCACAGGAATCCTCAACTTAGTTTCCCAGGAGCAGTCAGTAGCACGTTCCAGAGAAAATCTTCTTATCTGCTCCTGGCTAGCTAGCATCAAGCTGAGGAACAGATGGTGTGATCCTTTAGAAAAATGGAGATAGAAGGGCTGAGGCGAATTAGACCTTTTGGATCTATTTATTTGATGAGAAATGAAGCCCTGAGCTGGCATCGCCTTTTCCTGAGATGGCAGCGGCAGCAGCAGATGTGAAGATGAGTAGGTGAGACAATGAGATCAGAAGGCACCTGGGGCTGAGATGTACAGCTCCTTCACAGCAAGCTTGTATGAGGCTGGCGAGCTGTCTAGCTGAAATTGGCACCTTCTTGAGGTTCAAAGCAGAGAGCTAGGTAAGACAGGGTGACGCTGACAGAAGAGGGAGAAGTCTTCTGTTAGAGTACCTTTCCAGGGATTATCCACTAACGGGCTTTTATTAATCTTTTTTGGATTCTTGCCTGTAGCCACAGCAACTGAGAAGTCACCGCTTTCTCCTGTGACCAGGCAAAATGCTGTTCACTCTTTGTTAACAGAGGTCTGACAACAGCCTTTATGATTTGATTATTTCTGTTCCTATTGTTGAGCAATCCAGCTCTCCTGAAAAATTTCCAGGGAATAATGAAGTAACAGCCTGGCTGAGGGGTTCCCATGATCACCCTCACCCTGCAAAGCGCCCGTTCAAGAGGTCTTCAAACACCTCTGCAGAGCTGGTCCTTGGCACCCGTTGCAGGTGTTTGTGATGCAGAGAGGCTCCTCAGGCAGTTCTTGTCCTTCGTCCTGGCGAGGCAGGGTGGTACATGCAGGTATGGGATCAGATCCCGGAGGCTGAGCAGCAGCCGTACCCCTTCAGAGCCGAAGAGCCGCCCAGAGCCTTGCACCAGCAAAGCTCCCGCCGGCCCATCGACCAATGTGGGCATCTGGGCTCGTGACCGCTGCTTTGTCAGAGCACCTTGCTTTCACATTCATATGGACTTAGCTGTCCCTGTGAGAAGGGTGGCTGGGGCAGCATGGTGCATCAGGCCCTGTCCCCTTCACTCTAGGAACTTTCCCTTTCTGCCTGCCCAGCTGGGTAAACAGGGAAGGAAACGCAGGGGCAGAGGTAGGTTTCTCCCAAACATTCTTACTTCTCTCCTCATTTGCATGAAGAACTAAAACAATTCAAAAAAAAGAAAAGAAAAAAAAAGAAGAAGGAGGAAAAAAAGCAATTGTCTTCTCCCCGCAGCAGGAATCAGTGTGAACAGCCACTGAGTGACAGAGTAAGAGTAGGAGGTTGGGCTTCGCTGCCTTTATTCCTCAGTGCATGTGGCTCACAACAAAGGCCATATGCCCCGATCCTAGACATCTTTAGTCTTCTAAGCAGTCTTCAGCATGCAAGTAGCTCTTTTAAGCATTATTAATTATTACAGCATATGGCTGTAAAGTTAAAATTGAGACAAATCTTATCGGTTCCTTTAATTAAAATAGCTATACAGCTAACCTCTTAGACAATGTTTGTAGACAGGAATAGAAGATAAATTAATAGTCGTTTTTGTTGGGTGAGTTATTTGCAAGGCACTCCTGATCTCTGCACAAGCACTCATTCTTCATACAGATTGGAAAAAAAAAGTTTAGAAGAATACCTGTCAAACTATGAGGTTATCTATGAATTGTTCATTTTGACCATTCACTATCAATGACATGCAATTTGTCCCATGAACTACTTTCTGCTATCTCAATGGGTGAGATAGTTTTATACAAGAAAAACAGCTGAAGAAGGCTAGGACAGGTTTGTGAAAGCCACCAAGAGAACTGCTGTGCAACAAAAGACATGAGACAGATTCTGTTCCTATTACTCTCGTATTTCTAAGGGACTGTTCAATGTAAGATTGATCAAGTTGTCAGTTACAAATGACATCAAACAAAAACCCGTGTGGCTTATTGATGAGTTTATTTGCAATGCTGTGTTTTCTGTTCTTTCCTCTTGCTGAAAGGCAAAGAATATTGAATTTGCTTGACATAATGAAGCTGATCCTTTATCTGCCATATTCTGAAACTTACCAATTTTGTATACATTTACGAATAAAGCTCTAAGGTATACTTCATTTCTCATTTTTCCTCCTCAAAAATGGCAGAAGTCTGCATACTTCTTAGAATTCAGTTATATCACTGAGCAACAGAAATGTCTGATGGGATCTTTTCCATTTAAAAAAAAAAAATAGTGTCTCAAGAAGCAAACTCTTGATGTAGAAAAGTAATTTTATTCCATATATACATTTTGGCACAGGCAGCCCTTTTGATTAGCAAAACCAGTTGTTTACATTATTAGTCTTACTAATAAAGATGAAGGTAACTCAGTTACTTCTTATCCTTGCACTTAAGAAAACTGCTTACTGTAATACAAAAAGACAGAGACCTGAACATTTCAGTGGAAGCAAATGATAAAAAAGCAAGCCCTATCTTGAAATGTGCCTCAAATTTTGGAAAGAAAATACAGCTGGGCCCTCTTCAGTCTATGCTGTTAACTAACCTCATTAGGTTGAAATCCAGTCCTTTCCTATAAGCACGAGGCTTTTGTAGTGTTTTCTCGACCCATAGTCAGCCTCCCAGCTCACTAAGTGCTTGCATATGCATAAACAGAACAAGGCATCCTTCCCCTGTCTGCCCTCTGAAAGCCTCAAATGCTGAAGTGAAGGGGAACCTTTTAAGCAGGATTTTAATTAGCACCCATTGTTCCTTGGCTGGCAGGACAGACAGAAAGGCCCAGTGGTTTGAAAACTGCCGTCACAGTGGGAATCTAACTTTGCAATTGAATCAATCTGCAAACTCCACAGGACTTGTACACTGAAAATAAAAAAAGAGGGAGTAGACCAGGGCATTAATTATAGTGGTGTACTCGTACTGCTACATTTAAGGGTCTGTAAGCATTTCTCTTGTATATTTTTAAGAGGAAAATAGAATCATATAAATCCACTAGAGAATGAGACCTGGTCATAGAAGTCTAAACATAAAAGTGAAATTCAGTATTAAGTCTACCACTTGATCTTTAACTTCTAGCATCTGTACTACAGATGGTTATTTCTGAAGATGTCTGAAATAGCTAAATGGGAAAAAGGGATTTCAGGAGGAAGATATTCTTTGGCTTTAGTAGGCTTGGTATATAATAAGCAAGGGTTTATGTTTAACAGAAATTCCTTGGCCTTCAGTTGAGAGGCGCATGTGTGATGATGCATGACATGATGCAGCTGTTTCAAGAAAACCAGGCTGCAATCATTGACTGGAATACCTCAGATAAGAACTTGTACTGAAGGCTATCTTTTCAAATTCGAGCAGGTAAAACCTGACTGACTCTTCTGTGGTTCCACACCAGCCCAGGCAGGGCTCACCCCCAATCATTCTGGCTGCCCTTGTGGCAGGCAGGCAGGCAGGCAGGCAATTCACCCCACCGTATCAGCTTGTTATTCCTGCAGAGGGCTTCTCCCTGCCTTTTCAGGGACCAGAGAAGTATATCTTTGATTCTTACTTAAAAAAAAGATGGAAAATAAACAAGACCAGTGAAAGGAAACTATACTCTATCTCATTTATCAGTAACATTATTTTATAGTTAGACAGAGAATGCAAAGATTTCTATCTGAATAGAACATAGTAAAGAATTACATTTAATAATACCTCACCTTGTTATAGTTATGTTTTTGAAAGATCCATTCTGCATTCTTTGCTATGCTTTAGGAATGATAGGTCCTCTATGCACCATGAACAGTGCTGTTTTCAGGACAATGGTCACTATAATACAGAGACAAGAGGAGAGTGCAAGCAAAAACCTTTAAGTTCAACTTTGGAATGAACAAAATAATTTTAAATACTAAAATAAAAAATGGTGGGGAATAAAGATTTTTTCTTCAAAAATCTATTTTATATTAATTTAAGCAGTCAGTTCTATGAAGAACTGTACCTGCTTTCAGTGCCAAAAAATACAATAAGGTTTTCTTACCAGCCCAGGTTTTCTTACTGATGGCAGCTGAGATTCCCTGACATCGAGACAGGGGAGCAGTGAAAAGGCCCGCTCTGAGGAACAGATATATTTATGGACCCTTTTCAGCTGCCTAGAATCTGATCTGAATCAAAACATGGATGTAGCCAGGAGCAATTTGGGAGCTACATGCAAAGCAAACCTCCTGCTGATTTGAGGAATGCTCTTTTAATTGCATGTTAAATATATCTTAAAAGTGCCTGAGAGCTGGCAAGGCAAGCTTTCAGAAGCTGAGAAGTATCAAAAGTAAAACTGTCTAAGTAAAAGCAAATATAAAAAGTAAAATCAGCTTTTTTATCCTTTCCTCTCTTGTTCAATGCACAGGATGGGCAGAGTTCAAATACTGAGCAGCTACGCAATATTTGTGCCTACAGGCCTTATTTACTATACACAATTCATATCCTGCTCTGAAGACGGAGTTATTAAATTCCCCATGAACTTTTTCATGGGTCTACTCACAATATTGTATCTAAGGGCTTTGTGAACATAATGAATTTATTTTTACAGCATGTTTCTGAGGACAGGGACACATTGCAAGAGGCAAGTATTGTCATCATTTCATAGACGGGGAACTTAAGGTCAAAAGGCCAAAACTATTTTGGGCATGTAATTTAAAGAACCAGGACCCGATATTTTTGAGGGTACTTCACATTAAGAAGAGCTTCATCTATTCAAAGCATGAATAATTTTGTTTACTTCGGCTCCAAGAGTGAGTATTTTCCTTCTCTACGTATCTGCCCACATCCCTCCAGAAAGGCATGCCATAAATGAGTGACCATCTGAAAAATTTTGGCTTCATTGAATGACCACAAATCACAGAGCAACCCAAAACTTAACTACAAAGTTCATTTTCCACTCCTTGCCATTCCTATGCAATTTGCCCTTAGCAAACAGAGGAGTCCACAAACAACAGTGACTTTGTTAAACAGCTTTGATTATTTCTCAGGAAAGGTCTAGCTTTTCTATATAGTGAGGATGATGTCCTGTGGGATAACAGCAGAGTCAAGATCATCTGGATGCCTTCACACTTAGACATCTACCTTACAGCTGGGAATCAAGTTGCTGCACAGTCAAGGAAGAGTGCCTCCAAAGAGCAATTCCAGACACCTCAGTGGGGTGGATGGCTAGCCTCAGTCGGTGTGACTCCCTCTGGATGGCCCTATGAGCCCACTGAATTGGAGGAGGATAGAGTTGTATGGGCAAGGTGCCAGGGTGTAGTGCACGAGAGAAAGAAGTTTTGCTAGTAAACTACCTTGTGGCATTTTTAATCTCTCTTTGCTTAGTTTTGCAACATTATATTGGAGAAATATGGACTTAGTGAGTGGACTGTTCAGTGGCTGAGGAATTGGTTGGAAGGTCGCAGCCAGAGGGTAGGGGTCAATGGCTCGATATCCAAATGGACACCAGTGACAAGTGGTGTCCCTCAGGGGTCTGTACTGGGACCGGTGCTGTTTAACATTTTCATCAATGACTTAGCGACAGCGAGTGCACCCTCAGCAGGTTTGCAGACGACAACAAGCTGAGTGGTGCAGCAGACACACCTGAGGGACGGGTTGCCATCCATAGGGACCTGGACACGCTTGAGAAGTGGGCCTGTGTGAATGTCATGAGGTTCAACAAGGCCAAGTGGAAGGTCCTGCATCTGGGTCGTGGCAACCTCCCGTATCAATACAGACTGGGAGATGAAGGGATTGAGAGCATCCCTGAGGAGAAGGACTTGGGGGTACTGGTGGATGAAAAGCTGGACATGAGCCACCAATGTGCACTCGCAGGCCAGAAGGCCAACTGTATCCTGGGCTGCATCAAGAGAAGCGTGGCCAGCAGGTCGAGGGAGGGGATTCTGCCCCTCTACTCCGCTCTGGTGAGACCCCACCTGGAGTCCT
>Ga0065711_1002123_pt1 | contig 39090 bp, 25 predicted proteins | sample Hoacrofraction12_FD_59098 | JGI IMG/M metagenome (GOLD analysis project Ga0065711, IMG submission 59098) | Hoatzin crop microbial communities from Cojedes, Venezuela - Epithelial fraction 12 v2 (version 2) | ecosystem: Host-associated > Birds > Digestive system > Esophagus > Crop | place...
CATCCACAGACAGCTTCTACCTCTTCCCTGGTGCCATCAAGAAAGGTCAGCTCTGGCTGCCAGCTGCAGTGCCAGAGAAGACTTCCTAGCACGCTTCAACTAGCATCACCCCTGCACCTCACTTTCCCAAATATCAGCTGAGGATAGTCCCATTTCTATACCCATGGGCAGGGCAGGAAAAAATAAGGACCTGTGAATGGGAAGTAACATGAGCCACAGAAAGACTAGGGATAAAAAGAGATAGAAATGCATACTGTTTTTTAATCAGGAGCACCCAGTAGCACTTCAGGACGTGACAAAGGGGATGAAAGGATACACAAAGGGAGGGAACTGCTTAGCCTGGAATATAAGTTAACAACAATAATGAAGACATCTGACTAACAGAGAAAAGACAGAACAGCCTGTTCTACCACCTCACCACAACCATCTCTATAAAGGCAATAAGTGAAAACACAAAAGGTATTTTTCCACAGCGTCCCTTTTCTCCCTCACCTCTCACTAAGGTCTTTCCCCATATTTTCAGCTTCTTTCAAGGACAGAAATAATATTTGGCTTCCTTGGCAACGAAGAACAAAGGGACAATAGAAATCTGACAGTGGAATTTATTAAGCCGCATACTACACTAACCCCTTTTATACAGACAGCAATCAGGCAGCGCAGAAGGGCCCCAGCGTAACAGCAGTTAAAAAAGCTTTTTGGCTAAAAGCTATTTGCACTGCTTTGACACAGAGCAGTTGTTTTGACTAATAGGCTAGAGAAAGGGATTTCTTTCGCAGAGTAACACTTTGAAGAGCTCTTTGCCTCACAGCTGTAACAGCAACTGCATCCACAGCACACGATTTCCTCCTACCTATTGTGTTACATACCAAAACACACCACAGGCCAAAACAGTTTTGGAGTTGGCTGCTGCTAAACTCGGTGAGAATTGTGCTCATATATTGACAGCGTTACAGCTAAAGGCTGTGATTAAACTACAAGGCCTGTGAGCACTTCCCAGTTGCTGGATCTGAGTGCACATCCCAGCAGTATCCTAAGCCCATACTGGAACCAGACACACCATCCCTCCCCAGAAAAGGTGATTTTTTAAAAATTTTTTTTTTAATCTTCAGAGAGCTTAGATTGATGAATATCCCCTCCTACATTATCCTGGTTTGGGACGGGACAGGGAACTGCACCCAATTATATTATTAATGTTATGCTTTTCCATTACATTAAGGAACATTTATGAACCTGTGTATGTCATCTGCATATTTTGCAGATTATACAGAACTGGAAGGAGCAGTTCATAGACCAGATGGTCATTCCATCATTGAGAGGGACCTCGAAAACCTGGAGAAATGAGCAAACAGGAATTTCATTAATTTTAAATGAAGGGAAATGCCAAGTTATGCTCATGGGCAGGAGTACCCCCATGCATTATTACAGGCTGTGGACCCACAGGCTGGAAAGCAGTTTTGTAGAAAAGGACCAGGGGTTCCTGGTAGAGGCCAAGTTGACCATGAGCCAGTAATATGCCCTCACAGCAAAGGTAGCCATTGGCAGGAGTATCACCAGCAGGTCAAGAGAGGTAAGCCTACCCCTCAGCACTGGTGAGACCCATCTGGAGTGCTGTGTCCTGTCCTGGTTTCCCCAGAACAAGAGAGACATGGAGATACTGGTGCAAATCCAGAGAAGGGCCATCAAGGGACTGGAGTATCTGTCATATGAGGAGAAGCTGAGAGGGCTGGGTCTGATTAGCCTGGAGGGAGAACGTTCAGGGGCGTATTGTCAATAAGTAACAGATGAGGGGGAGTAAAGAAGGCAAAGCCAGATTCTTCTCAATAATATCCTGCAAACGGACAAGAGGCAATGAGCACAAACTGAAATACAGGAAATTCCACTTAAACATATATGTAATAACTGTGAGGGTGGTCAAACACTAGAATGGGTTACCCAGAGAGGTTGTGTAGTGTCCAACCTTGCAGATATTCAAAATCCAACTAGACACAGCCCTAAAGAATCTGCTGCAGGTGACCCTGCTCTAAGCAGATAGGTTGGACTAGATGATCTCATGAGTCATAGAATCATAGAATACCTGAAGTTGGAAGGGACCCATAGGGATCACCAAGTCCAACTCCCTGCTCCTCACAGGACTAACTACCTAAAACCAAACTATACCACTAACAGTGTGCATTCAACTGCTCCTTGAATTGACATGCTTGGTGCTGCGACCACTTCCCTGGGGAGCCTGTTCCAGTGACCGACCACCCTCTCAGTGAAGAACCTTTTCCTAATGTTCAGTCTGAACTTCCCCTGAGAAAGGTTCCTTCCATTTCCTCGTGTCCTATTGCTGGTCACCAGAGAGAGGAGATCGGCATCCCCCCCTCTGCTGCGCCCCTTGAGGAAAGTATGGACTGCCATGAGTTTGTCCCTCAGCCTTCTCTTCTCCAAGCTGAACAAACCAAGTGATCTCAGCTGCTCCTCATAAGTCTTGCCCTCAAGCCTTTCACCATCTTGGTTGCCCTCCTCTGGACACATGCTAATAGTTTGATGTCCTTCTTACAGAGGTGCCCATACTGCACACAGTACCCAACGTGGGGCTGAACCAGTGCAGCACAGAGTGGTACAATCCCCTCCCTCAACCAGCTAGCTATGCTAGCCCCTTCCAACCTCAGCCATTCTGTGACACCACATCACTTTCAGGATGCATTGACAAGCATTGGTCTCCTTTAAAGCACGCTGGAAAAAACCCTTGTTCAAATTTGGATTTCCATTTGTCACGACCCCAGGTAGCATTTCAGCATCATCTCAGCTCTGTTCACATAGAGATGCCTGGTAGTTAGACTGTCCTGCAACCGAGTGCAGCGAAGTAAGAAACGGCTTTCCCGGTAATGTCTCCTGGACAAGCAGCATCACTGACCTTTATAAACAATATTATATTGTTTCTGGAGCAGAAAACAGAAGTGGCACTTGGCACTCTGAGTCTGCTGAGCAAGCACTGTAACAAGATCACCTTTCAGGATTTCTTTAGTCTTCACATCTATGTTTATTAATTAGATTTGCTCTGATGTAAACATGGAGAGTGCTACAGGAACACAGTTTTAGATAATGAAATTTGAAAATTTTGTTATGAATTTTACATAATGACTTAGTGTCCAGATTTTACACAATAGCATTTCCTTGTAGCCTGTTTGATTGCTCCTTCTGAAGTCAGTCCTCCAAACCTCTACAAATGCCTTCCCAAATCATCACAAGTAATCTCTCAGCAAAAAGGAGAAATTCACTTGGCAGGTGAAGAGATGATAAGACACAGTCTCTGGAAGCCAGCTAATGCCACCAGAAGCACCACTCTCCACAGAGGGAGATGCTTTCCATGCTCAGGAAAAAAGGCCATGCCAGGCATGCTACAGAAAATGAAGTGGCAGATCAAGTCATCTCAACCTCTGTTTTTTCCCCAAGACAGAGCCAAAAAGGAAGGACAACGTACTTGTGAGTACATGCTGTGCCAGCAGCAAGCTCGGCACTTGGAGGTCTGCCCTCACACACTGTCCGGTAAAAGAGTTCCATAGGCGAGTGACATGTTCAGGCTCCCCTTAGAGCTAGTGAAGAGAAGCAGATATTTCTGTAATGTTTTATGGTGAAGCATACACTCAAACCAGGTCTGAAATGTCACACACTGAGTACTGCAGAGCGTACTGGAGGGTGAACAGCAGAAAGAGCGCCTGATACCAAAATGTTCAGTGATAAGTCACAGATAAAAGTCAATGTAAATAAATTCAAAGTAACACGATAGAGATTTTGGAGTAGTAACATTTCTGTGAAAATATAAAAATCAATGTTCACTAATAATTAGGAGAAAAAAAATAATACTAGGAACTGTCAGGAAGGAATAGAAAGCAATCCAGACATCACCATTGTGTCACAGTATAACCATTCAAGGACTCATATCCAGAAGACTGTCTGCATTCCTGGGTCATCCACCCACTTCCCTCCCCACTCAGAAACCATGCAGTGAACTTAGAGACAGTGAAGAGCAAGGTGCTAAGTTACAACTAGCCCTCTTCGGCCTGGAAAACAGACAATGGAGAGGCGCAACAGACCACACAGAAACTGGAAGGGAAGTAGAGGCATTGAAAGTGTTGTTTCTTTCAACGAAAACAAAGGTTGGTGTAGGGCCACCAAATGAGGTAAACGAGAAGGCATTTCCTTACCTTCTGCGAAGCTGAGCTGCGGCACATACTGCCACCGCCCTTCTGCAGGTCTCAAACACTTACACAGAGTAAAAACACGACGTCACCAATGAATGGAAGAAAAATCCATCAAGAACCAGTGAATTCATACACAAGTCTTTATTTAAGAAGTCCTTGAGCTGTGAGGGTGATTGAACATTAGAACAGGTTGCCCTAGAGTGGTTACTGGTGGCCCTTTGGTTCAAGCGGGTGTAGTTGCTCTTGAATAATGTTTTAAGTACCTGTTTCTCTGCAGTGCCTACACAGGGAGCCAAGAATCAGTATCTCAGGTATAGAAATCTGCATGGTACTCTGAGAAGTTAGGACAGAGTACTAAGCCCTACTTTGTATTGGGTTTGCTCTCAAATCACCCAATCTATTAAAATATAAAAGAGCACCAATAATAATATTTGAATTCTCTGGAAATAAGCTGTAGCATCTTAGTCAATATGTTGGCACAGCAGAACAGTCCGTAGGCTACCCTTATCAGCAGATAAAAGAAACAGTGGAAGGGAACATGTCTGTCAAAGTCACATGAAGATTGGCCTTTGCAGAGAGCATAGCCTTCAGCGTTGGATGGCATATCTATTAACCGAGTCTATCAATCTGCTTACAGTATCTGTCCCTGTTCCCATAGCTTGGAGCTGTGGTACTGAGGTGGATTGTATGAAGCGGAATTAAAGACAAAGGAGGGAAGAGAAGTGAAACAGGAGAACGCTGGAGAGCATGGAGATGAAAGACACACAGGAAGGCACTGGTTTAATGGACAAGCATTTATGTTGTGATCAGCTAACGCCCAGAGATTAGCATGCAAGGTATTTTCTGAAAAAAAAATGTCCTGTCAGCCACAAAGTGATGTACAAAAGATGAAACAACCAAATGTCTAGGATGCTGTAACTCCATCTTCCCTTCACTGTCTCTTGCCCTCAAGGTGGGAGGGGGCTAAGCCAGGAGAAAGGTCAGGGGATAAAAACAACAGTGAGGAATTGGCAGAATGCCTCAGGTTCTGCAGAGCAGAACTGTCACTCCCAGAGGATAAACCAAGGGCACAAAGCTTGGATTTCCACAACCTGCACCTTACCAAGGAGAGAAAACTTCTTGGATACAATTTTCAGCGTAGACGTTACTTTCCCTGCATTGAGAAACAACAGAACTGTTGTAACTTGGCTAAGCAGTGGGAAACAGCACCAAAACCCTCCTACATCTTGTTTGTAAAGGCAGAGGGGTCAAACAGAATTATTCTCAAAAGAAAAACAGAGCATTTAGGTGGGATGGAAACCTTCCTCAGGACTGGAAATGGTAGCACAGCAAGAAATAATTGCCAAAAACAAACAACTTCAAAGAGCAGCTTTCAGAGCTTAGTGCCTCTAAGATCTCATGAGACTGAAATAATTCCTTCCAGCACTTCTTGTTCCCCATAGGAAAAGGCTAAAATGGAAGGCTCCTGGGATACTTAACTGGCCAGATCCATCTGGAACCAACAGCTAAAAGAGGCTGATCTGCTACTCAGGCCCTCATATACAGCTCATTGGTCCAGGGATTTCCAAAATCAACAATAATTGGAGGAGTCTTTTGACAATCTGTCCAACCCCAGGCAGAAAGGCCAGCTGAAAGAATTTTTATGCGTGTTTCTTTCTGTCACGGCACTAGACCTAACAACAGTGCAATGGAATTATACTTTGTTCATGCTTGACCCAACCCAGGCATCAAGATATTTTTCAAATGAGTTAGAGGTGGACAGAATTGTTAACAGCCATACAAGTGGCTCTCAGCAGTCTCAGCGCAGCTCATGTGCAGAGAGGACATGTGGCTGTCATCAGGTTCTCATGGTCATGCCAATCCCTCAACCAAAATCTCCAGGGAAGACTGATGGGCATAGCCTTCCCAAAGACTGCTGGAGCTAAGTGATCCACGACAACCCTTCCAAAGGTAGAAGGAAGGCTTGTGCTGGCTGGAACTTTTTGAAATGCTTAACTAATTTTTCCCATCGCTGAGAAGAGTAATATTAGCTTTTTTCCCACTGGAACCTATGCGAATCAAGGGAAAGAGAGGTGGACCAGGCATTAACAAAATCGACACTCTTAACATAGAATAGGCTTGATTGTAGTGATATTTCAGATCTCTGAGCTCCTGATGTGAGTTGGGGGAAATCTCATTGAAGCAGCTGGCTTCAGAGGGACAAAAGTGACAGTATGATACAGTAGTGGTCTTCATCCCAATAATTACCATATGCAATCTTGCAAACACAGTAGAAAACTTCCCTGTTCAACATCTGCTGTGTTCAAGGCAGAACAGCAACTTTTATGATTACAATGGCACCAAGAGAGAGCTGGCTCCCTGAGGAGTGCCTCTTCTAACAAAACCAATGACTCGAAACTTTGACCAACCAGTCTGCTCAAAACAGTATAGCTGTCTTGTTGCTCTCTTTACCCTAAATTCAACCAAGAAGCTGGGAGATGTTTATAAACCAAACCCAGTTTGATGTTTTCAGGTGACCTTGAGTTTTAAAAAAACCCGCAAAAATCCCCATATATCAGTACCATGTCACTCTCCTCAGTATCCCCTCTGAAAATGTTTCAGTTGACTGGCAAAACATCCATACATCTGAAAACTGGTGTTCTCCAGAGTAAATAGAGGAAATGGGAATCTAGCCTGTTCTAACATGGGTGATACAAAGTTTACCCACCTCTCCCTTCCCTACCTTGAATACTAAACAAATTTACCACTATAATATACATACAACATCCTCATTCAAACACAAACTCCCAAGGATGAGTTGTGGGCTGTCCTAGATCTTTTTAAGATGACATTGTGTAATCTCTGTTCTTGGTGATACCCAAAACTCAGCAAAATAAGACTGAGCAACTTCAGAACTGTTGTGGTCATAACTTTGTTCCAGCTGCGGGAAAGCCTTAGATCTTTTTTAAGCATGTGCTGAAATCCTCCTCACTTCAGCGGCCAAGGGACTGATGACTCCTCTCTGCCCAGCACTCATGAAAATCCCAGTAAAATAGAGATGTTGAGAAACTGGAAAGAGTGCACCAAGAGGACCACCAAGATGATTAGATGGCTGGAGCACATAATGTATAGGGCTAATGAAAGTATGTTTGTTTAGCCTAGCAAAGATTAATGGGAGGACCTAATTATTGCAGACTTATACTTCCTAATGGCGTTGGTTATTGAAAAGAAAGCCAGATCCTTCCCAGAATTACACATAGAGAGGACAAGAAGCAAAGGTCACAAGCTGCAACAAGGGAGAACCCAACCAAACTTAACAAAACAATTTAACACCACCAGAGAGGTAAAGTTCTGGAACAGGTTGCCCAGAGAGCCTGTGAAAGCTCTATCCTTGGGATATTTTCAGGCTCAACTGGGCAAGGGCGCAAGTATCCTAACACAACTTTGAAGTCCACCTTGCTTTAAGCAGGGGCTTGAACTAGAAGACCTCCAATGGTCCCTTCCACCCTAAATCCATTTATGATTCTGTGACTGAGTTCCAGTCCCTTGGTGACCCTTGAAACTCTCTAATTTTCTAGCACAGGCATAGCCACATAGTACAACTGCTATCCACAGTTCCCGAATCAGAGACCAGTTCCTTTACCTTCTCTTCTCCCAATCAATTTTCACAGTTTGTCTTGCTGAAAGATAGAATGTTTTAGTAAATGTGTTTTGAATAATTTGGAGAATTCAAGGTAGACTAATTTCTCCACCCTACACAATGTAACATTCTGCCTCCTGCCCATCTTCAGGCAGCTCATAAGACTTTCATAATTACCATAGTCTACTCTGTTGAACTGCTATGAATTATTTTTTATCTATAATCCTTAATGTGGGTAGTTAGGGCTTGGCGGTCTGAGGATTTCGTGCTGTCCGGAAAGGTAGTTCCCCCCCCTCTCCTGATGGCCAATGGCATTTGGCCCGTGAGGTGAGCAGACGGAAGTGACACTGTGAACCTGGGCTATGTAATGCTGTGTTATTTATCAATAAACGCCATTTGCCGTCCACCACATTGGTGTCTGCGAGCTGATGACCCGAGCGGCCGAGGGGTAGGTCGCCGAGCCGTCCCTGAACCAGGTCGCCACGCCTACGAAGGCAACACCTTAAAACTGTATTTCATACTGCGTCTTGAATTTCTTTGAGGAAGGAGGCATACAGCACGTTACATTGGAACCGGCTCAGTGGCAACAATAGGTGCTTTTGTGCTGGGTAATGGCGTGTTGCCTGGGAATGGGCCAGAACAACAAATTGATACGACGGGCTTTACCTGCTGTGGAAGTATTAAATCTCAGCTGATAGTGGAACTATCACCTTTCTCTGAAAAGCACGGTGATCTGAGCTGTGCTGTCCCTTGACCATAAACTGTAAATGACCCACGGACAGAAGGAGACACTGCTCTAAGTCCCATTCAGCCCGGAAGCTGGAGAAGGGCATTTGCTAGACAGGTCCTAAAATTCAGCATAACAATATGCCACTCTCCCAGTCCCCAAGACAAGTGAGTCTCTGGAGCAGTGAAGCACAGAGGATTATATTCAGAAACACGGGTCCTCTCAAGAAGCCTTTGTTTGCCCATCAGTACGTTGAAGTCAATGCCCTCATTAAAGCTAATGCCAGAACTCCCTCGCTTTAGGTCAGTCAACCTCTACCAATGCACACTTTGCAGAAGAATATGGGCTGGCAGGTTTAGCTAGAGTAGCAAAAGCCAGTAATCTAGAAAGTCCTCAAGGATACCAAAGGCAGGTCCCTGTCTTTACACTCAGCTGAGCTATTTGGCTTAGTTCAGGCTCTGGACACATCCCGACACCCACACTTCATCCCCCTGCATGAGGCAGCTTGGTAAGAAGGGGAAGCAGTGGCAAACCCAGCCTAGAAATCACTGCCTTTTCCTCTGCGAGCAAGTTGGGGGAATGGGTCTTCAGCCGTGGCCCGGACGACCCACTAGCACCAGACGGCTTGCAGTCTGGGACTTAATGCTCACTTCAGGTTAAGAGAAGGCACTGTTTAGGCATTTGTACAGCATCTCTAAAAACAGCACTGCAGACCTAACCAGGCTACAGCAAACTTGTTCAAGGTCACCCACCTGATTTTAGCCGATTTACTGAGCTATGTAGAAGTACCATCACTCCAGGATCCCTCTGCCATCCATGGAGATGGAGGGGCACTTCAGCAGGGCAATTCAGCCAGCCAGGTCCAGACCACGTACATTCCTAACACAGACATCACTTTTACATATAGGAGTACAACAGGTTACTTCCCTTAGTGGTTGTTTGAACCTTTGATGCATGTGAATCCCTCTAAAGACAAGAAAGTTCTTGCTAGTGTCTGAATAACAGCTTTCCAGATCTGAGCTGTGACTTGTTTTAATCCTACCCAAGTATTCCTAAGCAGCTGCCTCTGATCTGGGACCTAGCTAGGGACAAGCCACCATGTCCCTGCTCCTCAGAGCTGTATGTGCTGGGGTGAGGAGGAGTAGAAGCAATTTACCAAACAACTCTGTCACAAGGCATGGGGAATCCCAAAGCCCTGATAAAGCCTCAGAAAGATGCTATCAGATCCTCGACACTTCACCAGAAGTGGACAGTGAAAAAGAGATTGATCCAGTTTGGGATTTTAAAAAAGAAAAAGCAAAAACAAATCAAAAAAGAATACCAGTAACACCATCAAAACACATATTCAAGGTTAATTTACCTCCTACCTCTTTGCCTTTAATCCTTCTTCAGGAGAGAAGTCATCCAAGCTAATTAGTCCAAAGGTTTATGAAGGAAGTAAGAGAGACAGGAGAAAGAAATCATTCCTTAAATCCACAGAGTTAACAAGGGAAGCTTCAGATGGTATTAGACCACAAATTTTCCCAAACCATCCTCTTTTGGTTTTATTGCTGAGACTAGCAAAGTTCCCTGGAGTTCTTGGTTACAATGGGAACAAAGTAATTAGCACATGGGCTGCCTTTAATTAGCATATCTGTTCAAAGAAAGATGCTCACCTACCAAGTTGTCATGATATATAATTGTCCTTTGTGGTAGAGGAAGGAGGCGACAACAGCAGAGGAAGGAGGGACAGTACCTGTTCCACTCACTGCAACGTCTTTCACCCAGACCTTTCCCAGGATGAAAACTGGAACAGGAAACCGAGATGAGAGCCACGAGGTAGAGAGGTGAGGAGGCAGAGGAAACTGGCCCATTTGTTTGCAAAAAAAATCTGTAAGTTTCATCACCAATGAGCAGACTGACCATCTACTGCAAGCAAAGGGCAGGAACATCTAATTTTCTTTCTTTCTTCTCTCTCTCCTCCCCATGAAGATGCAGGAAGATTCATGGCTGAGGTTTCCACCTTTTTTAATTCCCATACATGCCTGAGACATTCAGACAGGCTAACTCGGTGCCCTAACTAGTGGGTCACTATGGTCATGAGCACAAGGAGATGATCTGGGCAGGCAGGCTCTGGTCGCTTGCACAGACAACACAGAGAAGTTGAACTGATCACTCAGATGATCAGAAGCAAGTGCCAAATGTATCAGCTGTGGCAGCTTCTCTCCACTAGCTAAATTAGGCAGGAATGATAAGTGATCTCAGTGTACCCCCTCATATCCACCCCTCTCAGTCAACGAAGCTTAAAAGGCAGCAGGAGCTGTTTCAGAGACAGGATTCTCCCAGAAAATGACCAGCTTGCAAGAGAGGCAAGAAATGAGAAGGTTTATATCGATAATGGAGGGAACAAGACTTGTGTCTGGAATGCTAGAGCTCTTCTTCCAGTTTGTTTTACACATTAATAACCCCACCCACATGTCAAAGCACTTATGGCTTCAGAGATTCACTATCCTTGTATTATATCACACTGCAGATACATTTACAGGCTTTAGGAAAATTCACCCCAGCAGCAGCACCGGTCTTTCTGGAAGCTCTCACCAATAAGGGAGCCTCACAAGGACTCTGAGGAAGGAGGATTTGCAGGGGATTAGGATTAAGCCAGTTTCAGTTACTGAAAAGTGAACTTCTGCCCAGGGAATTAAGACTGCGTGAGCTAATTATTTGGCTTTCTACCACTCATATCTTTCACTACCATACTCCAGAGTATGCTACAGAGATAGAAGGAAGAAGCCAAACCTTCTGCATCCAATGGGGCCACACACTGCCTGAATGAGAGTAACATGGGTGGAAACAAAAAAACCCTGGGAGTGCACCCATGCAGCCATCCAGGCAGGAATCCAAGGAGCAGGGAACAGTTCCAGGTCGCTCCCAGGGCAAGAATATTTAGAGGCTCAGAGAGAAATCAAAATTGACCTCCAGCACTTGTGTGGAAAGATCTGCACAGGATCCCTTGAACATGGTCATCAAAGAGACCACTGGAGCACAAGAGAGACCATCTCAGTTTCACTTGGGACACATCACACTTGCTGCTTTTATGTTAAGTGAAATGCAATGACTGCAACCTTAAAAAAAAAAACAACACGAATATGCCAAGAATGGGCCACTGTCTAATGGATAAAGCGCTGGACTGGGTTTCTGCGGCTCCAGCCAAGTCACTGAACTGCTTTGTGTTGTCCTGGAAGTCCTCTTTCCTGTCACACACATTACTTCCCATTCTGTCCTCTTCCTTTATGCCCCAGATTTTGTTCCTGAAAGTCTCTCAGTCACCAGGTGCTCCAACAGTCCCTCTTTTACCCCTAGTATTAACTTCATCATCAACATTAATAATTTTTGAATCCACTCTCTGCTGCAGTTGCTTTTACAGTCTATGGGACAAAGAACACAACTACATGAAGACCAACACTTTGATACTGAAAGCTGTCAGGCAGGTTTTAGAGAATACATGAGCTAGGGGAGCCACCCAGCAATCTCACTATCCATCCACTCTTCGCAGGAAGGCTGTGCCAGGCAGTCCCTTCTTAACTAAGGCCTTAAGGCCACAGAAAAGAAAATAAATTCCTAGTTCCATTCCCAAGTCCAACAAAGAAGTCTCTTGGTTTCAATAAACTTAACCTGCTTTTCTGTGCTGGTACAGCTACCCACTGTTTGCCTTTGACTTGCTCACTTGCAAGACTTTCTTTCAAAACCCAAAGATGGTCTCTTCTCCTGTAGATACAGTGTAAAAGGCCCATTTAGTTGCAATTAACCTCAGAGAAATTCATTGCACTCTTGTAAAACAGCTTATCATCACAAAGTGAAAGCTTCATCCAGAAAGGTTTCTAACCTCATAAACCACAAGCTTCTAACAAGGCAAGAATCAAGAGACTTTTACAATCCAGCTCTTTGCGAGAGCAGCTGCTGGAGCACATCAGGCCCCCTGACTCACCCTGGGAGAACAAAACCACAGCAGAGCACTTTGAGGACTTAAATCTTAACAGAGCTATTCACTCCCAGAGCCTTATAAATACTAATTGCCGGACTGAAGGGACATTCAAAGATTGATCAAGTGTTAAGTTCAAGACCTGCTGTCATTCCCAACACTGGACTCTACGTCAGTCAGGACCTAGTGCCATTAGGTCATTCAGGTCTCAATCCAGACAAATATTTCATGTATTTGACCTTCAACTCAGGCAAAACACATGCAAATATTAATCTACTTTTAAAAACTAAGCACGCATTCATTCATGTGTCTCAGTAGACTAGGGCCTTGATCTGTGCAGACCTGCAGTGGTCTGCGGCATTAAATTACCATTGCTGCCATGCAAAGCAAGGTGAGCACTGCTGCTTCTGCTACCCAAAGAGGGGTCCATGCAGGTGTATCTGCTACCTGTGTCAGTGCAAGAATGGCCACACATGACACCAGCATTTTAATTCCATGCCAGAGAAACTAACCACCACCACCATGCAAAGGTCTAACCTAACAACCTCCTCAGTACTAATTTCTACACACAATTTTCTAACAAAAAAAGGTTAGGAGCTCAATCCCAAAACCTGCTCTTCAGCAAAAAAATTCCACCACTTTATTACAAGGTTGGCAAAGTTTTCTATAGCCAAAAACAACCACATTGCAGCATCTTCTTCCATGCAACTTTCGTGCTCGTCTGACTGACGGCACACACAGTTCCACACATGCCAGGATACCTCTGTGCCCCATCTTCCCTCTCTGCCTTCCACAGTGAAGACTTCAAGGCTACTCAGAGAGGCTGTGGAACTGGACCAAGAAGGAGAAAAAAGAGAAAACAACAGTAGGATTTTATCAGACAAATCCATAAACTATCCTAAGCATAGACCAACAGGGAATATGCATCTCGTGACAAAACTTACAGCATGAGGTTGTTTTTTTCAGTCTTGTGCTAATCAGAGGTGCATTCAAAACCAGGTTATGAAATAGGATAAACGCCAGACAGCTAATATGCTTGATTATTCATCTCCATGTATGAAGGAGAGGAAAACCAGCACAGCTGTCTTGCTTGTCATACCACACGGCTAAAATCTCCCTGACTGTATCTCAGCAGTCCCTCCCCATACTGGCCTCCTCCAGCATTTATTCCCACCTCCAGGCTCTGTGTTTTGTCTAGCAGAGAGCAGGTGAGATTGGCTGTGTGGTCTCATAAAGCAGAGTAATCTTTAGCCCAAACTTGCCTGCTTGATCCTTCTGCTTAACAAAAAGAAACAATTCAGCTTTCAGCCTTGTGTACATGGGTGCTTAAAAGCATCTCAGCTCAGACAGCAGCAGCTCAAGTCCCCCTCGCACGCAGGGTGAAAGATGTGCTGTCCTACCTGCCACAATGCCTGGGCTCTGCCGCAATCTAACTGGGAGCCATTCACACATAGCAGTCCAGCCATTCTCTTGTTTCACCATAGTCTTCCACGTAGGCTCAACGGCAGCCACAGGGTAGGGCACAAGCAAAACATGGGGATATTTTATATGGCAGGCCTGCCTACCTGCCTGGCTAGCGGCTGAAAGACCTAGAACACATTTAAAAAGAAAAAAAGCTATTTCTGTGCATAAGGAGCTCCCCTTCCCACCCCACCCCTAACCCCCCCCCCAAAAAAGGCAATATTTCCACACTTCCAAAATTATTTTCACTCTGATTTAGTTCTGATGGGGATGTTTCCCAACTCCCAAAGCAAGACTTTAGACTAGCTACAACCTTAGAAGAAATAAATGAGCTGATACGGAAGTCCCGGGGCTGTCCTATATGGAACCAGTACTTAACCATGCATTCCCTATCTCAGGCATTTGCTGTAACCACTGCACTCCTACGGTGGAGACTGGCCAACATCTCATTCGCCAAAACAATATACGACAGGACAGCAGAACTTCAACTGGGGAGATTCAAAGAGAAATGGACTCTATAGATTGGGTCTTCAGGGACTCGAATGTGGGTGTCTCAGCTCACCGGTGAGTACAGAAAGGGTATTCTAGAAAAAGGCGGAGTGAGGGGAAAGAGTTGATGTCTCTGATTATGAAAAATGTCTAAGGATCTTCAAAGTCAAATACCTCACAACATTTCTTGGCATACAGTTGTGTTTTCTGTCCAGCCCCATCAAAAAGGTCTCAATACGCAAAATCCCCCATGTTTCCCTTGAAATACCAGCCTTAACTTACGTGAGCAACTGTTTTCTATATATCAAATAAAGTCAGGATAATTAACTGAAGAACAGTGAATAAACTCCAGCTGAGATTGATACTGCACTTTTCCTCATACACAGAGGCCAGGATAGCCCACTGTGAACGACCCCGTTTATCACTAGCAAGTCGTTTCACATTTACCAAAGACTCGACCATGGGTGACTAAGTGGTTTGTTTGAACGTGGGATGGCATTGATTTGTCAGTGGAGGAAAGATCAGAGGCCTCCATTAGTATTCCCCCTGCCTGGCTGTACTGGCTCCCAACGGAAAGGGAAGGAGGATTTTGTCCGTGTTTTTCCACCACACTGTCACAACAACAGTTTTAACTAGATTTCAAGTAATGTTTGGATGCAAAACAGATGTCACTTCCTCCTTGCATACCCCTGAAGGAATTTGGTGCTGTTTTCATGTGTGCTGTCTCCCAGGATCCTAGGGATATCCAGTTTCCCATTCAAACACAGGCAATAGAAAGAGCTGAAAGGCAGATTTTTGTGGATTTCTCTTCTGTCCCATGCCCGAACCTGCAACATGAATGAGGCTTTTGGTAGCTTTGTCTTTCCTTTTTAATAACTACTTCATTTACTACTTACAAAAGCCAGTCTTCTTTCCATGTTGCAACCTCCTAATAAGATTCCCCCCACATCACTGAAGCCCAATTGTGCTCCGAGGCTGGGTTATTCAGGAAACAAGAAAGTTTGGATTACACAGCTATTCCTGCTGGCATTCAAAGCCACTGCACCCTTCCCCACACAGCTCAGATCTTTAGCAGGGAGAGATCCTCCAGCCAGCACCACGTCCAGAGCAGTGGGACAGGCTGAACAGCTACATACTTTGCCTCCCTGCCCAGTTTACATCTTTTATGTCTGTGCTGGGAAAGACAAATCCCTTAGGTGAGGAGATAATATTCTGCCAAGTCAATACAGCCCTTCTCTGTTGGCATATCCCCGCTGCCACACTGAATGTCCCAGCTGCCAACCACTCTGTGGAGGTGCGGAGTCCCCTTGCATCGCAGTCAGCCCTGGGGTGCTTCCACAGGGGATACACCACCACCCTAGGACTTTGCTGTAATTCTGGAGTTCCGTCTCACCACACACCGCATTGCATAGGAAGTAACATGGCAATCGCACCCTTCGTGTGAGTTAATCAACAGCAGCAACAATGGGTTCAGGCTGCTCTAATCAACTTTTAAAAGACTAATAAATCTCTGTCTCCCCTATATCTTTGAGATGCTAAGCACGTCATCCTGGCACAAGTGCTTCTTTGCAAGCAGTTTTCACATGAAGCTAGAAAACTGTAGCATTGCTGAATCCATCTGGATCTGTCCCCCCAGTCACTTTGGCAGTAAACCAGTAACTCTGAGTAGACCCAAGAAGCAAAGGACCCTTAACCTGCCCACTCACTGACCCCACCACACAGCTGGCAATGGGCACTTCAACCCCAGGGTCTGAGGAACTCGGACCAGGCCCATTTCTCTGAAAAATGGTGTCTTTCCCCTTCAGCTCCAGGTTCCCTCTCAAGCCATGGAGTCATTTTAGCTGTTTTGAGTAGCAGCTGAAAGCCCGCACCTTTTTTTTTCAAAGTGCTTCCCACCCTATTTTTTCCTTAAGGAAAGTAGCCTCCTTTTTCCCCATTCAGTTGCATTAGATAAACAAAATGGAGGGATTTACTACCCCTGTAAGCACAGGGTCTAATTCAGTTCCACCACCTGTCTCGGAGCAGATGACAAAAGCAAAGGAAGAGAGGAAGAGGAGAGATGAAACCACTTACCGAGTGACACTGCAATTCAGTGAAAGTTCCAGGGAACTGAAGGCCAGCCCCGTGCCCTACCGATACCACTCTACTCATCTAACCATTAGACCATGAAATCACCCTTTTTACATAGCTGAGAAAAGTCTGAGGTCTCTAAGAAGTAATGACACTGTGGGAATCATGCACTGGAGTATCATAATTACAAACTTTGTCTTGAGCTTCTCACTGCAACAGCATGGCTGTGCTGGGTCGCAGTGTTTCTGACACTGTGTCACACATGGACATTAGTAATAACAAGCTCACTTCAACCCACTTCCATTAGCTTTGATGTGTTCTTACCCTAAAAAATGAATAGGGGGAGGGGGAGAGGAGAGCAGCATTTGACTGCTCAGCATTTTGGTTGCTTTGAATCTGGCTGCTCAGTACAACCCTGACAGCTTTATAATAAACACGGCAAACATTTCGGAATGACAGGCAGGGCTTAGCAGTCATTTCCTTGGTCTGGGACTGTTTGATTTCCATTTATCACACTCACGCAATGCAAGGTGTGTAGACAATAGAGGGCAGGGAGACAACTTCAAAGCAAATTCCTCTCCGCAACAGAGTATGGGGTTCCCTCAGAAAGGAGCTGTTCCACTTGTCAGGCCAATTAGCTGCAGCTCTGACGCTTTGGTGGGAGAAGCAGCGGAGAGGGTCTGGCTGGGAGAGAAATTAAACCTCTGCATGATTCATTGTATCACCCCTGAAATATCCTGGGTAAATCTGCATGCAGAAACATCTCCTGTTTCCTGCAGGCATAGTCAGCCCACGTAAGGAGGCTGCCAAGAAACACTAGGTGCACAGAAAGCCCAGCTCTTCACTCCACATTCAGAAGCAGGGAGGGACCTGCACGCTCACTTCGAATTTGCCATGGGACATCAGGGAGAAAGGCAAGGCACTTCAACCGCGTTTTCCAGTTCTCCCCCAAGCCTGTGGTAGTTCTTCCCAATAATAAACAATGTGGACCAGTGATTCACAAGCAGTCAAGCACTAGCACGCTAAATTAGAAGGGGCAAAGCAAACCACCCTCTTGCCAACCATGAAAACAGCTGAAGTAAAAGATGGTACTCACAATCATTTGCACCATTGGCCTAGGGACAGCAGCTACTAGGACCTCTGATTCTCTGGAGACACCTCCTCCAAGCTCTGGTGTGGCACTGAGTTGTGTCTGGAGCAGCCTGGCACTGTGAGTGACACTACCAGAGGACCGCCCTTGGCTGCCCTTGGTTTATGCAAGAAGGGACAGAGGAGCCACTCTTCCTTCCAGAAGGGACAAGCGCATCAGATCTGATGGCTACATAAAGCTAACCCAAGCCCTTAGCACCTGAAGAGAATAACATCTTCGTGGTCATTAATATGATATTAATGTTTGTGTGCACGCTGTTACACAAGCGCAGCCCTGGTGCTATGCCTGAGGCCAGATTTGAGGCTGTCCACACAACTTCACACTCTGCAATACAGTACCAGGGGAGCTGGTGCTGCTGGAGGCAGCCCCAATGGCATCCTAAATTTTAATTGTGCTCAAGGCCACACTTACAACTTATTCACTTCTGCCCTTCCACCCATCTTCCTCTGACATCATGCCATACGACTGATGCTGCCTGGAGTCTTTCCTAAAAGGGAGTTATCCCTGCCTCCTGCAAGAGCTGGTGAGATCCACAGCAACCACAATTTCAGCACACCAACCACAGAAACATATATGCCACATGCCACACTATGCAGTCAGCCAGGTCAGGTTATCTATGGGCCATACCTGTGACTCCGCCATCTTCAAGTGACCCAGATGATTTCCTGCCCTCCTCGGGCTGTGCAGGTCTTCTTATCATAGGACAACAAGGGATGCCCTGATCATCCCTTTTCTTGCATGCCCTCAAAAATAGTAACTAGTGGCATGTCCCCTTCTCAAGCCCTGAGGCAACTGTCATGGTCTGGCCTTGGCTATACAATTAATCCCTTGTAGTCTCCAAACCAGAACTGCTGAACCTCACATATCCATCCCTAACTCCAGAAATTGCACTTAAACTGTTTAAGAAAGTGCTGAGTGACTGGTCTGACAACATGACAGACTATCAAAACACTCTGGCACTATGCTCACAATCCTTTTCTTATATAAATCACAAGGAAGAAGAAGCCAGAGAGAGGGATACAGCCCATACCAAAAACTATGGCCCAGGAGGAATCTTTCAGGCACACTCTTCAGTTGTTACCGTACTCTACGCAGAGCCTAAAAGTGATGGAGTACATAATTCCCAAAAATCTATGGCGAATAATAAAAGCCAGGGAGAGTTACAGCTTACAAAGACAGAACTCAACACTTCAAAGCATCACCTGCATGCTAAAGCATTTCCACATGTCAGGAAATAACATTAAAAAACAGTGACATTGGCACTCACAAAAGCAGGTCTCTGTTTCTTCGTCTGAAGGCACATCTCGATTTCTGTATTACTTGTTTTCAGGAAAAGGGCTTTGAGCATTTCCAATGGCACGAAGTTGTGTGTTAATCTGATTTCATCCTATAGATGGATTATTATTGAGGTAGATGTTTGGTCTAAACTCATAAAAACAACTTCAGGGTTCCAGCTGGGTATAGGTGAACATTTCTGCCTACACAAGCTACAGTTATTTTTCAGGCTGAAGTGTCACCTTTTATAATCTTCACTATTGATTTTAGTGTTGGTTAAAAAACTCCTAAGAGACTTGAAAATTTTCTGTGACCAAAGGTCTCTACCTGTCTTGGATTATTAAAAATGAAAGAAATGAAAAAATGCAACTGTGTACTTCACTATTGATTTTTCTCTTACCACTTTTGTTCCCAAATTAAAAAAAAAAAATGACTTTTTGAGCAAAAGTTTTTGTGTCTTTTTCTTTGAAAATTCTCATCTTACTTAGAATGTTCAGGTTCGAAACCCAGGAAAAAAAAGATCTCACAGAAACAAGAACTTGTCAAACTTGATTTCATTTTTATTTAAAATAAAAACTGTGAGAGTTACTGGGTGTTGTTTTAAAGTGAGGTGTTTTTCCTTCACCACCATACTAATTGAGCCTTTTGACTAGCCATTTGCTAAATAGCTTTGAACTATCTGGTAGCTTGTTCAGGCCAAGATGAAGTCATGGTCCCTCTCAAGAAGCAAAATTTTTCATCAGTCCATTTGGAAAGAATTCCAGCACTGAATAGGCTGAATTTCTCCCCCTCAGACCTCAGCCCAGCATCTGCTGTACTGCATACAGGCACAGTCAGCTCTCCCTCAGGAAGGAGAGCACTTTCCAGGGAAAGCCCTGCGTTCGCAAACACCGCAGGAGAGCACGTCCATGCCAGCCAGGGAGGGAGGAGAAGCAGCCCGGGCAGCGGAACAGTGGGGTGCAAGGGCTCTGCTGCTGATGGATTGGGGTTTTCACCTCTTTCAGGACTTTCTTTTGAAAGCTGTCAGAGCCAAAAGAGAGCGGTCTATTCAAGTTCCAAATGCACAGGGTCTCTTTGGTATAAATTTTCTTAATCAGGAAAGACCAAATCCAAGCCTCACATCCATGTGCACAACCCAATTACCGAGATTTCAAAGCCCAGCAGCGCTATTAAGCCTGTTTAGCCAGACCTCCACCATAACACAGGTCTTAGGTGTTCACACGACAGACCTTTCACTAAAGCTCAATAACTTCAAAAATAAGTATTCACTGAGTAAACCCCTGCATTTCGCACTGAAAACCTCCAAGCAAGCAATAATCTGTGGCATATCTTCATAAGCTACATTAATAGCTAATTACCCTCCTTGTTAACGCTCATGTCTTGTTTCCAGCAAGCATTACTCACAACTGGATACAGGCCCAGGGTCTCTCTAGCTGAGGTAAATGAACGTATTTTTCTCCTCTCAGTTCCTTTCACTACACTTCTGGAATACAAAATGAGATTTGCTGATGGTAATTGAGCTGTTGACAAGTCTTCCCAGCCAGGGACGTAGAATTAATGTTGCTAACCTTCATAATTTAAATTACAAACTCAACAGTAATTAGTGTTTTTCTTGGAGCTCCATCTCCTGGAGACAGGTGATTACAGGAGAATCCCTACTTTACTTACTTTAAATGTACATTTTAAACACTTTGGAAAAATCTAGAAGTGCCTTGAGTACCCCTAACAGATGTATGGGTACAACCAAAGCGAGATTGAACTAACTCTAACTTTACTTATTTCTCATTAAAATTAATGATTATTGTTATAGCAGGTGTCATGAATTGCAACTGTTGAATGTTTGGAGGGAGGGAGACCGCTGAGATATCTCTGAGACAAGCAAAGAACGAGAATATCAAAAGAAACTGAGAAGTCCTTCTCCTAGAGCTGAGAGGAAAACAGATAGCCATAAGAGTTTTGTGGTTTGGGCCGTCACCTCCAGCAGAAATGGCGCAGACACCAAGGGAGCTCCCACTGGCTGTGCTGGTAACTTTGGAAGAACGAGTATCAACTGTCACCATGGAAAAGTCCAAAGTTCTCCTTGCCAATGGAAATCTCCTCTGGCCAAAAAGACCTGCAAAGATACCTGCACACGATATCAAGTGAGACACAGAAGAATCAGCATGCTCCTGACCTGAACACACCAAGGTAGATGCACCTCCTGGAGTTGCCATGATATTAAAAAAACGCAAGCATTGGCCCAGGACATACAAGTCCTACACAGCAACAGAGAAATGGTGGCTACTGTAAACTATCGCTACTGTTACTTAGTGATGATCCATTAATTGAAGATGATTTTTGTTATTCTATTGTTTTAATTTGTTATTTGAATTGAACTATTAAGTTTAACTGAAGACAACAGAGATCTAACTGAAGTTTCCCTGCAGGCTGGTCTTTGTGAATTCTGAAAACCAGGACAAACATCTTTTGCAACAACACAGAGCAACCTCCTTGATTTAATACAAGGCAGCACCACACTAATCTGCAAGAGCATACAGGATGTTCAGCTTTCACATTCCCCAAGTTTTTCTTCTTCTGAATCTGCACTGTCAGTGTTTGTCTCAAAGTTCAATTTGCCTTAAGGGTGACATAACAGTCCCTAGGTTCTCGCACTGCACAGGGTTAAATCAGGCTAATTCAATCAGTCTCCCACCGAGCTCAGACAAACAATCCTTCCCAAGGCAGGGGGTAACCCACAGCTCCAAGGATGTCTCTGTAGTATTAGTAGCAGTTGAGACCCTCTTCTGTCAAGAAAACAACATTTTCTAGTATCTGAAATAACCAAGGAAGGTATTTTCTCTAGGAATTCAGCCTCCCTTGCTCAATCAGAGAAAGATCTTTGTTCACAAATAGCAAATTTGTGCTTTAATTTTGACTATTCGGTGAAAATTTCTATTCACTCAAACTCTGGTAAACAGATTATTGGGTGCTCTTTTACTGGAGTTAGTGCTCTGCAGAAGACTATTTGATTAATTAGCTCTTCCTTAGATTTGGGCCCCAGGAGACAACTTAGGAGGTCTCTTCTCAGTAAAATGCTGCTGTTCGGCACTGTAAATGCTTAACCCTTTTTGTTTGTTTTTGCTTTCACTGTGCGGTAGGCAGGAAGATAATCCCACAGCTGGCTCCCAGTGCATAATCACACTACGTATTTCTGTGATTTCCCCATTTACCTATGGGCTGTACAAAGTCCCACCTTGCCTGCTGAAACCTCATCATTGCCTGACACCCAGCAGCATTTCTCTGGTGACTCTACTCAGCAGACAATCCCCTTGATATGCTGTTCAGATAGCATATTCTAAAATATGTATCCTATAAAAGGTTTAATTGTCCTTAATTTATTAACTCTGATTTCCCTTTATCTCAAAATACAGTGCAGGGGAAAAATAACTAACTCCCACCTATGGTGCTACTTCAGCAATGGCATCAAATAAGAGTCTGCAATAAATCTCTAACTTACAAGTACATTTTAAAAGCTCCACTTCATCCTGTTAGAAGTTTAAAAAGAAGTTAATATTTAACTTTATATCCACATGTTTTAAAAGTTTATTCTCCTTTGGCTTTTTGTTCCAAAAGTGAAGTTTGTATGTGAAAGTTTAACAAGAAATGCTTTCAAAGAGGGGAATCCAGTTTGACTTGGCTGAGGTACTGCTCTTTTCTTCTTAAAAAGACAGTCCTTTAAAAAAAAACCAAAAAAACAAGCTACACATCAAAATTGGACATTTCCAGAGAATCATAAAATATTTTCTGAGTCTCAATCTCCTTTACAATGGCAATGGACACTATATATTTATCTCAAAACAGAGATACATAAGGAATCCAGGATTACTTTTAAAAGTAGAGTAAAAAGAATATATCCTCCTCCCAGAACTGTCAGATGCTATCAACATCTGGCTACACCTGCCTGGGTTTGCAAATGGGAAATGATAGTGCAGAACAAAAATCTCTAGCTGCACCTGATCAAGATGGCATTTTAAATGGTGACAGCTGAAAACAGAGCAGAATTGATGGGAAAGGCAACCTTTAAAAAGGCATGTGCAGAAGTATTAGGCATCTGTTTGCTTTATTGACAGGGCAAGCTTTGTTTAAGAAGAATAGCAAGCATATTTAGTCTTCGTGTCAAAAGACACAGTGGCATTAAAGGGTAGAGAGTTACCTCAGGGACAAAACTAGTCTTTAATCATCCCAATCTTCATTGTTTTGGACACTGGAGCTTGATTCGAGAAGTTCACCCTTGCATTCTTACTCCCTGCTTCCACTGCACTGACTTGGAAAGGTCTGGGACTCTAGCCCTCGTTTTAAAGGTGGTAATTACACAAAACTGGCAACACCAACAGGTTCTGGTTCCAGGTCAAATAACACCAGAGAATAAGAAGGAGATATTAATTATAGAGAGTGGATAATTGCTTCCTTAGTAGCTAATCCTCCCATTTATCCACCCAAAAGGTCAGATCCAGAAACCCAACACGGTTTCAAAGTACAGTGAATAATCTGTCCTTGTGGCCCTGTGCCAGAACTCCTGGCTATGCGCTGATCCGGACTACTTGGGGGCAAAGCGTCCACACCAGCCATTTAAAGAAAATGTAAACACTCATCTTTCTTCCTGGCCACTTGAAATAGGCACCTTAAACCGATCAGAAACAGGCATAAATGCAATTCATCACAGCCAATTTCTGTTGTTTAGCCAAGACAAGCAATACTTTGTTGTCTCATTATGCAAAGGCAAGGCAAAACATGAGGGCTGCAAGTCTGTCTTCACATAAACTGGTGTGAGGCATGACTGTGTTTAAGCAAAGATCTGCTGGGTTAGGCACTCACGTGCTCTTCTCCTTGCCCATGGGGAGAAAAGGTAGCGTTTATCAGACCTGCCAATACCAAGCACACAACCAGCACTGCCAATGCACACCATCTCCAAGTAGACACACGCCCACTCTTCCAGTCAAAGCCATTTGGGGTCAGACAGCCAAGTGACCTGGCAGCAGGTCAGTGGCCTCTTACTAATCAGACCAAACAAAACAGTAAAGTTAACACTATTTTCCTATAACGAATCTTATTGATCAACCATCTTGGACCTATGACATGTGCAGAAAGTCACAGTGAGGTCTTTTAGGTAGAATATTCCCAGTCTTTCATTACTCTTTGAAGAACCCCTAGCACCCATCAAGCCAGCAGACACTTGCCTCGCTATATCTAGCTCTCACCTCCAAACCACCTACTCTATTTTATTTTGGTCAGCCTGTTCTTACACCCCCATACACAGGTCTTCTCAGATGGCAGGCAGAGGGACAGCAAGGCTAGTGTTGGGGAAAAAGGCACAGTGCCAGACAACTGCTGGAAATCTGCTCTCTGCTACAGTCCCTTCCACAACTCCTGTACGCATTTTCCCCCATCCCGACTGCAGAACAAGACCACACTTCTGAATGAATATAAAATTAAACCCATCAAGCTGTTTCAACAACTTTGAATGAGCAGAGGAAGTTCTTGCATTACGACGCTGCAGCATCTTTGATTGCAGAAGTTCTAAAGCCAGATTTCCTTTCTGGTAAGATTAGACTCCCACTGCGAGGTTTTGGTTATTCCAAAGGTAAACGACCCAGCAACTTCAAGTGACATGGGCTCAGACCCAGATTCAACACAAGATTTAGCTCTTGTGTCCTGCTTAAAATCCTTACTTCCCACCAAAAATCAACCAAGAATCAGAATTCTGAACAGGAGCTAAGGTCCTACTTTGTTAAGATCCTACTTAAGTCGGAGTGCTTCAAAGACCATTCGGAGGAACTGATTTCTGGAGCTGCACCTCCCTCCTTGTTGCCCATTAAGAGAATTGTAACAACACTGAAGGCAGAAGGAGCTAAATTCCAGTCCCTCAGGCAAGGAAAGCTCATTGCAAAGCAGGTTTTTCACACAAGCAACTACTCCAGACCAGGGCAGAGCAAAGCATTTTGCTTTTTTTCCTGTAATATCTAGACAACTCAAATAAGACTCAATAGCTTCTTTTGCAAAATTGGAGAAACAAAATTACAGGGCTCACACACAAGAGATGAACGGATGCATCAGGCAGATGAGGAGATGCTCTTCATGACATTTAAAAATGATGTAATAGCTTTTATTTCGTGTGTCATCAACTACTCTCATTTGTTTTCCTTCTTGATGGGACTGTTTTCTCCACGCACAGACCACACTCTTGATTTCTTACAAGACAACAGAAGCTTTTTGCTTTTGATATTTAATATCAGCAGGTTATTTGGCACACACAGAGAGTACTTTAAAGCCCTGTTTCCCAGTTGCTGCTCTGCTTACTGATCAGAAAGTGACTCTGGAGAGCTGGGGAAAAGCTGGTGCCTCGGCAGCAGCTGGCAGACACAGCCTGTACTTCCCTGTTTAGTTACGTCTGTGCTGCTGCCCTGGAAAGAAAGAGCAGGAGAGAGACCTTCACAGCCTCAGATTTGGGCAGAATTTGATCTTCCATTCAACACATGAAACATCATATAATCAAACTCTGTAAAATCAAATCAAAGTCAGCTTTGAGATACAATCCTGTGGCGAAGACTCCGTTATCGGAAGAGTGCCAGCTTTGTGTTTGAACTACACATCTGGGGTTCTTCCCCCTTTGTTTTTTAAAATTCCTTGCCCTCACCCTGCTTGTGAGTCAGTCTCTGCCTGCAACATTCCTCAGTGAAATGCCTTTGTTTCCTTTCCTGTTAGAAGAACTCCTGCCGAACAGCGGGCACCGTCACAGCCTAGTAAGTTGGCACTTTGCTATGCTTTTCAACCCCAACAGCTCTCCGCAGCCGTCAGCTGCGCAGCAACCTACAGAGGCTGCCAATTAATTTACTGGGCCATTAATCAACATATTCTATACCAGTAATTTTCAAACAGATAAAAGCCATGCAGGACCAGAGCAGAGATGCCAGATTGCCTGTGCTTGGCTGAGCTGTGCTTGGTTCAGCTTCTCCTCTGTGTAAGGGCAGAAAGGGAGGGGAGAGGTTGGAAAACGGCTGGGAGGGCTGCGACAGACGTATGGTGGTACATTAAAATCAGATGGTTGAAGCCAGTTTCATGCCTCCTCCTCTCCTTTGATGGCAACATGCAATTCACACAGAAATTGGCTCCTGAACTGCCAGTTCTTACTTCAGTTAGTTGAAAAGGTCCTCAGCCGTTGGCTAGGGCAAGTCACACAGGCCTCTCCTTTCAAAGAGCTTTATTTACAATAGGAGCATAAACCAGATGCAGGACAGGACATGGAGGTCATATCTGATTCCCAATATCCATGCTTCTGTGATGTATATAAACGTGACATAGACGTTCTGGCAGTGGCTCTGAGCAACCTCACCTAGTTGCAGACAGCCCTGCTTATTGCAGGGGGGTTGGACTAGATGACCTTTAAAGGTCCCTTCCAACCCAAACTATATGATTCTATGATCTGTGATTTGTGTTTGTAGGACAGGATGCTTGGACAAGTACCCATCACGTTACATGGGACCCACAGTGTTTCTCTGAAAGCCTGTGACAGGGAGAAGGTTACCGTAGCAGTTCATACAGCCAGAAGCTATTCCCTGCCCACATGTTGAGGGGACTCAGGAAAGAGGATGCCTGGAAGCAGAGAAGGTCAATTTTTCTGGCAGAGACCACCACTGGGAATTTGAGACGCCTTCAAATGACTGTCATGTCTGTGGGTCCCCAGACATACAGTATATTCACATCTCGCTTCCAGTTGCACCATTGGGCTTGGCAAAACCTTATTCCAGGTTGTTGGGGTACCCACGGCAGAGAGCTGGCAATGAAGTGTGGAAACCCTCCTCTGCGCAGGTGCCAGCAGCAGCCCACACCACGCTCAGGCTGCCAGGGTGTGGGGATATCTACAGCGGTGCCTGCTCCAGGCATAACTTCAAACGCAGGCTGGCAACAGCCAGCACCCTCCAACACATCCCATCACTTCTGCATGGGAACCAAGGTGGAGGAGAGCATCGTCCCTGGACCGCCAACGTAATGCTTACAAAGTCTAGCTCAGTTAATGTTTATGTGGGGTTTTAACCTGTCCGCTTGCTTCCAGGCTTTTACTGCCTGCCCAGTCTGAATTTCCACTGTTCATCAACACAAATGCTATGAGAGAGGAGCATTGAATGTCTCCAAGCCCATTTACCCTCTACCTCAGCAGGTACAGGGGTGGGTCCTGTATAAACAGGTTTTTTTGTTTGAGGGTGCCTGACAAAGCACAGCCTGACCTTTCCCCTTCGGGAGAACAGCAGGCTTCAATCAAACCTTGCTGAGGGTTGGGGCTATTTTCCCCTCTCCCGGGTCAGGGTGATGCTTGAACTCTCCTTGCCTCAGCTCCCCCACCCACCACATCAATCTCCCCGACAGCTGGGGCCACTGTGATTTATAAGGGCCTCTCCCCACAGCTGCGTCTCCTCTGGGACTTTCCCTGCTACTGCTAAGTGCCTCTGTTGGGTCCCCTTCCAGCAGCAGAAACTAGACCCTTTGCAGGTGGAGGAGGACACTTGCCAGATTAATGTTTTCCACATTAAATTCTACTTCCAGCACATGGTGCACTCTTAGGTTGGAATTGACTGAGCCATATGTATAGCGTTGTGTTTGACCCGTGATAACGTAAATAGGACTCAAGGTGCAGGCTAAGAAACTACAGCCCATGTTACTCTGTGGGGATGGTAAAGGATCCCTGGAGAATGGTCCCACTGCGTTTGACCTGAGCTGCTCTCAGGTTGTATACAGACCACCATCACTGCAGCATCACTGCTGTCAGACCTATGTTATCATACACTCGCTGAAGATCCAGCCCATTGAGCTGTCATGATACTAAACACACTATACTACTACCGAAAAGCTCCTCCTTTCCCTTCTGCCAGGAGATACAGAGCGCTGACTGGCTGCGTCCAGTTACAAGCACATTTGACAATACGGCCTCTTATTGCAAATACACTTTTCATTATTTCACAGCCAGATGAAGTCTGGATACTATTCTGGACACTGCTGTAAAGACGAAGAGATTTTATCAGACTGTTCCAAGCTTGGGCCCTCAACAGCAGAGCTGCTGCGATGGCCCAGAGCCCAGGACAAGCCTTTGCATGCACCAGATATTCACTAAAAGAAAATAGCACCAGGGTGCTGCCAGGTAAGGTGGCCAGAGTGGGTAAAGGGATTTCCTGGGCTCTTGTTTTAGGCAATACAGCCAAGCTTGGCAAACCCTGCTCACTGTTAGAGTCCTGGAAAAATATTGATGTGGGTAGGTGAGAGAGGTAAGGAATGAGTGAATGTGTCGAGCACGGAGCAAAGCGGAAAGGAGGAGGACCATATCCAGCTTCTTCCCACTTACTTCTGGGGTGTCTCTTGGGCCACAGTCCTGCAGAGAGACTCAGCAAGGGAAGTGCCTCAGTGTGTGCTGACACATTAGTGTGTGCTGGTGCCAAGCGCACAAAAAATGAACAGAAACTAAAGGAGCTGGGTGAGACCCTGTGAAATCAAACTCTTGTGAGACCTTCTCCATTAGGCCAAGTCAAAACAGAGGTGTTCCTATCATCTCAGACGTCACTCTTGAAAACTTGGATTATTTTTTTCCTATTTTTTTAGCCCCAGAAATGCTATTTCCTGCCTACTTCAGTTGGGATGAAAGGACTGATCCCAGAAAATTAAGAGTTGAGCCCAAACAGAGCATTATGCTGAAAGAGCCTACAGTCGCATCCCAAAAATCAAGTATCAGGATTTCTGAATATTAACTCTTACATATTTGTAAGACTTTGTACATATCTTCCCTATAGAACAACGATACTTCAATTATCCCTTCCAAACCAACGAGATGTCAGGATTATTTCTTCTTGCTGAGCCACTGATCACAAAAGCACAGCAATATACTGCCAGGGCCTCGTTAACTTTTGCTGGAGGCCTGTCTCTCACTGCCCAAAACTGGCCAAAAAAGCTAAAAAAAGACAGCAGGCCTGGATGAATCCCACTGGCCTGCACTCAACTGAGGCATCACACAAACAGGTTTTTAGCTCAGAGAAATCACATGCCGCCTCTTGCTACAGCTTTTGTTCTTCAAAGCTACTATTGGCTCTCCTTCCTTCCAAATTAGTGGAATCTCTGTGCCAGGCCATCTGGCACATCAAAATATATCTTCAGATTTCATTATCCAACCCACTGACCCCAGTGTTTCCTCCCATCGACTAATGAGATTAGCCCATCACCTCCTAATTGCAGCATTTATACCTAGTCTGTTTTACAACGCCAAAGAAAACAAATCCCCAGGTTTTTTCAGAGTGAATGAATGTCATTCTGCTCTTCGAACAAGCACAGCATTTGTAAGAATAGGAGATGGCACATACATCAAAACAACTAATGAATGCCCTTAGGCTGGAAAGTGAAAAACAGAAAACACAAAAACAAATGCACTAATCTCAAACCGCTGAAGCCGGTCTCCTTGCTCCCTGGGTTGGTTTAGCTCTATCAGGGCAGTGCAAGGAGTATTCCCTAGCATTCCTCATAGTAAGGGAGCAACTGCAGGGCTAGTAATCTGCTACACAGACATTACTTGCAAGGACACTAACAGAGGGTGGTATTCCAGTTCCATACCTCACCACCCTAATAGGATGTTTCCTGCAAAAAAGTATCTTAAAAAGACAGAAAGAAGGAGTTACAGAATCACCTTATATCCATTGCATATCTGCAAAGTGCCAAGAACTAAAAAAGGCACAGGAGATGGGCTGCAAGTCAGGATGTCAACTTTAGTGTTCTCCACTTCAGTGATTCTGAGCAGGATCCGTATAATCTAAGCTAGCTGTCTGAACCTTCTTTGGGTCAATGGAGAGGAACCAGCAAGCATGGATTGCCACTGAACTCTAGGTGTAGATGTAATCAAAAAGTCAGAAGATGCATCCCCTAGAAGTCCAAAGGAACAGCTTAGGCGAGATGAAGGTGTCTTTGGTACAGTTAAGGAAAATAGAATCCGATGCCTGATGAAACCATGCCTCAGTTTTCCATCTGCAAAATAATGCTCTTAGTGTTTATTCTCTATGGTGAAATGCCTGTACAGCCATGAATGACCAACACCACGTAACTTTGAATTACTCTTGATAGATTTATTGAGTGTGCCTGAGCATGTTACTTGGAGACCTGTTGGAAATTCAGAACTAGAGGGAGAACAGGGAGGAAACATTACGGTTTTCAAGTATAGCTAGAAAATTCAGAGCTGTCACAAACAAAAAGCACCTGCCCTGTCATTCTTTGGAAGGAAACCAAGCCTCCAAGGTGTTTACCTGTAGCCCTACCTTAGTACTACAGGTTTTAAAGTTTCCAGAGCAGTCCTAAAAGCCTCATTAGAAACACCAATAATGATTTATCACTGAAGCAAGAACATGAACAAGCCATCAGAGTGAGAATAAAACAGCCTTCACCAGAGCACTCAAAACACACCAAGTTTTGCCTGTGCCTGGACATCAGGAGGGTGGGATGATCCCCACACATGGCCAGGCAAGGCTCAGATGGACAACCACCTGGGAGAGCAAATTTCCACCTCTGTCCAACAGTTTCCTGCATGCTCATTCTCTGTCTAAACACACCAACAGATGGACATTTCCCTGCCTCTCCCCACAGTTTTGTGATAAGTGTGCCTTCCACATGCCTAATGTCTAAGAAAACTTCTTACCCTCAATGCATGTCCCACAGGGACTGGAGCACAGCTGAGCTCTGTTATCGCATGAGCCAGGCACCATTTACAGGACAGATTCTCTACAATGCAAATCAAGCTCATTGTCACCAATTGAAAAAGCCTTAAATGAAAAGTTATTGCCCCTTGATAGCCACTCCTTCGAGATGATGAGAAAAGGGCACTGACCTCACCCTCGCCCCACCACCACCAGGCCAAGCGTCCAGGGAAAAGCCTGATCTCCCTCCACATCCAGCAGCACTGACATTAAGCCAGTGGCATAGGGCTGGGATGGAGGCAGCTCTGATCTCCCTGAGAAAACTATGCTAGGAAATGGGCCAGAAGGGCCCTGAAACCAGGGATCAAGAATCTAGCCAGCCTCCCTCCCCATCCAGCATTTTGTAGCTTGGGCTGCTTTGGCCAGCAAACCCAGCACTGCAGCTCTGTACTAATCCCCCACCACTGACAAGGCTGAGAGGAACTTTAAAAGGCAGTTCTGCATCCAACAGGCATGGATATTAGGGTAATATCTCACTCAGAGTACTAAGCGCATCCTGCAGCCCCCACCAGCCCGACAGCAGAAAAGTAGTTTTCAACCAGCAGAAGACTTTTGCACAAAGGGACAGGTCTGAGTTTAAAGACAATTCTGAAATATCTTATGATTAAGGTGGGTCGGGCCAATTCTGCCCTTTGCCAGATGTGTAAAGTTTGGACCAAGTGAATTTTGATACTGCACTGGGGAGCAGAGGGGGCTCAGCCAGACCACAGCCCCAGTGGTGAAGAAAGCAGTAGAAGTGTCTCATTCTCTACCACCACTGCAAGAGAGGCACTGGGACACTGGAGGAGGCAGTATCAGATCACTCTGTTGTCAGGGGGATCTGGCAAAGAAAATACTCCCACCAGGTGCAGCTGCACCTTTACCTTTCTCCAGATCTGCTGCCTGGCTTGGCAGGCAGCCACTATAGGTCTTGCAGGTTAGAAACTTGCTGAAGCCATGTCTCACCAAAAACATTAGCTGGCAAACTTCACAGATGTGGGTAAACCCTTTGTACACTCCTTTTGAACTTACTCCAATGCTTTGGACCGCTGAAGTGCAAATAAAGGCATCCTTTCCAGGATTTACTTCATCTAACTAGTCACAGACAGGACCAAGTAAAACCACTCATTTGAAGCAGCAGATAGACAGGACTACCTATCTAACCTCCTGCTCAGACTTATCCATCTACTTCAGGAGACCTTTCTGCATCCGAAAGTCTTCAGAGAGGCAGCACTATTAATGAGGCGGTACACATACCCTTTAACTTCCAGCCCCAAAACTATTTAGAAGTCACCACAATCCAAGTAACTATGGGACCTGGGCTCCAAAAAAACTAGCAAGAAATCAACCTACAGTAAAAGACACATGGAGACACCCAGGAAATATGTAATCAGAAGGCACAGGCAGGGAAACAGAGGATGAGTCCCACAGACCCCAGGCTCTCATGGTGAGCTTCGGGGCTGCGTAGGCAGGGACACACGGGAGGTCTGTGACAGTCTCTTTAATCACTGGCTCCCTTCACATTTATGCCAGGCCTGGGGCTACAGCCCCAGACTTCAGGAGACCCAAGGGTTTTACCTCCAATTGGCTTGACGATATTTTATTTCACTGAATGGGATTTCTTTACTGCTTGCCTCATTTTCCCCCCATGCGTATAACGGATGGAAGCCTCTGAAAAAGCACTGAGAGAAATCCAGGATGGGCACTAGTTATTTTTGACAGAACTAAAATAACATATGAAAAGGATTCCTTTGTTGCTTTCTATTTTTTTTTCCCCCACCCGAGAAAAAAGAAGACAATGTCCCATCCGATGCCTGCCTGACAGAGCGAGAGGCTGGCACTGCCACAGCACTGGCAGACACTGTGCTTTTGGGGGAGTATTGTTTTTATTTCAGAAATAAAAAAAAAGAGGAAATTAGCAATCCCAGAAGGAAAGAGTCTGAATGTTTGCTCAGGCTGTACCATGAAGAAAAGAGATTGCCATTGTCAAAGGGTGTTTCATTGTTCTGGTCTTTCTGAGAAACCTTAAAATATCCAGAAATGTAACAGGAACAGAAAACAGATCTGTTTCTTCAGCTGCCTATTCGCAGCCTGGCTGGTGACAGACTATAGCTTAGCAGTGTTAATAATTACTCTGGTTAACCCTTGTTCTTGCTAATGACATTTAAAAAGCCACTTGACATCTACCTATAAAGGAAGCCAACTCTTGGTCATGTCAAGAGCCCCACTGCTTTAAATTGAATTACCCAAGTTGGGACTCCTCACCACTTAAGCATTCGCCTCTAGGCTAATCAATAGCAACAAATTACTACAATAACTGGCCAGGCTCATTCTTTCTTTGGTGCCACGTTCAAACACTGTCCATTCTGTCCTTCCTGCCAGATTGCTTCAAGCACGAACTTCCAGCCAGCTCCAGGCAATACCTTCAAGTCAGAGAAGTAGGGCATAGGAGAGATACAAGGACACAAGGATTTCCTAAAGGATCAGAAAGTGGCTCTTGGCCCGGGAAGCTATGGAATTCACCTGTTTCAGCATCTTTAGCATGTCTCCATGTCACGGGAGCAGCTGGCATCAGCCAGGGCTGTACCTCTAATCTCCCAGAGCTGAGGGACATCAGAAAGAGGAAAAAGTGCAGATAATACACATAAGTAGGTAGATAGGTAGGGTGGATCCCAAAAGGAGAATGTGAAGATGCAAAGGGAAGAAAGTAAACACAGACAACAGCAGCATGTACAACACCAGCACTAAGCTAGGGCCAACACAGGCATGACCATGAGCATCTCCAGAAGCAGCATCTCCACAGCTCAACACTGCTCCCAAACCACAACATCTGCCTGAGAGCCTGCTGCAGGCACAGCCTTGCTGCTCTCTTGCTGGCTCTGGTGTGCACTGAGCCAGCTCAAGGCTCTTGATGAAGCAGCTTGGACAGTCTATGCACAACTCCTCAAGAGCTGATAAATATGACCAAGAAGGACAGACAGAAACAACACAGGTGAACAGTTCTGTCTTTCTTTTCCCCAACAGAGACTCGTGTAGCCAGACATTGGAGAGGCTGGTGTAAACAGGTCCAGATTTCCTGATCCGCAGAAGAGAGTAATGCTGAGACGCAGAAAAGGATCACCTTTTCTCACAGGTCATACCAGTGAAAAGTGGCCCTTAATCTCCAATACCCTGCAACAGGCATCTTGATCAGTCTTGTACTCTGATGACTTAAACACAGGGAAACATTTAAAAATCCCTTTATCATTCATATTGTGATATCAAGCTGGTCAATCAACTTCCTTCCCCCCGCCCAGCAGGCTTGTCTTGAGCAGAAATAATCACCACCAGCTAGCTCCACCACACAGATGTATACGCGATGGGAAAATGCAGAGGATGCCGGAGTGAACAAAAGGCCCTTCAGGCCTGCTGGGGTCAGAATGTGTATCTGTACGGTAGGTTGGACTCTTCACTAATCCAGCTGTTTCTAATGAGATTGGTTCTCATTACAGCAAAAGGAGTTCCATGGCTTAATTCGCCAAGGGGACCATTGTCATGCAGCTTAGGGAAGCAAAATAATCTTATCAGTTTGAACTTGAACCCTGCCCTCCAATTATGTGGACAATGATGAAGAAAAGAGGTAAAGAAAAAGTTATTTTCATGTATCCAGCAAGAAAAATGGATTATCTAACACCAAGTATTCAGCATCCTGCAGCGGCTGATAGACCTTTACACTCCAGCCACTGGCTACACTTATTGCCAAAATGCATGAACTACTATCTGTGCATGCTAACTCTGAACCAAATCCAAGACAAACGGCACCAACCACATTTACAGTGCAACTCATTGGTATAGCAGAGCCTTTACTCTTGCAGTACAGCCAAAGCAAAAGCCTGGGGCTGTCAGCTAAAGACAAACAAACCCAACAGGCAGGAATAATCAGAAAATTTTTTCACCCCTTCTTGCTGAACCTCTGTCTCTGCCTCCCTATTCAATCCATCAGCTCCCCTTGGCTGCTACAGAAGAGAGACTATCCTCTTCTGGGAGTTCTGCGTCCCACACAACGCAGCTAAAACAAAGAACATTTTGGCAAATAACAGCCAGGCTTCATCTGTTCTTTTTTTCTATACAATTCATTCCATCACAGTTGTTTCGCTGAACAAAAACCAGTGCTATCCTTTATTGTGAGGCTGACAATAAACTAACATGAGAGCACAGCGTGGGTCACAGATGTGTGCGCTTCATCATCAACTGTGGAGCCACTTCCCTGCCCAACTCACTTTTATAAAGCTTTAACCTCTTTGAGCTGGAATTCAGCTGGAGCACATAAACCAGGGCACAAACAGTGTTAACACAACAGAAGTGGCCCCTGTACAAAAGATGCACGAAGAGACGGACGTGCTTTGGAAACAGTCAGCTCAACAACCGCAGTTTCCAAGGGGTTGCCCACACAACAAAAATCTAGAGAGACACAAAAATTCTAGAGAGAAACTAAACTGGGCAGATCCCAGGGGCTCTATTTTAAGCCATATCACCTGCACCAGAGGATCGTTATTTGTGCCTTTGAATAGACATGTTTGCATTTTTTTTCTCCTATGAAGAGACAGAAACAAACAAACAAAAATTGGAAGCGGGGAATGCCTTCAAAACTCATTTTTAAGGATCTCTTGGAACACATTTCAAGGACTGACCCCAAATTTGTAACCCAATTCTAAGTACTCTTATCTCATCCCAAATATAGTAACCCTCAAAGCATGCCTGCTCTAAGAAAAAAAGTTATGCTAAACCAGACCCTTCTTACAACTGCACTTTATGGGTTCAGATCATATCTGCCAACTGAAAGCCTGCTATCACATCCACCTCCAGCTTTTATTACGTGTAAAATGCCGGTGTAATGTTACCCTTTCCTCAGCGTACTGGGTCTGGCTGTGATGGAGTTAATTTTCGTGGTAGCAGCTCGTATAGTGCAGTGCTTTGGATCTGTGACCAAAGCAGTATTGATGACATAGCAACGTTTCAGCTGCTGCTGAAGAGTGTTTGCACGGCACCAGCGCTTCCTCTGTTTCTCACTCTGCACCCTCAGTGAACAGATTGGAGGGGGCACAAGAGGCTGGGAGGGGACACAACCAGGCAGGTGACCCCAGCTAACCAAAGAGATATTCCATGCCATATAACGTCATGTTCAGCAACCAAATGGAGTGGAGTTTAGCTAAATCAGCCATCTTCTGCCTGGGAACTGGCTGAGCATCTGTCTGCCTGTGGGAGGGGTGAGTGGTTCCCTTTGCATCACTTATTTTGTTTTCTTCCTTTTTTCTTCCACTTCTTCACTTATAAAACTGCTTTTATCTCGACCCACAAGTTTTCTTGCCTTTCCTCTTCCCCTGTCCTACTGGGGGTGGGAAGGGGAGGCAAGCAAGCGGCTGTGTGGTGCTTAGCTGCCTACCGGGCTTAAGCCACAACAAGTAACTACGTGCACTTGACTTTGCAACTGTAATGCTCATTTTAACCCATGCAGCCCATTTGCATACATGCATTACAGTACTGGAGAAGGAATTGTGTATCGAGTACCACATCTTTCTTCCCGCCTATCATAGCTTGAGAGAATGGGTAAGGGGCTGCTCCTGGAGAAGAAGGTAGATACTGAACAACCTCTGAAATATTTGGCAGTTAGAGCTCCTGATGCTAATCCCTCTACCTTGGATCCTCATCTGTGCAATGCAGGTAATGCTCCAGACTCCTTCCAGAAGGGTAAGCACATCCCTGTTTGCAGGGCACTCACCACAAGCAGAACAGGGTTTAAATAACACATGGTAAATAAGGCCATAGTGAACCAGAAGCATGCAGAACACAATTGTCCAGAGCACAGGACAGCTGCCTCACAATACAGGAGTCCCAAGGAGGTGGAGAAAAAGTAGTATGTTTTCATTTAAGAGTAACTCTTAACATTAAAACCCAAAGGGCTGGATTCAGCTAGTTAAAACTAACATTTAACTTAATCGTAACATTTCTTAACTTCCAAATATTTTATTTGCAACATTAATGCTGTTCTTTAAATGTTCCACACAAAAGCTAAACTTTTTCAAAACCGAAGTGCAGAATTCAGTCCGACAGCATGTTATGGGCATTGCCAGGGCCACAGCAGCACTGCACTTACATGTCTCACACAGACCACAGAGGTAAGAGATTTCCCAAAGACCTGAGGCCCAAAATTGAACATAATCCAGCTACAGCAGTTCAAGTTACCACCTATCAGCCTAGTTGCACCAAGTGTCTTCACTATTGGCCCAACACAGCTTTAAGGGACAACATGTGAGCCAAAAGCCATGCAAAATACAGCAAACATGAGGAATCAAGCACCTACCATAGAGTAACCTTAATATCAATGCAGTGGAGCAAACAATAAAGGATCACAGCTGAGCCCACAGGACCTAAGCACAGGATGCAGGTCACCCCAGCCCACAGCATGATACAAAAAAAATCACAGAGGAAAAATTAGCAGAAAATCCCCCCACTGCTGTATTTGTTTTTATATTTACTTGTTGGAGTAAAAGCCCATTTTAAACCCTTGAGGCTAATACAACACATGTTGATAATATCAAGCAGCAAAACCACAGGCATCCAATAGCAGATGAAAATAAAACAACACAATCACATAGGGCATCTCAGAGTAGGTGGTCTGAATGGTCCCTTTTTGGCAAGCAGCACCAGCAGGTACCTAAGCTATTCAGGGTCTGGTATAACTTACCCGAAGACAGCCCTCTCGCACACCGTGATGATTCTGGTGCTTTTATGGGCTGCTGGAGGATGGACAAGCATCTCTGCTGGCAACTAGTGTGTTGATACCGGGTCAAAAGATGACATACAAAAGTATATAGTGAAGTTCTTTGACTGTAGGTGGCTGACAATATTTCTTATACCCCTCTAGGCCTTCTTCTACTAATGTAACATTAAAAAAAGGGAATATTTATAAAAAAGAGAATCTTTTATTTCTTCCACACAGGCATAGCACTGGCAAGGTTGTAAATGATGTGGGATACTTTGCCAGCCAGTGGATGTGGCCTCTCCTGCCCACCACAACTAAAGTGCTTGGACGTCTGCTCCAAATTCTTCTGCGGTATGCTACATCCAGCTGTTAATACAAGTACACTTCCGAAAACTCTGACCACTTGGAGAGTGTGCCAAACAGCAGGTCCTGTACATGCTACTCCATCTTCATGCAAGGATCCAGATAGATCCAATAGTAATTACTGTATAGCAAGCCTTAAATTCCAAAGAAGTCCCATCAACAGTGACACGACAGCACCTACCAACGTGGTTCAAGCGCACACAGCATATTTGAAGAGGCTCAGCCAAGACTTATTTTACTATGCAACTCAGAACTGCCAAACCATCATTGTCTCCCTGACATGAAAAGACATGCACTGGGTTCCAGGCATCCTCAAAAGAGCAGACATGCATACTTGAATTACTATGAATGAGCTCATATCCTCACTTAGTAAGCTGAGCCAGGCATACTTGGATCAGCCCAAACCCAGGCTAGGAGAAACACAGCTCATCATCTTTCCCCAGGCAAAAGGAGCAGCTAGGTAAATAATAATAATAATAATAATAATAATAATAATAATAATAATAAGTAACCCAAGCAGTTCTCTTAAACATGTTCACAGTTATTACTTCTATATCAGATTTAATCATCAAGAAGATGAGCTGAGATTAACAATTCCAGACAACAGCAGTACTAGATCAGTGAGGCTCAGCACTGGCAAGGACACAAGGAACCTTGTCCAACCTGATCAGAAAATCCCCTGAACTACTTTGAGCAGCACATTGGGTCTGTTCCTGCAGGCAACTACATAATTTTAAGGGAAAGAAACAGACTGAATCTGTGAAGGTCTGGGGGTATCTGGATAAAAAGGAATGACAAGAGCACAAAAAAGCCCAGGGGCAGTTACTTCAAATGGTCCCCCACAGGGACTGCGATTGCTATCTTGGAACAGAAAGCAGAAGGTTCAAGCTATACAAGTACACAAACGAGCCAAGCACATAAGACATGCAAACAGTCCTGGTGTTGGCCACCTAAACCACTGCACACCCACCAAAATGTAGCATAGTCTGATATCCAGTTCTGAATACCAAGCATTTTTGAAGATTAGGCCATGTTTAAATTAGCACCAACCAAAGGATTAGCAAAAGGGTGATAAAGGTGACTGGAGCATCTCTCCTACCCAGCAAAAGCTGAGGGAGCTGGGCTTCTTTAGCCTGAAGAAGCAAAGGCTGAGAAGGGACCTTATAAATGCCTACAAATATCTGAAGGGTGGGTGTCAGGAGGATGGGGCCAGACTCTTTTCAGTGGTGCCCAGCGACAGGACAAGGGGCAATGGGCACAAACTGAAGCACAGGAAGTTCTGTCTGAACATGAGGAAGAACTTCTTCCCTCTGAGGG
>Ga0065711_1001814_pt1 | contig 39086 bp, 37 predicted proteins | sample Hoacrofraction12_FD_59098 | JGI IMG/M metagenome (GOLD analysis project Ga0065711, IMG submission 59098) | Hoatzin crop microbial communities from Cojedes, Venezuela - Epithelial fraction 12 v2 (version 2) | ecosystem: Host-associated > Birds > Digestive system > Esophagus > Crop | place...
CCGTGTCGGAGCAGCAGATTTATGGGCCAGGTTCCAGGGAGAGTTGGAGGTGCCGTGTCCCGTGTTTGAGAGACTCCCGGCTGCGGGAAGGATACGGGCGGGTTATAAAAATGTTAACCTGCTTTGGGTTGAAAAAGTGCAGGTGGAAAGGGATGCTCTTCAAACGTAGCGCGTACAGAAGTGGAGGGTGAGATTCTCTCCAGATGTTGGCTGTTAGTGGCTGGTTTGTTTTGCTCTTGAGTTCAAACACCTGAGTGCCAAACATTTGTTGGAAGACCAGTGGAGTGTTCTGAGTTTGCCCAGCAACCAGCATAAGCATGTGACAAGTACAAGAGTCCATCCTTGGGCAAGGCAAGAGACCTATGTCTGAAGTGATTGCCTGCTCTGAGACCAGAAAAGGAGAAGAATCACAAGATGGCTTCTCATTTGCTTGTCTATTTTCAGATTTTCTCCTAAACCCTTCACTTGCAACTTTATGTGTCAATCCAATGTTTTTCACTGTCCAGTGGTACATACTGCTTTTTCTGTCCCGGGGCGTTTGCCTCATGCATTCTCTACTCTCTCTTCTTCCCCCTGCCTTCTCTCTGCCCACTGTGTCCTAACCCACCCCAGCACAACCCCTGGGTTATCCAGCATAAACCTGGGGGACTAAGAGCATTCCTGCAGGCGTTGTAGAGCCAGGCGCTGGAGGAAACTTGGGAACTGCTGCGTTGTACAAGGGCAGGGTATCACCTGTCAGCAGGTCAGCATTAGTCACCTGTGTGGAGGCTCTTGCTGCACAGCTCAGGCTCTGATTTTCAGCCATTCTTCCTGTAAATGTGCTCTAGTGAGCTTTTTCTTCATCGTAGCCTGCAAATACTAATTTCTGTGCGGTGTGCGGACTTTCTGAGCCTCCCTTTGCGAGGCAAGTTACGAACGTACGAGAGGTATGTTTGCAGGATAGTTTTTAGCAAGAAAATCTTTGCTGTATATTTGTATGTCAGGTATCTAATATTTATATTTTTCATGCAAGTGCTCATAGAACTGTTACATTTGAGTAGAGAACTGAGACTTACAGTTGCATCAGCAGAAAAAATGGAGAAAAAACCTGATCGCTGTTTTAAAGGTCATACAATAAATAATATATATGTGGTGATTTTAGTCTCTCTTTTTCCTGTTGGAAAAGGAAACTGGTGCCCCTAGCTTAGAAAATGATGATGTCTGTTCATTCAAGTGTAGGGAGGCCTAATACATACTGTTCATCAGATCTTTTGAGCAAATCAGTCATGGTATCTTTTTTCCTGCTAGTAAACTGACACTGATACTACTTTTGTTTATAAAGTGCCCTGAGATCTGATTATGGTAAGGCATTAGGTAAATCTTTCACTTCAGATGAAGGGGAGGATGCCAACAAGTTGCTGAAACTTGCCTTTTCTATGAGGGGATTCAGTGACTGGACTTAGAAAGTTCGCTTTACAGATTACTGATAGCAGTGCAGTAATTAGTGAGAGTCTTTAACTGGTATGCTCCTTTCCTACAGCTCTAAGCTTTACAAGAAGCATCCTCTTGTGTATTCCAGTTGAGAATTGCCCCCTTAAGGGCTGTTATTTCTGCGTGCCTCAAGGCAACTGAAGTGACAGTTTTGTTTTGTTTTGCAGAGCTGCAAGAATGTCAACATGATGGCTGGTGGTTTCAATGTATGTTGTCTCTTTGTATTGTTTCTTCTTCTGAACTGTCGTTTCAGGAAAATGATCTCTGTAACTTTCATTTTGATTTGGATTTGATGTCTTGGGACTCGGATCTTTGGAATATTACAGGCCATGCTTATGCAGGTAATTTACCTTTTGTATATTGCAGGTGTGACTATTTCCCCCACCCCTGAGGGTGAGCTGTTATGATTTCAGGGTAGTGGTAACTTACGTGAAACTATTTCATGTCCTGCAGCGTTTAGCTCTGGTGAGAACTCATGCTGTGTTTCTGTAGGATGGGTACAGCTGGCGAGGACTGCCCTACAAGCTAAGATATTTAGTATCTTTGGTCTCGCTACGTTTTATGCCGTGCCTTGCTTCAGGAATTAAATAGCTGGTGTAGGGCAGTGTGTTCTTTACTGATCTCCTACTGTTAAACACTTGTACAGTAAAATTTCTTTATCTGCTTCTTGCAGATGCAAGCGTGAAGACAGAACCTTTATCACCAGCCACTTCAAATTGTTCGGTCCCGTCTCCATCGTCTGTGGGCTCTCCGGTGCAGAATGTGCCTGTATGCAGAAATCTCCATGTAACACAGATAGCCTCAGTCATTAAGAACCAGCTGTGACAAACAAAAAGCCCAGTGATTTACTTGTCTGACCAACTTCATGGCATGAGAGGAAACAGCTTAATTTTCTGACCCGTGCAAAACCAGCTTCCCTTCAGTACTGTTTTCCTTCCTTTCCTGCTGTGACCCGCTCTAAAAAGAGCGTGTTCAGTTCTGTTTCCTCAGTTGTATGCATTGGCCTTGTTGCTAAACAAAATGCCTTCTAAAGTCTAGCAGTTGCTGGCCTTTGCCCCACTTCACTCTGCTCATAAGGAGAGGTGCTACTTTGATTTTCAGTGGTACTTAGCATCAGTTAGAATAAAACCTTTCTCCTGTTTGCTGAGTCAGCAACACAGATGCGATGAAACGCTATTATACTCCGAAATGCTGCTAGGCACTTTTAGGTGTTTCTGAAGCCTTAATCTCATGTACTTTCTGTCTGCAGGATGATGTGGACTTCAGCTGTAGCTCCCAGATGTCTCCCATCTCTCTCTACAGCAAGAGCTGCAGAAGTCCTGCATCTCCTGAAGGAGAAGGAGGGAAGAAGCCTGCTGTCAGCATCACTTCTCGGTCTGGTATGAAAGATTGAGTTACTTTGATTCTGCTGATAGCATGCGTGTCGTCTTGCATACAGATGTTTAACTAACAGACACTATTGTATCCTACCATTTTTGACTTGAATCTGTGATCAGATGTGTCTATTTTTAACAAATATTATAGATGGGTTGAAAAACAAACATATCAAAAGCCGTGTTATTGCTGCATGATTTCCTTATTTTATGTCTTCTGGTCTGACTTTGACTCTCTTTCTTTTCCTAGCAAATAATTCTGCAAGGACCCTGAAGAGGTGTGGTCAGACAGCATCCAGGCCTTCGATACAGCCCAAACCCCTTCTGCCTGCTGTACCTGAGGCTCAGGCTAACATTGGCATCCCAGCTAAAACCATCATTATTCAGACTCTTCCCACACTTGTGTCACTGCCAAAGCATCAGCCAGTTGTTAATATCCAGCCAGCACCCCCTAAAGGTGGGTGAACTGTCTTGGCTGAGCCAGGTCTTGGGGGTAAACACTATGTTTGTCTGAGATGGTTGCTAGAATTAAGTTAGCTTTGGCAGTTGAAATGGGAGATGGAGGGGAAAAAATAGCGGTCCTGCACGCTTTGCTGAAAAAGCTTTAGGCTGAGAAGATGGCCTTATTCCTCTCTTATATAGTCCTAAGAGAAACAGCACTTACCTGGGCATTGTGTGGAATGGAAGATAGTATAACAAAAGAGACTACGCTGACTACTAGACTGGCAGTTGTGGAGATAAAACTGCTGATTTGGAAGGATCTCTGGGGACCCGTTGCTCTAATTGCGATGGCAAGTGGTGCAGAAGGTGATTACAGTGCTATTCTGTCATAACCAGAGGAAGGTCCAGCAGAATCGGTTAGGATGCCTTGACTGAAGCTTGAAAGCTCGGAAGGAGTGGTAAAAGCTTTTTTTTTAACCACATGAAACTCTGCCACGGGGTGGTGAGAACAAGAGTTTATGGCTTTTTATCTCACTAAGCAGCACTAAATAGGATGTGAAATCTGCTAGGAGTTGAAAGTGCCATGTCAGAGGTTAGAATAGCTGCTTACAGCTGCAAGCTGACTTGTTAACGAGAGGCCGGTGATTTCCTGTCCACTGATAATACTTCATTCCTCTTGGTGTCCTGTAGCAGATTTTTGGAGTAGCTTGAGCCTTCATTTCTGATTCCCAAGTGTTATTTTCCTCTTCAGCTAAGGCAGCAGGGACATTACTTGTGTTGCTGAAATTGTCAGATGCAGTTGCTCGTTTTGACCAGCTGATGGCTGCAGTCTCTTGCGGTTGATTGTCCAGGCACTGAGATGTGGAAGGAAAATGAGACAAATACTTGAGGGCATGTATCTAGAAATTGTTGCAATAGTGAAAAATTTGTCTTAATTACTGCTTCTCCATCAGGAGTTAAGACAAAGTCGGAGAAGCTGATATTTGTTACAACGTGCCTAAGATTGTTGGACTGCTTTAAACACAGGCTAGCACAGTCAGCGTGACCTAATTCTTATTCCTTCTGATGTTCCAGCTGATAAAATACCATCTGGAATAAGGAACGTTGAGGATATGGATTTTTTGGATATAAGTATGGTACCGTGAAGATCAGCTTCTCCTTTTTGCTGAAGAGAAGTCCGGAGAGCAGTTTCTGTGAGGCACTGTAGAGGAAATACTTTTGGGAAAGTATTTCCATGCTACATATTTACTTTAACTGATGGTGTGTTTAAAAATTCTGTAGTGCTGCTTCCATAACAAAAACCATAAGGATCTTTTTCGCTAATCAGAATCCCCTGTATGTGACAAGTTGGAGCTACCAGTTTGAAATAAGCCATTATCTTCAAAGGAGCATGAAGAATTATATTTTTACAGTCCTTTTCATAAAAGCTTAAAGAAGAAAGCGTGAACTTAGAGCATCACATACGTTATGCATAAAAAAATTTGCAATAATCTCAAATTCACCTGTTTTGGTTTGGCCTGGATAAATGCCGGGTGCCCACCAAAACCACTCTATCACTCCCCCTCCTCAGCTGGACGGGGGAGAGGAAATATGATGAAAGGCTCGAGGGTCGAGATAAGGACAGGGAGAGATTACTCACCAGCTACTGTCATGGACAAAACAGATTGAACTTGGGGGGAGAAAAGGAAGTTTAATTTATCACAAATCAAATCAGAGTAGGATAATGAGAACTAAAACCAGATCTTAAAACACCTTCACCCCACCCCTCCCTTCTTCCCAAGCTCAACTTCACTCCTGTTTTTCTCCCTCCTCCCCCTGAGCAGCACAGGGGCGTGGGGAGTGGGAGTTACAGTCACTCCATCAGATGTTGTCTCTGCTGCTCCTTCCTCCTCAGGGGGAGGACTCCTCACACTCTGCCCCTGCTCCAGTGTGAGGTCCCTCTCACAGGAGACTGTTCTTCACAGACTTCTCCAACATGAGTCCTTCCCATGGGCTGCAGCTCTTCACGAACTGCCCCAGTGTGGGTCCTTCCCATGGGGTGCAGTCCGTCAGGAACAGGCTGCTCCAGCATGGGTCCCCCCATGGGGTCACAAGCCCTGCCAGCAAACCTGCTGCAGCGTGGGCTCCCCACAGGCTCACAGCCCCCTTCAGACATCCACTTGCTCTGTTGTGGGGTCCCTTCCACGGGCTACAGCTGGAGATCTGCTCCACCGTGGACCTCCATGGGCTGCAGGGGAACAACCTGCCTCATCATGGTCTTCAGCACAAGCTGCAAGGGAAGAGTCTCTGCTGCGGCATCTCGAGCACCTCCTCCCCCCTTCCTTCTTTACTGACCTTGGTGTCTACAGAGTTGTTTCTCTTTCATCGTTTCACTGCTCTCTCCTCACTCCTGTTTTACTGTTGTTTTTTTTTTTCCCCTGCTTAAATGTGTTGTCACAGAGGCACTACCACCGTCACTGATTGGCTTGGTCTGGGGCAGCGGTGGGTCCGTCTTAGAGCCAGTTGGCACTGGCTTTATCAGACAAGGGGGAAGCTTCTTGCAGCTTCTCACAGAAGCCACCTCTATAGCACCCCTGCTACCAAAACCTTGCCATGCAAACCCATAACATCACCATTTGAGGTTCTTAAGTAGGGTAGTACTAACTTACGGTAGCTTGAAGATTATGTCATTACAAAATACAATATATTTTATAAATATATTTAATATAATATAATATTTATATTATTTAATATAATATAGACCTCATACATAGAAGATCATGGTGATAGGTAAATTACTTCATTTTTCACTGTCAGAAGGTTGGGTAAATGCTGTAATACATCGTTGTGCGTTTTGGTTGGAATGCTCAGCTGGAACGTGCTGTTTCTGAAAGCTGACGAGGTCATCCTGTTGCAAAGGCTTAGAGAGACGTTCATGTGTTTTCAGACAACAAAATACTACTTGAGCACCTGCTGGAGTTAAATGTAGCTGTTGGACTGAAATTTCTTGGAAGTGACTGTTTTTCATTCCATTTCAAACTCTGTTAAGATTACGTCATTTTTTCTGCTTCCTTTCCTTTAAGCTCTGCTCAGCTTGTGCATAAAATTTCTTACAGGAGACATTTTTAAAAAGAAATTGGTCTTGTGTGAGTGTGAATTGAGGCTTTAAAGTATGTTTTGAAAGTGTGACTTGCATTGTTCCTTCTCGTTCATGTTCTTTCTGTATGCTGTTTCTGAATTGGTTTGTATAGTATGAGTCACTTCTGTGTAGTAGGTTTTCCTTTAAATAAAGCAATAAAGTAGGGATTGACAAAAGGGAGAAGGAGGATTGATCCATTAAATAACCCTAACCCCCCTCTCCCCCCCCCTTCCTATCCTGTGGAATATACTGATGCTGAAGAACTGGACTTGAGATATGTCATGCAGGGCAGGAGAGGAAGCGAGGGTTTCTATCTTCCATATCAGTATTCCCCTACAAACTGGTCATGTACAAATCCATTTCGTATTGTATGCTAAGCATTCCTGTTTGTTCTCGTGTTCTAGGTCAATCAGTGGTTCTCCCCCAGCCCGCTGTGGTACAGCTCCAGGCTTCTGGGGTGCTGCCTGCCTCCCAGCCAGTCATTGCCGTCACTGGAGGGACCGCACCGCTCCACAATCATACGGTGAACACGTTGCTTCCAGCAGCTGGAAATGGCTCCACAAGCGGCAAAATGCCAGTGACGAAGCCGTTGCTTCAAAGCACCACACCAGCAACGGGGCTGGATGTAAGTTCTGACTGCGTGATGATAGCTGATAACCAAAGCTGGAAACAGTTTTCAGTTGCCTGCATGTGGGATATAATGGGAGAACCAGGTCAGTTTAGAGTCTCAGGAAGACAGAGCTGTAGTTGGGCTCATCTAATAGACTTTCTGACAGTAAACAGTGAATTCAGCAGCTTGGCAAAGAATGGGGAGGGACAGCTTGAGAGCTGCTGGCCTGCCTGGAGTTGCAGGCAGGAGAAGACAGTGCTGATACATTTTTTTTTTTTTTTTTCCTTTACTTGTCTTCTCAACTGCAAGCTCCCAATGGCTGGAGCGCTCTTACACACAGGAAGATTTGATATATCTGACTTTGGATTAGTGATAAACCAGTTTTCTAATCCATATAATAAAAACACTCCTTTGGAGGTGGATGAACTGGAAATGTCAGCAGTAGTCCTGATTCTTTTTCCATCCCCTTTATCTCCCTAGATTCTACTCATTTTTAGAAATTTCAGATATTGAGTTTCATATGATCCTAATCTCTTCAGACTCCGTTTTGATCATACATTGAATTAGCAGAAAAAGGAGTGAGCTCTCAACAGTTACTGTGCAAATAAATCAGTTTTTCCATAGCAGCTCACAGTAAGCAGTAAGTGTAAATGGAAATGGCTTTTGAGATGTGTGGAGGTTTTTTTCCCACTTCAGCTTTGACATCCTAACTAGCTTGGAAGCTGGGTGTTAGTGGGATTTAGTTCCTAGTAGTTTGGAGCTACTGTGGTTGTGTTTTGTTGTCCAAAGGAAGGCATGGTTGTGGAAAGTATCAAAGCTTCTTGTTTGTGGCTTTTAAACTCTGAGGGTGTCGTACTCCAGCATGGTGTTTTAAGTGCAGTTGTCATGAGCTGAGGATGGTATCGCATCTCTCGGTGTGAGGGAGAAAACACGGTCTCCATTCCCGTGAAATTTTGCAGTATAGTCAGCTGCTTATGAGAATAGCAGGACGCTGTTTCTCAAAGGCGTATGCCTTCTGGCTGCTTTGGAGGGACGTTGCTGTACGGTTTCCTAGTGTCTGAGAATTGCCACTCGTGCTTGATGTTGAATTTTCCTTGTTATTCATGTTTCTGTGTGGGCTGCATTTTTAAATGAAAAATTATTTGCTATAAATAATTCAGGAGCCAGACTGCAATGGAAACCTAATCTTGAATTTGCAAGACCGCTGGCTGACAGACCAGTGAAGAGCGCTGCTTTTTTAAGTGATAGTTGCCTGCCATGCAAAGCCAAGCTGAAGAGACCTGTCAGCAGTCATTAGATTTGTGGCTCCCTGTAATCAGGACTAGCATGGCACCTTGCCGTTGTCCGAATATAAGGTTTAACTAACAAAACCCTCTTATTCATCATGCTTCATATGCATGTCTGTGACAGTTGATAGTCAAATGTGTAGCTGGGGTAATGCGTAGCTGTTTGTTTTGAACGATGGTTGTGTGAGTATTTCCACCTGATGCTGTTTGAGGGAGGCAGTTTTAAGACTTGGTTTCGGCCTAAACTCTGCACATCTTACCTGTGTTCATTGAAACACGAAAAACCAGTTGCAACTGCTCTTTAGCACATACTGTGAAATAGCACTTTGAAAAAGACCACATGCTTCAGGATGCAGCTGGCGCCAACGGGGTTAAAACATCGTGCGGCTGCCGTGGACGCCACATGTGGTGCTCAGAGCTGCACAGATGTAGCTGTCATTTGAGCTCTGTAACATATTTGTGTTTGCTAATCTAAGCAGATGTTGCAAGATAAAAAGAAACACTGCAGGACTTTATTTTGGGCTTAGGAGGGATAAACTGCTGGCTTAACACTTTGCCCTTCCGATGGCTGAGACCAAGAGCGGCTGATAGCAAGCTGTATGCGTGAGGCCCTGCATTGTGCCCCTCCTGATGGCACGCGTTGACGCAGCTTGCCAGCCACGGGGAAGCACCGGGCTTTCAGTGCGGTCCCTCTTCACTGGGAGACTGGTGAAGAACTTTCCGAGAGAAGACTGGACAAAAGAAATGCTGCCTAAGCAAGCCGCTCTTCAGGTTGAAGGAGGAGAGGCTTTTAACTAAAAAAGCAGATAGCCTTTCCTGTTGCAATTAAATGATACAAGGACATAAAGAGTAGGTGTGTGAGGGAATACAGTTTAGTTGTGTCCTTACAGGCCTTTCTCTCATGTTTCCATGCTGTAGTGAGAAAGGATTTAATTCTGCCTCCCAGTTCTGTTGATTACAGAAATATTGAAAATACAGCAAAAATAAGTGTGGATTTCTATTAATGAATCCTGTTTTCTGTACTATACGTTGGGTAATTTTCATGTGAAACGAACTCATTAGTCAAGTTGTGTTCTGTTGAGTTGCAGACAAGAAAGCCCAGATCTTTCATAAGAACAGAGGAAACACTTGCATAGGTTCTATATTCCCGCATTTAAGATGCATCTTCAAAGGCAGCAGCTTTCATAAGCTGAGGTAAGAAGCCAGCCAACATAAAGTTGAAATGGTTTGTACTTTCAGCTCTTTGTTAACTTTCCCAGTGTGTGTACCAAAAACTCTGTGGGGTGTGAGAGACATTCTTACCACCTTGCACTAGAAGTACAGCTTGCATTGGAATGGAGGTTACGTTTTGCTCAGAACTGAGTTTTCTTTGGAAGACTAAACTGAGGTAGCAGTGTTTATTTGTAAAATACATGACTCTTTTTTTTTTTATAAAGACTCTGAAGACAGGGGACAATCTGAATCTAATTAGTACTGTTTGAAGCAAGGTTTTGCAATAAACCTTTCACTTCTCCATATTTACAACAGCTTGTGTGTGTATTAGTGGTGGTGTAGTTCCTAAAGCTAGGAGGCGAACATTGCATCACTCATTAACGTTTGATTTTAATGCCAATGTTTTCCCTTTATGGGCTGTGTTTCCCGAGAACCCAAAGTTATATCTCGAGTGGTAAATTAATACAATGCAACCTACAAAGAAGGAGGCTGCAAAAGATGTTAGCAGAGGTGTTTTCTATGTTTCATCTTTGTTCAGCACTTCACAAAGCAGTGTTGCTCAAGCAGTCTGACATTATAAATTAGTTCCTCTCTCTTCTGGTTATCAAAATGCTCAAGCAAGGGGCATGTTTATCTTGGTGCCAAGCCAGCTGTGTAATGCTTAGTGCCGTGCTGCTTCCAGGTTTACACACACACACTTCTTTCTGTTTCCTACATCAAATTTAGATGCAATCGCGTGTGCAGTTGGGGCTTATCCACCAAGAGAAGCCAGGCAAGCACTAGAGGGTGGACCAAGGACCTGAAACTGTTTTAGGGTCTGTCAATTAAAACAAAATTGCTCAAGGGCACGAATAGTTAGCTTTCATTTGAGCAAGCTTAAGAAATGAGTGGAAGTGAAACTTATGTGGCATAGACAGAAATGTAGTTATTGCACAGAGTACCTTGAATCGGACTGGGGAAAGCTGCTGTTCCTGACAGCGTTTGGAAAACGCTGAGGAAAGGAGGGCAGTCCAGATGGATACCATCAGAAACATAACTGGTAGCGTCTGAAACTGCGACAGATGTAGCTTAGGATGTACTCTTAGTGTAGAAACACTGCACTGGTGCTTTGACTCTCTGTTTTCTCCAGGGTAGCAGGTAGATTTGCCAGAGGTTCCAGACATCTAGTCAAAATCTATCCAGTGAATAATTTGGACCAGGTCTGCAAACAAGAATGGATGTAAACAAGTTGGTCTTCTCTGTTTGACTTCATGATGCAAAACCTCTTTTTAAAAAGAGGAATGTAACTACTTGTTTGGAATATCACACAGCTCAAGCCAAAGCTGCTGCATGAACTCATTCCTTATTATTTCATCTCTGGATAGTTGAAGTGATCCCGGCCCCAGATTGGTGTGTTCTATACACTGCAGTCCTTGGCTAGCCTGAAGCTTTTTTTCCTCCCAATTTTTTGTATGTCTGCAGAAGTTCTCTTTTGTGAAGTATTGTAGTACTTAAAAAATTCAAGACAAAGCTTAGTGTTAATGAAAATATGTTAAAATATTTTCCTTCTCCACTCTCTGCTGAAGGTAGAAACTGGAGCAAGTACAAACAGCTTCACTTTCACAGATGTTTGTTGGTGGCAGCAGACTAGACATACAATGAATGATCTTTACAGAAAGCAATTAGATCAACATGGAGACAGCCCAAAATGTTAATGCACTGTAACGTGTTTTCTTAGTCTTTGTCACCAGCCTGAAGTATCATGAAGAAGAATGACTTCTTCAAACAGCCTGCAGCCAATTTTTCTTGCAGACACCAAAGGCCAAGAGCAACATATTGTCTGTGTACGGGTATATACAGGGAGGGATTTGGAAAGCTATGGTTAAGGTTCTTTAAGCAGCCAGACCTTGACCGGAGCACGCTATCTTGAGTTTGTTAATGTTACTGTTCTGTGACTTGTTTATTTTTTTTCCTAGACTGATACTTCTAGAATAGATCTCATCTTTTTTCTTTAGCTTTCATGCTAAAGTATGAGTAATATGTACTCTAATATGTACAAGTTACTCCAGCGCATGTGTTAGTAGCTACTGGAGGATATCCAGGTCTGTCTAAGATACAGATTCAATTCTCTATCAGTGTAAACATCGTCAAGGCACATCCTGTTGCAGCTTAATAATGTGATAGAAGTCTTCTGGTTTTAATAAAAACAGAGTTGCTGTTGCTAATTTGTGAGGGAAAGGAAATCAACAGAGTAGTGTTTAAATTTAGGATTTCAAGTAGTTTTGTATAGCTCTGCAGTATCGATCATCATTATCCTTGTCAGCAGCAAGAGGCTTTCAGTCTTAAGTCGTCCCACTCAGTGCAAACCACAAAATGAGTAAGTGGTGAGAGATGATAGACTGTTCCTGCTTGGAGAAAAAAAAAAAAAAAAAATCAGAGTCATCAAGGCTGTTGGAGTGTGGGGAGGGGTTACTTTGAACTGTCCTAGTCTGGTCTTGCAGCGTGAATGTCTGCTAGTGGTTGGAGTGAATTATGTGCGCTCTTGGAGTGCATCTGCTGGTGTAGCTTCATCCAGAAGGAATCGAGTTTGCTCTATTGGAGACTGTTCTGTGGCGTGATTCAAAGCATATTAAGTGGGACAATTAGGAAACGTGCATCAAAGCCACACTTTTGATCTGAAATAGTATGCTAGTGTTCATGTATCCAGAAACTGCATTTGAACTGCCATGTAAGTGCTTGATACACACACAATGTGCAATCTGAGGTCAGCAACAGTATTCAAAATCTCAAAAACTGTATAGCAGAGCTGGAAAAGGTACAGAAACAGGTATAATCATTGTGGAAATGGCTTCCATGCAGGACAGACTAAGAAAACATTGGACTTTCCAGTTAAGAAAACAGGTGACTGATTGTAGCCTATAAATTGGCACATGGTAGAGCGAAGGTGAAAGACATTCTTGCTACCGTGCAGACCTGTAGATATGTGTTTTCTGCTTTGTGATTTGATTGGTCAAATCAAACTGCTGCTCCAGTATACATTTTGCATCTCCTACATGTAGCAAGTTGAGGATGCAGGAGAAAATAGCGACAGCACAGGACCTGTCTTTTACTTATTTAAGAGCTATAACTCTCGGAGGTGTACTGTGATTCTTAGTTGACTCTGTGCTGAATGTTTCAGCTCACTTGAAACAGAGTGCGGGAAGCTATCGATGTAGACTTTTGACAAGTAGAGGAGCAGAGATTGTGCATGAAATAGAGGTGCTTTTAACTTGGAGATCATTACCAGGCCTCTGTATTGTCTGTCTAGGTAAATGTCTTGAGAAGACAGCAGCGCATGATCAAAAACCGGGAGTCAGCCTTTCAGTCACGGAAGAAAAAGAAAGAATACATGTTGGGACTGCAGGCAAGGCTGGAGGCAGCCTTACTGGAGAACGAGAAACTCAAGAAAGAAAACAGCACACTGAAGAGGCAGTTGGATGAAGTAGTATTAGAGGTAAGATATTGTGATGAAGTCTGACTTTATGTAATAAGACAGTTGCTCAGGTGCTCAGGCACTTGGACAGAATCATGGAAATGTTGACTGGAATACTTCTGTGGGGTTTCTAGCCCACCCTCCCAGCCTGAGCAGGACTTTCGCCAACTCTAGGTCAGGACAGCTGTCGCATTACCTAGTTGACTTTTAGTTCTTTATTTCATGGTGCTTCGCAAGATTTCACTGAGAAGATAGACTGGATAGAAGCTGAATATAATGTACAAACAAAAGAGTTCTGTTTTTAAGTAGTCCTGGCATGTATTCGTACATAATTAGGCAAATATAAATCTAAAAAGCAAGCATAATTTGATATATTTAGCTTCTGATATACCTTTGCATGTCTGTGCCCCTATTTTATTGCATGTCTTCTGTGTTTTTTCCTGTTTAGAACGAGAAGCTCAAAGTATCATCTCCAAAGAGAAGGACCCTGTGTGTGATGGTGATACTGGCTTTCATAATGTTGAATTATGGTCCATTGAGGTAAGCTGCCTAGGAATACCTCCTAGCATAGAAAGTTTGCTGTCTTGCGATTTTTGTCTGAATCTTCAATAAAGGCAGTGTTGTGTTTTAAAGCCTTGAGCATGAAACCTGACTTCTGTCCTTTACAGATGAGTCTTCCCCTGTGCAGGCGGAATATATAATATAATAATATTTTTAATATATATATATATATATAATAGTTCCTCTTTTAAATTATAATAATACAGTTCCTCTTTTAAATTATAATATAATAATATAATACATATATAATGGTTCCTCTTTTGGAATCCTTCTGACAACAAGAGCTAGATCTTGTACTTTTATTTCTCTTGGCTTGGCATTTTGTTAATCGGTGCAGCATACAGCAGTTTGTCTGCCCCATTTATACTTGAAGAGATTAAAGAGCTGGGTTTAGAATCCTTTTAGAAAAGAAGTCGCAGACTTTGAGAGCTCATCTGCTTGTTTATACCTGTGCTAATCTCAATAGCGGTGTGTTTAAGCCGGTTCTAGTACCCGGTGCGGGAAATCCCACTGTTTGTTCCAGTGCTTTGCAATCCTGACCATTAGATACGTCTAGCCACAATCTTCCTCATTGCAGCGTAAGCCCTGTGTTACTTGTCTTGTAGATCTGGTGAATAGATTGTTCCCCCTCCTTAACTAGTTGAAGTGGTAACCAAAAACCTCTCTTGTTCAAACGGTATCAGTGGGACATAGGAACCAGAGAGCGGGAAGGAAATGCTGCATTACTTCCCAGACACTTTATAAAGACATCTGTGGAAGAGAGGAGACTGAAAGGGACACTTCTTGCATGTATCTGTTTAACCTGGCTTTCGAGCATAAGGACCTTTTATATGAAGCTGTTCACTTTTTCAATAGGGGAGGATGTTTCAGTAGATTCTTGGTNAACACTGTCTCCATTTGCCCTCAAAACCCCAGTCAAACTAAAGGAATGAGATGGGATAAATCTGGAGGAAGGCTTTGTTTCTGACTGATAACCTTTTACAATGATGTTGTTTGTATTTTTAATAATATTAGAAAATTTGCTAAAGCTTTTGAATACTTTTGAAGTATTTGCACTTACTGAAAATACCGTTTATCTTGGGCAGTGAAATACAGCTGATAATTTTACATTGATATGGATGATTTTAAGGTAGACCATTTCTTAGGGCTTGTATTGGGAGTTTTGACTATCGGACAGAAAAATCAGCTTCCAGATACTGTGGTAGATGTGTAGATCCCATCTGCATTTGCAATCTTTACCACTCACTCGAGAGACGCTGTTCTTACTTGGTGACGATGAGTAGGACCAGTAATCTTTTTGAAGCTGAAAGACATTTTAGTTGCCTCCACGTTACAGTGAGGAGTTGGAATGCAAGAAGCTCATTAGTTCTGAGAGGCTTGGAAACATACAGAAAATGAGTGGGAAGTCTCGTACCACAGTGCTGTAAGCTCCTATATCAGCTTCTCTACCCCCAGGAATGGGGAAGGTATTGAGCGTGATGGCAAGAAACTGCTGTCAAAGTAGACTGAAAGATCAGTTTGTGTTCATGTATTTGCAACAATCAGTAACTATAGGAATGTAACAGAGTTAATTTCTTGGCCTGATTGATGTTTAATTAAGTAGATAAAGCAAAAAGATGTTCTTGGATGTCTGGCTGAGCATGCCAGTGTAATCGTGGCTGAACTAGGTGGTCTGCATCAGTACTGGGTTTAGGCAGTGAGGAGAAATGTAGTTGCAAATTTTCAAGGAATGACCGTTATCTTTCTGCCTTCCCCCACACCCTAGCAGAATAAATGCTTGCACTGCAATTAAAATACTAGACTGTATCAAGGTGGTGTCTATGTTGATTGTGCAATTACCCTTTGGAAGGCCCAGAATGTGGCATATACCAAGCATTACTTAAGATTTCACTCCTCCCATATGCCTTTTCTTCCTTTTATAGAGGTGTCACTGAATGGTAGCTCCACAAATGTGATAGTCATGATTGCTGTTCTGCTTGGGCCTTAACAACAGAACCTGCCAATATACGTGACGTTTTTCAGTCCCTGCAACTTCTTACAGAAATAAGGATTTTGTTGCTGTTGCTATAATATCCATGCTAGCTTTTAGTTCAGCAAAAGTATTCCCTCATACCGCATCCCCCCCGCCCCGGTTAGCCATCTGTGGAATACCTAATTTCTATGCAGTGGTCAACTGGAAAGAATTCGAATTTGAAACTTTGACGGGATTGCCATTTCTTCTATGTAGGAAATCATTTCACTTGCACACCTGTATGGAGGTATGACAGCATTCAGGCACAGCATGTTTTGATTCGAGCATATTAGCAGTGAATATTTTATTATTTAAAACCAGTGAACCATTGCAAAGAGTGAGTGACGTCCAAAAAAATCAAAAATGTCGGAATTTCACCCCTAAATTCTGTAGCAGACTTTGGAATTCCCTTAGGTGGCCTTGTTGTAAGGTGCTTCTCAGTTTCGTGATTGGAAGTGATAGGATTCGTTGAAGGCCAGAGGTGAAACAAAAGAAGGGGTATATAGGTTTTCTCTTTAGCTGCCTATTTCTGTCAAGTCAGAGAAGGCAGGGAAGCAGTGGGCTGCTTTGGGGACAGGGATATGAAGAGATGCAGTGCAGTGTATGGGCACTCAGCATCCCACAACAAAACATCTGGATGGTTGGCTGTGTGGGTAGTTCTGTGTTTTCTTCTGCATTGTGGATGTGTTGTGCTAGCACTGGTTCACACATAATTTTCTTTACTGGTCTTAAGTCTCGTTGACTGTGTGTGTAAGTGGTGAGATGTTTGTGATGTTTCATGGAGGCCTCTGAGGCTGTGCTGTTCTTCTGTTCTAAGGCTGTGAGAAGCAGTCCAGGATGTGGCAGCCCTTGGCAAACAAGTTTAGCAGATAAAATTTTTCTGCTGGCACATTTTTTTCATGCGTATGAATATAATATATGTATGGGTAATCTCTAACATTGAGCATGGGAATGTGGGAGTGGGGCTGAAAGTGCGGTGGGAAAGCTGGCATATTGACCCAAGACATTTGTTTGAAAATATTGGAGGGAAAGTCTAGTCCAGCCTGTTTAATTGCCAACAAGCTTTTCAGAACATTCTTCAGTCTTGGAAATGGTACTATGTTATCTCTGATAAAAAAATGTAAGTTGCATGAAATACAAATTGAATATAAATGTGGATTGAATGCTTTCTGATTCCGAAAGTGGCTTGTATAGACCTAATGGTAACTCTGCATTGTATTGTACTGTGTTACTAAACTCTTTTGGTTTTGTTGATATTTGTACAGAAAACCAGAACTTTCAATCATTAAAAGCAGAAGTGATTTAGCAGGAATTCTATTAGTGTAAGCTTCTATTTCAGCTGTTTGCTTTATACTAGAAAGGTGCCCAGGAATTTCCCATCTGTGTGTCAATGAACTATTCTCTAATCTTTGTGAATTATCTGGATTTGGATTTAACATCTATTAAAATTTCCTTTTATTATTATTTAAGAATGATTGGTTAGGTGTATGAAGGGAAAAAGGTACATTTTGATTTAATTCCTTGAAGAGGGCAACCCCTTGCCCCAGTCTTGCATACCATGAGGTGCAAGACAGGAATTGGCAACCCACTGTGTTTACACAAAAGGCAGTGAGCACAGGAACCTGGGCACGCAGCGGGTCGGGAGCTGGAACCGTGACATCTGGAGGCAGGTATCTGTGGGAGGCAGCGGCTCCTGCCTTGGTGCTTGCCTGCTGCGAGAGCTGGTGTCGCTCAGCACGTCTGTGTTCTCAGCTGGCATGGCACCCCTGAAAGGTTGCTCATTTCTGGCATTAGGAAATGTCTAATTAGCTGTGCATTTTTTTTTTATCATCTACAACACAAAATCTGAAAATTTTCAGACAGTTACAATTCCTAGATGCCTTCTTTTTTTTTCTTGCTTGATTTCCATATTTGTGTTAGACGGTGCCTGGGTAGTAACCAGATCTGAAAATGTGTTAAACAAGCCCAAACAATGCTGAAACAAATGGAAACCAAGCACATGTTCTAGTCTAAACAATCCATGTATTTATTCTGGGAATCTTTTTCTTTTGTTTCTCTTCCCTGTTCCCATTTGAACAGAAATTGTATTGTGTGCTTGTTTTTTTAATGCAAGTCCTACATGTGATAGTGGAATATTTGCAGGAAGCTAACCCAACTAATGTGTCAGAAGTAGGGAAGCAAGAAGGATCACAGAAAATGCAAAAGGTATATTGTCTGCATCTCTGCTTCTTGGGGCAGTAGCAGCAAAGCATGTAAGCCAGGTACTTGCTAGTGGCCCTAGCATTATTTTCTTCATTATGAAAAATGTTCAGCTAGTTATTTTTTTCCTCCTCATCAGTGTGCTTAAGCTTACATGGTAGTCATCATCTAACAACAGTCTTAGAGCATCTGATAAAGTTGTTAGCCAGCTAGAATGTGTCCTAACTACCATTTCAGATATTTAGTGGACAGATAAAAAAAGAAAAATACGAAGTTGGAGAGAGGAAAGGCAGATCTCTGAAGAGATTGAAACAGAGGGTTTGAGAAGGTGGTGTGATACTTTTTTATTATTATTCATTTCAGTTTTTTTTACAAGCTGGCCATCTCTGTCTGGCTGGAACCCTTTTCAAACTGTAAAACAGACTTGGTGATGTAACCAAAAATTCTTAAGCTGTATTTGTGGTGGAAGATGACTGAGGTGGTGATTGATGGAGCTAAATAAAGCTGCTGCTTCAGAGTCTCTTGTGTCCTGTTGACCTACAGCAGCTGTGCTAGAATTGCTGGCGTTTTGTAGAGACTTAGTTGCGGCTCCTCTCTAGAGTGTCCTGACAGGTTTTCGTCTACTGTCCAGGACTGTCCTGGAAACTGAATAATCTATTAAAAATTTAAATCCACTGAGCAGTCTGCAAATAAAGACATCAGCCTGGGTAGCTGAGAAGTGTGATTCTTCTGCTGTTGTCGTAGACTGCAACAAATGGGCAAACAGTGATTTTTGACTTGAAATACTTAGGGGTGTGTCCCATTTCTTAGACTGGTAACAGAAGTGTTAGGCAAAAAATTCAGAAGTAGTAAGATTAATCATCTTTTACTAAAAATGAAGAAATAACCTAAGGGTTGTTCAGCTGCATGCTGCCATGGTCTTCTGCTTGTAAGCATGAAGTAATCAAAACGCAAGTCTTTCACCATCACCCAGATTAGCATCCCACCTAGTCTGCAGGCTGCTGGTCAGTGCTAACGTAGCCTGCTGAGCATTTGGAGCACGCATGGTTTGGGCTGCTGAAAGCACCACCCGTTGAGCACACCTGTGCTGGTGTCAGTGTGGGCTCGAGCCCTTACTCAAGCTGAGCAATCTCGAGTTGGTGTGTTGGAGAGCAGGATTATTCTGAGATTTGGTGCATTCAGCGGTGTTTTTGTGCAAGTTTGCTATTGTTTGAGACTTAATGCTGGACTTCTTGATTAAAGTAATAGACCCATCTTACAGCAAGCAGGAGCCTAGGGATACCTCAGTGGTAGGATGTTGGAAAGTCAGAGAAATAATTTTGTAGTTTCCTTAAAAGGAGCATTAGCTGTGCAGGCAAAGGACCTGATCTCATTACCATAACATCACATGCAACAAGTGTTGTGTTGCTACAGAGAGGCGTGAGCTGTATGTTGTACGCTCAGGTTTGTCAGCGTGGATCCCACCCGCAGTAGTCGGTCCTGGGCCAAGGTCTCAGTGTGGTCTGGATCTCACCACTGTGTTGCCCTGGGAGGCGAGCTCAGGCATGAGATTGAGCAGCGTTTGAAAATGCCCCGAATGTCCTCTGGAGTAATACGTGCTAAGCAGACTGAAGACTTGGCTAAAATGAAGGGCAATGACTAGCAACTGAAACACAGCATATTTTTTTTCCTCATGCCTTAACAGTTCTCCCTGACTGTGTGTGTGCTCCTCCCTCACTCCGTTCCAATACAAAGTCAGGGCAGGTTGGTTGAAATCACTGATAGCTTGTAGTGCAGTGGTGGAGGAACTCCCCAGCCAGGCTCCTTGCTTGGCCATTGCTACCTTTCAGCTGAGCCTCATCTAGGAGTGGTGCTGAACTGTGAGTGTTAAATATTGTACCCGTGGCCTGTGACTTCTTCAGCTGCAGGCTGGATAGTGCTGTCTAAATCTGCACTGACTGATGAAGAATCTCTAACAGATGTTCTGGGAAAGAGAACCACAAATCTTGGGCTTTACAACAGGCTGAGTTTCTTACTCTCAGTTCATCCAATCCTGGGCATTTTTGTACTCAGTGAAGGATAGAAAAGGATTGTTTCTCTGCTTTTTTGCAAGCTTCAGTAGCGTTCCATATATCTCCAGGAGGTTAATAGACTTAAATGTGGTGTATACCTGAAGTATGCTAACAAACATACACACAAATGGTGACAGTCGGAGCTATGATTTTTGTACACACTAGTAGAGAGTAACTGGTGAAGTGTGAAGAGAAAACTATTTAGATGAATGCAAGAGGCACGCAACAGTGCCATGTTAGCCAGCTCCTTCTGGCTGCCAAGGAAATACAGAGCCCTCGCAAAACCAGCAGAAACTCAGAAACACATTTATGGCTCTTAACACTTACTTTAATGTTTGTGACGCTGAAAGAATACATTTCAGTACTGAGTTGAGTGTACATTGGTGTTGGACATCCCCCAAAGCTAGAAAACTGCTTCTGTAGCACACCTTTGATCTTGTGTTGTAGTTTCTCCTGGAAGAGAGAGAGAGGAATCGAGAGGAAAAGAACAGGTTGGGAATTTGGATTTGGGTTCAGGTTCCAGACCTTTCAGGACCTCTCTTGATGGGTTAGTGCTTGAATAAATTTCAACGCCCTTGATTTTCTTACAAACTACAACTGCAGGAGCAGGAACCGATTCCTTCCGCCTTCCCCTACTGATCACAGCCACATGTTCATCCTGGCAGAGTGGTGCCTTGGCCTGGCTGCGCTCGCTCGCCTTGTCCTGCAGTTGCAGTCCTGGTGCAGTTGCAGAGCCTGTGCAGAATGCCAGATGCACTTGCTGATAACTTACCCTTTTCTCCATGCATTCATCTGCTGGGCTGGGAGCGAAATACAGAAAGTTTTTGTACAGAATTAACATTGCAGTTGAGACTGCTTGCATCAGGCCTGCCCAAGCTTTGGCAATGTCCGCTTCCGAATAACTGTATATAGTTTTCTAAGCAAACATGAACGGTCTGGATGTTGACACTTGCTTCCTTCCTTTCTTTTCTAACAGATTTATTTAAAACAAATCGCTTTCTTTAAAGTGAAACACAAGGAAAAACATGGAGGTCATCCCTCTGCCTTGGGTTGCTTTCCTCATGCTCCCCAGCAGAGGAAAGAGGCCAGGCTCCTCTCACCAGCCCAGCACTCGCGGTGGGTGGCTCTGGAGCAGTCTGACAGGAGAAGGTAGTGCCTTGCTGTCGGCAGATGGTGCCCTCATCGGCAATAAGAAACAAGAAGTACTTTGCAGAGAGCGTTTGGCACTGTGGCAGCATTGTCTGGAATCAGTTAGGAAGAGGACAAGGACCTTGGTTGGTGTCTCCTTGCAATGTCAACTTTAGCCTGTTGGAAACATCCCAGCTCATATTCAGAGATGGTTCTGTCCCCAGAAAACTCTTTGTTATGATATCACTATTGGCTTTTGTCTACAAATTACTGTACAACTTAAATGTCAGTGTTCAAAACTTGAAGTGCACAGGGTTTGTTCAGCCAGAAGTACAACTGAAATTTAGTTCGGGCTCCTGGCAGGGCTCGTTTTTACATTTATCAAACTGACATTCAAACCAAAGAAGTAAAAATACAGCTAAAATATCAGGTGCCATTGAATGCCTGGAGAAACCGTGACAGGAGTGTTGCTTTTCTTTCCCTCCTATAGTCAAATTTATCTACACTTCTGAACAAACATCTGCATGAAGTATTTAGTGGTTCTTTCTTTTTTCCTGTGGATCTGGTTTTGCATCTTAAATAAGCCGATAGCTCAGCCAGCTTGGACAGGGTGTTTGTGGCTGTGTGAAAATGCTTTAATGCTCACGGTGTCTGGGATGTCCAAATGCAGGCTGCAAAACCTTGGTAGGCATTTCAGGTGTGTAAGTGTGGCCAAACAGAAAAGGTTCCAACTTTCAGCTTAAGGCTTTACTGGGCAAGGCGACCAGCCAGTTCTCGGCTTCAGTCTTTCTTGACTTTTAATGTGAAGCAGTAACTTAGTTCCTGCAAATAGTAGGACTTGCTCAGGGCAGATACGCCAAAATGCTCTTTCTTTTCCAAATTTTCATCTTGTAGCCCAACAGAAGGAAAAAATTGTCCATGCTTTTACCATCTGTCATATTAAAACATTTTTTTTTGAGCGCCTATAGATAGCTTAGCAGAAAATACTGTCTTTCAGAAGCCTTTTTCCCTCTGGATGGGATCTTCTACCTTTCTTTTTCACTGTTTCTTACCTCTTCTACCTGATGTTTTTAAATGCTCAGTATTGACTTCATCTTTAGCGTGACGGTGTTGGGATCTGCTCTGTAGACCCTTCCTGTTCCAGTTTGTATTGCTGTAAAGTTCAGTATGCCTCACATGGGCAGGTGTTTCTAGACATAGCTCTGCAGGAGAGGTCCGTTCTTCATCCCAGCTGCTAGAGGGGTTCCTTGGTCCTAAGTCGTGCTTTTCCACCCGTGTCAATTTTAAATGTCAAAGGAGGAATATTTCTGATACCCTGTATCATCCCCTCATGTACCCACTTGGCAAGGAAAGGTCTTTGAGATTGACACGTCAGAGGATATAGACTGTTACCTACATGCCCTCTCCTATCTATTACCTGAAGATGGAGCCCTGTTTACAGACAAACTCCACGAGTGACTTCTCGTGGGAGAAAGAAAGAGGAAGAAATGATACAACAGAACAACAGCATCTTCTATTCAGATGGGGAAGAAACTAACAAAACGCCCCAAGTAACTAGAAGGTAGAAACAGGGCAGTATTTCAAGTTGCGGGGTTTTTCCTTATCCAAAATGAAAGTTCTTTTTGTTTTGGGTCATTGCCAGAAACCAAAGGAGGAAGGAAGGGGATTTTTTTTTTTTTTTTTTAATAGTTGATACTTTGAGAATGCAGCTTTTGATTATCTTCAAGGTCTTAAAAAAAACGAATGGGAAAGGGGAGGCAAAAATGTAGCCCATGTACCTTAAGCCAGAAATTGCTGCTAGCCCTGCTTCGAAAGAAGCATTTTGTGGAAAAATAACAATCCTGATAAAGGAAAGGGCATTGGAATACAGACCATAAATAATACCGTATTTTGTCCGCAAGTTGGTGCCCATGTTCTCAGAAGTGGGAGCCATGGTCTGTGCCTGTAGCGATGGCAAAACGTACTCAGTTTGCCACCTCCTTTGTGTTTTGCTGCTGAAGATATCTTCTTTCAGGTTGAAACATCCCATACTTAGCTGCTGCCTAAAGTGAAATTTTAATTTTCATGGAAAGATTAAGGTATTTTAAGCATGAGAAGAGTAAAAATAAACATTTCCTCCCTATTAAAGTTGGTATGACAAAATGAGGTGTTCGTGGTTTTGAGTTGCTGCACAGCTAAAACAACTGAATTACAAAACCTGAAGATTAGCTGTGATTGCAGAGCGGTGCTTATCTTTATCCTTGCTGGACTTGGTTTGGATTTCTCTACTTTTGTTCTGAGTTCAGGGTGAACTGGAGTAGCAACATGTTGCATGTGGCACTTGACCTCAAACTAGTCACCTTGCCAAGCTGGAACCTGAAATAACAAGAATTGCCTTTGCAAAATGAGGCAGATAGGAAGGAATAACCGTCATGGAAAAATGCAGATTTGTTACAGTTCTACTGATTAGGATTTTGTCAGCTGTAACCGAATAATTACATGGAAAGTTTTTCTTGTTCAACGTGTCATTTTGAACAGGAAAGGAGAGAAGTAGGATAGGATAAAACGCCAGACCCAGTAGGTCCATCAGCACACTGGATGGCTGATACACTTCAGGCTGTGAGGAAATGATTTGCGGGAGAGTTACAACTTTCAGATCTTCTGATGGATATTCTTGGTTTCATTAATAAACTTCCATATACTTTTAGCTGTCATGGCTCCCCATTAGGTAGAGTCGGGACATTTCACAGACGAGTGACTTCCATCAGGGGCGTGTGGCATCCCTTTAAGCATCAGCCTTAGTTTTGAGCTCTGGTTCTAGGCTTGAGATACTGTCAGCTGTGCCGATGCTTTCTCTGGAAGAGGAAAAAGCACGATCTCATAAAATACAGTAGATAGTGGAGATGGTTTCCGTAAAATTGGATGGCCTGGTGTTGCCTGGTCTGTGAGGCTGTGAATAAACCATGCAGCTTTGCATGCTATGCAGTAGAAGCAATGAGACTTTTGGATGCTAGCGTGCATATACGGTAAGGAAACTGTCTGCGAGTCCTTTTCTGCCCACTGTCACTAGTGAAAACAGAGCCTGTAGCATTTCTGCTGCCCTGATGCTGTGCTGCTGCCTGGAAACCTGAAGGAGAGGAGGCAGTCCGAGTGACATCAGCCTGGATCTGGGATTGCCCTGGCTCCAGCGGTTCTGCAGAACGTGATATAATTGCTCACGGGGAGACCTGGGTTGCTGCTAACAGGAGCACAAATGCGTTGGCAAAAGAGGAGCGATTGCTAGGCAGCTGTGTCTGTGTGCCTTCTCCTTAGTTGTGGAGTATTTAATCTGCCCTCCTTGCTAGTTCTTGCCTTTCTCTGTTATTACCATTTGTATTCCTTGCTTGTTGCGAAGTGATGCCATGTAACAAATAGGAAAACGAGGTCTTCCCCTGCAGACATTATGCTCTGCTGCACAGGAGAGGTGGGGCATGAACTGAAGTGTGCTCTGTAGGCAGTGATCAACATGCATGGCAAAGATCTCATCGGCATCGGGGGGGTCTTACTGTGTTTTTCTATTTTTGCTGCGCTGCTGATGCTCTGCTGTTGTCAGCTGAGAAGGTTAGGCCTTGATTTTGTGAATATACGTATTTTAGGAAACAGCCACGTTTACGAAAGAGTAAAGCTAGCCTCTGGAGAGGGTATCTTGAAGTACTGCTTTTGTGCTTTCAAGATTTCTTGCTTGTAAATCACCCTTCTGAGCTAGGATGCAGTCAATCTCGTATAGCAGTTGTCTGGTCATTTTTCCAGCTCACGTGTGAGATGCTGTGACCTTACTTTGCATGGAGAGCAGCGCAGATGTTCCTGTGCTGCATGGCTGGCTGAGCAGCCCCCAGGGCAAGATCCTTCAGTCAGTGCAAGCACAGGCCAGGGTGACAGGGTATCTGAGACCATGGCTGCCTGCTGCTGTTAGGTAGATGGGACTGTTGATCCTGCCAATGTTTCTAAATCCAAGTAGAATTGAACATACACAAGTTTCTGTACAGTTTTGTTAGATGTCTGGCATGATACTCCAGGCTTGCAGCTGTGTGGAATTTGGTGGCTATATTTTCCTTACATATTGTGTTCGTATACGCTATGTCAATGGTGCTTTGAGGCTGATGAAAGTTAAAGTTCAGGGATGCTTTGATTTGAATATAGGTAATTTTCTTAGGCCTGCAGATGGAGGTTACAAACAGATCAATCTGAGTTTCATCAAGTGAAGCTTATGGGAGAACATGAAAAGCAGAGCATCAAAATCCTTTGAACAATTAAAACTGAAGAAGAGAACAGAATTGCTCTTCTGTCTACTAATGCTTTGAATGACAGTAATATAATGACACAAGACATCGTGTTTTTGCGTTAGATATGACATGAACCTTATCCATGTAACACAGCAGCAGCCAGAAACTATCCACCTGAGCATTTAACACCTTACAGTCAAGTGTCTTGCAGACCCTTTATAAATGTGATATGTTTTGCTGTGGTTGTTATGTTTTCCAGTGTATTCGAAAAAGATCCCAATGGAGCTGATTCCACTGCGAGTTCCAGCCACCGAACCAGAAATCTTCTGGAGTTCTCAGCTAGCCAGGAATCCAGCACACCTCAGAAAATACCTGGGGACATCATTCCTGAGAGGAGTGACGGGTGAGATGAAAACCTTTAACATATTTTAAGTGGCAGAGGGCAATGGTGCTCTTAGAGCTCACTGCCCTTCCATTTGCTAACCTTTTTGGCCAGTGTTACTGCTGCTCTTGTAGAGCAACTGAGTTTAAAAACACTGTGTTTTGAGTGCTGGTCTCATTGTTTATTGTTCAAGAAAGTTTACCAGGTTGCTTTTTAAATGAGTGTGATGTTTTATCTCCAAGATTACCGAATACACAGAGCTTCAGAAGGGTACACATAGCTATGCTGTATGGCATTTGGGATGGTGTGGTGGAAGAGAACATATAAACAAGTGTCTGCCGTGGAGATTTTCATGACCTTCTTCAGTTCTTCATCTGTGTGTTTTTTTCCCTGATCTTTATTTTAGCTTGCATAGTTATGGTATTTGTCATATTATCTATCTCTTCTTACTTTTCGAACTGGGGTATTTTTTTTCTTAGTTGCTCAAGAGAAGACTGGGGAAGCTCAGGATTAAGAACATACTCGGAACTTAGCACTGCACTTTTTAAAAAATCTCTGAGTCTATCCTCATGCTTACCCATTATTTAATTATATAGTTGCTTTCAGGCTTCCTAGATCTCTAGCATTCAGTGCATAAGTGAACGTATAATTGTCTCCAGATGGAAGTCTGGCTAATCCAGCTCATGTTTTCCCCTTACAAGATTTATCCTATCAGATTGTCCCTTTCAGTAGAGTGTTTTGGCTGGTTGAACAAAGCCAGGCACAGATGTGCAGAAAGCCCTGAAGTATTTTGCCGTGCAGAAAGAAGGCAGTACATCAAGAGCATTTTAAGGCTGTAGCCGTGGTGAGGGCATTGTGTCCTGTGTGGCATGTTTCAGACAATGACTTATGCAACGTAGTAGTAGAGTGGTTCTCTCAGGATATGTCTGTACCTCCTCCTTTTCTTTCACACTTTTCACCCTGTTTTTTGGCAAGCTGTAAGCTCTTTGCTGCGTATTCTCCTTTACCAGTTCTAGATGCAGTAAACAGGGGAAGCAGAGATGAAGACGCAGAGAAAGCTGGGAAAGAGAGGGGAAGGTTAATAAGGCTTTCATAAGCTCTTATACCTGATTTTTCAGAAAGAAGTTGAGATTTAGGGGCTACAAGTCTCTGTCAAAACCAAGAGGACTAAGGCTGTTACATTGATACCCTATCAAGAGAGGAACTTAGAATAGGTGTTTGGTGATCAGTAGCTAACCCCTCAGGAGGTACAGATAACCACAAGAAGGGAATATTAGTTTTTTCTTTGTTGCTGAGTGCTGTGGATTTTTGTATTGAAATACATGCTCTTCTTCACTTCTTATCAAAGCTAAGCTAGCTTTTGGAGACTGTTGGAGATGTAAATCCTCTCCATTCAGTTCTAGTATAGTTTGTGGCTGCTTCATTGTCATATAGCTTATGCTCTTTACATCTGCATGGTTTTAGTGGCTGACAAATTTAGTATTTCTGTAGCAAATCTTGCACGGCTCTGGAATGAAAGAGAAAGTTGCCGCTGCAGAGATCACATAGTTTACACATTATGAGGAATATTTTACAGGCTACATTTTCTTTCAGTGTCTAGCCTGTTCAGGAAGAGATCCAACATCTGCTAATATTCATCTGTCTTCCCTGTGTTGAGCGCTATCAGACGCCTTTGGGGAACTGGCTGAGACCATTGGATGTTTGATAGAAATTGTTATTCACCTGTTTCAGAGGTCCCAGGGGAGCAGCTGTAACCTTTGTGGCTTTGCTGATCATAGCACTTATTCTCTGGATTTGGTCAAAGGTTCATGAAAAACTATTTTAGGGGATTTCTTGATGTCTTTTTCTCTTTTTTCCAGGTATGATCATTCTGTATCTGATAACAAAGCACTGATGATAGTCTCAGAAGAACCACTGCTATATATTTCACCACCGCCACCCCCCTGTCAGCCCCTGATCAACCGGACAGAGTCGTTGAGGTGAGCAAGCAACCTTTTCTGAGCATTAAAGCTTTTATTAGGAGTTTAGATATAAATTGTGTGTTGGGTGAGTGCTGCTGGACAGACAGCTGTGAATGATATTATTGTCCATTCATAGTGTTCATCCAGTAAGTGACCAGTGCCTCGGAAAGTGTGTGCACTGTCCAATGTCTGCTGCCATAGGGACAGGAGATTGACCTGGAGCTTTGTAATCTTTTGATGTTTTTAGTAATGATTTTCTCTCAGTTTTCACACTGGTCATTTAGCAATAACTGAATAACAATTTTCTGATTGCCTGGAGGTTTTTCATGACTCAAAAGAGAAATCACTTCATATGTAGAAATGTTCATAATATGGAAATCAAATCCAGCTAAAAGCCTGTTCCATCTGAGGTAGATAAAAGATGGTCTTCTACTCTTCAGCTTCCGATACAAGCAGCCTGACCCTGACATTGCAAATGTGCTTTATTCACTGTTAGAAAGCATCTAGCTCCACTTCTAGGTGGAAGTAGCTAGGGTAGGAAGACTCTGCAGAGGGATCTGGACAGGCTGGATCGATGGGCCGTGGTCAGTCATATGAGTTTCAACAAGGCCAAGTGTTCGGTCCTGCACTTGGGTCACAACAACCCCATGCAACGCTACAGGCTTGGGAAGGAGTGGCTGGAGAGGTGCCTGATGGAAAAGGACCTGGAGGTGTTGGTTGACAGCCGGTTGACATGAGTCAGCGGTGTGCCCAGGTGGCCAAGAAGGCCAACGGCATCCTGGCTTGTATCAGGAGTAGCATGGCCAGCAGGACTAGGGAGGGGATCGTGCCCCTGTACTCAGCACTGGTGAGGCCGCACCTCGAGTACTGCGTTTGGTTTTGGGCCCCTCACTACGAGAAGGACACTGAGGTGCTGGAGCGTGTCCAGAGAAGGGCAACGAAGGTGGTGAAGGGTGTAGAGAACAAGTCTTATGAGGAGTGGCTGAGGGAGCTGGGGCTATTCAGTCTGGAGGAGGCTGCAGGGAGACCTTATTGCTCTCTGCAACTACCTGGAAGGAGGTTGCAGTGAGGCAGGTGTTGGTCTCTTCTCCCAGGTGGCTAGCAATAGGACGAGAGACAATGGCCTCAAGTTGCATCAGGGGAGGTTTAGATTGGATAGTAGGAAAAATTTCTTTACTGTAAGAGTGGTCAGGCATTGGAATAGGCTGCCCAGGGAGGTGGTGGAGTCCCCATCCCTGGAGGGGTTCAAAAACGTGTAGATATGGCACTTCAGGACATGGTTTAGTAGGCATGGTGGTGCTGGGTTGACGGTTGGACTTGATCTTAGAGGTATTTTCCAACCTATGATTCTGTGATTCTTCCAAAGTTATGAGTGCGTCACTAACCTTATCTCTATTCTGCTTTGCCCATTCTTTCTCTCAAATTTATTTGTCGTGTTTTAGCCTTCTTAATAAATATTTTGTCTTAGACTGATCAACTTTTGATTTTAAAACTTTTTGATTTTAAATTTCAGTAGTCCTTTCAGTAATTTCAGAATTACTGTTCATCAGGCAAAGGAAAGTACTGTATCTGCTTTATGTTGAACCATCCATGATCCCAATACTTTATAGATGTTTCCTTACGAATTCCGTCATAAATTTAATCTTGCAATTATATTTTCTTACTCTGGTGTTAAAAGTAAGTTATCATAAGGTAGAAGAGTAGTAATCTGCAGTGTCTTTATAGCGGCTGGTTAAAAAGTTTTCTAAAATAAAATATTCTGCCATTGTTCTTTGAAACATCTGTTGATGCTCTGGGTTTTTCTAGGCTGAATCATGAACTTCGAGGGTGGGTTCATAGACATGAAGTGGAACGAACAAGATCTAGAAGGCTGTCAAATAACCAACAGCAGAAAGCACGGGTTATGCAGGTAGGCAGATTTATGCTTGTAAGTCGATAGCATGACAAGATAATTTCAGACAACATAACAGAATATTCCCTCTTACTCATCTGTGCTTGTCATTTTAGACAAAAGTAGCAATGGTGCTTGTAATTAGGGTACCCAACACGTTCCGTTTTAAATTGCTGGGTTTCATGGATCAGTATATTGTTAAAGTTCTTCCGTTCCTGCTCTTGGATCCAGGCTAGAAGTTTTAAATTTTTTTAGTAGTCATCGAAATATGTTCAGTGTTTTCTAAAATTAAATCAATGGTTAGCTTTTTTATGGCTTCACTCTTCAGGCCATGTAAGGATAAGGATAAGCAGTTGGTTAATGGAGAGAAATATAACCTACACGCACATTTGTCTGGCTCACTGTTAAGGGGCACAGCTGATTGGTTCTGTTGAAATTTTTTATTTTATGGGATTTTTGCTGGAGGGATATGCTTTTGGTAAGACTACAGAATTATGAGATTTCTGTTCATATTTCCTATTTTTTAAAATCCCTTTCATCTACATGGCATACCAACAGCAAGGATGAAAGTAAGACCATGAATTTTCAAAGTGTTTCACTTGATTAAGAGCTAGTAACAGCTTTAAAAGGAATTAAGCTTAATACTTAGCAAATACTGGACTTTTCTAGAGGAAAAGTATTGAATATTAAACTCCACCTTCTTCTCACTAGTGTCCAAAGGAGAATGGTAGAACATTGAAGTAGGGCAAGTTGGGTGGTTCTAGTGTTTCAAATACCTGGAGCGTGTTGTGGACAGTGTGTTTTGGCAGAGGTACTAAGTGGATGCGCCCTCAGAAGAATTCTGCAGATCTGGCATCAGTGATAGCAAATTTTGCAGTTGGATGACACAAGATGTGCAACTGTTGCGTATGGTGCCAGCCCCCCTCCTTTGTCTCTGAATGTGTGGCTGCAAATATGGCTGTATTAAAGCACTTGCTTTTATTGTGGTCCCGGCTTGATTGCTGGCCATTTCCGTTGTTCATGTTTCACCAGTAGAAAAATGCACAATTATTGCGCAGGGCACTGATTAACCTCTGCACCTCATTATAATATATTCACTCTCTGCTACAGGTGCACATCATATTTTATGGTGTGCTAAACTAAGAAAATGCTTATTGTTTTCACTTTGTGTCATCTTTTTATTTTCCCCCTTCTTCAGAGCTCTCTCAGTGAGAAGGCAGATTCCCAGCTAATGGCCATGCCTTACACAGACACCAGCCTCAGGTAAGGCAGAACAACTCCTTTGTTACTGCTTTCTGCTTAATAACCTAATTTTTCACCAACAGATGGTAAGAAATGCCGGTTTTCACCAGGATTCTTAAGCCAGGTGCTAGCTACATTTATTGGCCTAATTTTCAAATAACTGCTTCTGATGATTTAAACTGCACTTAAAGGAACACCTGTATCACAGCTCCGCTATTCTGGGGTCTTTCTACCAAGAGCCATTATAGCTGGCACCAAATTACTATGACAAAGTTAAAATATCATTAGATCTTATTTGCATGGTTTGTCTCCATCTCCTGATTTTCCCTGCTGATTATTAGAACACACTAATCCGGAGTTTCCTGATGCCCCCTGCCTGCCCCCCCATACCGATCCCGTTCCTCTTCTCGGCCACAGGAAGAACTGGAGACAAAAGCTTAAGGAAACAAAGTTTTTCTCTGCTGGATTCTCTGTGACACTATTTAAAATGTTCTCAGCTTTGAAGTGCCAAAGAGAAGACCAGAATGGATTATAAAGGGGACTTTTTTTGAGAATAACACCTGAAGTGTTGCCATTGAAAGTAGACAGCTGTGGCCCTTCCATTTGCGTTGCTGCTTTGAAAGCAGGATGAGCATGGGAGAAAATAGAAAGCTGCAGGCAAATGTTACGGAAACCGAGCTGCCAAATATGACTTACAAGAAAGAAAGAATGACCTTTTTTAGTTCTACAGGCAGATGAAGGATATCTGTTTTAATTGAAGACTGGATGAACAAGCCTCATGGCATAAGGCAGTTTAATATATGTGCTTGCATTACTCTTAAAAAAAATTATCTGGATTATTAGAAATAGTCTGCAACATCATGCAGCTCTGCATGGAATAATCTGCTGTGCTCAGAAGGAGGTGAGATTTTTTTCCCCCCAGATGAATGATGTCTAAATGAACAGGACCAGTGCGTCATGGCAGCTGCATGCTGTGACTGGAACTGCTGAGAACATAGAACAGACTTCCAGTTGCTCCCAGAGCCATCAGCTATTAGATGCTCCATGAAATCATAGAATCACAGGGTAGTTTAGGTTGTAAAGGACCTCTGGAGATCTCTAGTCCAACCTCTTATTCAAAGTAGGTTTCATTTCAGGTTTACTCTGTGTTTCTGTTAGAAGAGACTGTCTCCATCTCCGTTGTAATCTCCTTCAGGAAGTTGAGGGTTGCAGTTAGAGCCCCCTCAGCCTTCTCTTCTCCAGGCTTAACAGGACCAGTTCCCTCTGTCTCCTGTCTCTCCTTGCACGTCCTGTGCTCCAGGCCCTGACCGTGGTGCAGCCCGGCATGCGGAGCCCTCCTGATGCCCTGCTGGCTCGCATTCGGCTGGCCTGCCAGCACCCTGGGTCCCTTCTGCAGCGCTTGTGCTGCATCGACTGGGCAGATGGAAAAGGTGCTATTTATTCAGTTTTGTCACTGATGCTGCCCCTGTGGAGCATACAATCCAGGTGTTTAATTTTTAATACCAGTGCTGTGACTGGAAATTGAGTAACCTTTACCTTCTAGAACACCCTCGTTGTTGACCTGAATCCATGAACAGGAAGACATTAACAGGATCTAGATTTATCTTTGTAGCATTGACAATACCAACTGGTGTCGGTCCTGGATTCCAAAAGAAAATTGATGAATTGAAAAGTACTGCTATGAAGAAAAAGCAGAGGAGGAAGATAAAAATTGAGACAATTTCAAAGAAAACTATTAAAACCCCTCAGCTTTCTGTAGTCTGCTTAGCTTTCTTCAGAGGCAATTTTGATTAGGGTTTCTGCAAGTGTGTTCAGAGGACTCCAGATATCAATATGGGGCTCTTAATTATTTTCCTGTTTCTAAATTTTGCACTATTAAAATTGTGGTTCTTGGTGCATAAAGCACTGTGTCCACAGCCTTATTCCTTCTTAAAGCAAGCAACATCCTAGTGCTCTGTGAGGCCTAACAGAGTGCCTTTTGAACTTTTGAAACGAAAAAGACTCATTTATCTCCCAATAAATGGCCAGACTCAGCACCACTGTTTTGGATACACAATTTAATATGATGTTTTCTTGTAATATGGTAAGGTATTACTAAAATAACTGGTAGCTTTGCACCTGGTTTTGGATCTTAAGTTCCTCCCTTCCCTTCACGGAGGAGTCCATTGTGGTTACCCTTAGATGCTCAAAGGTAGGTACGGTGTATTACCTGTAATCTACTGGTGTCGCTTGGAATTTGGGACTAGTTCCAAACCAGACTTGTTCCGTGAACCAGGAGGACTTTCTAAAGGCCCAGTGTTTTCCAAGTGCTTTAGAACAATTTTCTCCCATGGCTGGATTTAGAGTTATAAAAGGCTGGTCTTTAGGTCTAGCTGTGTCTTCTGGAGTGTGGGCGAGCAAGCGGATCTGTGGGGCCTGTTTTAGTTTTCAGGATGTGTTTTACTGAGTGATGCGTGGGCGTGATGCCTTTTATCACAGCAAAACTTCAGTGCTGAATCTCAGGGGTGGTTTGGTGGGCCTACGTGTTTTTGTGAATGAGTAATCAAGCTCAAATTAGCTCCAATCTTTGTTTCCTGTGTGTGCAGGATGTGATCTGATTCTTCAATTGCATAGTTCTGCGAAGGAGGATATATAGGGTAGAGCTGCCTGCTGTTGATCTCCCAGGACTTACACCCCCAGTCCTGTTAAAGGGCAGCTGGCTTGGCAGCCGCAGTCCTTCGATTGCAACAGGGCTGTATTAGCAGTAGGAGAGGAAATAATGACAGTCTGCCATTACTGCTGCTCAAGAAAATCATTTGATGATAGATTTGGGCCTTGTTTTGGGTGCATAGTTATGTATATTTTAGAAACATACCAAAATAATCTGTCGGCCACCATAGTTTAAAATCTGGGTCAGCAGAAGGCAGCTTGGGAGGGATAGCCTGATCAGTGTGTTTGCCACAAGTGCTGCAGACAGCATGCTATTAAAGTGGGACAGAATTAAAATGACTGGTTGAGGGTCCAGCTAATGGTTTATGTAAGTACAGCTTTCCCATTTGATTAAATATGTTATTTTTGAATGGAATTGGGAAGTATACGTGATAGCAATATGTGCTGGGAATTTCTCCCTTTTCCAAGATAAACAGTGGATAAGTACCACGATTGTATGCCTTGCCAGTGTTTTTGCTTAGAATAGTTTAGACACAGTGTCTTTTCTTCATACCTGATATCTGCAAGACTGGAATTGTTGAAAGGATAAGCCAGAATTATGTGAATATCTTATTTTTGCCCCACTGTCTAAATTGAAAATCAACAGCAAATCTTTGAGTTGACCAAAGAGATGGGGAAAAAAAAAGGCAAATGAGAGGGAAGGTGGAGTTGTCACTTGACAGTGAATGAAAAGCTGTGTTTGTGCTTAACTTCGCATTTCTTTCAGTTTCAGTGGTTTGGATCCTTAGCAGTAAAAAAAAAAGAAAAATTATTACATGTTTTGATTTTTTTATTCAGAATGACATTTCATTTTAAAGTTTACTAAAATTTATTTTCAGAAGTCATCACAATTTTTCAGACACTTTAGGTTGACTTTTGAAACTTTTTTTTTTCCTGTTGCGCTAGCAAACAGGTTGTTTCCAGCCTGAAACAAGTGAATAAAATCAAGCTTGGGAAAGTTTCCTGCAGCAAGACCTTTAAAGCACCTTGAACTTCCAAAAAATACCCAATAGTTTCGCTGTCTTCACCTGTGTTTAATGTTCCTCATGCTCACCTCAATGGATGAAGAGCTGCTGTTTTGAAAAGGAGGTCTTTAAAGTCATTGTCTCACTGAAGTTGACTTTCTTGTCTAAAATAATTACCTTCCTTCCTTCTTTATTTCAGCAAGAACTCAGGGAATGAGCTGCAAGTGTATTATGCCTCTCCAAGGAGCTATCAAGATTTTTTTGAAGCTATTCGCAGAAGGGAAGATACGTTCTATGTGGTGTCATTTCGCAGAGTAAGTGTCATAGTTGTTCAATACTAGCCTCTTATGTCTATCCGTAAGTCTGTTTCTAACACTGAGTGTCCTTCCTTGTAATACAAAAGGTGACCTAGTCAAGGTTGAAGCTAAATTTGTTTCTTCGTGATGCTTCTGTGTATCTGTTATGGTAATATGGCCAGATCACAGTCTTTGCAAATTATGCCCATCACAGTTATGAATGGAAAGAAAGATTTGCAGAAAACGTTGTGTTGCCAGGGCAGGGCAGCACAAAGTTGCATGAACCCTGTAGTTAAACACTTATGCATTGGTAGCAGTCCAATAATTGGAACAGTTAACTGGATATCTATTTAATAGGTGTATAAACCTTTTGTGCTCCTGGGTGTAGGCATAAATGTACCCTGTGCACAAATTGTTTCTGCTAGCTTAAAATCATAGTATTTCTACCTTTGCCTAAAATACTAGCATTTGCAGTTTATGTGTCGCATATTGCAGCTGTACAGGTCGACATGCAGTGGCACAGTTTTTCTGTTGTTTTGTGACTTGTAGGTGGAGACAGATGAGCAATTCTGCTGTCTGTGCTGGGATACCGCACAGGCTTGTGCTGCAGCTTTGCCAGGCACATCCTCACATTTGCAGTGCAGTTAGTGACAGTGAAAGCTGTTTTAAAATGGAGTTCCAGGTGTTTGATGACAATTTCTGTACTGCAAGCCTGAGTGGCGATGAAGCCAGGACAGCTGCAGTAGTGAGAAGCTGCTTGGGATCTGATGATGGAAATGATCAAGGCAAGCAGTGCTAGAAACACCAGCTGGGGTTGGGAGAGTTTAGTCCCTCTGTTTTGCAGAGGTCTTGATGAGCCCTTAGATGTTTGTAGTGTATATTTGTCCCTGGCCTGAACCTGGGGTCCTGGCTTGTTAAGCCTCCTGCCTTGCTATTCTGCATATTTGATATTAGATGAGAATTGTTATATTGTTTTCCTAGGACCCTACAACTCTCCATTTGTTGCCTCACCATAGGAGTGTCCTGAGAGTGGTCCCAAGGTGGTGGGGGACTAGTAGTTGCCACTACAACAGCTCATCCAACTGCAACCAGTTCTGTGTAAGAGCACACAGATGAGCTTAACTAGTTATAGCAGTTTCTGTGTTGTCATAATTCACTAATTTTAGCAGTTTCTGTGTTGTCGTAATTCTGCCAACCTGTAGATGCCATAACACATCGCTGTTCGACCTGGTCTGCGGTAACTTTCTGAATTTGTGAGATATGAGTCTTAAAAGGTTCAGGCAAAATGAAAATAGTGGTGCTCTTGTTAGGATTAGGGCTTTAAGCTGAGTAGAAATAGGAGGTTAGTTTCCAGTCTTGGGATTACTGGGTTGTGTCACAAGGCTGGAATTTTGTTATTAGACGCTTGGCATGTTCTGCTGGTCTTTCAGCTAACAACACAAACATAGCCAGCACCAGGCTCCGCATACCCTGAGGAGGAGTAGAAAGGAGTGGAGAACGGATTATAGAAGTTTTTCTTGGAAACTCGGAACAAGAAGCAGAATAGTATTTGTCTAGTTCTTCACTTTTGGCCATTGCTCTAGTCCACCTGAATGCATGTAATGGTACGTAGGTTGTGTTTACAATGTCGGATTAATGACCTGGAGGTTGTCAGCTCTCATTTCAATTTGCAGGGCTGTCCTTGGAAACAGCATGTGTCTTGTGCCACGGAATCCCTAATGCTTGGCTCTGCTCTATCGCAAGGAGAGGTGTGGGGACTTTTTAAAACCATCTATGTAGAGTAGTTGGTAGCAAAGCTGTTGGTATTTCTGGTTCATGAATGAAATGCCCTCAAATAGAAAGCAGTTTTACACATTACCTCATTTATTATTTTAACAGGGCAAACCTGATCTAGTGACAAGCTCTGCCCTGAGGCACTTTTAAACTACTTGCTTGGATTCTTTTGTGAGTGCAGAAGGGGGGAATCCCGCACAGCCCGAGGGGTGCCACCAGTAGGGCCCCAGCTGGGGAGGTGCTCTTTCACCCTCTCCTGAGGACTGCTGGCGTCATCTTCTTGGACCAGAATTCACTTTTTGCTGATGATTAGGAGCTGGGAGAGGGGACTGATTTCCTCCTCGGTGTTACGGCACAGTTCACTCTGTTGCTTGCTCCCTTGTCCAAGTTAGAAGGCAAGGCCTGGGGATGATAGATTTTGTTCTCCTCTCTGACTGTGTGCCACACAGACACTCCCAAGCACTTAATAAGCTGTTAACAGCCATATATAAAAGAACAGAAATCATCCTGCTAAGAGTCCCAGGGAGTGGATGGTTCTGGTGTTGGTGATGGTCCTTCTCCAAGTGGGAGGCAGGACTGTGGATCTCTGGAGATTCCTCCCATCTGATGTCTCTGGGATCCTCTTTCTGCGTGCTTTCTATTCTGTTGAAGTGTCACATAATGCAGCATCTCTCCTGAGTGCATGGGCTGAAGTGTAATACATTTTTTTGAGTGGTTTTTGCTTGTTCTCACTTATACCACAGGAGTGGTGCCAAAAGTTCCTTGGATTTTCTAGAAAATGGCATTTGTTAGGGCTGCCTGTGCCTCTCACATAGCAGGACTGAGCAAGGGCTTCTGAAGGTGCAAGGTAGGAGAGCAAAGCTCAAATGTGCCGTGTCATCTTCTCGTGATGCTTTTCTCATGATCTCTTCAACTTTATTGCCACAGAAGGCTTGCGTGTCTGCATATTTACAGTTGGAGATTTTTTTTTTTTTTCTTTTTTTAAGGAGGAGGGGGGGAAATAAAATAGTATTTGGATCAGCTGAGTCCATAGTAGAAGCTGGGCTTTCACTCTGGGAGTCTAGAGAAATTAATTTCCTGCTACTGCCAGGGGAACCTATAATATCATTTTTAAACAAGAGGAAATATGTGACTGAAAGTGAATAAAGAATTCTTGAACTGTGAGACAGTGTTGTCTCCCACCTCTGCCAGCCCTCAGCAGCCAACATCCCTTGTAGGCAGTGCTCATCAGCATTTATTTCTTGATATTAACTTGTTGGGGTTTTGGGGGGAGTTTTTTTTGCTGCCTGACTTTTAGGAAGCCATTATTTTCAGCAGTCATTTAGCATTGCAGAAACTGACACCTGGCGACGTAACAAAATATGCATTCCCAGTGGTATATATTCACACCTGGGGCCTCTGCTGTCCCCAGGTGCTGCAGCACTCAGAAGCTGTGTCTTCGCAGCCTGCCTCTGACTAAATTGGGCTGTTTTACGTTGGTTTTGGGAGCATGTTCTGAGCTGAGAGGTCTGTGCAGTGGATACTGAGAACAAGTTGTGTGCTTCTGTGAAAACGGTATGGCAGTGTGTGCTCTGCTGAAGCATGTTGAAATTTCTAGCTGGCATTGAACCTGCCTTCCGTTTCTTCCAGGTCTGAGAGGCAGAACGGAGAGTCTGTTGCTCTGCCAACACCTTTGATTTCTGCCCTTTAACGTCTGTGATCGCAAGTCTATGTGATCTGTTCCAAAACCCCAGTGGAGAGTGGCTACAAAATTCAGCTAGTTGGTATAAGGTGCTGTGTCAGCAGGGAGATATACACCTCGCTGCTGCTGCAGTTCTGTAAGCCTGGCACCCAAATGCTTCTCTCTCGGAGCTCACATCGATTTTGCCATAGAGTGTGGAGACCTTGAGATGGTTTCTAGAATTACTTGAATAGCTAGCTTAATCTGAAAGGTAATTAAGTATATCATTGGAGAAAACAAATCCGATCCAATCTACTTTGGCCTGTAAATGCCTCTCCAGATCATTCCGCTCTTGTGTGGGTAGGATCAGAGTCTCCACAACTTGCAGTGATTAAGCAGTAGATTTCCCCATCCTGGAGGATTCTGTCAGTGACCCTTTGATGGCATCTCTGCAGGCTTATTGAGGACAGTGGCATTTTTTAGGGTAAAAATGTAATTACTGTTCTTAAGGAAAGCTTGGTTTAAAGTTTGATTCACTTGGGAAATTTAGGCGGCTACTAGCGTTTCCTCTCACTACTTTCTCTATTTGTTTCAAAGCACAAATGTCTCCTGGTATCAAAGTTTGCCAATTAAATTTAATGCAGCACATTTACAATATTTTAGAGTATATTGCAGTAAAACGATAGATATTGAAAGGTGATTCTGGTTATTATTTGTTAGTGAGAGTGATGCTAGCCCTATAGAAATCAATGGCAAATTCTTTACCAACTTCTGTAGAACCAGAATTTCTGCTTCAGTGCCGTGGCACTTAAACCATAGAGCTTCAGGTAAACGTGTTGTTATGGATGTGAATTTCTGATCCTCCAAGCCGACAACTGCAATGAGCATTTAAGGGTTTCTCAGGTTCTGCGAAAAAATTTTCACTGAAGTGATTAAGCCAAATTTAAGGGCTACAAGGATGGTGAGGGGACTGGAGCATCTCCACTACGAGGAGAGGTTGAGGGAACTGGGCTTGTTCAGCCTGAAAAAGAGAAGGCTGCGAGGGGACCTTATAAATGCCTACAAATATCTGAAGG
>Ga0065711_1028809_pt1 | contig 39084 bp, 25 predicted proteins | sample Hoacrofraction12_FD_59098 | JGI IMG/M metagenome (GOLD analysis project Ga0065711, IMG submission 59098) | Hoatzin crop microbial communities from Cojedes, Venezuela - Epithelial fraction 12 v2 (version 2) | ecosystem: Host-associated > Birds > Digestive system > Esophagus > Crop | place...
TTTTTTTTTTTTTTTTTTTCCCCCCCCCCCCCCAGCCGTCCGCGCTATCTGAGATAGCGAGGAGTGTACAGGCATTCTGGACCTATACAAACTCTCTTCAGTCCCCCTTGATAGGTTTAATGAGGCGGAACGCGATGAAGGGGATTTGAACCGGCCTAAATGATTGATGAAGCCTGGGGCAAGGCTGAGCTTTTTCCGGATAAAGCCCCATACATCCCCTGATAATGGCTGGGTAGTGGCAGGGCCGGGCTCCTTCAAAAGCCGTGGCCCAAAGCGCATTGAGAGGAAACAGGGAGGGAAGGTGCTCTGTTGTCACCTAATCAGCCCGTGCCCCGAGCCACCAGCCGCCCGAGGCGGGGGACCGGGAGCGCCCCTGACACGCTCACACACGCGGAGGCACAGACACGCGTGCCCGCACCCCACACCCCCGCGGGGCCCCGCCGGCCCCGGCCCACGCAGCTGCCGCACTGCGCGGCGTGGGGTCCGACGCAGATTGCCCCCCCTCCCCCCGACACGGCTGGCAGCTGTCACTCACCCGCTGATTGATGGATGGATGGCGACGGGACCACGAGTGGGGGGGGCACGCACGGGTCTGCCCCTAAAAGTAGAGTGCTCCCGCCGTGCCCCGCAGCGGGGCTGTGGTGGTGGAGATGGCGCCCGCTGCGATGCGGTCGCTCTCTGATGTGACCGCACACACCTGCAGCACAAGCACATGCACACGCAGGCACACGCAGGGACGTGGGCACACGTGTGTGGCAGGAGGAGAGTGAGCCCGTGGCTATGGATGTTGCAACAGTTGACGAAAAGCACATTTCAAAAAAGCCTCTGCTCTCTGATGTCCCCCATGTTTTGATGGAAGAGGGCCTGCAAACCCGATGTGTTGTATTCCACGGGGTTGTGAGGTCCCCAAGGCTCCTCAGCTGAGCCAGCCATTTGTTCTTCAGCTGGGAGGGATGTCACCAGCCCTTAGGGAAGGTGGCCCCAGTAGGCTGGTGCTGCTGGTGGAAAGCCATTCTGGCAGGCAGAGCACAAAACTGAGCCCTGGATCCTGATCTGCAAGGAGTGGCGAGAGCCCTGGTGTGGTGGCACGGTTAGATTTGTGTAAACCTTCCTCAGGCTAAGCCCTTTTTTTTTTTTCCCCAGGCCTAAAGTGGCTTCTTTGAGGTAAAAGAAAACTGATGCCACATAACGACTAGGTCGAAATGCCCTTATTTTATGAAGACTGATTTGCAAATGTATCCCATCAAGCATAGCAGCGTACAATGAAGAGACTCACTCAAGTCCCACAGAAGCAAGCAATTCACTCATTAAAATGAGCAAGATCGTGCCTGGAACAGATGTGGGAAGCGACATTCCGTGCGCCCAAGCATTGTGTGAAATCACTGGTTGGAAAGAGTCCCATGTAACAACATATCCTCTTACGGAGTGATCTTCTACACTTTCTCTGTCTTTCGCCTGAGCAATCAAACGTGCTCTGATTGCAAGGACAAGAACATTCTGAGACCCTGCAGTTAGGGCTCCTGAGATGGATATAACACCTTCTGCATGTTCTTGTGTTATTCAGTGTAGCAAAGTGCTAGAAACAATCTTCACCACTTCTATACTACTTGAAAGAGCATCGTGAAAAGAGGTGGTTTGAATTATTTGTAGAGAGGTAGAGTTCAATAATGCAATGAGAACAAGTTGTAGGGGAAAATGGATGACTATTCATTTTTTCACTCCATCTCTTACATCTTTGGCTTTGACCAGTCACCTTTGGGACTAACACCTCAATCCCGAATCAGATAAAACTGTAGTCAGCAAGGCTAAAACCTTGTTCACCTTATGAAATCCCACTGACTTCCAAGGAACCATCTGCACCTGCCAAGTGAGCGGGTTTAAGAGAGACCAAAGTTGCAACCCTTGCAGATGTGAACTGCATCCTCCTCCTCAGCTGCTTTGGGGTGGGAGTACTCACACTGGTGACTGGCAGCAAAGGTGAAAACAAGCCCCACTCGAACCGGACAACTCCACAAAGTTTATACCAAGACACATTTCCTGAACACTGGGAAGTTAAGAAAGAATAACAGGAAAACTTTATTAAGAAATGCGGATGAAGAGTGAGTCATGATTATTGTTGTCTTGCAAAAGGAATAGCGCTTTGGAAAAAAAGAAAAAGGATGAAAGGAATCAGTGCGTTAAATGAAATTATTAGTACAGTGTAATTTGTCTCAAAAGAAAACAAAGACATTTGGGACAATGGGAAGAGAAACTGCTGGTTGTCTCTTCCTAGACAAGAACTCTATTATGTCTATCAATCTCCTTTTACCTCTAAACTATCTTCATTTTATTATTAACAATAAAATTACAGCATATTCTATCCCACTCTACATCCAGGGATCTCATGGCATTTTACATTTATTAATGAATGAGTAGGGCATGAAAAAAAACCTGTTATTCTGTATTTAGCTTCTGTCTTCTTGCTAGAGATCTTAATGCGCACAGAATTTCACAGTTTGGCAACAATGTCAGGGTGAATATTGTTTATCTACTTTCTATATGGAAAGATGACATGCTGTGATACAAAAATCGCTCTGTGCTTTGACTTGGAAACTGGGGCTCTCTACTATTAAACAAAGATCAGAATCCAAATCTGATTATTTGTAGCCTGATTTCTTACCATTAAATCCACGTCTCCCTTCTACCATTGCTGACACTAAACTGTCTTCTTTCCTCTGTCCAGGAAGACCAGCACTTGCTGGCTCCATGCGGAAGGAGTATCCAAGCATCCCACCTTGCTCTGTAACACCTCTCCTTTCCACGGGCCTCCGCAGAGAACACTGCACAGGCACCCTAACACCAGGGAATGGGTCAGCCAGGCGAGTTTACGATTAATGTGACTCTTCTCCTGACAGTTTTAACTTCCAGTCCTGCATGGAATCAATGATTTGGTTAACTACACCACCTCACATGTGGCGTCTTTGTCCCAAGCACTGTCTTTCCTCTCCCAAATATGCAAGGTGGAACAGGAGAGGTGAAGAGAGCCTGGAAAGTTGGGGTCAGCAACCAGCCAGGGGGTTTTCTGCAGGTACAACAGCCACGGGAGCACAGCGGTCAGAGGCACTGGAAATGGCAAAGGCCTGGAGACTGTCAGCTCTCATTTCTTTATGAGGTGGAAAATATAAATTCAGAAGTCTGGCTTCTTCCCGATACAGTAATTTGGTGGGAATTGTTCATAAGATTCCTACTTCCACAAAGATTTGATGTGAACAGAGGAAGAGTAGGCTCTTTTGATCTTTTCTTTGAAAATATGTTTTACTCCTCATCGGTAATAACAAAACTCCACAACAACATGAGGTCGTTTTCAGCTTATGTCAACAGAGACTCATTTATACAACACGGTTATCTGTGTGTGCACAGCCAGAATATTCCTTTGACGAAGTGCGGGGTCAAGTTACAGACTGCATTTAGCCTGTACTTGCCTGTTTAACCAGTACCCCTCACCTGTAAACTGGTTTAGTTTAGTCAGACTAATCTTCTGTTTCCCTCCAAGGGTAGAATTTCCTCCATCAGAATCCGACAGGCCCGGTGCCCACACAGATCAATCCTGTGAGATGCGTGTTTAATACCCAGATTTTAGGAGTAGAGGTAGAAATGGCTTCCCCTGAGAAAGGCAACCGTGTGCCTAACTTTTGCTGTGTGACATCAAACAGTTAATTCTCTATTTTTAGCAGAGGATTATGCCAACGAGCTTTCCAGAACGTGACCATTTCTCTTGGGCTTGCAGCTAGATTTCTTCTTCTGATTAATGTATTTGAAAGGTCTTGCTTAGGTGGATTCTCTTTTTCACACAGGCTGAACTCAAAACTATTTTCATCTTTAGTAAGAAAAATGCAGCTCTGGCTCATTTTATGAGGTTGCAAGGAATAGTGTCACCCGCTGTTTCGCTGTTGTTTTGTTTCAGACTGTCCTCTGGGTTCTCCTGGTAGGGAACACGCTTGGGCAAACACCTGCACATGCGCTAACATACAACCCAAAGAGCAGGATCGCATGAGACTTGCTTACTCACTGTCACACAAAAAATCCCTTCGAGATTTCCTGAGTATTTCTCCTGGTAAATACGTGGAACATTTACTTACTTGCTTGAGTTTTCTGGGTTTTGTTTTTTAACACGGGAATACTGGACTTGCTGTTTACAGGTGAAGTGGTCACTGCAGACTGAAGAATATAAAACCCTAACACCTACTACAGATATGCAAAACAAAGCAGACAGAAACTTCGGCCAACACCTTCCAAGCTGGACACTCAAAGTTAGCTATCTATAGCATAAGTGTGTTAATTGCACATGTGCGTATCTAAATAGGAAGCAGCTTGCATTCAGAGATGCTGAGCTGTCACTGTTAGCTATCTTGTTATGGTCTTATTTTCTCTGTGGAGGAAATGCTGAATATTTGATTAGAATTCCCACTTTCATTTAGAATATTTTCTTTGTGAACAGAGCCGCTTTTCTTGCCCAGCGCTGCCATACACAGGCACTTGAAAGCATCCCAACCCTTTAGATTGCTTCGACAACAGGAGCACAGGCAGTGAAATGAGCAACAATGATTAGCAGTGCCGTGTCCCCCTCGGCTTTTTGCAGAGGCTCCTCCTGCCAGTGGTCAGTTATTATAACAGAAGAACAAAGTGCCGAAGCTGCCTGCAGCTCCATTCAGCCGCGCGGTTGCCCAGGCAGGCAGGCCAGCAGCCAGAAGCCAGCAGGCAAAATTTAACAGCCACGCTTCAAAACACTGGTAACAGCTATCAATGGATCCATAACTCTAAGCTCTCCAGATATGGGGTCATCTTTCAATACTACCCCACTGTCATACACAACATTTGTCTTGTCCCGCATTCAACTAATTGTGTCAATCTATGGGGTGACTCTATAATACAGATATACAATAGGACAATGAAAGCAATAATCTCCTACCCAGTCTCTTTATTTATTTAAGTGCTATTACAAAGTTTCCTGCAGCAAAGAGAAGCTGGGAGGCTACAACCTATTCCAGCCATGCAACAGCTCAACAGCTATCCAGATGAAAGAAAGAATGTAGTGACTTAAATGTTACATGTTTCGGTGACACTTTTTTTTTTTTTCCATCCTGACGACATGACCAAGTGGTATGGAGGGAGGCAGGGAAGTGACTTCACTAATATTTCAAAATATGTAGCACAAAAAGAAGCAGAAATCCTCATAAACAAAAAATCCTATTTCCTAGGTAGTTATTTTTCTTTCTGACATTTTTAAAGGGAATATTCTTAATTTGTATTTATTATGGGTGAAATGCAAATACAAGACATAAAATAGCGCAAAGCTTTCTCGGTTTAATGATTTTGTGGCTCTAGTTTTTGAAGTCCTAATATCATTATGTATCTTTAACATAAATAACTTCTGTAGTAGCAAAATGACTCCTTCTTAGTTTAAAATTCTGTTCAGAGGATTACAATAAAGTACTAGATATTGCTGTTCTCAGCATCATTGCATTAATTGCACAGATGACTGCATTTGGCTAATGTTCGTAAGCCTTATAATCAATCAGGGTTCATTCTTGTTCTCCTATCATGCCGACACACCCCTACTTCCGCTTTGCAAGTACTCACACCTCTTGGGCCCAGCCATAAAGAGATATTTCCAGGGTCTTCTGCAATGAATGCATATCCTCCGCTGCCTGAATCCGCCAGGAAGTCTGGGGTCTGTTTGCTGGGATCAAGGTGGCCCCCCCCCAATATCTGCAAGTTTCTGCAGGTCACTAAGATCTATCCACAGACGATAAAATTACTGCAAATCCCACCATGCCTTACTTCCATGTGTTTGTTACAGCGTCTGGTGGTTCTGCTAGCAGGGATGGAGACATTTCTGCTTAGGATTTGTCCCAAGGCAGGCAGAGGTAACTATCCTGAGATCATGGAACAGTCTACATTTTACATTCTGTCCCAAATACTGTCCACCTTACAAACAGTCCAGCCATATCTGACTTCCACTGAGAGACTGAATACAAACTGGAAAGCCAGATGGGGAGAAGTCTTGGAATAACAAAAGGCAACTTCTGTGAACATCATGAACAGACCAGTCTTGCCCTCTATGCTCCTCCAGCTCTTAGTCTGTAAAGGGTGCAACAAAGCCTTCTGTGAGAAGTTCATAGGATGCAAATAATGATGCTACAGTGCTGGAATAGAACAGAAATAAATTAAAGGATATCTATATAAAGAGACACAAAACTTTAGTATGATCAAACTTCTATGTGGAGACCTGAGCGTATTTTCAGTGGAAAGTTTCTTATAACAGACAGAACTCCTCATGTTTTAAGTTAAATCCTCCAAACCCTCTTCCTCTTTGGGCAGATCTTCTCAGAAGGGACAGTGCCAGGATTTTTAGGTTTTTAACATTGACTGTGATCAAAGAAGAAAAATAGTCCCAAGGGAGCATCGGCCTGGTTCCCCATAGCAACTCCGGTCCTCAGGAAGGCTCACATCTGAGCCTCATCTCCTTGGGTGAGACAAACTAAAGCGGAAATTTCACGCAAGATTTACCACCTGTAAAATCTTTCTTCCAATGAATATTTCTAGTGTTAACCAACCATGAAGTTGTGGTATCAGTAGCCTAGTAACAGGATTAAGCAACTAGAAAGTGTAAGTATTGAGTACATCATTTAGCTCATAGTCCTAACTAAGGCAAAATTTAGAATCATAGAATCGTTTGGAAAAGACCTGTAAGATCATCAAGTCCAACTGAGAGCAAAGGAGTAAGGTCTTCAGGATGTCCCCCATCACTGCCCCTTCCATTTTCTTGGATGCCAGTGCTTGCTCCCATTCTCAGCACAAGGGAGAGGTGGGAGGTGTGCTGGATGTGAGCACAGCAGTGACTGAGACAGCATGTTTGTTGCAGAGTGTGATTTAAAGTACGTAACAACTGGAGATGTCTCACATGGGGGCAGACCATACACGAATTACATATGTAGAGACAGAAGTTCTAATTGTGGTAACTACAAAGGGCAGACTCTGAGTCACTGGGAAGTGAGCTGGTTTCTGTAGCTGCCTCTGTTCGGAAAGTAAAAGCATTTCCTAAAAGCCTGTCTTCAGGAAGCAACCTTTCTATATATGTAGCAACTCTCTACATAAATGCAGTTGTTCGAAATATGCAGGATTTTCAGCAATGCTGTAATAATATTTGTATGTCTACATAGTCGCTATCTATTCCATATACACAAACATCCGCCTACCCAGAAAATAATTGTGGATAATTCAATGTTCAGATTCGATAATGGATGCTCAAATAAATATGAGAATTCCAAGCAAATTTGTGCAAATGAAAAAAGATTTCCTCTGACATAATGGCATGGTGCAAGGCTGTCTGTAATGAGCCGTAATTTGTCTGGAAGAGCATTTTAAAGGGGTTGATCCATCCACTGGAAGACCAGCAACTGCTCTGAGACTAGAAGCAATGAGCCAGCCTGCCTCGTCTCAGAGGAAATTACACCACAAGCAGGCCAAATTTCTGACAACTTCCATAAATTATTTCAGATTTTCATATTTCAAATTTCATCTGCATTCATCATGTGAGTTTGACTGGGGAAAAATGTCTAGGAGGAGCTCTGCTAGCATTCAGTGCAGCAGTCCCAGGAGCCTGCCCTGGGACTAGATAATTGAATTTAGTTTTGATTAGATTATTCTTGCTGCAGTCTACTGCCAATCTGAAGTATTGTGCCTTCTCTTCTACTTAACCTTCCTGCCCCATGCCTGCTCCAGCCTGCATGCAGCTCTCTGTATTGCAGAATATATTTGAACAATCAAACTTAGGAGTTATTATTTTGCTTTCCATTGTCCATCCTTATAAAAGCACACATCTTTCACTGGGTTCCCTCTTCCCTGAAATCAGATTACTTCTTTTTTTTAAGTTTGTAATATTGTTTACCATTTTCAGTGGAAAGTGCCCTGTAATTTAGGTGGAAAATCTAAAATCATTACTACATCTCCGGATGATGCAACATGCCATAAATAAGGATCATTTCTAAAACAGCTATAATCATCACTGGGCAATACACATGAGGATAAGAACAGGTAAATAATGAATTCATCCATCTATTTAACTAAAAATCTATTGTTAGCCAAAGTTATTAATCAAATCTTTAGCTAGTGGTCAATAGAAAAACAAACAAAACCCACACACCCCCGAACTAGCTCCGTGGTCTTTCTCTGAAAGTAATCCATTAGAAATGCAGGATATGAACTTTTAGCAAAAAAAATCAACGCCATAAATGAAACACATTTAGGAAAGGAGTGTAGCAGAACAACGAAAACAAAACCCCTTCATGTGAAATGCACCTGAATGGATTAATGTTATCACTAGCCTTAACAATATGCAATAAATGCTTCTTAATGTATAGGCATTATTTTTCCCCATTTACAGAATATGATTGAATTTATACATGTTCCAGGAGCAAAATATGTGTAAGCCTCCAAGTTGTAGTATGAATTATTAGAAATACAGAGAAGGTAAACAAAGCTAATGCTGTTCTTTAAGTAATATCTATCACTTCCCTGTTATTGAGTTATTTCTTTTAACAATATAGGGGGTTTTGATGCTATGTGTCTGAACTGAAGACTTTAGATTCTTTATTGTTCTCCATTTTGATGAAAAAAATTGAATTGGGGGCTGTTATATTGAGTTTTGTTCCGTAAATATACTGAAATCATATTTTTGTTAGAAACTATCAATAAATCCAGTATAAGAAAAGTAATAAGATACAAATATGAGCAGGACCTTTGCAAAGGAAATATTACAAAGAGAGTGTGCCCATAAAATATATTAGGGAATGTGCTTTCTCCCTTGTGTTTGGAGAAAATACAGAAGGAATTACAGGGAACCACGTTATTTTTAATACAGATCCAACACATGAAATCAGGTGACTTTAACTGCTGGGGGATAATGTTCAAGAAAATGATGAATTGTGAACTGCTAAGGTATAGGTTGTCTTAAAAGGCCATTATTTCTCAACTTGAACATTTGTTTCGCATTAACACAATTTACCAGCACAAGGCATCTGGCTCCAAAAAAATGACTATAGGTGTACACATGCATCTATACATACTCTCTAGATGTATCTATGGAGTCATACGTATAAATATATGTGTACACACACATGCAGTTATTTTGTGTGCATATATGCACATAAAAGCACACATGGGTCTAATTTTTTATGTGATTTCTGTTAGTCTAAGAAAGGACACACCATCACCAAGCTCTGCGGAAAACAAATGCTGATCAGAGGGAGGGAAAAATTAAGCACAGCAAATGAAGTATGGAATGTCCCACAAGGCACGGTTAAAGGTAGAAAGAAAACAGCGGTGTACTTGCTGCCTGTGAGTCCCACCCCAAAGACCTCATGTGTTGCATTTCCATAGTAGTAGCCCCACTGGAAATAAGGATGTGGGCATGCAAAAAAGGGCCTACAGGCTCCGAGGTACAGCTGCAGTAGGCTTGAGAAACCCAGAAAGACTCCCCAAAATGCACATGCTTCTTGCCGTTTATTGAAGCATCTCCAGGGTGGCACAGGGGAGGAATTCCTCTGACATCATCTGGTTTTGTCTACATTTTATTAAAAAACAATTTACATTCAGCAATGGGAGCTGTCTTAAAGACCTATTGTTTTCTCTTGTTTCGAGCAGCATCAATGGCTCATTCCTGCTCTTACTGAACTTAACAACCTCGGGCTTGGGCATTGTACGGCCGGTTTGGGGCTGGGAAGAATGTGCGAGGGGGCTCTCGGTGACCTGCACCTGATGCCGAGACCACACGAGGCAGCAGCAGGATTCCCTCGGTTCAGACACCCCGTGTCAGGCTCTCCGTCCAACTTTTGGCGTCTTACTGTTATTTATGTTTTTCTTACACACATTGTGTGTGTGAGCCTTATGCCATGGACAGTATTTCTTGCTTTGCAGTGGAAGGAAAAGTCCCTGTTTTCCTTGATGCAAGTATGCAGAAGTAATATTGACTTCATAGCCTTAAATAGTGACAAATAGTTTATCCGCAGTGCAATTTGTGCTTCATTTGAAATACCAATGGGAATATACATTATTATTTAGAACTGCACCAAATTAAACCATTTCTACAATGCAAAATAACATTGGAGTAACTATATTTAACTAAGAAGACTAGTTGTAACTGTGTTCAGTTAATTGTTAAGTAATTCATAGGTATTACAACTAGCAGGCTGTTTACGGTTTTCAAGTTGTGCACAGTTTCTGTCTGTCAAGCGTTACAGGCTTGATCCATGCCCTGCTGCTGCTAAGGGACATTCCTGCCTCCCTTCTCTGCTGCCCCTCTCACCCCTTCCCTCTCTGCCCTTTTTCGCAGTGTCCAGATTCAGGTCAGCCTCCAGCTGCTTTGCATTTTTTGCTTGAAAACAGAAGCAGGACCACAAAGCTCTTCTTTCCATTTTCCAAAGTAGAAACACTGTCTTGCCTTTTTTTTTTTTTTTGAAGGCTTCTAGCTTCTTGAAAGAAGTTTTCTTCAACTGCTTAAGTAATGGGAAATAAATTTTCTTTTTAAAAAAAAGAGGAAAGAAAAAGCTGTGTAACAGCATGTGGTCAAACTGCAGGTAGAGCTGATGACAACCTGGCTTTGACTTATTAGGCCAGGAAGAGCAGTGACCTAAGAAATGATGTTAAGCAATTTGCCAGTTCCCGGTACTGAGCGACCTTAGCAAGAGAGACAGGCTGTGCCAGGGCAGGGTTTTCTGCTGGGGCTCCCAAATATAAACCTACAAGAAAGTGCCAGGCACCCACAAAGAGTTGGCTTTTAGGAAAAAAATAAAGCAGTAGCCAGTAGAAGAGCTCGGCTTAGGGGCTTCTTCAGAGCTTTTTTTGCTAATTGGTTGTGATTGTTACAGGCATTTTTACTGAAAGGAACCAAATCCATTCCAGGACAGATCTGCACCGTAATATCTATTTCCAGAAAGTCTAGTTAGAAAAGTTTGACCAAAAGTACACTTTTCAAAGGTGCAAGATCGCAGCTCATACAAGATTTTTATTACAGGTATTGTCGAAAGAAAGAAATAAAATCTGCTCATCTTAAGGCCTTGTCCTTTATGATATGTGATGAATAAGTAAATTAATTAATGGTTTGTATTTTTAAAATCCTATACTTAAATAAACCATGACTCCAAGAATAACAAGTGTCACACTTCAGCAACAGAGAAAATTTTCAGTCATAAATTCAGAGCTCTGGAAAGAAGAAATGTAGTTGTCGTTTCAAAAGTTAGGGTTATTATTTAGAAGTAGAGAGACTTTTTTTCAAAATATGGAGAAAACAGTGGGGGATTCTATTTGGAGATCATTTGCTGTCGAAGCCCTACTTTCCAAAAAGTATTACCAACCCTCTCACTTCAGACCGTGCATTGCCAGCCACTCAGCTGCTCCCTATGTAACAGACAACATCGCTTGAGGAGAGCAAAGGATTTCAGAGGAGCTAGACATGGACAAACATTTCTTTTCCTCCAGGATTAAATGTGGAGCATACACAAAAAGAATAGAAACCAGCTCTTTCAGGGCAGCTCAGGTTTTCCCCACGTTTGGCTGATTTCTCTCAGAGGTTGGAAGAGGACCCTCAGCCCACTGGTGCCCAAGGCGTGGGGTACCGGGGAGAGACCAGCCCGTGCCCAGGATGTAGCTCCCCTCTCTCCCAGCACTGGGCCCTGCAGTGGGATGGGGATGATACAGCACCTCTGTAACCGCTGTAGCTTTCCTGGTGCCAGAGCAGCTTGGAAATGAGGGAGCTGTGAATGACTTCCTGTATTTCCTTCCCTTTCTCCTCCCGGCGGGTCTTGGCCCAACGATTAGCCCGGCTTCATCCATTTTGCAGCTAGCAAGTCATTCCAATTTGTAAAAGACTTTGTATTTAGCATTACAGTGCTCCATTTCACAGTGCAGCTGATTCCCCTCTTTCTGAAACTAAAAGGGTCCAGAATCAGAAATCTAAGTAACATCAAAGTTCGTGCTTGTCCCTCAGAAGTGTTTCAGTTGCATGTGATTTTGAAACAACGAAACTAGGACCGAACCCAAGTTTTGCACATTTCTAGAACTGTATGCAAGGTGTAATCCTATGGAAAGATTCAAATTGCTTAGTTGTTTGTTTTGTTTTTTTTAATATATAGTCTGGGTTTTCTCAGTGGCTGAAAGTAAACCAGACCTAACTTCATGGCAAGGCCCACGTCTTAGTATCTGTTACCTTACTGGAAACTGAGATAAGGACATCTCACCAAAAAAAAGAAAAAATCTTTACTAATCAGATTTCCTGTTAAATTCTGCACACGGAAGAGGATCTGATTTTCCAGACATAAATCCAGACTTTGCAGATCTGGATCTCCCTTCCTATCCATAATATCAGCACACGTTTCTGGGTGAGCACATTTAACACAGCCCTAAGGCAGTGGTTTTCCTTCTTGATCTTCTTAGCATAAACACTGAAATAGCAGTGAGGCAGCTGTGTCCTCCACCCAGCATGGAATGCTAACTCTTCCAGCACCCAGGATCCTCAAGTGCCTCTCAGTGCCCTACTCCCAGCCATACGGCATCTCCCCAGCACTAAGGCTGCCGATCGAACCTGGCAGGGTCTGCATGAGCCGCCACCCCACCGGCAACATCTGCGTTCTGCACATTCACTGAGATGGAGTATTAGCAGGAAATCTCCAAATAATTTTTGTTCTGATGCATTTTGGTTGAATTGTCATGTGTGAACGGTAAGCCTGCTGAAGAAAAATGTGATCACAAAGGCTTCAAAGCATTTCCACAAGCCAGTGGCTGACAGCAAAGGCAATAGGTGGGCAGCCGACAGCTACAGACCTGCATTCAGGAGCAGGGGTGCAGGCTCCAGTTATGTCCAACGGCATGCAACAGGCAGTTCAGCCTAGGCATCGTCAGGAGAGAGGAGATGCGTTCTTCCACTGGTTAAAAGGACTCTCCTTCATGTTCAGATGTATCACTGTGTACTGATCTTTTCTTTCAGATTTTGGGCATCTTTTTTTTTTAAATACTTGCTCCAGAAAATACCCAAAAAGCCTCTGAATCCTCATTCGGGGGGAACTCTCTGTAACCTGGAGGACCGATATGATTAAACATTTGCTACTGGCTGAATTTGCAGTGCTTCCGTGAAAAACACAGATAAATTGTTCTGGGCAGCTCTAAGTATATCGTGTAGTTTGGATGCACGCGGTGGATGTGCAGCAGGGAAACAATCCCGCTGTTGGGTGAAGGCTGAGGGAGTTTGGCAGGAGCAGCATCACTCCAAGCATTCAGCCCACGAGCGGCCATGCAAGTCCGGCGGCCCAGTGTCAGCCAGCCAAACACCTCGCACAGGAGCGTGGCAGATGCGGCTTTGACCGTCGCGTTACGTCCGCAGCACTCGGCTGCTTGTGAAGTGAATTGCACTGAGGGTAGTGCGTAAGGGATCTCGTGCTTCCTAGTTCAAGGGACTGCCTCTGTGTACAGCCAGCTTTAGTCCTCTCCCGCCATAACTGTGCTCGCAGGAAAACACTTCGCTGTGGAAAAGAAAGTGCGAAGCGAACCAGTGGAGCCGTCAGCAGGTGCTTTTCCTCGTGAGGAAGAGCCACATGGGCCATGGTCAGTGTTTCGAATGGCCCTTTACTGCCTGGGAAGAAGTTCTGCTGGAGGATTGAACAAAGCATGCAGCTGAGGCAACCTCTGTTCGACGAATCCCCCAAGAACACCCTTACCTTTCAGTGCACATTTCAATCCCGGTAGCTGATGTCTACCACTGACAGCCACGGTGCTGCCTGCCCAGGTGTTCGTCCTCTGGTTTCGCTGCCTCTACCCAGGCTGGCTGGCCATGCTTCTGGGGGCTACAACCACATCTCACACACATTTGATGGCTGTTAGGTGATTAAATTCAGTCTCTGATGAGGGACACAGGCCTTTGAATGTCCTAGCATCAGGCCATGAAGTCTGAAACAATGTTGGACTCATTTGACGCAGATAACAAAGGCAATAATGCCACATAATCTGGGAAATTCTCTTTTTTTTTTTTCCACACAGCAGAACCAGGGCTGACTCAAGTCTTCCCAGTAAGCACAAGCAAAATTCAATTTTTCAGTCGCAGCAGAGCAGCTCCTTGGCACCAGCCTGGTTGGATGACTCAGAGCATCAATGCTGAGCACATTCCCATGGCCCCACTCTCTGTACATCCATCCCTGCTCTCTGTCTGCCTTTGCTCCCACCCTGTTCCTAGCCCTGAGCATCAGCATCCAGCCAGAGCCAGTGGCAGGAGCACCACAGCGTGTTGGGGACAAGAAGCATGGCTGTCTCCCAGCCTCATCTCTCATGTCCTCACCTGGCTGAGGAGCCTGCTTTGTGCAGGACCCTGCTCTGCCCAGAAGCACGGGCTACCCTACTCTTCCAAGTGGGTGGTGTGGGCCAGCCACAGCAGCGGCTCCAGGCTCCTCACCCAGGGCTGGGGCTTTGCAAGGCCCCTCAGATCTTTGCCCTGAGCAAGTGTTTAGTTCGCTTACGTCCAGATCTCACCCTGAATCCAGCTGGCTTCTCTCTCTTTTGTAACACTTGCAGACTTAGTAGCGGATGCTTCCGAAACTTTGCGTTGTGTACACACATGATGGCATTTCTCACCAGTAATCATCCAGCTAAAACTAACAGCAGGCACAGAGCGCTGGCTCAGGGCCAGCTTGTAGCACTCTGATGCCCCAGAGATAGTTGCCTGAACCTTAGGACAGTGAAGCATGTGCCACGTTTTGGGGCTTGTGGCTTTGCTGGCTGTTGGGGAAGGGAGAGGTGAGGGGTACCTTATGTCCAAACAGGAGCTGGGGGATGGTCCCTTGTGCAGATGGCACCAGGAGGGCAGGAAAAGTGTACTTCAGTGAAACAGTAATTAGTCTGGGCTGCACCATTTCCTGCAAGAACCTATTTCTTCCAGCAGACACTGTTTGTTAAGTTTTGTTCCCAAGCAGTTTAGCTAAATGAGGGTTATTTTAAGATTGCAACAGTGTTTCCAGATTTGATTCAGTGAAATTTATTAAAAAATATGAAAGGTTAATTTGCTGCTTATGTTTCCTCTCCTGAGATGACAATGCTGCACACACAAGTGAATGCACCACGTTCATTCTCCCTCCTTGTGTGTTTTCCGAGGACCACAAGAAACACCTACAGAATGTCATCAGATGTTGATCTGTGCTGGAAGGGCCAACAGAGGCACCACACTCATTTTCCTTCCCGTTCCTCCCCCTTCCTTCCTTCCCTCCCCTCCTACATGTGCAATCAGCCATGGTCTGAGCTGAAGGGGATGAGTGGGTGGCCTCACTCTGCTGCACAGGTACTCCCATGGGTGCTCCCCTGGGCATTTCTGGGATACCGCGGGGAGGGGAGAAGAGGGACGGAGGACTTACCGTCTCCTTAGCTCCCTCTTTGCCTCCCTGGGAAATCTTTGTTTCTTACCAGCTGAATTTTTTCCTTCCAGTTTGGGAATGTAGGTCTCATTAACGAGATTAATGGGAGTTGACTGTATGTACAAAGAGGACAATAGGTCCCTAAGACGAGCCATGCCTCCTTTGGGGAATGTCAGTACAAATGGGGAAGACACGTAGATTTGTTGTGGTCTTTTTAGATGCCAGAATACTACCAGAACAACAGCAGACTGTGGAGGCTGCTGGCAGCTCTTGTGGTGGGAAATAATTACTGATGGCCAGAGAGTTGCGCAAATGTCTGAGGGTAGCGGCTGGTGTCCCTGTGGCTACCTGGTTAATAACACATTTGCAGGTAAGAATGTTGATCTGTGAATGTCATGTTAATAAACAGAAGGTGAAAACGCAGTAGGGACATTTTTTATGGGTAGCTTGAGTAGGTAGGTCAGATTCAAACCTCCTATTCTGTTTTTATTTTTCTGTTCAGAGCAAAGAATGGCTTAGTGAGACACAGCCCATAGCTTGTCCTCAAGCTCCCTCATAACAAACAGGGCAGAATCCTGACATAGCATGAGAAAAGAAAACCCCAGAAGACAAACCTCCCATTGTCTTCACGAGTCCCAAATTCTCTCACAGGATTTGCAAACTGCTCTTCCCTCCCAGCCTGCCTGGTTGCCATCTCACTTCGGAGCAGTCTGGAAGACAGCTCTCCCCAAAGCTGGCCGCCCTGTATCTCTGTAAATATTGTCCCATGGAGGCTGTCACTAGTTTGGCACAAACCGGATCATTTTGTTTGGCTTTCACAGCATCAAAACACACCTGTCCTAGCCAGAATATTAAAGAAGACCTGCCTTTGGGTAGCTACAAGTTTAAAGAAATATAATTTTCTACTAAAGATGAAGTGAAATTTTGTCCTTTCAGGCCTATACTCAGCCGCATTTATTAGAAAATGAAGTCTACATTTGAATGAGAACCTATTACTTCTATTAGTCCCTTCTGAGCCATTGCAAGTAAATACTATATAGATTATTAGAAGAGATGAGGAGAGCGGGTAGAATGGCTTCTTGATCAAGGTTATGCTGTACTCATTATGCAGCAGCACATCTGGAATGGTCCAGTAGTACCCTGAGAATTCCTAATACATTAATAAGACTTACACCTCCTATAATTGCATTTGGCTGATTAACTTTCGTCCAGCTGGTCTTAGCTGCATAAAAAGGTATTTTCTAAGCTTGTTATACAGAAGTAAATTCTGAACATCTTTGGCATATATCTTGCCAACTTTTATTCTGACCTCAATAACTCACTTTCTGGCGTCTTTTAGCACAGATGAATTTAAAATACCCATCACAAACATTAGCCCCCTTGAGCCTGAAACTTCCAGATGTACAGTCATGACCATATGCCACAAAGAACTATTATGTATCATTTTTGTTATTAGTCATTTTAATTATCAGCCCTAGCTGTCTCTCCTTACTCATAATGGAAGTTCAGCACTTACAAGCTTATAAAAAATCACAAGGCTCGATCTTTGCCTCTCTAAGGGCCATAGTTTTAGTTTAGATGCTTTTGTTCCCGCAGCTGAATGCTTGCCAGATCGCAGTAGAGTCTGTTTGCTCTTTGAGGAGAGAGGAAAGAATCCACACATTCCCCCACCAGCTTAAAATGCGAAGCCCTCCTTTGTTCAATAGCAAACAAGGCGGCTGGAGATCAATTCTTCTTCTCCTACCATTAGGTGTCACTGCAGTAAATGGAAATTTCAGACAAATGGTTTGAAATGAGGAACCATTGCCAAAGACCATTCTGTAAGAGAAGAAATAAATATATTTATAAAGCAAATGATGGCTATAGTGTAGATTCATACTTCATTGCAAGCTGGTTTTCTAAACAAAACTCTTTTTTTTTTTTTACTTCCTGGGGGCCTGAATAATTTGAAAACACAACTGCTCTAAACACTTCCAGAAATTATTTAAGGATTTTGTTGTAAAGGCACAACCGAAGTAGATTCAAGATGTGTAAACAATATTGCTTTATCAGTTTCACATAATTCAGTTAGTTTGTCAAAATTGAAAATTTTGTGGAATACAAAGATTTTATCAGGAGACGCAGTCTGTACTCATGAGTCTGTAGACAGAAAAAGAAAGAGCAGATAGAACAGTCAAAGTATTTCAGAATAGTCCAGTTCTCCAACTTCACCTTTAACAAACCATTTCTTTTTCACTTCTACACGGAGTTTTATAGTTTTTGCAATCAAAGGACCAAAATAAACTGTAACATATAGCTGGTTAATTTTTTTAATATTTGCAAATCATTGCCAGCTTAATCACCTTAATAATTCATTTTGTCCTTCCAAAGCCATATTTCACACTGAATATATCTATCTATTGTACTTGATAAGAGCAGATATTTATGCTTTTAACAACTGTATTTTTGTGCTGCACATGATTGTGTCTTGTAGGGGCTGATCTTATCTGCAGGAATTCTTGGCCACCAAATACTTCCAAAAGTGTTATTTTGCTCCTTCCCCCCACCCCCTTTGAAGCGCAAACCCAGCACCCACTGACTTTTAATCTGCAGGTAAGCATCAGGCCCCAGCGGACAGCAGAGGAAGCTTCTGGATTCCTGAAAGACACCGAATCTAGTGTCCAGCGCTGGGTTGTTCCACTAAGTACAGGGAGCCAGTTGTCAAGTAAACACAACTGATGTAATTCTGAAGAGCCAAAAAGAGAAGTTTTCAAATATTTTCATTTTAATTTAATTAGGCTTTCCATTTGCAATAAAGTGGAACACATTGACTTTACACTATTATATGTATTTTATCAACTTCACTATTTTATTCGTGAAAATAACATTTCAGTAAACCACTCTTTCATCTCACCCACCTGCCCTCCATGCCAGAAAAGCGACCAGTGAAAACACCTCGAATATTGTTCAATATTGTGAGACCATCCTCTGCTCCTGCTCCTGCAGGACTGCACCAAGCTCCTCCATTCAACAGTCTGGACCCATTTTGATTGCCACGACTATTTGTGACCCTGTATCCAGATATTTAATTTATTTGATTGCTCAAGACTCTTCTACTGCAAGGAGGGCTCATGTATATGCTTTAAATCATGGTTTTACTTTTGGGCCAATGGGGCAAAAGAGAAAACAGAAGCCTGTGGTTCATTCTCTCTATGTTCCTGCTGCTAGAACAGGATTGATCTTCATAACCTGCTTGATCCACGTGCTCTAAATCAGTGCCTGGAAAGTTTCACAAGACCTGAAACGTTTTTGCTTCTTGCAAAGAGTCCCTGTAAGAGCTTAATGTTAAAAAACAAAAAAAAGCAAATACATAAAAAAGTCAGAATATTAAATATTGTTGCAGCATAGGAACATGCTTTAATTTTATATGCATATATGAGTATATATACAAATAAGTATATATACACATATTATAGAATATAAATTATATTTTTATACACATGCATATATACATATGTTCACATGTGTACGCATTTTGCACCTAAAATCAAATTTATTTTTATATTACATAATTTAGTTACTCTCCTATTGTAATGGCTTACATTTTGGAAGATGAAGACAAACCGCTTAGACCTTGAAAAACACATGGGCTACTCAGATAGATGGCATCTGGGAGGACTCTGAACTCCCTCAACATTCTATAGGGAAAAACAGAGCCAGGTGCATTTCTTCCTAAATCGAATTAGCTGGAAGATGCCACATCCAATTGTAGTAAATTGATGTGAGAGTTTGTGATGTCTATAGCAGATCTTACAACAAAGGTCAATGTGCAGAGACGTAGACAGCAGGCTGGGATACAGCAACTTGTAGTGGAGCTGCTCTAACAAAAGCAAGGAAGAGGTAAAATGCAATCAATTTTTTAATATAGGAAAAATACAGTCTTAATGATATATTTTAATTAACCCAACTCAATCATTTGTATCGTTAAAAATGTTAATAAAAAATGGTGTTTGACTGAGCCATTTCAAGACATATGATTAGAAGATAATTTTTACTTTAAAAAATAACAATGGATTTAATGTAATCAAGCTGCAGAACAAAATAAAGCTGGATTATACAGACAGGGAAGCTTGGAAAAGAAAACAAATGTGGTTACCTGTTACATAATCTTATGGAAAAAATACTGACATGTGTCAAATTTACCTGTCATTGTCATAATTTTTAAACATCCCCCTTGACATCAACAAGTTTATATCATGTTTTATGACACTTAATTATCCCTAATTTTATTTAATTACCTTCACAAGACATCTAAAGCAATTCAAATGTTTTCTTAAATAAATGATGAGAAAGCAGCAGTTAAAGGGAGGGTACATATATATTCCATTCAGAAAACTACAGTTGGAGGAATACTGAGGTGACAAAGCCAAACACTTAAATTTAGGATAAAGACTGACTGTGCAACTGTAAATGAAGCCTTAAGCCTATATACAGAGGGCTTTTTTATTACATAATCATGCAGGGTTTGCTCTACAGGATCCTTGTCTTATTTGTTGAGCAAAATAAATACTTCTTAGAAATTTGCTATTTTATACATCTTAATCTCCAAGCTTTATTTACTACATATTGTTAAAAATCTGAATTGAAGAAATTTGTTTCTTTGTGGGTGCTTTTACATAACTTTCATGGACTCAGGGCTTTCAAAAATATCTGCGGACATGTCTTTGTCACATTTAAAAATAAGAAAATAATATCATTATTCCCATTTTACAGATGGAAACCGAGGACCAGGGGTATTGAGGTCAAAACTACTAAACCTGGGTGCCCAAATTAAGAGTTTTCCAGGCTTTTTTAGCATTTTAAGTGCACACTGTCTAAATCCAGGCAAATTCCATCTTATCTGTGACCTGTCCACAAATTTCACGCCGCTCTTGTGGGTATATTCAGGCATGTCACTGTTTGGATATGCAGCTTTGTGATGCTCCTCCATAGCAGAAGGACCAGAGGGAGGGCTGGAGCATGGGCAAGTGAAATCTGCAGGGCTCTCTCAACCTCATCTTTGAAGGGTGCGGGATGATTAGATGAGATGCTCCAAGCAAACATCCAGCTCTTACCCACTCACATCAATAACACTGTGAATCCACTGTTTCTTGGAAACTCTGAGACAGGTAAAAAAAAAATCAAATAAAGGCACAAACACTGGGTATTATGAAGAATTCAAAGCTGAATTTTGAACAGCCCTTAAAGCAACTCATTATAGCAACTCCTTGGCTAGAACAGTGGAGAAACAGGCAGCAACGGTCAGAGCAGCACAACACTTTCAGAGCACGGGTACACCACTGAAGTACACCGCCAGTATTTAACCAGGCTGATGTTTATCAGTAATCCTGGACTCAGGCTTCGAGAAGCTGGTATTTCAAACATTTTTTTAACTTTTGTATTTGAATAGTTAGGCTACATTTGTGCTTTAAATCATGTTGCTGCAGCAACGATAAAAGAACGACACTTTGCATTTCAAAATACCCTTCAGGGGACCAAATGGTGGTGAGGACTGGGAACAGGATCCATGTCCTTTCACCTCTTCCCTGCCTATTCTAATTCCAGCAGGCCAGCAGTGGACAAAAAGTCACTCTGGATGTCACCCCAGCGGAGTGAAGTCTTTTGGGGACTCTTTCCTTGCTCCTACTGGCCACGTGTTCCTACCGCACCTGGTTCCCTCCCTTGCCCATGGCCAATATAGTCAGAGCAGCAACATCAAGGCCAAGAGGTGAATGAGCCCGAGAGTGAAATTACCTCTCAGCCGTGGAGAGTAATTCTCCTAGACAAGAGGGAGTGCAGAGATGCAGCAATAACACTGCAAGTTCTCCCCACTCCTCATTATCATCCTGAAGGTTTTCCCTTGTTTTTCTGTTTACTGTAGGAGAAGTGTCATCTGCTGTCTTGAGGACAGCAGCAACAGCTCGGTATGTGTTGCTGCAAAGGACAAGGTGAGGGGCCTGCATCTGCCAAGAAATGGAAATGTAAGGAAACTAGTTTCTACGTGATGGGCAAAGTGTTAGAGGTGGGCAAGGCCCAGGCAAATGAAGAGGTCCATGGATGCAAAAGGACCAACCCTGCAGGCAACTTCTGCAAGCCTGTGGTGCAGTCCTACTGCTCATCCAGTAAACACAAGCCTGCCCTGAAAAACTGGGAACCATGCCTGGACCTGGGTGCTCTGAAAAATCAAATCTGCTTGTAAGCAAGCCAAAGGACTCTGTGGTAGCTGGGAAGAGGCTCCTGCCTGACATCAACAGCCACAATGCATCCTGTTGTGTGCAGCCTCAATAAAGGTGCAAGCGTTACCCGCAACTGCCAGCATGAGGCGGGTAACCAGGAGCTGGGACCAGCAGCAAGTCCTGGCCATCAGTGGCCAGTGCTGTCATCACGAGATTCACAGCCACACAGATTAAGTAAAAAATAACTCAAATTGCTATCAGGTCATGAATTTTTAGAACATCCAATGTATTTTTATTTCAGTAGAAATTATACAGCAAACTTTGTTTGACACAAGTAGATGTACCTTGCAGAAAGCATAGGTCAAAGGTAACTATGGAGAGGAAAGCCCTGCAATCCTGCACAGTGCTAGGACCCCTGGCTTGCATTATAGGATCTTTGTGGCATGAGAAGATCACACATACATTGGTCTGATACTTCACAGGGTTGTTAAGGCAGTTTTAGAAACAGATTGCAGCAGCTGTGGAAGACAAACCTTTTGCCTTATACCAGATGTCTTGCCCTGACAGCTCAAGCACACACTAATAATGCTGTCCTTATGCATGCTGAGGAGGAAGGACAGCTTTGAGGGTGAATGGTCTGGAACAGCATGCTGGAATTTCTTCCATCTGTCAGTACAGTCTCGATGGTATTTGTAATTTTTATGCATTAATATTCTGGTATCTCTGTCCATACAAAATTAGACCCTGTGGAAGAGTAACTTTTTGCCTGGCTTCCTAAGGAAATGAAGCTCATTGCAGTCGTGTTGCTTGTGTGTCTGTCTGGATCCTTCTTTATCCCTTCTGTAATAACTTCTAAGCCCCTTGGCTAATTTCAACTGAGTTTGGTCAGTAACAGGCTCAAAAGTAGTTATGTTTGTACACATTGCATGAAAATAGATGGTCGGCTAGAGAAGCCCAGTTTATGCCCCCCACTGATAGAAAGGCTTTACCTGGAAATCACAGCAGAGTCCATGTGAACAGAAACATCTTGCCAATACCCAACACCAGAAGAAGTTTCAGTAGGACGCCGTGCCTTCTTAGACAGCAGCCTGTCAGCCCCAAGATACAGTCCAAGCTACTTGATTCTGGGAATGCTCCTACTGATGTTACTTGTCAAGAGAGGGGGAAATCACACCTACAGTTTTACCCCATCTAGTGGCTTTCTCACCCAAAACAGCGAGTCCAGCCTTTGTCCTTGCTGCACCAATGCTGACTACATAGCCGCCTTCCCCTTGTGCCACTTCTGGCATTCACAGGACCCAGTGCTGAGCCAATTCGATGCACTACATTGGCAGAAATAGCAAAGAAAGCAGATAGCTTGTTGCTGGGTTCGTGAGTTGAAATGGCTCAGCAAAGGAGCACTTGGTGGGCTTTAGCTGGTGGGAGGGCAGGGGCAGAGGGAGAGGTGAGCGGGGGGAAGATGGAGCAGGATCTTGCTCTGCCAGAGCAAGCGAGTTGTTAGGTAGGTTCATCCGAAGAGTATCGACAGCTGTAATTGCATGTACTACGCTAATTACAGAAACACAGAATAACCAGCTGTGAGTGAGACTGTTCCATACTGACTCCTTTGCATTTATTAGATTGTGCATGGAGATTAGCAGGTTGGTTTTTAACAGCATGCGGATCCAAGCCATGACACAATGGGACAACAAGAAATACTGAGACTGACTTCTCCTTGAAGGTGATTGCCTCTGAAGTAGTGACATTCCGGTAGCACAAGAGATGACACGATTTCTCTAGTGCCTTTCTGGGACTTCGACTGAAACTGAATTAGTCTGCCTATATTTAACAGTTACACCAGTTCAAGTACATCCCACGACGGTTAAGCCATGCTGAGGGAAAACACAGCTATATCTGAGAGCTCCTGGAGGGCTTACATAAAGAGTACAAGTGAATAAGAGGCAAGAATGCTTCTTATGCTTACACATCTTATATCCCACAATCCTTACAGAAACCTGTGCTTAGTGCCCTTTCACTGCCACTGAATATGCATGAATCTCCCAAAAATGTTTATGCTAGGACAAGCACTTATTGCTGGATCCTTGGAACTAAACACCTACTAAATAAAATCAAATCAGTCTTTCAGAAAGGTTTCAAGTTAATGGTAAGCATTTTCTGGGAGCATTTTCCAATAAAGCAAAATACTGTCATTAAAAAGAGATTTTCAATAAAAATACTTCCAATTTCTCTATGGCTTTATATATTTTCTTATGAAAAATGTCAGATTTTGGAAACCAAAACTGTTCACTTTGCAGCTCTTCCTAAAAAACCACTGGAGAAAAAAGATAGAGATGACTTGTCTGTGTACAGAAAGGCCATTTATCTACCCAGATCTTTTGTTAAAACAAAAATTGTAATTATTTCTAGGTTTTAATTTTAAGAACACATGTATATCGACTTCATCTTAATGTCACATACGGATACTCATCTTGTATTTCTGGTCCCTGTAACATGAGCCCTGCACGTGAAGGCTGGTTGGTGGAAGCACAAACCAAATCCATGTGTGTCTCAGCCCAAACCCCACTGACCAACTCAAATGATGAGGCAGGATGGGGGCTGCCAAGTGGCCCAGCCGGGATTTGACACAGGGAGTTTGGCGGTGGTGATGCGTGGGCTGACACCCTACCGTCCTCCCAAGCTCAAGACTGCTCCCACGCACGTTTCTAAAAGCCGATGTTGTCTTTTTTCAAGCAGTTGCAGCTTCCGTAAAGGAAAACACATCTTGGCAGAGAACTGCAATAGTCAAAGGACTGGGAGTGAGAGGAAGGAAAACTGGAAAGAGAATTATCCTGGTCAGACATAATATATGCCTAGAAAATATTGCCTAGCTTGACTGAACGTGCAGGTACTCTTACTTGATTTGACATACATAGAAGGGAAAGGGATATTTAAAAACGCAAATATTGTTAGCAGTCCTTGTAGCTCCTGCTGGCTGGTGTGGTGAGATGGGTGAAAAATTTTAAAAAACAGAAAAGAAGAAAGAAGAAGAGAAAAAAAATATCATTTGTAATTGTTATTATATCTTTCTCTTGTGGTCAGATCAAGAAGTCAAAGCCGTTCATACCTCTGTCATAACTCTGAGTGCTGTTAATTGAGGATAAATTCCGCTGATTTTTCAGGATTTAGACAGAATCCATTCCAGCAAAGGATTAAAGATCTGTTCCCGCCGAGGTCAATGGCAGACCTTCAATGGCAAGGCAGACGCCGTACTTGAATCAATAAAGGAACCATGCCCCATTTTCAGGTTATTAAAGGAGTTGTGAATTTTCCAGCATACAAATTTCCTGTAGGAACTTTTTCTTTCTGCATTTAAAAAAAAAACTCTGATCAATTCCTCCCTCCTCTTGAAAATTCAGATGCATTTAGTGAAGCACTGTGCTGAAACGGAGCGTATTTATTGACAATGAAATGAGAGCAGTACACTTCCAAGCAATTTAAAAATAACTCCCTTCGATTAGTTTCAATGCAAGGATGATAGCACAGAGGATTATTTTTCTGTTGTAGTAAATTATTTATGTGAAAGTTGTTTTCCTTTTAACAAGTAAATCTTCCTAGACACAATTGCATTAGGTCTCTTGAATTTCATAATGGGGTTATCAATGAATGCACACAGGGTTTCAAGGTAAGCCTCAAGTGCAGCTATGCTCATGTGGCATAGAAAATTGACCGCCGTATTTCCATGGTCCCATACCAAACCCCTACCTACAGGCATCCCTGTCCCTCAGGAGATGTCTGTCAGTCTCTGCACCAGATATCAGTATATACGTCCCTGTTTCAACACTAGGCTTTTCTGCACAGCAGCAATTTTAATATTCTCTGTTAATTGCCACATGAAAAAAATCTTGCCCTCCTTCAGCTCTTCCTTGCATCTTGCTATGGACATATTAGTTATACTGCAGTAACTGCCCCCCGCAACCTCTGCAGGTTGTTATGTAGCAGAATATGAGACTAGAAGCAGCAGGATCCTCTGCAGACCAATTTTTCAGATGGTGCAAAGTCAGGCATAGTTTGTTTTTGTATCTTCCCCTGACATCTTTATATGCATGTGGGCTCTCTGTGCAGTGCCTGGGACTAACTGAACCCTGTCGCATTTATACAGTCCATGTAGAACTCTGCTTCTTGCTACATACAATAACATGGCATCACAAGCAAACAAGATACTAGACATAGTAAGCAAGAGACTTGCCTAAAGCAGAACACAGGTAGCCCATTAAAAGGTACAGGGGGACAAGTGAAGGCCAGACTGGCTACAGAGAGGAATAGGGAGATGTGTTTTGACTCTGTTTGCTTTAAGAATCAGCTGTCAAGAAAAATCGGGCTCCTTGATAAGGGAGAGCATGTGACCGGTGTACAATGATGCTCTTCAGATGTGAGAACAGGAGGGAAAAGGCCAGGAAAACACCGGAGTCTGCTTTGAGGAGCAGTTTGCCCTCAAAGAGAGCCCGACAGTACACGTAAGTAAGGACCATGAGGAAAGGGAAGGGGCTGAGGTCGGCAGTGTTGGGGGAAACCCTCAGCAGGGACCCCCAGCTCCTATGGCCAAGTGATGCCCAGGTGGGAAACCATACAGCAGCTAGGACCTGCTCTAATTTTCAGATGGACTTTGTGACCACACTGGCTGGTTTCAGTCACTGTTTTCCATTATATCACCCAAATGTCTTAGTGTCTACTGCAGCAGAATAAAATCCTCTTTCTCTTCCCTAATGTTGCCCACCTACCTCTGGGGCCTCAAGGTGGCTGGAGAGACTCTGATTCTGCCACTTCTCAGGAAGCAACTGACCTCATTTGGGGCAGGGAGGTGAGGAAACCCTGCGTGGACCCTCTGGCTATGTTCATGGTGATAGCCCAGGTGGTGCCAGGCCCCATTCACTGATGTGGCCTGTGAAACTCCTTTTTCTCCAGAGCCGCCTGGCAAGGAGTAAGCAGAGGAAGACACCAGGTGAGCAGCTGTAGGCTTGGCCGTTCAAGTAACCTCATCTGGCAGCATGACACCTTAAGCACCAAACGCTACCGCTTTGGTAAAAGCAGCTTAGCTGTTTCCCGTTTGGAAAATACCCGAGCCTGTTTGCTGTGTGATATCCTGGGATCTTGCCCTTCTTCTGAGAGAAGGAAAAGAATATCTGAGAAGGAGAGAATATGCTTAATATCAAAAAAAGATTTAGTGATGACCCATAAATAACAAGGTAAGGAGAAAGAAGTCAGACATCGGGCAATGCTTGTCTGCAAACGATGCCTTCTCTGTGGGGCTTGCGAGGAAGAGGAGTGTTTCAGTGGCAGGCAGAGCACCTCTCGCTCACCTTCCCACTGACGTTGCCGTGCAGTGATGCTCAGGACGCTGGCCCAGCAGCGCGGGGAGGAGCGCGGGGAGCAGCACCTGGCCCCTGGGGCGACTGCAGTGCAGCACCGCTGACCTCGAGCTCTGCTGCACCGAAAGCCGCGATTCTAAGTAAATTTCCAGATCCGATCTTTTCTCAAGAACTGGGGTGTTTGGTGAACTCTCTAAACTGCCAACACAATATATATGTCTGTCAAAAATATTGGCTTGATAAAAGTAGACGGTGACATACACTGCCCACGAGTGCTGCTCCTAATTTGCCCTTGAGAATTCAAACTTTCAGATGATCGCTCTTGGGAGTGTAACTCTTCTTCAGGCCATCGCAGTTTGCTTTTTTAACCTAAAAAATTGAATATTTTGAGATGTCTTTCCTTTTTCTATTCAAATACAAGTCAGAAAATACATTCAGTAAATTTATTTAGACTAGTTTAATCTCTCATGCAACTGTCTGTATCTTCTATTTTTTGACCTTCTGAAAGCATACCTTCGTTTCTGGCTTTGTTTGAAAGCCGATTTCAAACAAACAAAAAACTTAAACAAGCTAAAAAGAACAGAAAATTAAATAAAATACATGGTAGAAAACAAATTAACATACTGTACATGGTTCTGTTGTGGTTTTATAACAAAAAATGTTAACATGATTAAACAAATTACTTTCTGTCATGCATAGTGGTTATTGTAACGCGATGATGTGTTAGGACAGGATAGAAGTTCTGAAATCTGGCTTCTTAATTACCTAAGCACAAAGTTTAGGAGCTGCAGAAGAACAAATGAGACCCTTGTAGATTCTGGATTGTGTGTCATGACTTGGAGAAATGATCTGTTTTCTTTCCTGAAGAAAAACAACAAATAATTATTACTAAGTCAAGGAACACCAAGAATTATTGAAATGCGTTGTACAAATAGATGCTGATCTTTCTACGCTACTTTTTCAGCAGCATCTGCCAAACAGTCTGCACTTCTGAAGGAACTGGTCTAAATTACAGATGGGCCAAAACTGCTTTTCAGGGTCAAATTTGGCCTGATTTTAAAAGGCTTCTTATTGATTGAAAGTGGATCTGAAACCAGGCAGAGCTAGACGAGGCCCAGTTATCAGGAGATCCCATTATGCGGAGCGGAGGGAGTTACAGCCGGAGCCCTGTGTGGCCCCTGCAAGTTAAACATACGCTTTAGTGCTTTGCAGGACTCGTGCCAGAGATCTCCATCCTTTACAAGATGGAGTTACCAAGCTGATGGACATACTCCAAAATAGCGCTCCATAGCAGAAAAAGCAGCAGACGAAAAACCTGAACTGCTGCTTTTCTCCTGAATGGCCAAGAACAGAGGAGTCCTCTCAAAAGCACCCGTGATTAAGATAAAGGGGATTACAGTACTGTCACTCACAGCAGCCACATGCAGTGCATCCTTTCTAAGCTCAGAGAAAAGAGATGTGAAATGCAGATAGACCTTGCTAATAGATACAGGCTGCAAATAGACTGTTGCAGAGAAAAGAAGCTTCTCTTATAGCAGCCTTGGCTGCTACACCTTACGAGTTAAGAAGGTGTAAAGGCAGCCAAATCTTCCTGAGGAGAAAAAAATCAGATATAAACAAGCAAGCAACCATAAATTGTCTCAAAAATAGGAATGCTAGACACATGAGAACTCGGGGGTGATGAAGAGGACACACACACAGACAATGCCAGCTCAGCCTTAGAAATCCTTGTAACAGATTCTGATTTGCTCATCTCTCCTGCTTTCATTTTTCTCCTGTCTCAGGTGAAGGGTTTGTGTTTAATAGCATCATTTGCATCAGCGTGTCCCAAATGACCAAGGTACTAGGGCTGGGAGAGATTAGCATGGTAATCTCATTCTGATGGATAAAATTAGCAAAGATATTCCCCTCAATGGAGAGCTGCCATTGGCGAGCTGCCGTGCTTAGAATCAATTACTAAATTACTTTGAGCTCTAAGTCGACAGTAACAGAAAAACATTGGCATCGACTGACGTGAAATAAGATAAAAAATATGCGATCATTAAATCTCTCGCTACTATTCGCGAATGTGACTCACAAGAACTGCACAAAAAATAAGGCAGAATTTAATTTTTAACAGTGGTCCCTGTCATCATTTCAACCAGAGCTGCTCAGTGCGTGGAAGCGCAGCTCAACCTTGCAATCCTGCTGCTCGGAGGAAGAGCTGGGCTGCTCGCTGCTCCCAGCCTGTGCTGAGCAGGGCACTTCATGGGGACAGAAACCCAGGAGACCAGCTTCTGTATGTGCAAGCAGAGCAGGACAGAGAAAGGCTTTGCCAAGGCATAAAGCCTTCCTTCCTGCTGTAATTATCTGCACTCTGTGTAAGCGTATCGTATGCACTTAATGCTTTGCAAACATGGAGAAGGGCAAGTCCCTGACCCAGACTAGGTGCAATCTGGAGGGTTTTCTTTGCACACACACACAGAGTGTACAAAATTCACAGGAGTCAGTAAAGCCCCATGAGCTCACCTTGCTTTCTCTAGCACAAAAAAAAAAAGGAAATTTCTGTCATTACTGCAGCAAATATCTTAAAAGCAACGTCATGCTGTTTATAGTCAGGGGTTTGCCCAGGCTGAAACACGGCCAAAATCTCTGATCTTCACCACACACAGACCTTCACTACTCACTGGCATGCTGGGCAAGGCAGAAGTGCTCTGCAGTGACAGAGATGGTTGGAAGGACTGGCATTTGCATTGTTACAGCTGAGCTTTTGGAAGTATCTACAGACTTCAGACCGTGGGGTTTTGACTTTTGAGGTGAGAGCAGTGGCACATGGGTCCAGAAAACACCAGACTTGTGAAGCTTCTGCAGTTGAACACATACACCTAGTGACCTCTCTGGTTATTAGCTGCTTCTACAGACCCTCTACACTAAAGTCACAGAAGCTAGAGATGAATGCTCAGTCCATCTTTTCTGGAATAGAGGATATGTGAAAAACAAAATGAAAAATTACCATGTTACCCAGCATGTAGGACATGGGTCATCCTAGCTTCAAGAATTACCCACTTCCTCAGCTGCACTTATGAACAAAACAGGCCTCAGAATGAAAAACATCCAACTAACACACGATCTGTAGCATAGCAGGAAGGCAGAAAAAAGAAACGTGTAAGAACCTTTTAACAACTTTAAACACCGGGAATCACAGTAGCATAAGTAATTGATAATATTATTAGCACAGTATACATATCAGCTGTCGGGATATTATGAGGACTGAATCCAATCTCTGTTGAGGGAGTCAGGGTCAACATCATTAACTATAGATCCTGTCCTGGTTTACATATAGAGCCCTCAGGCCAAGTGTCTGCCAGATACATCTCTATAGATGTGCATAGCTATAGGACATACAGGGGGCTAATCACACACATCAGTAATAGACAACAAGCTTTTGTTTATCTGAAGGTTTACTGGAATTAACTGATTAGTGTCAACTTGACACAATAACTTTTGTCTACAATGCAGTAGATCATTTTGATGGTTTTATTGATGGAGTGTTGTCTAATGTAAATTGTAAGCGTAGTTGAATGAAGTAAGAAACATTTTAGGTAAATAGAAATTGAAAAAGCCACTAGCAAACATATCTTTAAAATGTCACATTCTGCTGCCTCACAGATGCCATTATAATGATAGCAATGATGGCAACAACAAGAAGTAAAGAGAAATTAAAATGGAAATAGACACCACCTATCTATAAATCTATCTCTAACATAAATTCTCAGATGATATCGTGATGTTAAAACTAACGTGATATAAATTTGACATATCTCTTTGTGAAAATAAAATTAGTCTAGTAAAAGAAAGGATAAAATGAAGGAAAATACGTTTATTTACCTAAATCCAGAGTGGTCCAATTAAGAACAAAAGTGTTAAAAATACATAAGAAAAAATGTCTGTTGGGGAAAATTAATTCTTTGCATGGATTCATAACATTATTTTCTGTTCCTGGTTAGATACAATTAGTTTCTTCCATAGTAAATATGGAACACGCTGTTTGCTTTCCTCTGCTGGGTGTCAAATAGCTTTTATGAACTAGTCTAGGCTTTCTGTTCTCATGGCTTCACATCACGGTTAGGAGTTCATGGTTTAAAACTACACAAGATCATATTCATCTTCTAACATAAATAACAATAGACTTCTTTTCTGGCTCAGCTATTAGATTATTTAGTGCAACTGTTGGACAATGTCCTTTGAAAGTAAGCTCAGGGAATACAGTGATTATGTCATGAATGCTTCAAATAACAGAAAGATGCTATATGGTCTGCTATATTTATGTTCTGCTATAAATAACAGAAAACTAATTCACATTATTTTATAACTTCAAAATCACCTTCCTTTCCTTTCCAGGCACAAACTATTCTCCCTACAATAGCAAGTCAAAACAATTAGGCTGAGACAAGGGGGATACTGTGTGTCACAAAATGAAATAATTAAATTTAGGCAGAATTATCAATGATGCCCAGTTCCAACCATTAGAAGCTGCAGTTAGTAACCCCAGTCTGTCCCTCTGTCAAAAAGCTATTTATTCTTCATTACTGGCTATCCCTGGGTTACAGGGATTCATTGTCATTGTAGTAACTTCTAGGAGGAACAGTTAGTGCAATGTTATTATGGAAATAGCCATTTCATAGCTCATGGGCAAAGTAGTATTGAGTCACAGCTTTCTAGCAGCCATCAGCAATGGTGAAATCTTGTCTGTATTATCACCCTTGAGGATTCATTACATGTATTTGGCTTATAGCAATGTACCAGAGAGGGAAATTTCGTCACCAGGGAAAAGAACCCCATTTTAGAGATCCCATCCTTGCAATCTCCATGGAAGACTATACGCAAGGTCTGCAAAACTGGGGACAAAGTGTGCAGTCCCTTGGGAACACAGATTGCTCAGTTTAAATCAGAAATAGCCAGATCAATATGGGTCCGCTTTGGCCATAGACACAAGCGTGGTTATGGCTCCCTCTTGATCTGTCTCAAAACTAGTCCTGCCTCCCACCTGTAGCAGGGCAGTGCACGTCTGAGAGAACATAACTTCCAGTGCTGAGGTTTCAGAAGGTTTTATCTCACATGCCTTTAAATCTGAGGATGTGCAAAGTCACAAGATCTTATTAAATGGAAGGCAATGAAAGTAAGTGAATACTTAGATAGGTTTGCCATTCTTGAAGAAACACAAATGAAATTAAAATAATTAATTTTGTGTGCTTTCTTACCTAAGAGTACATCGATGCATCCAAGAAATCACAGCCCTTCTCCAGCAGCATCTGACTTAGCAGTTTTCTGAAGATCTCTGCTTCCCCACTCAAAAATGCACAGGTTTGTTAAACCCTGAGGTTTGGTCAGAGCTTGGTGGTACTTGTCTACTTATTAGAACGAAACATACTCAGATTTATGTTTGTTTGAAACTGGCAATTTATATTTTCAGCACAGATTTCTGCCTAGTTACTGGAAAAAATAGCTTGAAATGGGGTTTATTTTAGAGCTAGGAAAAAGGGTCTCAGTTTTGGAAAGCACAAGGTTTCTTGTGGTTAACTCTTAACCAGATAATCAAGTCACTTGACTTGCATGCAAACAAAACAAGTCATTTTTATCCTGCTTTAAAAAGTAGCTCCTGGGCAAAGGTACATAATCTTTCTTAAATATTTTGGTTCTTTTTAAGCAGGAAGTTCAAATGTCTAGCTATTGATTTTCTGTGATCCTTACACGTAGTTATTTGCATTATAGAAATACCGTTATTAAAACATCAAGTCAGAAGTAGCCGATAAGATGTAAATACAATAGTGCAATTTATTCTTATAGAGTATCTTTTATAGAAAACATGAAAGAAACTTTTACATGTAGCTACACACTTCCAAACACGATTCTGAATTGTGCCCAGTAGGGCACAGTCAGGTAGAAGTATGAAAAGAAAGAACAAGACCATTTGCAATCTATACAATAGCCATGTAGAGCAGAGACTACAGTGGTCAGGAGAATAGCAGAGAAAGACAGCACTTTTCCCAAAGGTGCCTCCAAAAGGCAGGTCTGAACTAAAGAACTCTTCTTGTGTGGGGCTCTGATTCCTCCCTGACAGCCCTCGAAGAACTGGGAGAAAGGAGATGTTTGTCTGTAACCTCAATTTCCTGTACCAGGCTGACAAATGCTTCCTCCTTAGACCAATTTTGAATGTAGGGTGGCCTCATCAGGTATCACAACATCTTCCGTAGGTTTTCATCCCCTTAGGAACTTATCTTTTGTTCCGTCTTCTGCTGCCTCCTTGTTTCTTTCTTGCTGCGTGCATCTTTTCCAGCAGATGTTTGAGCACACAGCTCTCTCCTGCATACAATTCTTCTGTCTTAACTCTTTCCTATTCTCTCCAGAATGATTTTTGGCATCTCTTTTTTCCATTTCACTGACAGCGTGGTCCTCAACAGGTAAAAGGCACGTATTCTTACTGTTGATCACCTTGGCTCTGAGCACCACTTAGGAGTGCTTCCTCTTATCCTCTTCTCTTGCACCGTCTTCTGTCACCCCACTAAAGCACTGAAAAAGATAAGATATGTCATAGTTGAAGATACTTCCGTTTTGTCTCTGGACTCACCACGTAGAAGCAATAGAAGGTATCTTTGTGTTCAGTATAAACATCTCTAGTTCACAAGTTCAGCACACTGAATAATATGAAATACGTAGGTTATATCCCTTTGAATATGAAGCAGTTATCTTGGTGGCAAAATCTTCTGTAACCATTAAGACCAAAGGATAAATCTGAGTTAAAATACTTTATAACACACTGCCCCACGATTCTGTATTCAACCGCAATCTTCAATTAGAATAACAAATAAGAAGGAGAGCATCAAAATTACAAATAATTAGGAGATTAAAAGAACACTTTGTCATTATGATTAAATGATTTTTGGGGTTGGCTTAAATAGAGAAGTAATCCTGAGAGATACGTTTTGTATCCCAATGTAGTATGAAGGCTGTATGTTATATAAAATGAGGAGGAACAAAATGATAATTGCTTTATCTTGCCAAATTTTCTCATTGGGTCAAATACAAAGGCTTGCATTCAGTAGTTACCAAGACTTTCTTCAAGCAAATTCCTCTTGGCCTCCTAATTTTCTCTACAATTTCCACAGTCTTACAGGCAAATCACAGCTGTCCAATGGCACAATTCATTGGTCATGATTTACTGTTAGATATACATCATATGCATGTGTAGGTAGGGGGGATCTGTGTGCGTATGATGTAATGATGTGCAAAACACAGAATATATATTATTTAAAGTATAAGAATGCTATTTCAATCACTGCTAATTTGCATTTCATATTCCCCAAACATCGTAATACTATTATAAGGTATTGATCCAAGCATGACCATTTGATTTCACATCAATACTAATATGACTTTTCTGTGATCTGTTGACATGTGGGATTTTCTGAGTGAAATACATACATACCAATATCCAACTATTTTCACCAGTAAAACTGGATTCAGCTGTTCTGTATGAAAAGCTATCAGTAAAAATGTAGCTCACTCTGTCCTGAAACTTGAATTTGGATTTTACTAGTAGACTTAGATTTTCATTCTTACTGCTTTCCCAAATCACCTTCCTTTACATCTTTGATACAATGGTGTCTTACTGACACTGTTTGTTGTCTGGAGCTATATTCAGTATTCTAAGCACAAAGCACTGGTAGAAAAAGTGGTTATGCTGTTCAGGAGCAAGAGTCCCTCAAAATCTCATTCACATCCTCAGCGTGGTTGTTCAGGACCTGACATAAAGACTGCTAGAATAGCAACCTTCTATTGAGCCTCTCTGAATTATGTCAGTAATATAGTTTATTATGAAACTGTTCTTGCTTTGAGGACTTGTGCATATAGATGCCAAAATCATATGGGTTCTATCCCACCCACACTCCCCGTTTATTCTCTCCCACTAGATAGGCAGACAGGATGATACTCCAATAGCCTTTGATCTTCCCAACACCGCCGATGTACTTCTCCCTGAATACCTGTTTTCAACAATACCCAAGAGTTTCAGCCAACTCCATTATGCTGATTTTTCCTGGGGGTTACCAAACTGAAATCTACACAGTGTTCAGAAATAATTACCCATCTTTGCTGCAGGTGTCCAGATGGACTTTCCCTTCCCAGTCTGTGCACGCACATGTACCCACAGAGCCAACACGGTCGCTCTTAAAGGCAACAGCAACATCTCCATTGATTTACTTGAAGCAGACCTGGATCTTACTGGCATGGAAAGGGGAGAATGCAGCATGGCTTGGAAGAGTGCTATGTACTGATGATATTTGCTCACCTCAGTGTGGCTGAAACCAGCTCTTAGAATGCAATTGCTTTTATCTCATCTGATCATCCGTGGCGCCTGAGCAAAAACTAGTCCACTTTGCAGGAAAACAAAAGCTCAAGAACTTCAGGCTCCTCTGGCTTCACAACTTCCTTCTGGCAGCAGTGGCCTTCTAAACTAAACTTGTAATACTGGAAGTAATAAGAGCAAGAGCAACTGGAATGAGTTTATATTACATGGGAACTGCATCTGCCCTCCCCACACCCAGCCACAACACAGTTGCTAGGTAAAAACTTCATTGGACTCCAGAGTCTACTCAGCAGGGGGCAAATGCTAATGGCTGATGCAAAGTAATTTAAATTACACTGCGAGTTTGTTAGAGCCCTATCATCTCCTGTTTGGTTCTCTGGATAGACTGTGTATAAACACAATGCCCATTAGTGTATGTCCTACCATCCACTTGCTTTCACCATCACTTTCTTTACTTTTGAAGATATCAGCATATTTCAGTATACAATTACAGAATCTGAAAACTCAATTAATGTGCTATTTACATGAGTATTAACTAGAACAATGCCTATAAATGCATTAGAAAAAAATGTTCTTACAGATTGGGAATAAACTTTTAAGAACTGACCCAGTGCCAATCCTTTCAGCGCCTGTCTGGATATAGGCAATTATTTTAGTTAATGGCACAGCACAAGGTCCCAGAGTACACACATAAACCCACATTTTCCAAGAGAGATTCAAGCAAGGATTGCATAAAATGTTTTAGCAAAAACTGCAGTCTTGTTCTCATCTGAAGCTATTACCCATTCATATTCTCTATTAATGTAAACAGATAATTTATCCCTAATTTAAGGCCCCTTCACATCAAGCATAATCAGCTTAAGGAAGATAAGTGGTCAGCATAAAAAAGATATAGTTTACATCTTATGTCTGCTTTTCATGCAAGTTCAGCTCTGTCTCCTGTTGGCACCAACAAATGGAAGTGTCTACACTGCTTTCCTTCTTCAGCCAACACTTGCCAGGTATTTTCACCCAGCGGGAACCTGGGTTTGTCAGTTGAAGTCTGAATGTCCCACCAACACCCTTCTTGCACTCCCTTAGCAAAAGATGGACCTTATACAACTTGAGTTTCAATGAACAAGCCTGTGAACTCATTTTGACTGCAATAAAATGAAAAGACCCTTGATTAGCAGGAAGGCATCGATGTGATTTCCACGTTAGCACTTGGGGCTGACTAGTAGTAATTTGATTGATTGACTGATTGATTGATTTGAATAATTTTTACTGGGAGGCTAAAAATGACCAGCTGCCAGTATTATGTTGCTTTCACGTAGGGGCCTGGGACCATCCATCAGGAATAGTTTGCAAACTGGAGTGCTACTTAAATAAAAAAAAAAATGCAGAGAAAAGGCAGCCAAGCTTTGCTAAGTTGCCTTATAGAAATAATACAGCTGATACGACCAGAACAAGCAGAGGAGCCACAGAGCAGTGTAACCAGGGCTGGATCCGCAGTGACGACACCCGGGCTGAGAGCAGTGAGCTAGCTGTGGCCCCAGTAACAACAGCTGATAGCTACCCAGGGACTGTCAGCGGGAAAGGAGCTCTGAGTTTAAACCTGACCAGATTCTCCGTGTTGGAATCACTGAGGAAAAGGTCCCAGCCCATTTGGCTTGGTGTTTTCTTGCTCATCATTTAAGACTGACTAGTTACCATTAGTCTCTAAGGCATCCAGCATTGCTCTGACCTGCTGCTCCTGTGAGCAGAGCAGGGCATGTTGCAGTTTTATGTGGAGGCTGCTGTATACCTCAGCAGAGCCAACACGGAGACCTTTGATTAAACAGCTTAACACTCACTGTTTCTTTCTGCTAGCCCTTGCTCTCGTGAGGGAGCCGGAAGGACCTGGCCTGAAGGCACAGTGCATCCTTACAGGCAGGAACTCAGCACTGCCAAACCCTGCCTCCCTGCTACTGGCTACTTATGAGAAAAGAGGCCTTTCAAACTTTCCTGTGACCTCTTGACTTAGACATCGTTACCCTTCACTGGGGGAAGAACATACCTTTCCATCTTTCCTACAGCCTCATTCAACCTCATTGGATGCATTGACACAAACAGGCATAGAAACAAAATTGCCATAATTGGGACAGGCCATAGGTCTGACAGTGGGCAGTGATGGTTGCTTGGAGAAAGAACAGAAGAAGCAGGGCACATACAGAAGGACCCTTCCCTTGGCAAATCTCTGCTGCCAGCAATTTCAAGGCCATCAGAGAGATGGAGTTTGTATCCAGACTACCACCTTGGGATGCAAATACCAAAACCCTGAGTTTTTTGAACTCATCAGCACGCTTTTCATTAAACACCACAAATATGTATCTGCAGTTGTATATGACCGAGGTCCTTACATGTGAGTCATCGATATTTTTCACTGTGCTTCTGTAGTTGCAAGCAGATAGATGGACTGGCGCTTTTTGGTCATAATAAGCTCGTCAAGTACATTATTTTTCTATCAACAGGATTTCCTTAATTCTCCCTTAAGCTTCTTTCACTGTGCTTCCTCTCTCCCCATCCTAGTCCGTGTGTTTTACGAGGGGCCCCTCAATTTCTGTGATCCAGTCTTCTCGTTCCTCACCCCCATTACCAACAAAGGCGTCACACTCTCGCTCCATACCTTTGTAACTAGGTTAAGGATCAGCTTGCACAGGCAAGCTGCAGTCCCGCAGGCTATTCGACATTAAGGGCCTAATCTACACTCTGCTGAAATCATAGTCTTTAAAAGGTTCGGTAGGTTTTGACCAACTTCATCAAGCTCAGAGGCCAGGTCCTGTAAGAGGCATTACTAAATGTGCTCCGGTGCACAGCACATTACACTCTAACTTGCTGTTTTCATAGTACAGAACATTTTTCTCTACAATTTGAAATATAATGCAGTCCTACTATTTCTCCTGTGTGCTGCTCTGCAAGGGGAGTCAAGTATCCCTAGATGTAAAAGTGTTATGGTCTTAAAAAAGAAGGGCATGATATTCAGTGATATCAGTGTTTTTATAAATGGGAAAAGCATTGTTTACAAAACGGAAGGTAAAGACGATACCATTTGTAATGTGTGGGTGTTTTTTTCCTTGATAAACAGTATAGGCTGATGCAGGTAAAGACTCTGCTGGGTGCAGCTGAATGGGCAAGCACAGCTTTCAGCTTTGCTGTGCGTTTCTGCTTTACCAAGCGTGCCCAAACTTTAACCTGTGGTCTTTTTTTTTTCATAAATGAATGGGACTGAAATAGCACAGTTCATCAGGCAAGCAACAGCCAGGCCTGCTGACTTTTGGTTTTATGAACTTCCCTGCATCTGTTCCATCATGGAACAAAGAGAAGAAGTGTCCAAATCTGGGCCTCTTTGGCCGGCCAATGCCAGGAGCGTGGTTAGGAGCTGGAGGAAGACATCTCTGCCGGGGTCCGCGGCGCCCTGCTGCCTGCTGTCCTTTGCTCGGAATGACGGAAAGCTTTGACCCGGCCACATCTCTGCTTCTGGGGCGGGGGGGGGAAGCAAAGCCTTCACTTAGGGCTATTTCAGCTCCCAGGACCCTTGCGCTGCCCCGGCTCCCCCAGCAGCTGCCCAACGAGCATTTCTGCCTTTCACATCCTCTTCCCCTGCTTACACAGTCTAGGGCTAGTATTTTCCTTTTTTTTTAAATCGCAGAAAGGCCTCCCCGCCTAATCTAATTCCCGCTCCTTTGTCACAAGCAGATGTCACTTTTACATCTGTGCGTCTGCTCAAGCCCCCCCCCGCCTCGTCCCCGTCCCCC
>Ga0065711_1028810_pt1 | contig 39080 bp, 13 predicted proteins | sample Hoacrofraction12_FD_59098 | JGI IMG/M metagenome (GOLD analysis project Ga0065711, IMG submission 59098) | Hoatzin crop microbial communities from Cojedes, Venezuela - Epithelial fraction 12 v2 (version 2) | ecosystem: Host-associated > Birds > Digestive system > Esophagus > Crop | place...
GACAGGACAAGGGGCAATGGGCACAAACTGAATCACGGGAAGTTCCGTCTGAACATGAGGAAGAACTTCTTCCCTCTGAGGGTGACGGAGCACTGGAACAGGCTGCCCAGGGAGGTTGTGGAGTCTCCTTCTCTGGAGATATTCAAGACCCCCCTGGATAAGGTCCTCTGCAACCTACAGTAGGTGACCCTGCTTCGGTAGGAGGGTTGGACTAGATGACCCACAGAGGTCCCTTCCAACCCCTACCATTCTGTGATACTGATACCATCCAACAAGTCTGCTCCAGTCTCATCAGTTTCTTTGTTTTCTGGGTTTGTGTGCCCAACTGGCATACAAGCATCAGCATATACTGAAATTATTTACTGACTACATGTTTCATTTTCGCCTTTGCTGGGTGAATCTATTAGCTGTCCAATGGAAAGACATCTTCTGCCCCTGGATGTCAGTGAAAACTCTACTACATATATCTGCCAGCACCTAGTAACACAGACTAGATGATAGGAACAGGATGAAAAAACCTCTTTAAAGTCCACAAAACGTACAGCCATTCACTGTATCTTTTCCAACAACAGATTTTTCCTGCAGATCTCCTTCCAGCTAAGAGCCTCTTGGTAAGTAGCCCTTTCTTTATGTGAGGATGAAGATCGTATTCCATATTTGTTACAACACAGTTCAGCTGTAGGGAGAACAGGTTGAAGACAAACATTTTCATATCTGCCTTACGAGAATATTCCAAATATCCCTTTCCATCAGGACCAACAAAGACAAAAACAGCAAGCCAAGGAAAGGGGACTACATGGGGAGTCTACCCTTGGCTGCAAGGCAAGCCTCCACTCCAGGGAAACCAAATAGACAAAGATCCACTTTGTTTCAAAAGAGATTATATCTTAATCTCGACCATGTTCTTACCCATCAGGAACCATCCAGACATGTCCTCCTAGCATGCAATAGCTAATACAACCATGCACTTCACCATGTAAATTAAGCAACTGCAGAGCCACAGGCAAATAACACCACAGACACTTCTCTGTGGAAGTGAGATGTAGCTTCTGCTTACATATAACCAGCCCTACTCCTGCCCTAAGTCAAAACAACCACCTACCCCACCCCTCCAGTCATTCTTCATTGATCTTCAGCCTCAATGTTCTATTTGTTTTGAGCTTTCAGTTGCTTCTTTAGTTGCTAGTGTCAGAAACACATGCTTAATGCAGTCAACCTCAGGAGTCTGAAGGGGCAGAGCAGCTGCTTACCTACAGGAGATTGTACCCTCCCAAATAAACCATATTTCATGTGGTTAAAGCTTTGAAATCATCTAAAGTTATTTTAGGTTAAGCAGGAACATTGACTACATACATTTCAAAGAATATTAAAATACACACAGCATACTTGGAAAGAAAGCACATAAACTTACTTACATTTGGGGCATTTACCAACAGTTTATCACAGAAGTACAGGAGCAGGTCAGCCCATGAGCACAGACGGACAGAGAGCCACAGGCGACCCCAGCACAAGCAGCACCATCATCAACAGGACTCTATCACAGGAAGCTGAGCTGGACAGGTTAAGCAAGACAGAAAGCAGCAGATCCCATCAACATTCCAGTGATGACCAGGCATAGGTAGTCAGGTCTAAGACCAAACCAAGAAGACAAAACAACTATTCAGGACCAGAGCTAGGCCCTATACAGCTTACAACAGGAGCTGCTACCTAGGGGAGAGCTGAAATAGGGCTCCTGGGTAGGGTGGGGCTCTGGGGTCCCTGGTGAGGTTGATGAGGGCAATTAAGACTTATTAGTGCACTCAGGGCTATGACACAATTCTTAAAGTATTTACAGACAAACTGATACTAAAGGAATATGCAAAACATTGGGCTCGAGGGAAAGAGGAAGATCCCACATTTCAGATATACCTACTTTCAGCAACTCATCTATTGTAATAAAGTGCAAGTACCAAAAGCTTTACCATCCTTCTGTGGCTCCAGTCTTGCACATAAATGAATTACCATTGTTTCCATTTATATTAATCTTGGCTTTCCTTCTCTCTTTTCCTCTTAGTATATTTAGAACAAGATCTTATAAAAAACAGTGGAAATAACAGAGATGAGATGCTTTAACACATATTAAAATTCATCTTCACATTAGACTTGTATTTTCAAAAATAAGGACTGATTACAACTTAGCAAAGATCATTCCTTATAATCATTCACGTATGCCACCTGGGACTGGTCAAGCCAATCAATCCAGAAAGCTTTTCTCGGCACCGTTACATTCCTAAGCCATTATGTTAAAACTGTTCCTCATGTGGGTAAACCCAAGGCTTTTGGGTGCACCTGATGCTTTCCCAGGTGTGCAAAGGGACCAACAACATCCAGGAACTTCCCTGTTAAGGTTTTCATGTTTGTCCCACAAATCCTGGAGGTACCTTTCTAGGCATAGGGATGGGGTGCCCAGTCTTGTTTGCTGCTTCTCCCTCCCAGGGCTGGTCCCTGCCAGCTGCCAGAGGAGTAAGGAGATCCCACAGCCTGTAAGGGCCGGTGATGAAGAGCAGTTGCTTCAAGCTGGGCTTGTGCTCAACACCCCATGACCACATCGGGGGAAGAGGAAGGGAGCAGAGCAGTTCTGACTGCCTCCGCTGGCAGCGAGTCTGCGGCTGTAGCCGCACACCCACCACGTGTGTGGCTGACCTAGGCAGGACAAGCCACAGCAGCCCCCAAAGTGGCCATGCTGCTCCTGTTTGCTGAACCTCCATCCTTGTAGCTGAAATCCCCAGCAACCCTGAAGTGGGAGAGACGGGGATGCTTCAGAGTAAGATAACCAAAAAACCAAATGCAGAAACTAGGCTTTAAGGACTCTGTCTCCCATTTTATGGTAGGCTAGCCTTTCACCTGTGGTTTTTAGTGACCTTTCATTTTATTCACAGTCTTGCAGATGATAATTAAGTGTTTACTAGGAGCTTTATCAGCATGCTACGCATGTAGGCACTGAGGGCTTCATGCATGCAAAGTGCACCAATACCGACAGAAGGTCATGAAAGGTTTTTGTATCAGCAACTGTGTTGCACGGCAGATTTGTGCTCTGCTGCAATTTAACTGCTTTCTATTATATTAAGTGCACAATATGGTAAAACTTCACCCCACGGTTCCAACTGAAAATAAATGTCTTTCACACCTCATCTGTGGACTGCTGTTTGCTTGCTCCCAAACTTGTCCCTCTCCCATTCCTTCTGTCTCTTTAAAATGTGTGTAATTCTCCATGGTTGTGGAGGTAGTGACAAAACATAGGCTGAATTTTATGCACGCTTTCTGAAAGCTTTCAGGTCACAAGCTATGAACGTTTTTTAAGCAGTTAGTCTATGCACTGTGAGATGAGCTATCAGATGCTGACAGTAGGACAGTTTGCACAACTAATTGTGCATGATAGCAGCTGTGAGTAGTAATGTGAGATTTTTAAGAGAAAGGAAATTTGAAGTGTTTCTTGGTAGCTCCTCTTGATAGCCAGTATCTGTAGTGTGCTGCTTTTTTGATTTATGGGTTTCAGAATCTCACTAACACAATCAAGGTAAGAAACTGTCTCAATTCAAAGGATACATTCTGTTAGATAGGTGCAGTCTACCTAGTTCTTTATATGCAATAATTAAACAGATTTTCATAAGGATTAGTTAGAAAATTATTGTTGAAGCTATACCTGATATCTTGCAGTGAAATTACTGTTTTTCTCCTCTGATCATTTTTTGAGATTTTAAGTTTATCCAGTCACTTGCTCATCAGCCACATTGTCAAGCAAGGCAGATTATCCAAGTATCATCAAATCCCTAATATCTTGGCAAAATTAAACTGATGAAATATCTTTAAGCAGAATTCTTTGAAAACAAAACAGCTAACTGAAACAACTTAAGTTGAAATACAAAATGACTCATTTCTTCGGTGTAGTTTAAACACACCACTAAAGGGCAGATGGCTCAAAGAAATTTTAATACTCCATAGTCTAAAACTTTCATCTAAATCCACAAATGGTTTATTTAATATGTAATTTGTCTTATCCCTATTAATTTATACATGTATATTATTCAGCACATGTTGATCTGCAGTAGATTAGTAAACTGACATAACAGAGCTCAGCATTATTAGAAATTAGTACATTGGAATAAGCCTTTTTTTTTTTTTTCAAAGCCAGTAATCAAAAGACGCAATGTTAGTATTTCCACACGTCCACGTGTGGGACAGCATGATCGAACTGCTTGCCACTGTCTGTGCTGAACTTTGTCTAAAATTAATAGAATAACCTGCCCATCATATTGCAGACTTGAACAGCCCTGACATGTAGAGAAATGTGTGTGTGACATCTATGTCAATTAAAACGTGCAGCAGAGATGTAATATTATTGACAAATTTGCAATTCATATTGTGTGGACAAGGACAGAAGTAAACTACTTCACCCAGTGAAGGCACAATTTATTACTTGCTAATTAGGGAGGCTGTATGTAGTTTTTCTAGTACAGCAGATCAATCAGATCTACTATTAGCACCCCTTTAGAGAAATCCAAGACCACTGAACTCAATCCCTTGCACTGATACTAGTGTGTCGACACTTCAGCCAAGATCACTCAGTACCTCATTGTCAGTCACTAAGCATTTGTCTGCTATGGCAATTTATGACACCTGGGTTTATAGAAGATTGTATGTTAGGAAATATTCAGTTACCCTTTGATTGCAATATGTTTCTTGTAATCATAGCCTTTGTGTAGTTGGCATAATATTTGCAGTTGATGCTCATCAGAGTATAATTTTCCAAAACAGGGTTAAAGGCTTAAGAAGTTTTAAATTTAACATCTTAGTGAGGTGAAAGCATGTATGTTTTGAATAAGTACACTTTACTAGCTATAAAAAAAAGGCCACAGATGCGCAATTCAGGACAGTCCCCTTAAATGTGCTGCCTTGAAGTCATTCTGTATATTAGTTTTGATTTATGTGTCTGCAAGGTAGTGCTTAAAGCATTTTGCAGCATACCATAAAAAAAAAAATTAGATCAATGTACATCTTAAACACAGTAAGCTGAGATATTACAAATGGAAATTACTTGCTACTTACAGAATTGTTAAGGATCAGCTTGCAGGTACCTTCTTACTGACAAACAACTTTGAAATGTCATCAGCAGCTCAAGTTTGTTTTCCTTCTTCCAAAGCTATTGCCTTTTTCTGAGAAAATGAAGTGTCACAGGAACAGAAAGCAAGATAATATTCTTTTCTGTCCTAGCCTGCCTTTTTTTCTTTTTTTCTTTCCTCTCTTTTTTTTTTTTTTTTATTACCATCTCAGAAGAATGGAAATTCACCTGTTTTTAAGAATTGCATTGCTATGGATTACCTACATTTTCCTGCCTACGCAGCAGACTTGCATGCGCAAAAGCCACCTCACAGAAACTGTGCATCAGTGTGCTTGACCCATCCTGGGCCAAAGGGTCACTATTACTTTCCCAGCTGCAACTGAGAGTCAACATTGTTAACAAAGTAACTGGACGTTCTGCTTTTCCAAAACTGACCAGAGGTATGAGAGGGAGGACTTGGCAGAAAGACCTGAACTGGCTGGGGAGTAGCCTGAGACTCTTGCCTCACTGTCAGCAGCAATCTTGAAAATGAGCCACTTTTTGCCTTCCGCTGTTTTCCACCTAGGTTAGTTTGCTGATCCCAGTGCAGGCCGTCAGGGCTGCTTCAGCCAGCACAGCCTCCTGTAGAAAAGTAAAATGTCACAGACACCTTTGCCTTCTGCTCGTATTCCATACCTAAAGCAAGTTAAACTGGCCGAACTATGGATAAACGTAAACTAGGAAATGCTCTCGAGTAAGTGACATACCCACAGCCCATCCCAGCGTGGAGGGCCGGAGGGCTGACGAGGAGCGGTGGTTCACAGACATCACCTTTAAACAACGCTCTTTTGCAGCAGCAAGGGGGAAGCCTACACTACTGATGCTCATGTTGGAGAAGCTGCAACATCTTCCCACTTCTCCTAAATCCATTTTCATCCAGGAATTTTCCAGCTTTGGATAAATGTTTCCACAAGTAAAAAATGAGCCATCTTCATTATTTTCATGACAGACCAGCTGTAAACTGAATCAGAGCTCAAAAGCTACAAAAAAAAAAAAAGTAACTGAAGAAGTAGTGCTTGTGTAGGTTGTCTTAAGTGGTGCTCTACAATTACTCCAGTCTTCAAAGTAACTCAGCTTTGATTTGAATTTCTCTACATCTTAGTACAGCTTTTTACTTCCTCTTTTAAATGCAGTCTACTGTAAAAAGTATAAAGAAGAAGCATTGCTTCCTGTCAGAAATTTAATATTTTTCACTGCCAGATTTTTGGTATGTTCCCATTCTTACAGACTGAGGTGGCAGTCAAACCCCTTTCAATAATCATACAGGGAGAACAAGTTTCTGAGCTGCCAATAGCACGTTTTCTTCAGAGTGACAGATTATAGGCAGTGCAGGTAGTACTAACCAAAAACATGTGACAGCACTGTCAATCTCTTTTTTTCCCTTGGAAAAAAAAAAAAAAAGTAAAGCTCTAAATCTGTTAGCTATGACTGCTACCAGCTGCAAGTATGGTACTGTGCAAGGAAATATTAATAGCATAACTTTAATGAATTGTATTTGTTAGATGCAGCACTGTGTAGAAAATTATTACAAACTTTGGTAGTCTCAATGTATATCTTAGGAGGGCAGCATGTCAGATGTTGATATCAATGCTACTCTCTCCTAGCTGAATCTTGAAATACCTACTCTTTGCAAAAAATTTTTGGGGTCCAGTGCTTCTGAAATGAAAAATTAACTTTTTTTAATATTGTATGAGCCATGAGAATTACTATTTAAAATGCAAAAAGGCTTTTATTACTTTGGGTTCCAATTTTGGTAAATACTATTCAGCTGGCTATCGAGAGCTGAGCTACTATTTTTTTCATGATAATCTGAATATCTCACTATTTTGGAACCTTTCATTAAGGGCAGTATCACACCTAGGCAAGCTTAAAGATGTAGGTGCCTGAATATCTCTACCTTCTGGTGTGAAAATAGTAAAGCTTATGTAAACAGGGCTAGTAGTACCAAACATCTCCCCCCAAAGCTCTGTTCCAGCTGACACTAGGACTGAGAGGAATCCTGTTTCAATTCCTAATCTCTCTTCCAAGACCCAAGGTAAAGCAGAGTCAACAAGCACTGAACAGCCAGGCAGTACATTTGCCAGCTAGGAAATGGGCACAACACACGTGTAGTACATGCTCCCCTTACTGAGAAAAAGGCAAGAAAAAAGTTCCTACCCAGGGCTTGGTGGTGCTGTACAGGCTTTATTTAATACGTCTGATTGAGCATTTTGTTGTCCACTATGAAGTAAACTTCTTGTCTGCTTTCCGCTGTCGGCTCAGTTTCTCCTTTTTCAGGTTTCAAATTCAAGGCACTTGCTTCCCTTGTCAAAGCTTAATTACATCCTCTCAGTTGGTTTTTACAGTTGGTTCGGAGTGATCAGAAAGTCTAGCAGGTATGAATAAGAAACCCTAGAATACAAGGTAAGCTGTGGGGTCTGCTAAATTTCAGAAAAAAAACAGTTTTCAAATGAACACACTTACAGTTAACACTGGCAGTTTCCACCTTCTTTTCCCACTCTGAGCTGTATATTCATTTAAATAGGGCATCTACTGAAATAGCTCAAGCCTAAACTTCTCATTGAAACCACGAAGGACTGCGGGAAGCCGGATGCCCCCACATATTTTGGAATGCGATCTGACAAGATGGTTGCAATTTGTTCAGCCCTTCAGATGCAACTTTTACTGATAAAGTAGAGCATAAATGCAGAAGAACAGATTACCACTTCTCGTTTCCCAGCCTTGAACAGCAAGCAGCTGATCGGATCTATTGAAAACATACATTACATTATTATCCTTTCCAAGTCATAACCACAGTTTCCAGCAGCTGTTATTTAACCTACTCAGAACAAACACAAAACTGCAGAAAATACGCAAAATAACAGACTTCAATGATGCACTAATTCACCTGTATAAATGATTTTTTTGTGTCACCGCCACATCCATGGTAAAAAAGGGCCTGACCTGAACCAGGGGAAATCATCTTCAGGGCAAATAATGTAAGCACTGTGAAGCAGATGTCTCTTTGTATAGATGAAGACAATGGTGAAAACATCATCTCCATTAAAGTGCTCAAGAAATTTACTTGATGTTTGACTTCAGAGGGGTTACTGACAGGAAATTTTCCAAAGACCAGCGGTAATAAAACTAGTAAATGTCAGAAGAATGTGAGCATAATGGCATTTGGCTCTTCACTTTCACCAGAAATCCCCAGATCTCTTTTCCATGATTAGTTTATCTAAATAATTTCATCTTCAATACAACAAATGCAGATCTTTACTTCTAATCTATAGGCAATCTCAGGAGCATCTCTTCAAGAAAATACTGATTCTGTTTCCCCATTAACAAGTGTGGAAAGGCTATGCAGAATGTCAATATGGCAACTCACTTCTAAGAGTGTTTTCTCAGTTTCAAAAGGAAGGTTGCTTGAGTAAGTGAAGAAAGGAGATCCAGTTATTTTATCTAGTTTTTATCAAATAAGATCTCTCATTTATAACTGCTTTCCTAAAATAAATCATGTTTATTTTTCACCACAGCTTAAACTTAAGGACTTCAAATTATGCTTTTTATGTAGCATTCCAGAACTTGCATAAATTAGGAATGGTCAAAATCATTTTATGGTTAAGAACGTATCAACCCCTGCAAGGCTTAATGTTTTCTAATGGCTGACAAAAAAATCCAGATAAGGACTTCACTGAGCAACCAATTAAAATTTTCATTTGAAGGTTCTTATTGAGATTATAGCAATTTTCCATTACGTGTCAGTGAAAAGCATTGTCAGTTTCACAAAATAATGTAATTATACCACCTTTTGCTGATTTCTCCAAAAGTAGACTTGCTTCTCTTGTTCGATAGCTGTTGTTTGAACAGTTACTTTATTATTTTGATGGTTTTATGCTTGAAAACATTCTTACCTTCTACAAAGGCTGATCTTAAAGTACCATAGGAATGACCATGTCAGAGAAAAAGGTAGAGTCACATAAATGGAGACACTTCAACTAACACAACTAATGATCTGTGTTACTGAACACCCAGGCTGCTAACACCTTTCCAATTTTTACTGCATTGCCTCCAAAGTACTGCTGGTTGAATCTAATTTCGCTTTCATTTTCATTCCTCAATCCCACCATGGCCCATCAAACATAAAAATGAGTTCCTATATGTCTTTTCTCTCAGAATTGACAGCTCAATATGTGGGGTAGCCTTAAGCTAATGTTATAATCACAAGGGGTTTCCTCTGCCACCATCACCCTGCACAGCTCTGTACCCATTTAGCACACCTCACCTGCACTCTAATTAATGTTTTCTTTCCCTTCTGTGAGCTGTGTTTGGTAATGCCAGAAGAAATTTGTATTCTTTTAACCGTCCAGCCTTTTGCAACACAACGCGCTCACAGCAGAAATCACTCTCAGCTCAGCACAGTCTGGGCAGCAACAGGACCTGGAGTGCAAATACAAAAGGTGCAGATGAAGCTGCAGCAGTTGTCTCCTCGCTCAGTTGAAACCTACCTTTTGCTTCGTCAGGTTTGTAAGCAGACTTTCAACCAGAAAACCTGTCTTTACAAAATGGCTGTTTTTAAAACTCTTTTTAACTTCCTCTCAACTCCCATCAATTTAAATCTATGGCAACTTCTTCCCTCCATTTCAGTTACGTTAACCATTTCTCCTCTCTATTTCAATGTGCAATGGTTCCTCAGGTCTCATTCTCATATTATGATCTCTTAAATGTGAAAACTTCTTTCCATCTTTTCACACGGATACATGTAGAATAAAGATATTTTCACTAAGGTAACATAAAAGTCATTATGAAATTCCAGGTGTCTAAGTTCTGCCTCTCAGCCTCAAAGTCAGCGTTTAAGAGATGAGGAGGTTTATTTCATTATTATTATAGAAATTATGTATCCATAGTTCAACTATTAAAGTAATTATAATTTTAACTGATAGTGGCTAATCACCAGAAGTGGTAGCGCCAACTTCCAAAAACTGGTTGCATGGCAAGAAAACTGAGTGCGCTGTCTTATTCTGCTTATCTACCACAAGCCTGTACAAACACATTTACTTTAAGTAGTATGCAAGAAAAGTGTCTAATTCAACATCCTTAGAGCCCGTTCTCTGACTCAGACTAAACCCTGGACACAGCTTTGCAATGCTGCCGGAAACTCCAAGAGTGGGGTTATTGCTTGGGTGTCTAATTCAGTGTTCCTTCCATATAGCCTTGAACTGTAATATTCAGTATCACAGAGTTCAAAGTCTACTGTTCTGCCACAGACTAGTGTTTTGATTGACAAGGGGTCATCCTAAAACGGCTTGATGTAACTTTAGTTTCCATCTGTATTTTCATCACCAATATTCAAGAGCCATCTAGTGAACACAGGATGTCTCACCCTCAGTTTTTCCGCCACTAAAGATGACAATATATTCAGCTAGTTGAGGTAAGAGAGGGTCTGTCATATGCAGGTATGTGTATATAGGGCATTCCCATATGGCAAGAGGAAAGTGTAATATCTAGCATTTAAATTTGGGCTTTAAGTACGATTTCAGGCTACGTCAAGTACAAGACAGAATCATAAAAAGAGTGACCAAGTGCTATCCATGTGGTTTTGAAATTGAAATATAATCACAAATGAAAGTGCCAAGCAATATTTTTCTATAGCTACAGATACCTCAGACACAGATAAGTAGGGCTTGCCAAGGTGCTTGAAAATAGGCCATGTTGGCTCTAACAATCTGAAAGGGAAATCCAGATTAATATAAAGCTCTTTAGCACTCTGTCTCTGATCACAGTCAGTATAAAGTCACAGTTTTTCAGCTCTTATATTTATAGCACACAGGACTTTAACCACAAGGAGCAACTTCCAGTTCTGCAAAGGTGTCTGATCTGTGATGTTTCTGTTATCTGAGCAAGAGTTCCTAACTTTGATAGTCTTTGAATCCTAAAGTAGCTTGAATATGCTGCTCCATTGATTAAAAGAAAACTGTTATGAGTCTGACATGATACAGAAATAAAAATGATGGAGAACTGAACATTTGGCGCAGACATTCAGTTTGAATATTACTTAAATGCTTTTCATTGTATTCACAGTTGGTCTCCTTTTTCACCTAAGGATGTTAAGGATTCTGACTACTAAAACACAAGCAGTTACCACAATAGCATGGCAGGACACCTCTCAAAACCAGCAATACGGATCAAATATTTAAAGTGCCCAGCTAAGGTGAGATGCTGTGGGACAGTCAAGGGCTACATTTTGTCCAGCATCCAGTTCTGTATCAAGTGCACCAGTCAGAGGTATTGGGTCCTTTCCATCACATACCCCTAAGCACGTTTTCACTAACTCTGAGACAAAAGCATTCCACACATGGTTCTGAGTTGAGATGTGTTTGAGGTGATCCCACTGCTCATCCTGAAATGAATCCTTTTGTTAGTTAGTGGTCAGCTTTTGCTGCAGTACAATTAATATACATTCTGTCTCCTAGTGGATGGGTAACCGTGTGCCCACTGCCTTTTCCAATTTTGGGGTACCAGATTCTGATACGTTTCTGACAACCAAAGTGAGTATAAATAACAGGACATGACATCATCTGTTCAGAACTGAGATTTTATCTGCAACGACAGTTTATGTGGTGCAGCTGATTCTTGTCATCTGTTATTTCAGAACTTAATATTTCACTTCAGATTTAGCTATGGGCACAATCACAAAATGCAGGTTTGACTCTGAAAGAAGCAGATCAATAGTTAATGACTGGCTGCAGTTCTACATTCAAGAAAAGGCAAGTCATTTCCACCCAGCTCAGCCAGTAGCTCTCTGCAGCTTGTGCCTGTCAGCAGTATTGCCAGTCCTACCAACCCTGCTAGAAGATATCATCTAGAAGGTTTTCCTGCATTTCTCTGTCCCCACCAAAAGATGTTCAGAAGATCATGATTTTCACTCTTTATTAGAAATTGCCTGTTAAATATTTAGCTACCAGCATATACACCCTAACCCTTATTATATAGGCTAAATAATTTAACAGTGCATGGTGCATATTTATTTTGCTCTTCTTCTTTTCCTTCTGATTTTTAAACATTTCGTGTTTACAGGGACAGTAAACTCAGAACTGTGACTCAGGTTTGTTTTTGAAGCCTTTGGGAGGGATAAACTTCTCAAGAAGATTGCCTAAGCAGCTTTGGCAATGTGTTGGTGCAAGAAAGAACAGTAGCCACTCTGTCTGAGCATACCGATTACTCAGATAGGTTAGTATAATGCCTTTCTCTACCCATATATAGAGTATCTCACCAGGCAAATGCCTGTCTCTTAGAAAGAGTAAGACTAGAAAAAATAAAGATCTTGTATAGCTAGATTAAGTTGTTTAGTTTGGATAATCATGCTCAAACCATGCTGCTTGCCATAAATAGACTGAGGCCTTCAGCAGAGCTTGGACAAAAAGATCAGCATTTTGCTGAACAACAGGGCGTTTTAATCCCAAATTCTTGTTACAGGCATGTCCAGAGAGGTGAACATTTGCTATTTAGACCTTTGCTATGATTCAGGCTGCTTTTATTCTGACAGCATCAATCTTAGCTGGGTGGCGGAAGTGCTGCTGCTCTGCAGGCTGAATTTCAGGGAACTGGTAAATGTGAACAAGCTGTGCCCCTCGACAGTGAGGATTTTTCCTTGTTAGCTGGGTTCCTGCTTCACTCCTTGGACGGTCATGCAGGCGGTACGGTATGAGCACGCCTCCCACTTTTCCCTAGGTCTAGGAGGGCACTGTTGACACAATGAGTTTCGCTGTCATCACGCCTGGCTGGCATTGTTAGGGTATTTGGAGAATTAATTTCACACATTTCTGTTTTAGGCCATACTGTCAAGACAGAACAGACAGATACCTACAGCTTCATCACTGCCAGCAGCAGGCTGCTGGGTTGGCATTTACTGATCAAAAGAATCATTGCCTGAAGAATTTCCTCTGTCCAAAGATAAAAGGAACACAATGCTTTCATGGTAAATTTGTCTGAACGTGTTCAGTTACTGCTCTTCAGCCATGAAATAAGAAGCTGTTTGTAGAGATCATACTCCCAAACAAAGTATACTGTGGGAAGAGCCAGATGCTCAAAGGTAGTTAAGTAACGCATCTTTATCGTAGCTGTCACAACATTCCCAGCCGGAATATATTTTCACAGCTCCCTACATGCTGAACTAGCTTCTGCAGCTATTTATCACTTATTGGTCAAGTAAGTGCAGCCCTTCTTCTAGAGTGTATACATAAAAGGTGTAAAAATGCAGGGTTTGTTGCCTGTGCAATACATTGTTCAGTGAGTCATCAAGGGACCCCTCATTAAGTACAGAAGCTGCAGCTGCTGTGAGGATTAGGAAACCTTCAGCTGAGAGTCAGCTTCTGGAGGCAGTGTGAGTTTTCCTTTTACTGAATTCAATAGGCTTTTGAAAGCCTAGGGGCTAGTATGTCTCATATCAGTGGCTTTGATACCAAGACTTAAAAAAAGAAAATTTACTTTTCTGTTGAGTATTTGCAACAGTTTCAGCACAATTAAGGACTATCTTTTGTTGTCTTAGTGTCAGGTCTCTGCTGGGCACTCCCAGCAGTCCCTCTGAAAATCCCATCAGCGAGAAACTCAAGAAGGCATTCAGCTTAGGAAGGATTTAGGGGAACAAGCACCTGTCACTCTGCCTCACTGATCTGACTCAGGTCTCTGCTCCTCCAGTATTTTCACGTAAAATATACACGCACTCTGGGTCATAGCCTCTGAACCTCAGTGATGAGGCTGACTGCTTGAGTTGTTTAAAACCCACTGGAGAAAGCAGGACCACCACTACTGCCTGCCAGCTGGAGAGCCACTCAACGCAACTACACTTCATTTCAGCACACTACATTTTCAGGAACGCCAGTCATATGGCAGAGGTGACATTTACCAGGTCATAATTTGTTTTTCCTCTTTCAGACTCCTTTGATTTTGAGACCTTTTGGTCCCTCAGTTCAATGCCTCAAGAGCTTGTCAATGGTCACGAGCACCCGTCTTCCAGCCCTCCGTCTTACTAAGAGTCCTTGTGTGATTGTTTGCTCTAATATATCTATGTCTGTCAAACCGAAAAATGGCTGTTTATAGCGAGTTAAACCAAGAATAAAACCAGAATGAGGGGCTCAGCTGTCAATGCAACTGTCGCCCAATGTCAACCTAACTTATGTATTTTAAAGCTTTCACAGAGACCTAAAGAGGAACTCTTAAGCTTTAAACAGAGCAATGCTAACTGCAGTTAGCTATATTTAAACGCTTTTTTTATATGTGATCCCTTGTAATATCTGATCTTGTCTGATTGCTTGAACTTCTTCACAAGATCCAGAAGCAGCCTGTATTCGCACAGCAAGATTGACACAGAGAAGTTAGTTTTATTATCTGCCTTTCCTAATTCCCCTATTTCCAAACTTTTCTAAGTTTTACTCATTTATTTTACTTTCCGTCATCCTATGTTTAGCTGGGAGACACATTAAACATAAGGACTAACAAACTAGGGATATAGTTCAAAAAGTTCAGTTACCCAAATATGCAAATACTATGCCTCTTGGGATCCAGCTGTACTCCAGTCTTCCTGAGGCTCTACAGACACACTGCCTAATACTGCTCAACTGCCTCAGTTGTGTTGGCAGCAAAATGCTTATAAATATTTTGCTGAGTTGCAATCATTTTTATATATATGGCACATACCTGTGTAAAGCTTGCTTTCTGGCATTGGGAAAACAAAGGGGAAAACAGTTTAACCCTTGTCATAGTCAGAAACCTCATCAGCACCAGTTCTTAAAACCTCCAGATCACAAAAGCAAGTGGTGAATCTTACCAGAACATTGCCTTCCAAGTATCTTGACTTAAACTGTAGAAAAATACAAGAAAAATTTCAAGATTTAGAAAGCCTGTCATATTGATGACACCAAATTTTCGCCCTTTTTGTGTGTGTACAGAAAGTAAGTTGTATTGCATCAGGGGAACATAACCCACCTCAGCTGGTACAAGTTTACTCAAATGGCAGCAGCTGACATACATTTATCTTCTTTCGCTTCTCCCATCCCTTCAGAAACAATGTCTTGCCTTAAAAACCAATACAATACTATTAAAACAAATCCTGAAAGAACAATTTCTAAAATGTGCCTACTGAAGCCAGACGACCTGTTTTTAGGAAAAAAAAAGTGGTCCAACCAAATATTAATCATATTTGGGTTAAACTAGGTACAACTTTTAGTCCTGCAAGCACTATACTTCCACAGCTGAAAAATCATATTTAATTTTTGTACTGCAATACATAGTTTCTCTTTCAATATTTCCATGACCTTTTCTCTAATCTGTAGCAATTCCCCAGACTGCAGGTGTTTGCCTTAGACTATCTTTTTCTATTATTTCTGTTCTATTCTTGTCACAATTTATTTATTATAGCTTAGGTAATTACTCCTCCCTCCACCCTCCCACGTGATGCATTACCACCTTTGAGATCACCATTGCAGATTTGCAGGTGTGGATAGGACCAAAAAAAGTCACCCCAATGCTTCCCACATCACACTTGCTGCACATGAAGAGCTCAAAAACTGTGCACATGCACCAAGGACACAAGCTGTAAATCTCCATAATCTACTGCTGAAAATGTTAGTGTCAGCAGGCCTTTCCACATCAGACTCTGTTTAAGATCCCGCCAGGAGCTAGACTAAGAATATCTGTGTGTTCTTTAGCACAGATTTGTTACTTAACAGTATATTTTTTCAGGGCATTTTTTTCACAATTATTTGGTGTAGATTACGGTTTTCTTTCACATAGCAACAGAGGTTGAGAAACCCAGTATATAAGCCTTTACTTCACTCTTCGTGTATACTCTTCCACGCCTTGTAGAGATTCAAGTACAGTGCTTTTGCAAAGTATCCCCTTAAAAGGATTTTTTGTCCATTTACATTATATTGTTCTGCTGAATCTTAAGTGGTTTTCCATCCATAGTACTCAGATTTTACTAAAAAACAAGTCCTAAAATGTAAGGGTAAGAATCTTTAGGTCTCTAGTTGATTGCAATTATTGTATCTTCTTTCTCTATTAATAACTGAGCATAAATGTGTCCTGACTCTCAGTACGAGTGAAGGAAGCAATAGAAACCGTGGTGCTACCATCCTGGCTTACAGAATTCCCAATGAATGTTTTCAGGTTTTGTTGTACCATACTCGCATTTTGTCAACCACATAAGCACGAAAATAAGTTCCCTCCAGCACTGATTAGCAATAGTATTCATAAACAGTCTCTTTACTCTGACTTGCACTTTGCTAAAGAGGAAATGGTGTCATTTCAATTTCTCTTGCAAAATCACTCTCTAATATTTAACCATAGAGGACTTTATCTGACAAAGAATACATTGGTTAAAGCTGACTGTCCCTTTTGCTTTTTAGTATTTTATAATTAGCAGTTTCCAAAAATGCAGTTGTGGAAGTAGATCACTACTTTTACCATTTTTTCTAATTACCATGAAATCTACAGAAGTGGTATGGTAGTTCTCAGTCACACTAGAGCTTTCTCTCTCAACACTCAGAGGCCTTTCTCCAGTGAGGCGGAATAATACATTTTTCCAGTACCTTTTGGGTTTTTCCTATAGAAGAAAGCAATTATTTTTGCATCCTTCCTTGTGATCAAAATTAAACCTAAGTTTTAAGATTCAGAATGACTTCATTTTCTAATTAAGACATTACACACAGGAGAGAAGGCTTTGCCTGGAAACATGGTTCAGTTTGTTGCTAGCCCAGCAGGGTGCCTGAGATCTAATGAAGTGAAGGAGGTCCTAATTATAGAGCCCAGTGACAAAATATCACTCTGTTCAGGGCAAAGCAGGGGGATGAAAAGGTTAGGATGACCTTTTCATCCCTTTTCTGCACCAGTCTTAGATAACCACCAAAAAGGAGAGTTGAAGTCTGTATCGCTTCCAAGAGGGACCAAACTGGAGGAAAAGCTGCAACCTTAAACGACCTTTTGTTGAGAAGGAGAAAGGTTATCAAACCAAAAGGTGACAGGTTATTTACTTTAAGGTTTGAAACAAAACATTTGTAACTGGTTCAAATTATACTCAGCATTAGATTGTCTCAACAGTTTACTTCAGACACTTTTGATCAGTGTTTAACTGATCAAAGGATTAACTCAGGAATTTAACTTTTCATTTACAACATAAGGTGTCTAATTAGTTGAAGAGTTTCTTGTTATGTATAGCTAAGACTTCTTTACAAATCAAATTTTTGCTATCTTGTGACGATATTTCAAACATACGTGAACACTAAAGTCCTACCTGCTTTAAGCTTTGGTTGGGGGTAAGATGAAATACAGGATCCTGCCCGTTTCTCAGGGGGAAGAGCAGAATTGAAGTACAGCTTGGTAGAGAAATGAAAATCAGAGATGTTGAAGAAATTCTTTTTGGCTTCTTTGACATACAACAGAAATATTCACTTCATGTGCCATCTTTGCTAGAGAATGCAGTTGCATTGACAAATATCAGGCCAGAAAGATAATGATTAAGAAAGTGTGAAAAGGCAGACAAAATGCTTCATTTTTACTACAGAACTTTCAATGTAGTATGTACTCTGCTCTGGTGAGAGCCCACCTAGAGTCCTGCATCAAGCTTTGGAGCCCCCAGCACAAGGAGGACATGGACCTGTTGGAGCGGGTCCAGAGGAGGGCAGCAAAAATGACCAGAGGGCTGGAGCACGTCTCCTCTGAGGAAAGGCTGAGAGAGTTGGGGTTGTTCAGCCTGGAGAAAAGGAGGCTCTGGGGAGACTTTACTGCGGCCTATCAGCACTTAAAAAGGGCCCACAAGAATGATGGAGAGGGACATTTTATGAGGGCATGTAGAGATAGGACAGGGGTTAGTGATTTTAAACTGAAAAAAGGTAGATTTAGATTAGATACAAGCAAGAAATTCTTCACTATAAGGGTGGTGAAACGCTGGAACAGGTTGCCCAGAAAGGTGGCGGATGCCTGATCCCTGAAAACATTCAAGGTCAGGCTGGACATGGCTCTGAGCAACCTGATCTAGTTGAAGATGTTGCTGCTCATTGCAGAGGGGTTGGACTAGATGACCCTTCTAACTCAAACTATCCTATAATCCTATGATTCTAAGTTATGTGACAGCAAGCAACTTCATGCATTATTTCATTTGTGGGGAGTTTTTCAAAGAAATAATTAATCCAAATGAACATTTCTGTAACTTGTCTTTTGCCTTTCTTTTGGTACATGTACAATTTCAGTACGTTCATTTCCGTATCTGTTATTATTCTGACAGAAGTGCATCATTAATTAATAGCAACATGGTTTTCAAATTGCAGACTGAGGACTAGCATGCAGTTAATCAGAAGAAGTATAAGACATTTTCCTTCATTGAAACGATGCCTAAGGTGTCATATTCAAGAAAGAAAAGGGTGCTTGCTAATTCAGACTTAAGATAACTGTTCATTAATTGCTGTCTGGGTGAGACACAGCAGAAGCTTTATTAGTTTTCTTGTAGCTTAAATTTCCTAATAAGTGTAATTAGGGAATAGTTTTTACAAAGCTATTAATTTATTAAATATATCTGTTCCTTAGAAATGCCCAAGAAGCTTGTTACATGGATTACAGTCTTAAAGTAATTAAAGTTGATAGGAGCCTATCAGAACTCATTTTCTAGTGAGATAGTATTTACTCTGGTCCTAAGGGCTTTCTAGTTCATTTTCTGTATAAGATTTTTGATCCGTGCTTTTATCATTTGGGAACATGTCTGAGCAGTCAGCTAAGAACACCTCTCAACAGACGACTCACCTCATGTGGAAGCAGAACTGATTATTCTATGCCGCTCATTCTATTGCTCAGAAGAAAATATGGTGCATGACATGAAAGATCCACCTCTTCAAGCTTCAACAAACAATCTATGGCATGAGAATAATTCATAGCTTAAACTTCCAGTTATTAATTTCCACCTCTGTTTCCTGATTTTGCTTCAGGAACTTACTAGTTAGAGTTTGCAGGGGAAAAAATTTTCTCTGCATATGTATTTCTCGATAGACCCTGCCAGTGGAGAGACTTCATAGGGCAAATATTTCTGCAGATAAAGAATTTAAACCCTGGTCCTGTACAGATACACAGAAAGGAGCAGAAAGGGAGAAAAACGATCTGTGTGACTAAAGCAGTATTTCCCAGCATGAGGTAAAAACATCAGGCCTGTGGCAGCAGTTTGCAGGGGGACTGACTGCAACTACAAGCACCAGGAGTGTGGAACAGTCTTTCCGTCAAATTGCTGAAACCACCTCGTAGAGCCAGTGTGTTAGCAAGCTGTCCTGGGACAGCCCTGCACCACGGCAAAGAGGCATCAGCAGCCTTGCTCTCACAGCTGGCTGTTGGCCAGGGGATGTGCGGCCCCGCAAAAACGCATCTCCTAGAGCATATATCCCTGGCAGCTGCTCAAGGAACACAGTCTCCTGCCGTACCGCAGGCTGAAATTATGCTCAGAGCAATATGACGACCGGGCAACTGGATCAGCTGTGCCCGGGTTAGCTCTGGGAGCTCCAGCAGACCTGGTGATACAACACCTTTTTGGTAAGTGTTCATAAGATCCCATTCCCGAGAAAATCCATTGCACCTGTGGGCAATGGAAATAGGCTTTCCCCTCAGTGGAGACCACAGTGCATGTTCACAAGCTGGCAGGGCTGCAGTATCACTGCCCCTGCTGCTCTGAAAAGAGGCTTTCTAGTGCCAAACGTGATGAGAAGTGATGTCCGCAGTGCATAACTGAGCAGGGCTGCGGCCAAGAATGTAATCCCATCTTCACTTGTGAGGCCCTGAGAGAGCTCCTATCATTGCTCATCTCCAGCGTTACCAAGAACCTCCATTAGCAGAGATTTCAATTAATTTTAGATAAGGTTGCTAGTGGATTTCTAGTTACCTGACTGAGAATAGAAACTTCACCGCCCTTCCAGCTTCCCTTTAGGCCTGCTACACCTCAGATTTGAAACCTACTTTTGAAAAGCCCTGGTATCTGTATACACTTCTTCCATCAGTAATTTTGTGCTGCCGAGAAGAAGAATGAACTCTTAATTCAGGTTTTCTTTGGAAAGACACATACAAGATAATGATATTTTGTTTCTGAGTATTATTTGTGCCCAGTCAGGCACAAGGTCATTTTGCTCTCTTAGTCTATTGCATGGATATAGGGTTGCCTGCTGTAAGCTTCTTCAAGATAAAAAAATAAAACATGCCGAGCCTCCATTAGTCTGTACAGTGACAGTATCTCGTAGCTATTTGCCTACCAATCCAGAAACTCATCGACTTAAAACACCTCTAGCTTGTACAACAAGGAGAAATCCAGATCTGAAGCCATACTTACACAGAGGCTTACCTCACAAATTTCACATACAGCTGAACTGCAGAGAGGTCACAGTGTTGGGTGTCTATCTGAGAAAAATCCTGTATCACAGGAAATTTACTGTCTCTTCCATGTCTCACAAATAAAGACTCTTCAACACAGATATTTCTCCTGACAGGAACCAACAAATTACCGAAATCCAAATCTAAACAGTACCAGTCCAGGACACAATTCAGGATAAAGGCAGAATTTGGAATCCCGAAGTAGAGGTTATGTACACACTCCAGTTTAAAACATTGAAGGTATCATCTTTAACCTTTTCAACGACTTCTGTGAAATTGTGCTTGTGAAAAAACATAGAATTTTCATAAGTCTAACCATGGATGTAAAGTCTGTGCCCAGTGATCTACAGACTCCACTAGAGATGAGTCAACAGATATCAGTCAAGAGAGCACAAGAACATGGTCACGATTATAGTAATTCAGAGAAAGGGTCTATTTAAGCTGGCATCCAGTCTCTAACAATGGTCATATGTGGATATCGAAGCAATAAAAATACAAAGGAAGAACAAGAAAAGGGCAAAACCAAGGATCATAACTATTTCATATTTCTTTTACTTTGCTTATCAATGAGCAACTGTTGTAAGGAAACTGCTTCAGCAATTCCTTGCTGTGGATGTTCGTGTAACTTCTAGGTAGTCCAGAGCTACTAAAGCTACTAACTGTATGCACTATATATTTTTATCCATTGCACTCATTTCACTGGGAGATTATGGGACATAAAGTCTCTGAGACATGTGATTGTGCTGCAAGAGGTGAATTCTTGGCTTCCACCTGGTGCAATGTTTTTATCATACTGAATGAACTTCTTTCCTCACTTACTTTATCTGTTGAGTAGACATGTCATTAATGAGATGTGGTTTACTCATTTCATGCTCAGGGCAGTAGCATCTGCCCCTACATGATGCAGATTTTAGAAGGGAGCAGCATTTTAATAAACCACTTTTATTTGCTTTTCATTCTTTAAGCCTGGATGCAACAGCTAGTTTTATCTGAATAGTGCAAATTTTTCTTACTCAAGTAGTGCATGCAAAGCTTATCAATTCTGAGCCCTTAATAAACTTCATCAAAATATTTTTCAGGTTGGATTTTCCCTCCATTGATGTGATTCCTTTTCTAAGTGTTTGTGATAAAAGTAGTTTTTAAAAAAATCACTTTAAAAAATTCCCGTTCAAATTTTAATATATTATGTTGCAAATGTCAAAGATTCGCTATTGTCATTGAAAAACTACCCTTTGAGGAAAAGGTTTAATGTGTTCCCTCTAATTTTGTTTTCCTCTTTGCCCTTGCAAAGGAGATTAAATAAAGAATAGGGACAGCTAATTGAAGCACAGTACATTCAAATATTAGTCATTGTGCATAACACATTTTATCTTAACCTTTTATTCTAATACTTGTTCATGACATTGTGTTTTTATGTTCTCTGGTTTGTTCTAAAAGTAATATTTGTTAGAGTAATATAAGATATAATTTAATGTGTTTTGTCCAGTTCTAATGCCTTTGCAACTTGAAGACAATACTTGCAATAGTCTCCAGACTTTAGCAATCCAGTACATTCTCATTCACAGCCACAATTTTAAAAAAATCTGGACATTATATTAAGCTTTGAAACTATACTCACCCAAAGCTGTGGAGAGGAATAGGAATTAGTAGGAATAATTTCCTATTTGTTTAATCTAAAAATTGTCCTTTTCTGCAGTTGTTAAGGTTGTATCTTTTGCTAATAAAAAGAACTTTGCATTTGTCAGTTAGAAAGGAGTTTGCTTGTTTAAACAAGTAAGGCTTTAAAATTGCAATTTTCTGTCAGCCAACATCTTATTAACACATACACAACAAGCACAGTAGTATAATAGGACAAAAATATGAAGACTTTAATTGGTATTTTTCTTCTGTCATTAGCAACTTTCTTGGGACCTACTTTCCTGTAAGCCAGTATTATATTCTCATCAAGAGGTATGATACACTAAGCTCTGTGTTGCTATTAAAATTGTCAGACTAAATCAAGACAAAGATAGAACACAACAGCATAAGACACTCAATGTTCAGCTGTAGCAAAATAGCAGAACAATTACTAACCTGGTTGTAAGACGTTCTGACAACTGTGCAACCCAGCTTATTAACTGGCAAAGGCAATAGTTTTAAACGCTTCACATGGACAGTATTTTTCAGAAATCAAGACAACAGCCAGAACTTGGTAGCTTCTTCATTTCATTATATACTACTCTAATGCCATTTACTGAGAGTGGGTTTTTCCACTTAACTACATCAAGGAATAATCAAGAGTTCATTAAACCATTGTTTTGCATTCATGGACTACTGCTATTTGAAGTTCTAGAGGTATGCATCTTTCAAGTCATCACAGGGCAAGATGAGATTTCCTTGACTACTGGATGCCTCTTCACTAGTTGCTTTTGTCAGAAGGCACAAGACAATCTTCACCTGGAAAAATATTGCTCCATATCCCGGCATTTGATGCACCCACTCTTATAGTTGGGTGAGAAAATTCCTCTACCCTATCATTCTCTTATTTTCTCAGACAACAAGCAGCCAAAGCCATTTTCTTCAAAATTCATGTTTCTCCAGAAACAGCTAATGTAAATGATACGTACTCTTCTTGTCGGGTTACCCCAGGTAATTTGACACTGGGCAAGCTTAAGGCTACGTTTATTCTAGGAAACAAGGCACTGAGTTCTTGATCACAACCTGGAAACATTCAGTACGAAAGTGCCTCAAAGTGCTTTTTCACTTAGGGGAAACCTAAATATATACCCAACATTAATCTCTAGCTCCAGCTATCATTTCCATTTGAGACATCCCTTAGCCATGGAAACAAATGACCAACTCAACTGCAGTCTGTCTTCAGAGGGCTACTTTTAGAATGAGACCCTAGCTCCAGTTTTATAGCTCCCATTTGTCTGGGGGCATAGGTTTTCATTGCTATGGAAGCAAAGAAATTTTCAAATGTTGCTTGACATTTGTTAGTATGCCAAGGAAATACTCTTAAAAGTTTGTCAGAGACTGATTCCCCTTTCATATACAGAGGGATGTTTGGCATGCTGCTACTTCTTCCCACATTTACCTTCTTTTAGGAAGACAGCTGACACTACAACATTGCAACACTACAACATTGCAGTTATAATTAACAATTTGCAAGTTGCATGGCACATTTCTTATTGCACAGCAGATTTGGTTCTTTTGTCTACTAGCTTTCACAGAAACCAAACATACCAGTGTAATGATGAATACCTAACACTTCATTTTAAAGATAATTGCATCATAGATCTCATCTTATTTTCATATTTTCTGGCCTTGGCTCCTATATGCTTCTCTTAAAATTCCACTTGTTAACTGTGTGTTCTTATGGCCTTAGTAATTTTTTTCATTTACTTCCAAGTTACAGTTGTCTGAAACCTAATAACTTATCTCTCTGGAACCTTGTCCCCTTAATTTATTTCTCATCCACCTGAAAGGCTCAAAGCTCAAGGAAGTTGCTGTTCAATTAGCCCATGCCTGGGATAACAGAGGCCAAAGGTAGTGTGCTTAACTTGTTTTGCAACGGCTTCCTTCATATCCGCAGCTTACGCTGACCTATCTTGAATCCTTCTCAGCTCCAATTTGGTTATAAAACAGTGTAATCGTATCTAAGAGGATGTTTTGATTGAAAACCTCCCTTTTTGGTAGGCAACTGAATTATGTTAAACCGCCTCAGATTCTGTTTAGATCTTTTAGCTAGTAATAAGTTCATTTTTTACAATAAAATCAAAACCATGATTTATTAATGGCATGCTTGGGATTTCTTCACTCTTCTTTCAGTTGATTATATCTATTATAGCTCTCTGGGGTTTAGGTACTCTATTTTAGGTGATTTTAATAGATTAATAAATGGCATTGAAGATCTTGGCATTCCTGTAACATTTAGCAACAGGAAGATCAGTTCCATTTTTGAACAAGAAAGCAAAAGTTTATTTATCTTATTTGACTGAAAAATAGCAGCTTTTAGGACAACTATATAAGTAGTCAAGTAGTTTTTAAGGCATTTGAATTAACAATAATGTCTTTCAGTATTACTTAATATTATGAAGGATCTTAAACCAAAATAGAAGCTGGTCCCAGTTTATAAAACATATTAACTTGCATGTGGTTTTTTACTATCTGCAAGCTTGAAGTGGTCTCGAAATAGATTTTCTCTTCCTTTCTGGATAGCTTATTAGCCACTGTTTTCACTGCCTCATTTTCCTGTATTCCCCAGTCAGGAAGAGGTGTATTTATTCAGCAGTAATCTTTTCAGACATTAAATTCACCAGGCTTATTTGCCATTCTTCAACTATAAATGGATAGGTATAACAACACATAGTGTACATACTACAGAACAGCTATGACCATCTGGTTTTTCATGGTGTGCAGTCGCATTAAGTATTGTAGGTGTACCCAATTAATGAACATACATGAATTAATAATAGATGTTAATGAACCTTCAGTGCTTCTAATCTAGCAAGCTCATCTCAAAAATCTTGCTGTAATAATGCAACTACTTCAGTGGAATATAGTCATAAAGGTACGTTCACAGCTATGATAGAATATATTCTACCTTTATTCCAAGCTGTCCATACAGCCACAAAGAGATTTCAGTACCAGTTCAGATTATATTAGGTATTTATGCTGTTTGGTTCAGCCCTTGACAGATTTTTATGTACCAAGAGCACTACTGCTCTCCAAGATGAGGGACCTCTGTAAGTGCAAAACAATACATCTGGAATGTCACACCATCAGTGTTTAATGAAATGAAGGCTAGGTACCTTGTGAAAGTCTACCTGCTTTGGGAAGTGTACTGTTTCTCAGGCGCATAGATAAGGGCTGTTGGTAAGCGATGGCTGATTCTAACCATCCATCCTTCATTCTACAGCCTACTGTTTTTAAAATAAAATCTTGAACAACTACCACATAAAATATGTGCATTTATGTTCGTGTTGTGAGAGGAAGAGGGAAAGTGCAAGGAGTCAATATTATAGAGGAGCTACATGAATAATGAGAAGCAACAGTAGGGAAACAAGGTGGGTGGGGTTTTTTTTATATCCTTGCCTATAGCACCTCCCTGATGATAAAACACCATTATAATCCTTCATTATAGGCCAAAGTTAACATAACACACCAAGGCTTTCCTGAAAGTTTACTAGCTTTCTAATGGGTCACCTTCTTAAAGTCATTCCATGACTCTCTCAAGCGTGAAAAGTACGAAGCATAAAGGCTATAATATGAATGTAATACTGTACATGGAAAAGTACAGAATGGTCTCTTAAAGTAGTCTGGTTACACTAGAATCACTGAACTGAAGGAAGCCTTTTATTCTGGAATGGACTGATATGAAGGTTCTTAACTAAATTTTTTGATATACTGTGCTCTGAGAGAAATTTTCTGTTGCTTATTCTCTAGGAGTTTGAATATCAGTGTTTCATTAACTAGCTTTTGTAAGTGGGCACTGCCTTCAGACGTTAGTATAATTAACCTAGTTCAGGGGGAAGCACAAATGTGAAATTCAAATGGACTTTACAGTCCTCACTCATACACTGCCAAATGAGGTAATGCACTTACCTTAATATGAAGAAGATAAGCTGCATTTAGAAAGAGCTACCTATTTGTATTGAAATCAACATGTCATTTCTACTTTCCTGAAAGCACACATGTCTATGGAGAACACAACAAAAATTAATGCTATAACAATCTGGTAATGCATTGAGAAGGAAAGATAAAAGAAGAATAATCCAGTGAAACTCTAGGTCTCCAGAGATGAGAGCTGTTTCTTCACAGTGGGGGTAATAAGGCAGTGGATCCAAAACAATTTTGTCTTCAGATTGCAAAGGAATCACACACCTACTGATAAATATTGGCAATAGAATAACTATTTATATGTGCATAGCACTGAGAATTAAAGTTGGAAAAGAGAAATGTAATAGAGCAAAGATTTGGCAAATTCAACCAACCTGAAAGGACATCCACTTGAATAAAGCTGGGTAAACAGGTTTTACTCCGAAGTTGAGCCAAAAGTTACAGGAAAGTGGAAAGGAAGTGGAAGAAGATAACTGTACTTTCAAGTCCGGGTTAGCACATGGCAAACATTTGCTTATTGAAAAGAAAAGGAGAGCTGACATAACTATGAAACCAATAGACATGGGTGCGAGTTCACATAAAGGTTCTTTGGGAAGGAGTTAGAAAAGCAACACAAGATTCTGAACAGACACAGAGGTTGTCTGATTTTATCAGTCTAACATTTCAATATTTTAGTAAGATGAGTGCATTGGGCGGCCTCGAGGTGGAATGCTAATGGAAAAGTTCAGAAAAAAATTTAAAAATGATAAGCACTAACTCTTCATAAACCCTATGTAATCCCCAAACTGCAGATTCAAAAATTCAGCCCTTGTAGTCTTGTGACAATTTATGTGCATTGATTAGGATCTTGACTGGTGACTGCAATTAAAGGAGACACAGAGCACCAGAAAAGTGATTTTCCTTTCAGCTCTTTAAGATGTCTTTTCTGCTGCATTCTTAAATTGATTCCAGTGCCTCTATTTGGCATCTGTCCTTCAAATCAAAACATGCAGGAGTGAAGGTTCAACACCTTATTTTAAAATAGGATGAAAAGCTTACATGGTGTTCTCAAATGACTCAAAAATGCAATGGAAAAGTAGTGGCCTCCATTTGCTCCTGTGGAATTCTGAGCCATGTAACTAACTTCTGAGCCTGTAAAAAAGACAGTGATACTGCTTTTTGAGATCAAGTAGCAAAGAATTTGATTTCTTAGTAGATTCAGGAGCAGAATCTATTACATTTTCCTAACTGGGACAAAGTATTCTTGTTTCCAGTGTCTAAGCAACAGATTATGATAAAAGTGTCTGAAAAGCACGATGGAAGATGAAGGAAAGAACTCTTCATTTAATTCAAATGACTACGTGCAAGTATTAATGAAAAAGACAAGTTCAAGTAGCAGACAAATTTGTGCATCAGGTTCCTTATTTACAAGCAATTATAACTGGAGAGAGCAGGCACTTGCTCTCTCGTCCTGGAAATCTTAGTCAAACCTGTTCAGTTCTGCCATCACACAGCTCGAAGTGACCATTGTTTAGAACTATGCAATTTTAAATTGTTCTGGAATGGAAAACATGTATTAAATTTTACTTTTAAGAAAAAAGAAATTACAAAAATCAGGAGCAAAGCATAGGGAAAATCTAATTAGAAATGAGGTTAATTCTGTGATTTTGATATTACACTGGAGCATAGACTTTTTTTGGAAACAATTTGAATAAAAATTGAGCATTCTAGTGCAAATTTTTTGCATGTGGGAGAGGAAGAAAATTCTAGAAATAATCAGAGTGCACTAAGTCTGTCAAATCTGTCAGCACAGTGAGATCATACAAATCTTTCCCCAATGGTGATATAGATGTGCCACTGCAGGGAATGTACTGATGCAGAATTTAAAAAGAAAGAAAAGAAAGCAAGAAGAAAAGAATGCAGTAGAAATTCTAGTACAAAATTATTCTAATGTGACATTCCATTTTAAAAATTCCTTTCTAATGGAAAAATACTTCTTGCATCCGGGCATGGGAAGAGCTTTTAGCCTTTCCCTAGCATGGTTCTGATTGTCAAACTACAGTTTGGAAGAAAGGATGGGAATATCTTCTGCCATTCATTTTGACACTTAAAGTATCTTTTCCTACAGCTTGAAGTTATGCATATAGCCTCAGAAAGCAAAGTATGCTTTATCTCCTCAGTCCTTTTCTCTTGCACATGCTTTGAACTATGGCAAGGGCTCAGGAAAACTGGCCAAACTAGTTGTTTATTCAATGGAACTAACACACTTCTAATCTGGGCAACAGAGCTGAGTCATGGCTCACATAACTGGTTAGCTCTATTTCTCTCTTTGTTATTTACAACTCAGGAAAAAGAAGCTCACATGATGTTATTTCAAATGACTCTGATACTGAAGATCAGATACCTGATCAGTGGGGCCCCATCAGTGGAAACATCTTTAATTGGAAAATTGAACTAAGATGTTATAGCTGTCACCAAAACAGGCTCATAAGCGTATTCTTATTAAATCTCTCCATGGGGCTGAGGAACTAATAGGTTAGCTAGCTCCTTAAATGAAAACTGCGAATTATCAAACCCAAGAATGAATCTCACCAGTAAATTCTGAATCGTTTCTCCCATCCCAACAAAAAGCAAAGATCCTGAATATGTACTTACCTGTCTGTTCCTAATTGTGTGTCAATTATAGAACAGAGTTTGGGTATAAAAATGCTACTCTAAGGCTTGCTCAGCTTAAGGCAAGCTATTTGATGTGACACTGCACATGGACCCATAGTGTATTAAAGACCGGGTAAGTATGTGGAGCTAGAGGAATGCAATCTGCTGTTAGGTGATGCCCAGAAATACCTCCTAGTGTTTTATTTCAGAATAACAATGCAATTAAATATAAATAAATCAGAGTGAACTGGCTCATTGCAGAGTTTACCCAGAAAATGTGTCTCAAATCAGTTTCACAAATGTACTCTAGATTTGCAGAGCTGCACAAAAGCTCCTGAGGTTAGGACACTCTGCTCAGACAGCTGAAAAGAAGCAGAAAAAGTTATTACATATATCTCTCTCTCTCTCTCTCTCCATTTCTTCCCTGAATTCATAAATGCAGGGACAAAAAAATGAGACAACATAATATGAAAGAGTTCTGGACATGAAAGATTCCCTTTAGGAAGGTAATGGACCAGTCAGGGAAAGACTGCATCTAGCTGGTGAGATAGTCTCCTGAGCTGCTGCATATGTGAGAAAAAACACACCAGGCAGTGGATGTGTCAAGTTATCTGCTTTAAAAATCTTTCATGATTTTCACTGTTGGTGCCATTTTTAATAAGAGTCTCTTGTATTGTGTCAGGAGAAGAAAGGAGAAGAGCTCTCATGCTGTTCAGGATGAGCTATAAATGACTCAGTATCACAAATATAGCTATATAGCTTAAAGGTTTTGGTACAGGTGCTGAGTACATCATACAGGAGGTAGCAGATGGGAAGGGACTCTTGACTATGCGCAGGCTCTTGACAGTATCAAAGAAGCCACGGCAAGGCTGCTATTAGTTGTACTGCACTGCAGCACATAGCTGGCTTCATTCCTGCCTTCTGGGACTGAAGCACTGCGGGCACTCTCAGTAAAAATACTGCTTATGCATAATAACCACTGTAGAGAAGAGCAAGCATTCCCTTTTGCTGTTCTTTGTTGTTTTCCAGCTTAGGCTAACATTTACAGATCTCTAGCATTTTATAGTACTGGCTGGTATTAAGAGCATTACTAAAGGTCCTGTTACAATCTTTTGAATGTTAGGAGTAAAAGAAGAGGAAAAGTTTAAAAATGATCTTAAAAAGAGAATCACCTGCTCACATGCCAGAGGTGAATGACTTGTGTGAGTGATTACTTTTCACTTTCTCCACAGAAAAGTACCTTGGTTTGCCCATCACAGGGAGTCCTGGGGTACAGCCCGGTGTCATGCACTTGGTTACGGAGGTTATCCCTCCATCCCTTACCTGCACCCAATGGATATCAACTACAGTCCCCTATCACTAAAACCAGGCACACATTGCCACAATGATCTAAGCACAGGGAGGGTATAGAGGTGCCTAAATCAATCAGCGCAGGTATGCTGCAATGCACTGTGGACTGTTATACAAGGATTGCCAGGAATGTGTAAGGTAGCCAACACCAAGTCAGCTGATTACTCTTCCAAAGACCTTTGCACACGGTGAAACGGCGTGCTAAACAAAACAGTTGAGATAGAGACTTGTTGTGCATTCAAAGCATGTGGTCACAGTGACCAAAAGTCAGTCAGGTGTGCCTAAAGTCCAGGACTCTGCTCAGAAATCCTGGGTGCTGTTCTGACACATGGATTAGCAAACAAAAGGCATCAGAGAAGTCAAAAGTTCAAAAGCGCATTTCCGCATAGCTCTGTATTGTGCTTGTCTGTACTTTTAATTTGTTTCCCTTCATTACTCCAGCTTTTCTCCACAGAAATTATAAATTAATAGTGAAGGTCATAGAAACTATTTTTACCCAAGATATCCTTTGATTCACTTGTACTCTATGAAGGTTACTAGCTCCTTTGTTCTCCTTATTGCTTATTCTAACACAGATGAAAACAGTCATATTTTGGCTATACTTTGACTGGGCCAGATTATCACAGCACCGTTAGAGAGAAAAATACTTTAAACAAGTGACCTTTAGTTTCAACACCACTATAGCAAAAATAATAGAAATATAGCTAATGTTTAAAACAATTCATCATTAAAAGGCATATACAGGTGTTTTGGTTTAGCCTAGATAAATAGCTGGTGCCCACCAAAACCGCTCTATCACTCCCACTCCTCAAGTGAACAGCGAGAGGAAATATGATGAGAAGTTCATGGGTCGAGATAAGGACAAGGAGAGATCACTCACCAATTACCATCATGGGCAAAGCAGACTCAACTTGGGGAGAAAATAAAAAAGTTTAATTTATCACCAGTCAAATCAGACAAGGTTAATGAGAAATAAAACTAAATCTTAAAACACCTTCCCCCACCCCTCCCTTCTTCCTGGGCTCAACTTCACTCCTGATTTCTCTACCTCCTGCCCCCCGAGCGGCACAGTGGTACAGGGAATGGGGGTTGTGGTCAGGTCATCACACATTGTCTCTGCCACTCCTTCCTCTTGAGGGGGAGGATTACTCACACTCTTCCCCTGCTCCAGCATGAGGTCCCTCTCATGGGAGACAGTTCTCCACAAACTTCTCCAACATGAGTCCTCCCCACGGGCTGCAGCTCTTCACCAACATCTCCAATGTGAGTCCTCCCCATGGGCTGCAGTTCTCCACAAACTCCTCCAGCGTGGGTCCCTTCCACGGGGTGCAGACCTTCAGCAATAAGCTGCTCCAGCATGTGTCCTCCATGCGGTCACAAGTCTTGCCAGCAAACCTGCTCCAGTGTGGGCTTCTGTCTCTCCACAGGTCCACAGGTCCTGGCAGGAGCCTGCTCCAGCATAGGCTCCCCACAGCATCGCAGCCTCCTTCAGGCATCCACCTGCTCCAGCACAGGGTCCCTTCTATGGGCTACAGGTGGATATCTGCTCCACTCTGGACCTCCATGGGCTGCAGGGGAACAAGCTGCCTCCCCATGGTTTTCTCCATGGGCTTCAGGGGAAGCTCCACTCCAGCACTTGGAGCACCTCCTCCCCCCTCCTTCTTCACTGACCTTGGTGTCTGCAGAGTTGTTTCTCTCACATAGTCTCACTCCTCTCTCTCGACTGCCATTTTACTGCAGGTGTTTTCCCCTTCTTAACTGTGTTATCACAAAGGTGCTACCACTGTCACTGATTGGCTTGGCCTTGACCAGCGGCGGGTCCGTCTTAGAGCCGACTGGCATTGGCTCTCTCAGACATGGGGGAAGCTTCTGAGCTACTCACAGGAGCCACCCATATACCTTGCAACGCAAACTCACAACAACAGGACATCACCTTTCCTGCACGCATGGTTTTGCACATAGATTTAATTTCTTTCCTTAAGCACTTGGTAGTATATTATTTGTAGGATTTCTTAAAACTCCACTATTAAGACCATTAAAACATTTGAATGAAGAACTGTGAGACAATATGCTGGTTGCTTTTTGCCAAGTTACTCTGCCTCCTTTCTTCTTTTCCCCACTGGCAAATGCTGCACATTGAGGAGACTGGAGTGAGGGAAAGGCTGAAGTTAACAAAAATTATAACTAGCTGTAGACATCGGCAAGCATAAAGAGAAACTGATTTTAAGGAGGTTTTCATTAAAAATTTATGTTAAGTCAAGCCTGCTTATAGTCCTGTAAAAGCATAAACAGAGCTGTTGTCAATTCCTAGTTTCAATTCGGTGCCTGCTCTCTTGGTCTAGAGTTATTTATATGTTATATTTGACAAACTGAAGCCTCTTTTGCAGTTCTTTATATGTACTTTATTTGCTCGCTTCGAGTCCTTTAACATTTTTATTGGTACATTTAATAGTTACAGGTTTTAAATGAAAGCTATCAAAATATCTGTTATAAGCATTCTCATTTTATCCGATGAGCACAGTATGAGAGCAGTTCGTATTTCCACAGACTTTTGAAGGTGATCAGGATCAATAACAAAATCTGTGTTAGTTTCTTCTGCTTTTCTTCTATATGAACATATTTTACTGCAGGATGTTTCTGGCAGTTGGTGCTGTCTGTACTACTAGCACAAGTGAACCTAATCTTCCCCGTGGCTTTCTTGTATGAAGATCATTCAGGCTTTTCCAAATCCAGTCTAGTTGGCTTCGTTTGTATAACAGGATGGATTTAAAGTTTCTTTATTTAACAAAAAGTTACCTACTTATCTTTATTCAACAACGTGGACATAAAGTGAAAGCAGACGGAGATTATTTCAAACATGTCCAATATCCAGATTGCTTTCAATCGTCAAAGTGAGTTTTATGAAAGCCCAGAGAGGCTATGAACTATCATGAAAGGCTGCCTAGGCTAAATGTACAAGCGGCCAAGCATCCGTGACTGCAGTGCAACATCGTAGCTTTCCAAGTTTTACTTCTATTAGCTATCCCCAATTTGTTAAACAAGTGCTTTATTTTGCATGACTTGCAGTGCTTTCTACGAAAAGTGCAGATCATAGGCCTAGTTTAAGCTTTTAAGCTTTTAATTGCCAATAAACAACTCTTAGCTCATTTGACTTTTTGCCACATTAGCAGACCTTGCTTCCAGGTTTCACTTGAGCTTACCACTGATTCACAACTGCTGTTCACCGGGTTGTTTTTGATACAGTAACTCCAGAGACATAACTTCAGGGTTTTACAAGCAAGACCTGTACCAGATAATTATCCAAAAGGGTTATAGGGTCACTGAGGTCTGAAGTTCTGCACGAGTTGAGGAGGGGACTTCACATCCACAGGTGATATGATGGTCATCTTCAGATTTATTGCAGTAGGCTACCAGAGAAGCCTCATGAAGTTCAGGCACAGTTAAAAGTTTTGTGTAAATTTTATATTGCAGAAAAATAGCCATGGAAAAATACCAGTGTCCATCAGGCCAGCAAGTAGGCAAAAGGTCAGAAAATGATTCATTTGCCCACCAGACTCAAGGGCAAGCCTCAGGTGATAATTTTCCTCACAGTAACAGAAGGACAATATTTTCTAATCTGTGTAATCAAGAATCTAATCCTTTCTCTTTGCTAGTATAAAATGTGAGGTTTTTCACTGTAAGCTTGTGTAAATGTACAAAACAGACTGAAATAAAACTGACAGGCAGTAGGCATTCTCTGTTTTCCCGACACTAGAGAATGCAAACCCTAAAAGACTGGCAACTCAAAACAAATTAGAGGCTCTCAAAGGTTGGTTTATCGCTCCAGAAACAGACAAGCATCGGTTCAGAACAAAAATTCATGAATAATTCTGAACTCCAGCTCAACTACTTTTTCGTCACTTGGGCAAAATCTCAAAAAGCACTACTGCTCCTTCAGAACAAATCTATCCTGCTCTTTTATTAACATTTAAAATATTATTAAAAGATTAATTATTAGAATATTAACTTCTAAATTTTGCAGCTCATTGAAGTGCCACCTAAGGGACTGTCCATTGGTGCTCGCACTGAACATGCTTGATGCGTAACCAGGAGCATGGCTAAAAGAACTTATGGCTCTCCTCCTCTTAGGGATCTAGACCATATTTGTGCACCTTATCTGATGTAGCCCAGTGCTCAAAACCCATTCAGGAAGGCTGTATTTTAGGATTCAGATTCCACCTTTCAGATCTTTCCGGACAGTTGTGCAACCCCTGATCTTTCTGTTCTGTTGGTTCTTCACAAAAAGCTCGGGATTCCCACTGAACGAGTAGGATAAAAAGAATTACTGAGGACTGTTAGCATAGCTGCAGGTAGAATTTTCTTAAAAAATGTGGGAGCAGAGAAGATGTGTTGAGGAGGGATGTGTTCTTATGAACAGCACCATATTCATGGATGATTTGTTTGGTGGCTTCACCTTGCAAGTGTCAGAAGCTGCTTCTGGTAACATACCTCCATTCAGCTCTTTGCTAATAAGCCCTCCTAGTCCAAGCATGTTTTCGCTAGGGTTAATGTATCAGCTCTAGTAACTTCTGCCAGCACAACAGAAGCTTGAAACTAGTGAGACAGCACGGAAGGATTTTCCAGGTATTAGCCTGCTGGGACACATATTTATTTCCTCTGTAGAGGAAATATCTTCCAACCTAAGATACACTTTCAGCATCTTAGTCTGTGCTGGGGTGGGTGAAGATGAAGAAGGATACAGTTTAGAGTCTGGTTTTTGTTTTCTTTGTTTGTTTGTTTTTCTTTAACTGAAAGAGGCACCAGATGCTCAAGGAAAGAAAAACACTAGTCAGGACTAATTGCTGTTTATTATTTTAGGGAGCTGAGGTGCTAATTTATACTATTATCACTGCCTGTAAATTTGCTTTCTGTTCATATACATGGCTATGAAAGTCCTTCTTGTGAATCCTTCCTATATCAAATTATAGAGGCTAGCTGTCACAGAATCATGGAATCATAGAATGGTTTGGGTTGAAAGGGACCTTATAGATCATCTAGTTCTGACCCCCCTGCCAAGGGTAGGGTCACCTGCCACTAGACCAGGTTGCTCAGAGCCCCTTGTCCTCTTCCTAAAATCCAGTCTCCCACTGGGATCACCTTCCCCACGTAGGCGCTACTCATACATCTGCCAACAAAGTCTGCTTTGGGCCCTCAGCCTGTGTGTCTCTCCACCATCCCCTGTCACCATGCACCATAAAGGGATCCCTGGAGAGGCACAGGAAGCAGCTAACCTTCCCAGGTCCCTAAAACACCTCCTTGTCTTTACCACCAAATGGAAAAGACCAGTCATGAATCTGAACACTGATGCCAGGAAGTCTCCAGGCAGACTCTGCTGTGGCAAAATCCAAAGATGTCCCTCCTCCTCCCTGCTCTGCATAGGCAGAACACAATAAAAGAGCAGTGGGCTGCTCCTGACAGATCTGCCCCTGCCCTTCACCAGTCTGCTTCACAGAACCTATGGAGTTGATACTTGGAGTAATTTCATACAGTGGGGTTGGGAAGTAACATGGATGCATTCCTAATATGGAGGCACTAAGTAATATCAGTTTTGTCGACTTCATCAGTTTTTATTATACATTTACAGTAAAAGTCCTAAAGAATATCTGAGAAGCTACCTGCCTATCAGGCAAGTTGTATTTCAGCAATAAGCATAGCTCTTTCCCCAACTCAACATGCTCTTGGGAAGCAGAGTCACGCCTGAGGTCATCAGCAAGTATCTTGCAGCCTTAATCCGTAAGTGTTTGCAGTGGGGCACTGTGAAACAAAGACCATAATTATTCCTATGCCTTTAAGAAGACCTGTAACTTCTGTATCTTCTTAAGTCATGTTCATTTCAGCTCAGAAATCCTAAATCTAGCTAGTACTTCTCTGGATTTCCCACTAGGTTTTTCTGTATTTGTCCAGCCCTCATGTTTCAAGCTGAATTTTGTTCTGAGGCTTAAGTATTACTTGCTGTAAGAAGGCTGGAGTTGCAGCCCTGGTTCTACTGAACATGAGCAAAAATGCTATAGTATTACCTGAGATACTTCTATCATTTTCATAGTTTCACAAAAAGGGGATTTTTTTTCCTTATGCTTTTCAGTTGCAGAGAAAAATAACAACAGCAAAAATTTCTTTTGCCTAGGACAAATGCTAGGCAGTGACATCAACTTACTCTTAAGCCAGAGTGTCAGATGGCTGCACCCTTGGAGATCCGTACAGCATCTCTTTACCATTACATTTCAAGTAGTCAATTTTTTAAAAACAGTGACTTTCTAATGAGAAGCAGCATGTAGCATTGTTAAGCTTGATTAGGCAAATTTAATTGGCTATAGTTAATGTATTTGTGCAAAAGACAAATACTCAGCTTAAAGATGGTTCTTAATCTTTCAGTAATTTAGAGTAATTTAACTAACCATGAAGTCTTTAACTTTTAATGGGCTGTATTTCAAGTAACTTCCTCTCTTGTCTCTTCAGCTGTCTCTTAAACATTATATATTTTCATTTCTGACAAGTGTGATCCCCATTTTTCATGTCTCGGATAGATATGGCTATACCCTTTTCCCATACCTTGATGGTTTGGGTTCCTTTCCTACTTACCCCAGTATATCTTTCCTGACTATCCACCATTCTCTCGTTTACAGTGTTACCACTGCGGATTACAGCCCCTCAGATGCAATTAGTTTCTCAGCGCACCAGCAGTTCTTGCCCTGATATTTATCTCCTTCCTCTCCCTGTTCATTAAGCTGCTGCATTCACATAGCTACTTCCACCACAGGGGTCTGCAAGAACATGGCAATCAGAACAATTGAAACTTATACCATAGACCTATGTCAGTATAACAGATTTGTTTGAGAAGTATTTTAACCTTTCTAATCACCACTTTCCCTCCAGGAACTTCTCTTCCTTTTTCCTAAATTCACTCTGCTTCGTTCCCAGTTTGGCAGTTCTCAGTAGAAAGGTGGCAGTTCAGCAGGACACTCAACATTTAAATAGTCAGCTACAAGTAACTACCAAAGAACAATCCTCCTTAAAAGCAACTGCTTTCTTGCTTGTTATTTTATACTTCCATCCTAGCTGTTATGGCACACCTCAATAGGTGTCTACACTGGCTACTCAATTCTAGTTATTATTTCCTCTCAACAAATACCAATTACTTTTGTTCTCTTCATGGTTCTCCTATTTTTATCTTATAGGCTTGTGTTAATTCTCACTTAATGGTTAAAGGTGGCTAAATGCCTTCTGATGCCTGTAATTTCATTTTCTATTGTATTTTATCAAATGAATACTTCAGTCAATCAATTTTAACCTCACATTTTTTGAAGTGTGCAGTGCGGATGCTAAAGAACAAACAGCTGTTAAAAAAAATGGGACCCTGCTTCAACTTATTCTGTATATTTCAGCCATAATCACATCCTAATTGAAACCAAATTTAAACCTACATATTTTGCTTCATTGCTGTTGAATGCTATGTCCATGCCTATGACTTCTGAAAGTGCATCTCTAGTATTTGAAACTAAACAAGTCAAAGTTGTTGTAAGGAAGGGGCTGAAGGGCTGAAGGCTTCAGTTAGCTAGATGCGTACCCCTGCCCTCGAAACAGAGCACAAGCATGACTTTACTAAAGAGTAGAACTCCTCTAAATTTCCAGTGTTAAAATCAACACATTTTTCATAATGACCATGAGGTTTTTTTGCTTTTGCAGTTAAATAAGGAATAAGTAGTACCAAAGTACATTTACTGATCAGAGTAGCACCCAGGTTATTAGATATTCTATCATTTCTGATTTGTTTTCTGTGTTCCCATTATTTTCAACCTGCTCCTTGTTAACTGCAGGAAAAAAATACGTTCTACAGCATGTTCATTGTAAAAAAACCAACAGGCATCAAATTCAGCTTTCACTATCCTATACACAGGACAGAAAATGTTTTTATTCTCTCATCTCCACTGTCCTTGTGGTATATTTTCAAATGTACCTGCATGTTACAGACATATAATACTATTATTCTGCAAGATTTCATTAGTATATGAAATAAAACTCCCAGGTATTATGATGGTCATCCTTCTCCCTGTGTAAAGGAGCAACCTTTTGAAGCAACAGTGCATCAGATTCTCTAACTGAGGTTGGAGAAGTCTCCTAACTGCAATATAAAGTGCCATTATTGCTTCCTTCTCTACAAGGAACACCTCTGGCAAATTCTAGAATTGCCTATAATAACCTTTGCTACAGCCAGGTTTTTCTCCTTTTATGCCATAATAGACTGAGACTACCAGCTTACAATGTTGCCTGTCATGCAATTACAAGGACTTGCCTTTTGTACTGCGAATTTTATTCCATTTTTGCTATATCAATTTTGTGCAAAATACTCCACTTCTGTTTCCTACTGAAGATGCCTCCAAGCTTTGTCTTCATCACCATGCTTCTAGTCTTTTTTACACATTTATTCCACATACATATTTACTAAATGTCCCATGACTAACTCAGGCCACTTGGGAAGAATACAGGAATGTGGTCAGAGCGTGCAGGGATGCGACGAGGAAGGCCAAGGCTCACCTGGAATTGAAGCTGGCAAGGGATGTCAAAAACAACAAGAAGGGCTTCTTCAACTATATCAGCAGGAAAAAGGAAGGCTAGGGAAAATGTGGGGCCGCTGCTGAATGAGACGGGTGTCCTGGTGACGGAGGATGCAGAGAAGGCAGAGCTGCTGAATGTCTTCTTTGCTTCAGTCTTCAGTGCTAAGACTGGCCCCCAGGAAACCCAGGCCCCGGAGGTAAGAGAAGAATCCTACAAAGAGGATGACTTTCCCTTGGTCGAGGAGGACTGTGTGAGGGATCGCTAAAGCAATCTGGACGTCCACAAATCCATGGGCCCCGATGGAATGCACCCACGAGTGCTGAGGGAGCTGGCGGATGTCATTGCTGAGCCACTCTCCATCATCTTTGAGAGGTCCTGGAGGACAGGAGAGGTG
>Ga0065711_1028811_pt1 | contig 39078 bp, 20 predicted proteins | sample Hoacrofraction12_FD_59098 | JGI IMG/M metagenome (GOLD analysis project Ga0065711, IMG submission 59098) | Hoatzin crop microbial communities from Cojedes, Venezuela - Epithelial fraction 12 v2 (version 2) | ecosystem: Host-associated > Birds > Digestive system > Esophagus > Crop | place...
AAAAAAAAAAAAAAAAAAAAGCCACAAAAACCGCCCATCTCCTCAAAAGCACCAGACTTCTTAAGAACCCCTCTACAGGTCTGCCTGCAATATTGTCAAGGGATCTAGTCTTTCCAGAGGGAGAGCCAAAGATTTTTTTTTTTTTTTTTAATGGTCTAATCAAAATTTAACACAGTTAAATAACATATCTAGGAGCTCAAATAGCCTACTTTTAGAAATTATGTTAAGTGGAAACTGCAAGAAAAGCAACATCTTTAAAAATCAGCTGCTTTAGGTGTCTAAAACAGTGCAACGGAGTATGATTTATGCCAGAGTTTTAAAAGTTTGGGCTACTATCTGCTCATTCCCATCCAGACTGCCACAACGCATTGCAGAAATGTGCTGGGGTCTGGGTTCCTTTCATTGTAATAGTGCTATTTTAAAACAAAACTTCTGTTCAAATGAGTTTCACCAAAACTAGTGATCATGATCAGCAGAAAACCGCTCAAGAGAAACTCCACTTCATGAGTGACGCAACTGCAGGCCTGAGGAACAAGACAGGACAAGCAGATGAAGTGCAGAAAGTGGGCAAAAGCCACTCGCAGTCTCACTTTCTCCTCTGGTTACCACATTAACTCCATATCCATGATTAAAAGCAAAAGAAAACAGGAACTAAGAGGAAAAGCCTCGAGAGCTTAGCAACACCTTTACTTGGTATTTAAGCATAAATAGTACATCAGGCACTAAGTGATTTTGTCCACAGCCTCTGGTACACGCTACAAATTTTGCCTTCTGGAGGTGAAGTCACTTCCCTTTGGAGTGAAAGCCAGGGAATGCTGTCATTGCTACAGTCAGCAAGCGCTTGCTTACCCCTCTTTTTTTATGCTCACTATTTCAAGGCTTGTGAGCTGGAATGGCTTACACATACATAAATGCAGAACTGGATAGGTTAGAAAAATCTGTTTAATGCAGTATATGAAAGCAGGGCAGAACCTGAACCATAAGATGTTTAATCAGTTCCCAGAGCAGCTGATTCTGAGAAGCAGCAGTGACACAGAGCATTGCCCATTTCAGTAATTTGCACTGGGAAATTCACAGGATTCATCTGCAATGACCATAGTTGGGGAGTTCTTTTTTATTTTGATCACATTGCTGAATTACCACAGTAGAACTGCTCTCAGATTTAAACAAAAAACTAACCCTGCCAAAGTCCATGACTTTTTGTATACTCAGTTCCCTAAACTGTCTGCCACTACAGTAACTGAAGGTGTCTCCTGCCTTTGAAATGCCATTAATGTTATCATTCATGCATTACATAGACTGGAAATTACGGTGCTGAGGATGACTCTTTTTTGAGTATTCAAGTTGCTTACAAACCAAAACCTTGTTTTCAAAAGCATTTTTCAATAGCATTCTATATGCATCTCAAAATAAAACAGACTCTTCAGCGGTCTGAGCGCTCCACACAACTGATTTGCCTACAGTCGCAATGAGAAAGCGTTACAGGGAGAACAGTCATTTGACCCGTCATCACGCTGTACCAGTGCGGATGTATTACTTCTGCATAACAATTCAAGCCAAGATTAATGAAAGTAGATTTAAAATACATGATCACACCCTCTGCGATGCTCTGCTTTTCTTAGCATAGAATGGCTGCAAGTGTCCTATCTCCCTCTTTCATCATGTCTCAGAGATGCAAAGGTTAAAGACAGACAGCGTAGCAAGTCATAAGCTATCTTCTTTCTGCTCTCTTTTTTTATTTTAATCTCATCGATTGCAATCTTTCTTAATCATTGGCAATCTTAAGTCAACAGATGTTGGGTATACACCCTTCACCAATGCAGTGGAAGCTTCAGGGGAAGCCGAAAACATAAGAACTTTGCAGGCTTTGGCACTGGAAGTCTGAAGGCCTCTGAACCCAATCCTCTTCCTTTTTCTGTATTAATAATGGATTTGTACTCCAAAAGATTCCTGAAAAACACTCCCTTTTAGTACAGACCTTTCCCAAATGAAAAACGGAGAACTACATTTCTGGCTTTCCTTCCTACTCTTAGGTCTCAAATCTCAAGTAAATCTCAAGAATAAAACAAAATGAAAGGTATTCCTTCCTACATAAACCAAATACAATCAAAACAATTATGCCTAAGGATAAAATTCACATTTGGTTTTTCTACTCAGTTAATATCCCCTGCTTTAGATCTCCTCTTATGCTCAGGACACAGATGAGCATAGAGTATACCAAAAGACTTATAATACAGACTATTTTGAGTCACAGTAATTAAGCTCCTCAGAGACAAAGGCAACAGCAGAGGAAACCGAACAACTTTAACATTATCTTTTTTAGTTCATTTCACCATTCCCTCTTACACTTCAGTAAAAATTCTTATAACTGCTCTTTTGGGATTTTTTTTTTCTCCTTTTCTTCTGTGTTTATCATTCAATCTATGTAGTTTCCACTTTTGGGGTAATTATGGCAGGTCTCACTGGTTGCTTAGAGATGTTTCATTTTTTTATTGCTCCTTTTCTGTTTGTACTGTAATTTCATTCTGAGTGTCACCTCCAGCAAGACTAGATGTGCAAGTGAAGCAAGATACACTCGGAAAAGCCTTTTTAAACAACCATGCTGAGGTCTACAGAGCAGCACACTACATGCCTTTTCCTCTCCTACGTCCGAAAAGTGTATGAAAGACTCCTTAGCAACATTTAACACTGTTTCACACAAAACAGCACATATGTCTCTAGCAGTGTATCTTACAGGACAGGATGGTTTTGACCTCCGAAGGTGAAAGAAGGTTTTTGGGGACATTTTTGTACAGAGAAAGAAAAAGTACAATGGCCGCTACTAAAATCACCCAGCAAAACAAGCGCGTCTAGTGTGGTACAGAAGGGAGAATGAAAGCAGCAGCATCTGCAGCTCCCAGACATGCCCGCCATCCTAACCGCGTCCCCAGCCAGCCAGTCTCCTCCTCTGTGCTTTGTAAGACAGTGCCATGCTGTGGACGCTCTGCTCTGCTGCTGCTGCGCTCTGCAGTCTCTGCAGGTACAGTAGGCCTGTTTCCTGACCCACTTTCCTCACCAATCTCTATTTAGCTCTACGCTAGTGATGCTCCTGGCATGACAATCAGATACTGCAGCCTGCAGTGCAGTTCGTTACAACACATTCGCAAGCTCCTAGTAAATTCAGTGGAAAAGTACTCTATCAACGAAGACTAATTAAACTGAAGTCATTTTCATAAACTTACGCCAAACACAACAACAGCAAAAAAGAGTTGAAGAGATTTAGAAGATGCCTTTTTATTTTACGTCTACTAAATCTGCTAGGCATAAAGTAAATCCAAAAGATCTTTTCTACTCACGGGCTATGAAAGGAAAAAGCTATTACAGCCAGAATCTTTTCTCTGGTTTACCTAATCAATCTTAAAACTTGTGCCACTTCAAACCCGCCACAATTCCTCCCACTGCCATTTATTTCTCACTAGAGAAGGGCTCCACACCTTCATGTACAGTGAAACTGTAAACTTAATCTCACTACAGCTATTAAAATTATCTTCTTACATGCACTAGAACCAAATTTCTCCCTCGGACACAACCACCTGCAATTAACTTCAAATTTTACTTGCACATACATGTCTGAGGGTAAAATTTGTTTTGGGACATTCACCATTATATCGGACAGCTAGGACTGTTCTGGCTCCAAAGTTAAGATCTAATTCACGGATATCTGTGAGACCACGTAATCGGAGGTTGACCATATTCCATTTATCTGCAAAAAACCCCAGTCATCTCCCTTCCTTTATAGGGAAATATTGTAACAAATAGCCACAATGTGGGCCTCAGTTAAAAAATCCAATCACTGAGGTCACAGCTTATATGGTAGTAATTCACCACACTACGAATCTATACTTTCTACCTGGGCACTTGACTGTAGAGTTCTGCAATGAATATAGCCAACGCAGGCGCACCAGATGCATGTGAAGTGTGTTGCTAGTATTTTGCATGTGGAAGGCACTGAGATATGAAATATGTAACGGTCTTACCAGCTCTCTATTTGGCAAGACACTGCTTCTCTCCAGTGGAATATTGTTGTACTTGCAAAACTCAGGTCCTTAACAAAAACAAGTTTTGAGAGCTATTCAGAATCATTACACCAAGATGTTTTAAATTACCCATCTTAAGATTAGAAACACTGAATTTGAAACATTCTAAAAGCAGCACAAACTTCCGTTTAGCACTGGCAATTAACAAAAGAAAAGCAGCAGCAGAAAATAAAGTATGGCAACATCAAATGGTTCATAAGAGACAGACACTTTGGGGTAACGAATGCCTTACAGGTGTGGATCACTTACAGAAGATATTACATAAGGGAGGGAGCACAAGGAATAATTATTCTCAAAGCAGTCCCAGTGTACACTATGGACAATCACAAAGTCAGTCCTTTGCAGGAGTTTATTTCTGTGCAATATGGCCAGTTTTACTGGGGAGCAAGAACTACTACTAAAAAATTCTTGTAGCTTGGCACAGGCTGCACAAACTGACAGGTTTTTTGCACTGCACTATCATAATCACACTGATTTGCTGAATCAACTAAAGATTCCCAAAAATGGACCCCAAAGTGCTTATGTAAAATCTCTGCAACAAGTAGTCTGACTATCCATTAAGTGGGACAATACCAGCCAACAGCAAGAGAAAACAAAATTAAACATCCATCAGAATGTGCAATTTCATACCACAGTCACCTTAAGTATATGAGTCATTATAATAATGTACAAGGTAATTATATTTCTTCACTCATTACCTTGACCCAAGGAGGACCTCTCATCTTCAGACGGAAGATGCAATCCAGACTCACATTTTTATGACTAAGGAACCCTGCAAGAAGCACAGCTTACACAAAGCACCACCCTTAGACTTGCAGCTGCGTAGACACAGAAGAAACTCATCATAAATCTACTGCAGACTTGACCTTCTATCTGCCAGCGGCCTGCACCACCACCACCAATAAGCAGCCTACCTCTTTGACTAGGAACCTCAGCCTTGGGCTAGACAACGTACCCTTCACTCACACCAAGCATCTCACATTTAAACCCGAGACAAGCAGACAGAATTCAAACAGGACTCTTCAGGAAGGGCACAGTTAGGACAGTTGTTAGTGACAGATCTACCTCAACTCACAGACACCCAGCCAACAAAGAATGTATTTAGAAGTATGTAGCTTCTTTGTTGCTACCTATGGACAAGCCTCAACAACAAAACTAAGAGATTATTTTATTGCCTGGTTATTTATTAAAGGGATGATAGGATCACCCTCAGAGCAGTCCCAGGGCAAAGAGTCTGGCAAAGCAGAGATCCCCTTGAGAGTTTTTCCCTGGAATTAAATTTTACATCTCGTTCAATTTTAGCTTACTGAGCCATGGACCACAAAACTAAACCTAGACCTTCATAAGTCACCCCTCTAACCTCATGTCTACTCAATTCAAGTAGAGAATACATAGTGAAGCCTGGGAGTTTAGGAAGAGCAAATGAATTACTATATCGGATCAGCCCACTCCAGTGGCAGGTGTTTCACAGGCACATAACAGAAACCCTCACTAAACAGTTACAGAATAACCTACAAAGTCTATTTTTAGAGTCTATAAAAGTTTCTATCCTTTCAAGAGACTATAGAGATTTTTGTTTGCTTTTTCTATCTCAACTCCTAAATTCTCAATATTAGATTCCAAACACTGACTGAGCCCTGCTACAATGTATTTCCTTCTCGAAAGCATTTGTTATTGTTGAGTTTGGTTTTGTTCTTGAATCAAACAAAAGCTCTCCAGGAACCCCAGGCTCTAATCTGAATTGTTACTGCTTGAACATTTGTTAAAAAAATTCTGGCTGTAAAATGGATTCTGGTTTACATGGAAAACTGCATAACTAATAGACACCTGGAAAACCAAGAAAGCACTTTAGGGGATATAATCTAAGATGCAATCATTAAATTACTTCTTGGTCCCAGAGTATGGAGTAAGCAAAAAAACACAGAAAGAAACATTGGTTTCAACGGTTACTTTCAATGTTACTGTGTTTAGCAGGCTGACTCTTTGTAGATTTGTAAATCCACACATGCCCATGGGAGTGGGATCTCAGATCATTTAGCATCATGGCAGATTTCCAGTTCTTGGCAGGAGGGTTGTTTTCCTCCATGAATCAGCAACTGTCCATCACACTACAATCTGTGAAACAAAAAAAACCCACCTCATCAGCATAAACTATATGCATGTGTATGCGTATACATCAGAGAGGACTTTTTGGAGTCTCTATATATAGTTCACATGCGAGGATTGCCATTTGCACAGACAAGCATATACATACTCCTTAAAGCCAGCCACGCAATGAAGTGACTTCTCTCACGTTCTGCAGTCAATGCTTTGATAGCACAGCACATCACTTGCACTGTAAGATTTTAAACGTTACTCTAAAGAACAAAAACATCAACCCATCCTATTTATTGCTTTCTCCCCCTCAGTGCACAGCTCAAGGTATCGACACCACTGTGGTCAACTGCAGAACAAATGACTGCCTGCTGCTGAAAAGCAAGCTACATTTGCATTTTCAGATAATGCTTACTGGCAAAAGCATTCTAAACACCTATCAGCAAAGAAAAGAAGCAGCAAATAAGTTACATTTGAAACACCTTCCTGAAACACGCTCCAGAATTTTAACAGCTCTCTATAATACAGATAATACTTCTAAACACGACAGCAAATGAGATCAATGCTGCCCTAGTAAAATTAACTCATTCTCACAAACACTCTAACAAGCAAATCATGCACTTTGGAAATACATTACAGAAAAGCATGTACTAATAATTCCTCATCTTATTCTTTCTGTGTCTGTCTCTCCCTGATACACAAGAGATTGCAGTATTCTTACTGTATGGCATGATTGTGCTAATATTAAATAACAGATTTGCTGGCTCAAAAATGCCACTTTTTAAAGGAGATGGGGGGACAACTACCATGATTGGAAATTCACTGTTAACATTCAGGAATCAGACTTCCCCCCCACCCCCAGTGATTCACAAAATAAGCTGTTCTCAAAATTACAACCTGATCCACTGGATGAAGTAGTTCAGCAGAATGCCTGGCTCTTCATTTGTTTCCTCTGTTTGAATTATATGTCCAGGGCACTGCAAAATTCACCAAAACCGTATCTCTCTTCTGGAACCTAATCATAAAACTTACACCTCCTGGATACAGAGTCATGATTTGGGGTTATACATAAATTCACTCAGTAAACTGGTTTTGTTTCTTGCAGCATTCATTTGCACACAGACTGAAGACTACTGAACACAGAACATCCAAGTTATCAAACTGCAGCAATACTGTTGAAAGGGAAGCATTTTTTTTCAAATGCAAAACTTATTTTATTATTATTAGTTGCATAAGGGTGTTTACACAGCTCAGAGTTGGATTTAAAACCAATTTTAACAGCCAACTGTTTCCACTTACATATAAACAAACATGCTGCATTTCTTTATTAGCTGGAATTTGCTGCAGTCTGTCAGCCATCTGTACTGTCTTGCATTCTGTTCTCTATTCAGAGCACCACCATCAAATGTTGGTGATAGAGTATTGCTCTCTTTGGAGACATCATGACTACACTATAAATAGTTTAGAGACATAAAACACTATTTCTAACAGTTGTCTTAATATCTGCTTTCTCAGAATGCATTAGGTTGTTCTGTTTCTCATCCAGTTTTGGTTCTCCATAGCTTTTTGTAGATACGAGGAGAAGAGATTTTATTTTGTTTCTTTGAGGTGCAGACCAAAAACTGCAGCCCAAGCACAACTTTATTCAACTTCTGCACCCTCCAAATCCTCTTTGCAGAGGCCAAACCCCTCAGCATAACCCTGCAAATATCTGCACTGCAGTCACAGGGGTGACTGCATAGTGCAGAATAGCTGGGCTGTTGTTAAACCAGCTAATTTGGGTGCTAGCCGCAGTCACAGAGCAGACCTGCACAGAGAGGTGCAGACTGATCCAAACTCCCCTGCCCACACACACTTGAGATCACACCCCAGCCAAGCCAGCCTAGAAACTTGTGCTACATCTAGTGCATCTCTGTACTGGAGCTCAGGACCCCTCAGTTCCTTGCAGAGCCCTGGCTCACCTCCAGCCAACTCAAACATCAGCACATCCCATGCTCTGGCTGTACGGACCTCAGCACAAACCGATTCGTGCTGCTTCTCCACATCCTTTTCTGAGGATCACAGCACAGGCAGAGATACCCTAGAGTAGCCTTGGAGTCCCCTCAGCTTCGCATGCCAGAGGCCTTCCCGATGGCACCACGGACTTCTGTACCCCAGGTCATTCTAGGGCTGTCAGGGGTCCCCCAAAAGCCAGCATTTGCACCACCTGAGTCCTTTCCAGCCTGCAGGCAGACCCAGAGCTTTTGGGCTTCTCTGCACTGGTCCAGCTCTCTCAAACAATTCAAAGAGGACTGCAGCACAGCTGAGGATGTCACCCAGAAAGTTTAGCTACTGATTTGAGCAGTGTGCGCTAGTTTCAAACTTCAGAGGACAGGCGATGGTATCTTTAGAAGAACACAACTCAAAAACACAAATCCCTGTTAAGGACTTTTGTAGATTGCTGAGTCATCCTCTCTTTTACTAAGTGAGAACTAGTAGTGAGACAGGAAAGCTCACACACACACACCTTAAATTGCAGTTTTCTTTCTTCTAGGGACAGCAGAGCACTAGAATGTTACTTGTACAATCAGTACCATTTAACAAGTGATGCGACACAAACCACAAAAGTTACTTGATATCCACATTACTTTTCCAAACCAAAAGGTGTCTACTCAAATACGCCTTTTTAGTTCATCCAGTGGATGAGTTTATTACGTTTCAGGAAGGACTTGATACTCTGCCTTCAAGTTGGCTCCCAGACTTACATCATATTCTTGATTTCACAACTGCAGTGCTATAAACCTGCCTTCCTATAACAGAATAAATTTGCTGCCCTCCAGAAACAGACTTGTTGCATATTTGTGCAACAGAAGAGAGCTATCCCTGATCAGGGGTGTCAGAATTCTGAATGCTGACTTTGAGAGTAAAATCACTTACCGAGAAGTGAAAGTGCCTTACTCTTCGAGCTTCATTTCAGTTTCTCAGTTTATGGTTGAGGACAGTGTGGTGAAAGACTAAGTTTACTACTTTGTCAGCCATATACAACGGTGAGCAGGACTCACTGATAATCAAATCATAACAGTGAGAGTTTGCCATCTAGTAATCTCTGATAAAAACAGATACTTAGCATGCAACTCAGCAGAAGAACTCTGCGGGTTTCTCAAGACATTCCTCTGGAGAAGCTTGAGGGGTATTTTACAGAGATAGAGTCTAATAAAGCTGTCACTGAAAAATTTTCCTTTCCCCAGCTTGTGGCTCCTTTTCCAGAACACCAACCACAAAAATGCCTACACCCTTGTGTCCAGACCATTTTCAGCAGAATTTTGTGTGCATTAAACAAGCCAAGCTGCAGGCATGAAAGCGGGCTGCCAGAGAGGCTCCCAGCTGCAGCACACTCCTACAGAGCTGCAGTACTACTGTTACAACTTGAGAAAAACTAACTCACAACATGCAAGCATTTAGGGGGACAGGAATCAAAACAGTTCTTTCAACAATATTTCTCCCCTTCTATATCTACACTTGTCAGGCAGTAGGTCCAAAGAGGAGCCAGGTGGATAAAAGCATACAGGTCTATTCAGTTCTGTGACTGAATGAACAAACAAATGCAACACCATTGTCAAAATTTTCCAACTCTACTTTGGCACTCCATATCTCAAAACCAGCCTGGTCTAAAAACATCAAGCATGTTTAACTCAAGAGCCCTTGAAAACATCTAATGCACAGGCTATTTATCATAAACTGAGGTGCTTATTTTTGGACTTCACCTTGGAACAGGAAAGAATGACTTTTTTCAGCACAAGAAAAGTTCACAAATCCTGCCAAATGTATCAATATTATGTATTTCAAAGGTACCTCACATATACTGCAAAGATAACCACCACTCTGCAAAGTTCATTCAGCGTTATAAAGAGACGTGCATACTTTGAACTCAATGTGAAATCAGGTCATGTTGGTAGCCACCAAAACTTACCAACTCTACATGAATAATTATTGGGTTTAAAGCTTTTAAATAACTAGTGCAATTTCTAATGTACTTTTTACATATTAAAAAAAGGTTTAATTTTTTTTTAATATTTCTCCTTTGTCCATCTCACAGTTCTTACACACACAATGAGACTACTGACTGCATTAACCCTCTGGAGCTCCAACAGCTACAGAAAATTTCAGAATGTTTGCAAACCTGCAAGAGACATCCTTCGTAGTTCTAGATTTTCTGTATGAAAAGATGCCAATTTTGCACTTTCTCACCTGCCCCAAACTTGTGTATTGCTGTCATACAGAAATTCAAATTAATAAGCGTCATGGGGAATTTATAGGTCCAACGACAAGCTGGATTCATAAAATTCCTTTTGCGCTGTCTTTGCCTTTCAACAATCTCAAACTTTTTCAAACACTTCAAACAATCTTACTCCACTGTAAGTAACAATCTTACTCCTTTCACTCCCTTTGACTAAATTGCTAAGGCACCCTTCCAGCTACATGTATAGGATGTATCACTTCAGTGCTTAGAGCTGTTCAGATTTCTAACGGGCTTCACAGCACGCAACACTAGCAGTCACCATCTGTGCTGCCAGCACTGAAAAGAATCAACAACTAGGACTTTCCACACCTGGAGGTAGCACTGACCCTGCTATGTCACTCCAGGAAAGTCTTCAATAAAGCAGTCTCCCTAGACAAAACCACAAGATGGTATCTTCACCAGCAGTGAGCAGCCCACCTCAATATTTTGCTACTTGCTCTGCATGCATAGCAGTTAGTCCCATCTTCTACCCACCCACGTTTCAACAAATTCTCTACCTAATTTCTACATACGCTCAAACATCAAAATCCTTCTCTTAAAGTTTTTCCACTGACACAATACCTACAAACAGGGAAAAAAATTGGCAACAAAGCACACTTCATGTCGACTCTAAACCATGCTAAGCGACAATAGTATTGCTTCCTTCCTGTGGCCTGCCTGCAAGTATCTCTATATAATAAGCCTGTAAAGAACCTAAGAAACAGTATTTTTGTTTGCACCTGTGCACTAAAAGTCTAAGAAGATACACTGTATATCTGCCAAGCCACTGGGATAACACAAATATGAGACAACTTATTTTGTATTGTTACCAAATGAAAATTCCACGAAAATGAGACTCTTCTGTTCAACACCAGTGACCTGTGCTATTCACCAGACTTGGGCTCCTTGAGCTTTATTTTGTAACCTTCCACAGCACTAATTCTACTCCAGTCGGGCTTTCATACTACCATTTGCAGAAGGTACCCAAGCGCCCCCACAAAAGTGCTTTATCCATCGTGAAAAAACTATCCAGTGCATTTCCATTCCTTATCCTCTTCGGCAGGTGAAAACTACAAGGAAAGTAAATAACATGCATGCTACACAGAATGCATTCAGCCTTGAATATCCAAGGCAGCTTGTAGCAAAAGACTGGTGGGAGATTTGCAAATACACAGCTCTTCAAACCCCATTGATCTCATCATGCCAAAACCAGACCCACAAGCATCATGGTTTAGCAGAACAGCAGCATCGCTGCTCTTACAAAGAATGGAAAAGGCTCCTTGTAGCTGTCTTGTGCATTTCAAAGAAAAGTAAAATCTTGGGCTACATGCTGTTTTTCTACAAAATTGATTGCGAGGCCTTCAATTCAAACTCAAAGTAGAAAGTCCAGTCATAAGTAGAAAAGAAATAAATTAAAAACAAAAAGCCTTATTTCTAGCACAGTTACTTGTGGACCAGGCTGACCTAATGTGCCAAGAGTAACTGAGGTGAAAAAATTAACTTTGTGTCTAAAGGTTCGCATATATACCACTCTGAGAACGAATAAAAATAAAGGGAACTTCTGCAGACAAGCAAAGATCCTTAAAAAGAACTGCAGACAGCATACATGATTCTAGATGACTAATACTGTAACTCGGAAGAAACACTCAAACAAAAGTGATCCTCATGAATCAGGACAGTCTTTTCCAAGAAACATTTTAATGATGACAAAGTCATATCTGTGTCACCTCTAAACAACTCTGTCTCCTTTCAGTTTCTGTTTACCCTTGCAGAAGAACACAACATTGCAGACATTGGGTTTTTCTGAAGAGCAGAGGCTCTGTTTTTAGTGAACTGATTTCAATAGCATATCTGTCACACAGACTGCATCTATTACTACTCAAAAGAAAACAGAGGACAGCGAGAAGGGCATAGAATTAAAATCATTCTCACAAATTTAGAGCAAAACTGTCAGTGTAAACCAACTTAATTTTATATGACCAAAGAGCAATTTATGCTACAGAATGGCAAATAACTGGAGAAATAGCAGAACAAAAGCGGAAAATCAAATTATCTTTTTAAGTATCCAGACCAAGGGCTCTGATTTTCACTGTATGGACAGTTAAACTGCAGAGCAGCTTCTGAACACATTTTCTACTTTGTAAACTTTGGAGTATAAAGAAAATAAGACCAAAGAGGAGAGGACAGCTAATTTTAGTGCTCCTGAAACCAAATAACAACAAAGAACCACTGAACTATGAAGCAGTTTTTTTCCAAGTTGCTATTTCAGTTACTCTCCACAAGCCAGTACTGGCAAGAAGACGCCAGCTTCTACCCTACCACTGTAACACAAGCACCTTGTTTTATCCAGAGGGGCACACCGAGAGCTCCAAACTGCTTACATAATGCTTCTATACATTTTGCTGCACCCAAAATGTGTATTATAGCTGACAGAAAAAAACAGCATGATTTCTTTAATTTCCCTCCCTCTCATTGGTTGCCTTCCTAGTAGGCAGCATCGCTTCTGCAAACTGAACTTGATTTGAGCCTTGCCCAGTACATTTTAATAAACAACTTGAAAACTCATCCCTCTGACAGCTTTTTACATTACAGCACTGGACTGAAGTTTCATAATTCCCAATTTTGTACATGTGCAGAAACAGTTTTGAGGACAGAAAGAAAATCCTAGGATCACAGGATAATTTAGGTTCGATGGGACCTCAGGAGGTTTCTATTCTAACCTCCTGCTCACAACCAAGTCAGCCATGAGATCTGGCCACACTGCTTGGGCTTTATCCAGTTGAGTCTTTTCCATCCTCCAAGAATGGAAATGGTACAACCTCCCCGGGCAGCCTGTTGTTCTACTTGATTGTCCTCATGGTGAAAAATGTTTTCCTTACATTAAGTTTGAACCTTGCATTTTGTGTCCTTCATTTCTTGTCCTCCTGCCCAACTCCATTTTCTTGGTGGACCTCTTCATAGGCACTGGCAGACTGCTACTATGTGCCCTTGAAACCTTTTCTTCTCCATGCTGAATAAGCCTAGTAAGATCTTAATTGTGATATTTTCATCTGTCAGTTTCAGTTAACAATAAACAAGGTACTTAGACAGTTACCTCCTCAAAAAAAAAAAACAAAAAAAAAAAACAACAAAGCTTTCAGCTCTTAAAACAAAGACATGGTCTTCAAAGAAACTTTAATCATCTCATGTGAGTGGACTTTTGAACTCTGATTCTTCTGATGCAAGTTCGTTCTTCTGTAAGTACTTACTCAGAACAATATCATCAATACTACTCAAGGGCAGAACAAGTCTCCTACAGTTTAAGGATGAATGGGTTGTTTTTGGTCACTGTTTCAAAATAAAGCCAATTTAGAACAGAGGGCAAACATGGAAGTTCCCCTCCTGAGTGGCAACTTACTTTAAGAAATTTGGGCAAACAAACAGAAAGCTAGAACAGAAAATGCTATGCTGCCTTCATACACAGCAGCTACAGCAATATTAAAACATACTGGGTTAGGTTCATAACATTGCTGTTAAAGTTCGCACTTCTCTAAGGAGCTATATGCTATTACCCTGCAAACCTTCACAAGAATAAATCATGCTTTCCAAGCATTAAAGACACATTAACATGTGATAGGTCATAGGAAATTCAAACTTCAAATACTTACTGAATCCAATAGATCAGAGACTAAATCAGTATCAGCACAAAGAAGAGAGTTATATTAACTAAAATAAAGCTCTTTGAAATGATTAAGTAATTTTTCAGTCACTATGATAACACATATTCCAGTGGCTTAGATATTAGTGAAAGAATCATTTAGACACAATCTCACTTCTAGTCATTTACTGGAACACATAACCCTCTGGCCCAATTCCAGAAGATTTCTCAAATCCAATTAAAAAAAAAAAAAAGTCAGCCTCAGCAGCCGTTAATAACCTACACCATACCACACGAACTGTAAGCTGCAAGAAGACACACACAGCAATACAGCACCACATTTAAAAACTGTCCCCATTTTTTGTGCTCTTCAATTACACGAAGACTTGACAACAAACATTTACTTCTCTCACCATTTCATTGACCACATTATTAGCCAATTCATTCACTTGTCCCTAAGAGACAAAGCCAGCATGCTTATTCTTGCTCATAAGTAAATGTTTAATTCCTTAAAAACATTTGCATTGAGCTAAAGTCTGTCACACTTGACTGTCTTCAGCTTTACCTTACTTCTCAAATCAATAGGCCTAATCAAGCATACTCTGCATAGCTGAACGTAAAACTGGATGTTTCTCAAGTGACAACTAGAACACTGCTATCCAAAAATATTTTAGAAACTCAGTTGAAGCTACAACAGTATTGTGAAGCTAGCTTAAAAACAAGAGATTTTATTTTTTTAATAGACAACATAGGGCTGAAATCCTGCTATTTCACTTCGCTATTAAAACTTGAAGTTTCAGGCTTTCAAGATTTTTTTAAAAACAAGATTTCAAGATATATTTTTTAAAAACCCACAACTGTCACATGACTTCCAAGAAAAGCTTGCCTTAACACACATACTCAGCCTCTCATAGATGACTGCTATCATCACTACCTTAAATCAAACTCAGATATATACCTTTTATATTATTAGCTTATGACCGTCACCAGAAACTGAGCAATCATTTGGCTTTACAACATGGTGGACAACTCCACTGGATACTGTAGAGCTCCACTGACTTAAAAGCACCTCTCTACATCAACCCTGGACTTGACCCAGAAACCGCTGCTGCATTTCAGGTCTCCAGTCAAGAGTAATACAGAGCTGTGTTGTCTGCAAATATCAAAGAATTCTATACAGGAGATTTACTGAGAAGAGTTATACTGCACATAGGAGAATGCTTGGCAGTTTTTTCCTTATCCCTTTTACTCTACTCTGTCCATCAGAGACCTGAGCATTGCTGCTTGCTTCTATTTAACCATGTGGGTTCTACTCCTCTTTCTTTTGTATGCTGTTTTCTTAAGGTACACTTTGAACTATGCTGCTGTTCCAAGACAGCTCACCTGCAAAGATCACCTGAACACCCTGCCCACTGGGAGCATGACTCGGGGCAGAAGTCAGGTACATAACGCTTTCTGATTTTAGCATGGCAATGAGACAAAAGCAGCAGTATGAACAATGGATTCTTTGCAACTTCTAGACAGGAAGACAGTCGGGCTTACTGCACACTCAGCTAATAAAATAATTTTCTATAGTCATCTAAAACCACTGGTGCATTCCTTCTGCTCTCCCAGCATCATGCAGTTTGCCTTGCTATGATTGCTATGTGCTGATCTTCAAATCTTCATGTATCTCCATCCAGTTACGGCAGGCCTGAAGTGCCTTACAAAAACAGAAAGACAGGAGAGAAACATTTGGGGATTTTTCTGCAGGTGCTTTGAGCAAGAGGTGCAGAATGCAACTATTGACCACTAAGTCTTTTATTCATTTCAGCAACTCTGGTAGCAGAATCTGCCTGGGGCGAGTGGGGGAAGTGTGCTGCTACATTGCCAGGGGAAGGAAAAGATTATTTAAAGATCAGGCAGGTCAGCTCTAAAACTCAGCTGAAAAGTTTGACACTGATCCAGGAGAAATAAAGCACTACAGCATCTCACCTTGAGGTATTGCCCTTAGCTGAAAAAAGGATGAATAAAAAGCCATACCTTCAAGTTTCTGCAGTACAGAAGCTTCCACTCTCCAAAAGCAGGAGGATGTATAGTATACAGAAAAAAAGTGTCACTGAGACATTGACTGGCAGGCCTGAATGCTACCCCCCCTAAGGTCCAAACAGACTGTAGACCTTATAGAATTTTCATATGCCAAGGACACCTGCCTGTAGCCACCTGAACACTCCTTTTGCCCTAAGTTTGGAGAAAGCCTTTACTCTGAGAAACAATACACAGGAGTATCCAAAAGTTTACAACCAAACACACATTTTTATCAAAGGTAACAAAGGTCTCAGCACACCTCTCTCCCAGGTGCAGGTCCAGCATGGTGACAAATGCGAACATAATGACAGGTTTGTTTAGGTGTGCAGTGCTAGCTTCCCAGCAACCAAAACAGATGGCTCTCAGTGGGTCTACATAAGAACAACTCTCTTGGGCAAGAGAAAGGACCACGGGAAAACACACAGAAGCAAAACATCTCACAAGGAAGCTTCAGCTAAGGCATGTGTAATGATTATGGTCCTGCATGAGAAACCTTTATTAAAAAAAGTTACCTGAACTGTTGGGAGATGCAACTCAGACAAATGTAACAACTACAGGTTTTCTAGCACCAGCTCTCTAAAATCAAAGTATTCCGCTTCGATTATACCTAGGGTACATCTAAATTACATGTAAGAACACCACACCTGCATTTTTACTACTTCTGAAATCTCTGTCTTACCATGAATTTAATTACAAATTACGAAGTGAATAGCATTGAAATAGTCTCATTGAAAAGAATTCATAGAATGATTTTTGTTAGCTCAAATATAAAACTAATTTAGCATTACCGTTCCAAGTGTTTTAATATTTTTGATTCATTTTCTCCTTGAATATCAGCCAACATATAGTATTGAATATGAAAGAAAATAAGAAAGGTAGATGGAGTCCAAGCATGAGTATTATTTGGTATATTATACATTTATCTCAATAAATGTACAAGCCTACAATACAAGTGCATCACAAAGAATCACATTTATCTAACACGAATAAAAGGATTTCAGAATTTGGTCCTAATTTCTCAAACTAGCAAAATTGAGTGCTTAGCCCCATAATAACAAAAGAAGAGAAAGCAAAATGTTTCTCGTTCAGTCACAGGGCTAAAAGAGAAAGCACATGCAGTCTCACTGAATGGGAAGACATGTTTCTGAAGCATGTTAGGTGTTGCCAGAAAGACAATTAGCAGCAGCCTAATTTGAAAGATGAGGCCGCACCTGGAATACTGTGTTCAATTTTGGACCCCTGACTACAATGACACTGAGGTGCTGGATTGTGTCCAGAGAAGAGCAACGAGGCTGGTGAAGGTCTAGAGAATAAGCCTCATGAGGAGCGGCTGAAGGAACTGGAGCTGTTTAGTCTGGAGAAGAGGAGGCTGAGGGGAGACCTTATCGCTCTCTACAACTACCTGAAAGGAGGTTGTAGTGAAGTGGGGGTCAGTCTCTTCTCCCAAGTAACTAGTGATTGGATGAGAGGAAATGGCCTCAAGTTGCATCAGGGGAGGTTTAGATTGGATATTAGAAAAAATATATTTACTGAAAGAGTGGTCAGATGTTGGAACAGGCTGCCCAGGGAAGTGGTGGAGTGGCCATCCCTGGAGGCATTCAAAAAATGTGTAGATATGGCACTTCAGGACATGGTTTAGCAGGCATGGTGGTGATGGGTTGGCAGTTGGACTTGATCATCTTGGAGGTCTTTTCCAACCTTAATGATTCTATGCTTCTATGAAACCCCTGTAGTAACACAGGTATCTAAAAGAAGCTGTAAGTAAAGCATAAGGGGGAGAGTATAGGCAAAAATAGGTTGAAAGAGCAATCTGAAACGTGTATTTCTTTTCAGCAGTGATTCATCAGTAGTCCCTCACATACTTAGCATCACTACATTTGAAGTCCTCATATAAAATGACTTTATTAGAATTCTCTCTGGCATGGCATGCTGAGCACAAACCCAACGTAAGTGAATAAACACTCTTTTCTCACTGGCTTTCTGCAAACGGAGGCCTCACACCCAAAACCAGTCATCCTTGAAGACCCTGAATACCATCAATATTGGTGCACTCCTAACTCATTTAGCCACAAGACACTGTAAATGTCTCCACGTACCATGCAGAAAAGCAAAACAGGATGCTACACTGTTCTCATTTGTTGAAGAGGTGGGACACATGATCTCTCAAACATAAAAGACATTCAATTCACTTCATACCCTGTTTCATATTTCTGAACAGCTTCTCAGCTAAGCTAAAACAACTGTATCTTAAGATTATTAAATAGCACCACTGTAATTCACAAATACCTGCTGAGTTTCAGCATCCATGCAGGGACAGGAATGACTTTCACACATTGATGCAATGCACAGTCGATTCGATTTATTGGTCTGCTTGCGTGGTTATATACATTTTTCATATCTGCACACGCGATCACACTTATTCGGATAGGCTACAGACATAAATCACACGCTGTTCACGCACCCCACATTCCCTTATGATTGGTAACTATGCACTAATGCCAGTAGCAACAGACTGCCTCCACGTCCTTGAACACATCTTGTTTTTGCTAATCCACATCATGTGCACTATCAGCACTTTCTCCGTTGTTATTCTTAGCTGTCCTTTCCAGCGGCCTGTTCAGTTACGCTAACTGTTTTGCTTAAGCGGCCTTGTCATGCTAACTCTTAAGCTATATCAACCCCAACAAATACCATCTTAATCTTCTTAAGTGAAAAACCACAAGCATTTTGCTTTTCATGCCCCTCCAAGCAGTCTGCATTTCAGACCTGCCATGGCAAGGAAAACCAGAGATGGCAAATTAATCCTATAACACTTCATGCAAACTGCTGAACCAAGAGAGCCTTCTATTACTCTGTTTCAAGTATTTTCTCATTTTCTGAAGCTGCAAATTTCAACATTATGTTCTGTTTAGGAGATTTTAATCTAACATCTAAACTGAATACAAAAAAACAACTTCTTGGAAAGTTCTGCACCTCACCATGTAAATGCATTTCTGCAAGTCTCTACATTTTTCTCAGCCTCTATTCTGTATAATGGAGGTCCCAGAGTAGACTCAGCAGTATCAATGAGGAAGAAGTCTCAGAGATATGCAATGAAAAAGTGACTGTCATCACAGATTTCCATTTTGTCCTTTGTTTAATGTTATTTCTATTTTCACTTGATATAATAACCATGAAATAATATTTTGTATTCTTTTAGAAGTGAATTAAGAATCAAACCACAACAGGTGCCATGAAACAGCCAAAGAAAAAATTGTGAATTTTTGTTTTCTGAAGAGTGACAACATCCCCTCCCACCACAACCTGTGACTTGCATTCCCAATGAAAACATTAGATTCACTGTGAAGCAAAAATCAATCTGCATTTTCTTTAGAAACTGGCATGTAGTTTCAAAGTAATTCTTTCAAATATGACAAATTTAAATTTTCAGAAGGCAAGTTGACACCTACTAGCTCAAGATCTGTTCACTGATAATATGACTTACGCTCTCAAATACCCATATCAGCGTTGGAAATAAAAAATTCTTTAAATAAATGACCAACAATCCACTCAAGAACATAAAACAAAGGGTAGGATCAAATAAAGGCTTCGGATCTGAATCAGTTTTTCATACCGGTGTCCAAGACAGACCACTTAAGGTGAAAAGATTGCCTTTTGCCAACTTTTCTAAATATAACACACTGAGAAACAGATTTGCCTCTCAAATCCACAGCAGAATCCCTTACATATCATGTACTGTATATTAAGCAAACTAGTACCAGAGCAACCAATGATACAGTGCATAAAACCTCTGTATTTGACCAAGCTGCCAGCAACCAACATGGGAAGTTATTGTAATGCTTTCCAGACTTCAATTCAGAAACACTTCTATCACTTCTACCTTTGCACAGGCCCCAAAGCACCTTCATTCACTATGGCTGTATGCTAAACTGCAAAATGGACCAGATTTTTAAAAAGCTGACTTTGCAAAACTTATATATACATATATATATATACACACACACAAGAAACAACCTCAGAAGATCAAGAATGAAGATACCACCTCTGTTCTCCAGCAAACACATTCAATTCACTTATATTTCTCATCCACTGAGTTTTCAAAGCATTCTGATAGCACGAAAGCAACTACAGAACATTGCTTACCAGTCTGCTGTATTGAACTTGTCACCCCAGGTACAACAGCTGAGCCCAAACTATTATTTCCCCCCTCAGAGAAGGCCTAATGGCAGTCTTCTAGGCCCACATAAAGCCACAAACAGTGCTTGATCTCAGTAGGCTTGTATGCAGCCAGGAGAAAAACTTCTGCTTGCATGGTACCACAGCAGCCTCAGTGATCCAATCCACTGAGCAAACTGGGAAGACTTCAGTGACATGCACCAGAGGAGAAGGGCCATCTCCCTACATGCTTTTCATGGGAAGGAAGAAACACATTTAAACCAAGAATCCGAAACATCCACAGTAATTGAAAGCCTTGCAATGATTTCCATCTCACTTCCTGTTCTTACTTCCTCACAAAATTCTGAAAAATTCTTGTAACTGTGCTCCCAAAAGTCACAAAGTTGTTTTGATAATTGTAAGCCAATTATTGTCTAAATTCTTGTAAATACACAGCTATTTGTTCTAAAAGCGGGTGCTCCTTTTTTTCATTTTAACTGCATTACCACAATGAGTAATGCATCTTTAGGAAAATCAGGATGCCTTCATCTTTTTTTTGTAGCGGTTAAATCCTAAAAAGGCAACAGTAACAGATCAAGAAATCCAACAAAAAAATAATCAATTCACTCTTTGCTATTTCTGCAATTTACTTTTGTGCATTTAAGTCATAAACCCTTTCCCAAAACTACCGAAGAAAAAGTGTCTTCCCCCACCCAGACTTTCAAAGTGTGAAATCAACTAACAGTGGAGGCTGCAGGTAAAGCTTGGCAACTTAAAAAAGCTGGACAGAAGAGATTTCCACTGAAGCTATTGACAGTAGGAAAACTGGCTGGTTAATGCTTGTTAATTTAACACTTAAGAGCACAAACATTACACCAAACAAAGTTCTGGAAAAACAAACACATCACAAGAACTCCTTACTGGCTCCCTAAGCAACTGTAAAGAAGGAAGGGATTGTTTGCATTACCTCTGCATCTAGGAAGAGAAGGAGGAATGGAAAAATGGGAGCTCAAGTGGCATTTTCAGAACCATATCTCTAAGGAACTATCAATTTTTTTTTTCTCCCTGACAACGAAATTAAAAAAAAAAAAAAATCTTTATAAGGTTTTTATTTGCTCTTTCTACAATTAAAAAAGCTGCAAGGCATCAACAAGAAGCAGACCTTAGCAATCTTTGCTAGTATCTGATTAAATGCAGTATCCACCAAAATTCTAGAGATCTCAGCAGGGAGACTATGCCAGGAGACTATGAATAAACCCTTAGGCAGGTTTCAAAACAGGAGACAGTTTAGCATTTTTGTCCTCACAGGATTAGATGCATCATTCTTACTTTTTCTTCTCCTTCCTCCTCCTCCTTTCCTGAACAAGTTCTGCTGATTGAATGCTAGGAGTGGGGAAAAGGCACAGGCTATAGTAGACCAATGTCCTGGTTTCGGCTGGATAGAGTCAATTTTCCTCCCACAAGCTATGCTTTGGATTTAGTACAGGAGGAATGTTGGTAACACTGATGTTTTCAGCTGTTGCTATGAAATCAAGGACTTTTTCGAATTTCTCATATTCAGCTAATGAGCAGGTGTGCAGATGCTGGGAGGGAGGATAGCCAGACAGACAGCCAAGCTGGCCAATGGAAATATTTCATACCATAGACACCATGCTCAGTTTATAAACGGCAGTTGCCAGAGGGCAGGAGGCTCTCTGCTCTTCTTGTTCTGGTGAGTTCAAATGCTCTCTTGGCTGGGAGGCCAAACTTTTCCAGGAGTTCGAATTTTTCGGGGAGCTTTGCGAAATCTCAAAAATTCACAAGTTTGGCATTCCGCGATCGCTGCTCGGGGACTGGCTGTGGATCGGTCATTGGGTGGTGAGAAAAGTTGTAGTGTATATAGTTTGTTTTGCATATTCACTATTATCATTGTTATTATCATTACTATTATTAGTAATATTAGTATTTCCTTTGTTGCCTTATTGAACCGTCTTTATCTCAACCCATGAGTATCCCCTTTTGTCCTTTTCTCCTCCCTATCCTGCTGGGGGGAAGGGGAGGGGTAAGCGAGTGACTGTCTGGTCCTACTTGCCAGCTGCCGGGTTAAACTATGACAACCACACAAAAAACACACACAGCAGTCAGAGGTAGTTTCTGCCTTTGACAACTTCAGTTTAAATTAGAGGGAAGGCAGTCAACAGGCAAAGGAGATAAGCCCACCAGGTGGGAGGACAAACAGGTACCCAACATTTAGGAGGCTACCCAGTAAATCAGATTTTGAAACTTGCTGCATACCATAGCATAGCAAGAACTTTAATCATTACAGCAGAAGCACGAGTTTCTCTCTTTTCTGAATCTTTCATTGAACAGTAGCTTTACAATAACTTACCACATAAGCACAAAGGCCAGAAAGACTGGCAGGGCTCACAGCTTAAACGACTCTTTGATAAGTGAAAGCTGGAAACATTAGACAAATGAAAACAAACACCACCACTGGCATAAAGTGCAAGCATAACCCAAGTTCAAACCAAATCCAAAATCCTTAAATTAAAAGCAGAGAGCAGTCTGTGTGCTGGCCAGAACAGTCCTACCTCGGGGAGTTTATGGCCCCACAGTAACAAATGAGTTTGAAAGGACCAATGGACTAAGTCAATAAACAGACAGAGCTGGAAACACTGAGATCTCTCCCATCTCATTCGTCTGTAGTACACTGCCCAGTAGCCCAGCATATTTTCCAGCTACATAATGCATACTACCTATTAAAGAGCAACATTTCAGAAGAAACATTCTTCTTAAGAGACAGAAAAACAATGAAGAACTAATGAAGTCACTTCTACCAATACAAGAGAGTAAACAATTAAAGAGTGTTCCATCAAATTCCTATGAAGGTAAATTAAATTATATATTTCTCCTGACTTTTCTTTTTTTAAAGCTTCTGCTGTTACAGAACCTGCCAATAAAATTCATCAATGCAACAGAAAAAGCAAATCTAAGTAACAATTACACCAGAAGTTTCTTGACCTACAGTTCTGGGGTAAGTCAGGTAAAAAAGAATTAATCTAACCCCAAATCATCATCTTTGCATTATTTTTCCATCCATAAAAGGAGGTATGGATGTCATTTCTTTGCAGAGAATGCTGTAAATTGATAGCTTTCTTCCAGCTCACTACAGGTTCTTATTGATTTTCTCTCGTTTTAGCCTGCATTGATTTGTTAATCCCTTCTCTGTAACAGTTCTAATGACAAATTGAGAATGAAAAACTGCATGCTTTAGGGCCTTTTCCACCAACCTCTTTCTTCAAACTGTATTTTCACTTGGATTTGGAACACATCCACGCACATACTCTGGGTTAGACCTGACTCACCTCAAATCAGGATGGATACTTTTTACATTGAAACCTCTCTGTTTAGGCTCCTCATGGATGAACAAGGCAACTGAAACGACATCAGTGAGGCAGAACTGGAATTCTGCACTAACAGTTATCACCTTCTGAGGTTGCTGCTCACAGAGGCTTTGTCTTAACACCAATCACATTTTTTAAGCAATTTTGCAGCACTCCCCCTAGTTGATTAGCAGGCATTAACTGCATTATACATGTGAATGGCACTGGTGAACATTCACAGCATTTGTTGGTTCAAAGAAATACTTCAGAGGAGCAATGAGCTGGATCACAAGTTGTCTCCAAGCTCAGAATGAGTCGCAGTCATGGTGCGCTGTTACTAGAACACTCCATGCAGAAGGATGGGACCCAGTTAGTATTTTTAATTTAAGGAATATAGTGTGAGCACATGCAGGTCACAGAGTTACAAACAAGATAACTTCCATTAGTTATTTTGCTACTAATAGGCTCACTAAACACAGCTGCCAATTTGGTCTCATTGTTAGGACTTCACTACTGACAGCTCATGCACGTCTGCGCAAGCAGTGGCTACTGCTGCAAGTAGTTTTAGTCTCTTTCCATTTCCCTGATACTTTCAGAGATCTCCAAGTGAGGTATTAATCTGGAATTCTAACTGCAACACACTATCAAATGGAAAATTAATTTGTAAGTTATGAAGACCAAGGCTTCACCCACACTCACATTTATAACACCTCAGTCATCGCATGCTGGGTGGGTCTCCAACTCCTGACTTCACGCCATGTCATTCCCCTCCTACTTCACCCAAACTGTAGGCAAACCAACCCTTCGTGGTTTCCCACACAGATTACAAAGCAGCCTGAGCCCTGGCTGCCACCTCAGTGCTACAGTACAACCCCAGTAAAGCAATTCTGGTCATTTTCAACCAACCCTTATCTGCAAAAGTGGTAATTGGGAAACCTCTAGTTTGTACTCTCACAGTATATGCTCTCTGGCATGCAAAGGCAGTGTGGGAGTTTTCCTTTACCATTCACTTGGTGTGAATTTGATTTCCCATCTTCCTTTCTGCGATGCCAGCTGCAGAGAAATCAGTATGGGTGATGGGAAGCACGGTGCTGGGAACAAATATCATCTCCTCTTTGCTTTCCAAAAATCACACACCTAGAGTTGGCGATCTAGGCTCTGCTTATAACCACAAGGAGAAGAGCAAAGCAAAGCTCCCCATCCTCTCCTAGTGTTAAATAGCTGAGCTTCACTTCACCAAATTATTTATGACAAAATTGCAACTAGGTTATGGTTTTCACAGTCCAGACTAATATTTGCAGCGTGTTGCCTAACACACTGGTATTCCTAGCTTCCAGAAATGACTTTGCTGTGAGTGTTAAACGTCTCTCTACCCAGGCCATAAGATCTTCTTTACAAACCACTGTTCTTAATGGATAAGAAAAGCACAGAATAAATGGGATGGCTATCTAACCAAAAAGTTGCATTTAAATTTCAGCAGTTTGTTACTGCTCTCAATTTCCTGCTAGGAGAACGACAGGGAGAATGGACTGACCTAAGAAGTAAATCCAGTTTCCTCATTTTCTGTGATATAACTGAAACTCCTCTCAATTTTCTTGCAGTGCTGCCAACACTAGTGTCATTCTTCTACACAGGGCATGCAGATTGCACAAACATACCTAATCTAACACAGACTTTCTGGATTTCGAATGCAGTTTCGTTCTTTTGATAGATCCTGTTTGGGTTTTTCCCCTCATAATGATAATTGCAACAATTTGGTCTCTATTTTCATCCTTAATTGCAACTTCTCATTTACACAGTGAGTCGTACTCAGAACTCACCTCTCCATGGCCTTTATTTTCCTTTAATGTCACTTAAAATGAATTGATAAGCCAAGAACTTGATTTCCACTCTTGCGAGAACACTAAAAGCACCATCTCTAAGTTATCATTTTTATCACTGCATCTCTAAAACAGCATAACAAAACCAACCTGCACCAATCAAGGAAAATTCAACAATACCATTTCTCAAAGGACACAGATCAAAACCAACGTGTAAAAGGGACCAATTCACAACAAACCCACCACACTATTTGCTTATCAAGTGAGAAACTCCACATCACATCAACTTGTGAATGATGATAATTTAATTTAATGGTCCAGAAGGGCCTCAAAAGCCCTTCAGTAAAAGATGAGCTGGCCTTTACCTCTCCTTCTGTCAGGGTCTCTCCTCATGAAGAATCACAGATCTAACAGATCTATGGACAGATCTAACACCATCAAATAAATATTCAGAGAAAGCAACACACACTTACTGAAATATAACACAAGTAGTAATCTGACCTGTTTGGAGCATGCAGACATCAACTCACTTTCCCTTCTAGTGATACCACAAGAGAGAAAGCTTAATGAGTAAAGGACTGGAGCAGAATATGTAGCACCTGGGTTCTCTTCTCAGCTTTCCAACTGACTTGCTGTTGCACCTGAAGCCATGTCATTTCCCTACTTCCACTCCCACCCCCTGCTTATTTTCATTATTAGCTGTAAGTATAGAAAAGTAAGAACCACCTTTTACTTTGAATTTTTCCAGGGCTCACATCTGTTTCTGTGGCACAGCTAGGAGTTTTGAGGCAAGCTGGCAAATTAAGAACAAACAGAGTTTATTCAAACTTTGTTTTTCACACCACCACTTCTATTTAACTGTATCCTTGTATTATCTAAAAGGTATTGAGCCTGGAAAACTAGAATGACTTTGCAATTACTTCCTTCCATAACACCCAAAGTCGGTTTTTTAAGCAGCTTACTGGATCAGTTACTACATATATATTCTCAAACTCTGAGCAGTAAAACCTGGTTTACAAAAGCTCACTTTGTTGTTTCTCTCCCACAAAAATATAAACCTCTTGTTTTGACCATTCAAAATATAAAGAACATAGCCACAAATACTTGCAGTGCCCAAACAACTAAGTATACAAAAGCCATGCACACAGCACAGAGATGATATATATGTAACACTATCAGGTTATTTCTTTTAATACCCTTGAAAGTCTCAACTACAGCTTTACTTACGCAGAGGCTTCTAACAGTTTTCCCCAAGCAGTGAAAAAATATGAAACCAGTTGTCCTTCTTTGTAAACAAAAGTGTTCAATTTTCTATATTATTGTGTCTATACTTTAAGGTAATAACGATGCTTATAAATTAACCTATCAGTCATACAATAATCAATCAATTATCATCATAGCAGATGCCTCAGAATTGTCTTGTAGGTAGATGCTTAATATTTTGCAACATGAATGGGGAAAAAAGGGAAAAAAACAAGAATATACTAAAAACAAAGCTATCTTTCAAATACTTGAATTAAACAAAAATGACGCATTACTGCAACTGCCACTGAAAAGAACGGCAATGAACTTTGACTGCAATGGGCCATGAGAATGTGTGTATTCATGATGGCCTTCCCTGAAGACAGGAATAATACAGAGGATCCAAATAAATCTGTATTGCACGGGACAAACATACGCCCACTGGAATTACGGACCATAGTAGGGTCAGGATAAACACAGCACATGCAGGTTGCGACAAGTCCATTGGTTATTTTCATTCCCTGACACAATTGGCTCCTACATCCACCATCAACATTTAAGTTGGGTGATGGTAAAACTGAGAAACGAATTGAGCCCAAGAAAACATATACCCATAAGTGACAGTGTGACACCATTTTTTCAATTTCTTAACTGAATTTCAGACATCCCTCCTCAGAAAACTGTAATCTAGCACAGCTTGCTTTAATTGGAGAAAGGTTATGACGAAAACATGGCTCCGTGTGAATAGTGCTGCATACCCAAAATGACTGTAGCCCTTCCTTCCACCCAGTTCAGCAGTGCACAATGACTTCTCACTTGTTTATTGCTGCAGCAATGTTTACTGCAATGTGAATGACATGCTGAACATACCACAAGCAGTAAAACGATAGCTATTAAAACCAAAAATATCAAACGGACTGAAAAAGCATTTTGACAAGGAAGAAACATTAAACCAGGTCTTTGTAGCATTTGCTAAATACAGAGGCTCATCATATTTCAGGCCATTTGTATTTAATTGTCCTTTCATCTGAAGAGTGGTGAATATGAATGCACATCAGGCAGCAGATGAGTCAGATGTTCTGAAGAGGTCCAATCAAGGACGCCCCACAACACAAGAGCACTGCATGCATAATGTCTCGCGCAACTGACTTCAGCTACAGCCTGAAGTTTCTTTTCTGCGCCTCATCCTATTCCATGGTGGTTATGCAGCAAAGCACTGAGAAGGAAATAATAAACAGGCCTGAGGTCGTATAATTAAAAAAGTTTAAACACCTGAGACTCCAGGAATCTGATGTCCACACACTCTTTTACAGCTGCCAGGAAGACATACTCAGATTAGTAGATAATTATCGAAAACTCTGGCCTTTGTTCTTCCATTGTTTCATTTGAAAGAAAAAAAAGTACTCACATTTCTCAAGGTCAATGCTTCCAAATGAGTTTGTCAGATGAAGTCAAACTGACAATGGAATAGGTCACTCACAACACTTCAAAAATCAGGTTTTGGAGTGGTAGACAGACACAGACTTATGAATTCCAGCACACAGAAAGGAAAATCCCTGGTCTTTCATGGAGAAAGCAGATAAGCCATGTGCATGGACACCAGGAGCAGCACAGGATGTTAAAGCACTGTCCTTGAGGTAAACTAGTATGTCTGTTATACTGTCCTCTAATCCTTAGATTAGCTTCTCCGCTTTGGTTTTAACAATATTAACTAAAGTGCAGAGGCAATCAGCAGACCACAACTTCAGCAAAAATTCAGTTGGATCATTAAAAGTGATTTATAAAAAGACAGTGGATAAAAATCATTAGCTGTAATCCTCAAGTGTTAAACTGGCTCTCTGTATTAAACACGCAAATCTGAATTGTTAATTCAAGGTAAATATGGAAAAGAACTCATCTTCTACGTACTTTTTTCAATTCAGCTCTCAAATCAAACCTCGTCTCCATACAACAAATGGAAAAAGGGATAGTTTGTATGTAAACAAAAACCAGCTGATACTCTACATAACCCACACACTGCAATTCAATGCATCTTTAAGTATAAATTCTAGCTCTGGCATTATTTTGTAATCTTGAAGTGAAGCAAATTAGGCTCTTCTTATTTGCTTTTTCCTTTTCTCATCAACACAGCTCCTCTTAGGGTACAAATGACGCTAGCTCTTGATCACGCTCTTCTTAAATCGTCCTCATGCTGTTAGCTCTGCAAAGAACAATGTCTGCTGCAGAACACTGCCATTGCTAATCACTCAAATCAGGTCTCTCGTAGGTTTATAAGGAGCAAGAGCGCTGAGGGCAGCGGAAAGAAGATGAGATTGTTTTTCTCTGCCTTTTCAAGGAATATAATCTGAATGCATCCCTTTCCTTCACCTTCATGGATCACTCGTCCTGCCAACCGTAAGTTCTGCTGTGCAAGAGCTATGGCTGCCTTGGCTTTGTATTGTACAAGAAACAACAGAACTACATACTTGAGGCACTGCCCAAAGCAAACGAAAAACAGCGTGAAACCGATTCAGCAATGCTGTTCTCTATAGGTATCTAGTGACAAAAGCAGGGACACCCATCTCAAAACAAGTAAGAAAGCTGTTGGAGACTCAGTGGTATCAACACTGACTAAACAAATTATTCATTACTGCAGCATCCTGGGCTCTGAAGCTCCACTTCACGTCTGTGAGTGCACACGTTCACAGAACACTAATGATGGGAACGGGCAGAGGCTGACTCTTCTAACCAAAGTCTCACTGTGGGAGACTACCAGGAGGCAGAGATGAAGTACATACATTGCAGCTGTACACCTGTACTTACCCCTCGCATTTTGACTGCCAGCTGTCCCACTGGGAGATGCATACCTTTTGACTGGTTATCTGCCCAGATGGGACCTGCACATTGCCTGCCAACAGGCCAACAGCCATATGCTGCTTCTCAGCTACTAAAAAGCCAAGAAAATGGTTTGTAGGCCATACAGGTTGCATGTTGTATCAGACTACAGCAATCAACTTTACTCAAGTTTTCTTTCTGATCATCTATGTGCTTGAGGATAAATCACTTTGTGTCAAATTAGCCATATGAAAAGAACACCTCCAATATCACTCAAGGACGTTATAAGGTAAGAGAAATATTCTAGGAGCTGCGGCATTATTATTTATCAGCTAGAGAAAGGCCATTGGCTAAACAGTTACAGAGGGCTTCAGACAGAAGCAACATTGCAACTGGGCAGGCTCCCAGCTCATCTGCTAGGCTGTGCTACAGATGCAACAATCTGAGAGAACCTGGCATCTTCTCTTATGGTAAACCTGGTTCCACTAAGAAAAAAAATCATTTTCTGAATGCAAAAGTCTTAAGAAATTTGAAATAATTGAATCGTATTAACTTCTGAGCTCACAGGAAGAGCAGTGAAAACTGGTGCTGCTGTATTTGAAGAGGTTCTATTAGGAAATTGTTCTAATGATTTTAATGCACCCCCAAAAATAAAATCTAGGAAAAGAATGGTAATTTTCCTCTTTACCTGAGATGCTCCATTTAGGCAAGGCACTGGAGTAGGGACGTTACACAACAGGTCCAAGCGTTGTTCAGATGCTGTGCGTGTTTCCGGCCCATCAGGAACCACTGCATGCCTTCCAAGTTGCCCATAGTTTGCTCTGCCCCAGGTGAATACCTTGCCAGTTTCTAAACACAAAACACATTTCAAGATTACTTATTCATTAGGTTCCTGGAACATCTGGATACCAATACAAAACTAGAACAACTCTTCTTAATGCATCTTATCTAAAGCTTCGAAAATCTAGTGAAAACTTACTTTTGGGAGCAGAAGAAAAAAAATATTAAAACTAGCTAAAGACGTTATGATGTACTTCTCTGTAGTTACTCAAACTTCATTAACTTGTTTTCTAGCATAATAGCATCTGCAAGGTGGTCCATGCTATAAATAAAACCATGAAAGCTGCATAGCCTGGACATTCTGCATACAATACATACACTTTGGTTATACAAAGGACATTTTTAGCTTAACAGAAGCACACACAAAACAGCTTATTCCCAAATATGAAATATTGTTCTCTATTCTCAGTCTTTGCCATAGAGACATCCATCCCATGTCCTGTATTTAACATACAGTTTATGTTTTCCTGATAGAAGTTACCTTCTGTCACAACTTCTGTCAGGAGAGTAACAGCCCTCAGGACAGCAACTGGGTAGTCAGGAACACCACCACAGCTGTCTTTAAGCACTGGAAATGCACCGGTTTGTTTTCACAGCAATTACACATTGGCAAAGAAAAGATAACTGTAAACAAAATCTGCAGTATATGGATCATCCTTCTCTCCACACACTATACCAGGTTCACTGCTGCAGGACTGACACCCAAAAGTCCATTCTCCAGTATGGACAAAATCTATAAAGCAATGGTTTTTACCTTCAGTTCCCAATATTTAAAAAAAATATATACATATATATGTATATATTAGTGACAGCTTTATTTTCTCAATGAAGTAAGATCTCTGCAGACAAGTCATGAAAAGTTGCTCCTTCTGGGCCTACAAAGTTGTATACACACAGCATAAAGAGTATGTTCTCAACCTGGTTTTAACTAGAAGCAGCAACCCACATTCCAGCCCAGAACGAAGCCTGCAATGACCTTGAGTTAGGTACACACTTCAGCCAAGCCTCAAACTCCTCCCCAGAACTGAAGTCATGAAGTCATAAGCCAAATTATGTGGATCTGAGGAAAATACGATCAAGTCAAGCAACACACACTTCTTAAACACACACAATTCTCCCCTTGTCAGTCAGTAGAGACATATCCCACAGAGGGATCAGGAGCAGCGGGTGTCAGTCACAGTGCCCAAAGATGACAACTGAGGGTTTTCTTAACACTTGCCACAACACAAACCTTCGGAAACCTGAACGCTTCCCTTTTCCTCTGGGTGCTGTTTTACTGTCTTGAAGGGGACACAGGCAGGCACTGCTGGTTTGTGGAGTTTAAGCTGACAATGTACCTTGTAAATAAAGTGGAAACCTCTAACTTCGTATATTTAAATACACAAGAAGTATATGCATTTTCCTCAGAAATCTGCTAGCAGTGGTATCTTTTACTCTGATCTTTGCAACAGTTTTTTAGATGCATTCTCTCAGTTCACCAATAATGCTTCCCCTGAAATAATTAACTGATAAAATCAGCTGTCCTTTTCTTGCAAGGGCGCAAAGATTTTCTTCCTTTGGAGCTTCCTAGCAGTTCAGGGAAAAGTTGAAACCAGTCACATACTACTTTTGATACAAATGAGGTCTTTCTACATAGTAGTCTGGTTTTTTAGGTTAAAGCATTAAAACAAGTTTCATTAAGAGAACTACCAGTATACCTTACAGACATTAGGAAAACAGTCTGCAGTTTAAAAAACATGCTTGTTCTGGAGATAGTATATTTAGTTCCCATTTTGTATAGATGTCTGCTAAAAACATTTGCAGGTGCAAAACTCTTGTGAGAAGTCTCCTGCATCAGTATCAAATTTAAACATAGGATAAGCTTCAGGCTTTTTACATCAGACCAGGTCACTGCACCTATCTAGAACCCTGTTAGTGGACTGGAAAAGGACAGGCAGGCTGCTCTATTTTGTTAGATCACTGATATACCACAGGCTCTCAAGCCCTAGCCGGACATTGCTGTATTGATCCTAAGGACCATAGTTTAACTAAAGCATTTCAACCTTCAGAAACAAAAAACATCAAGCGCTACAGGCAAAAACATCAGGAACTTACAAGGCCTCTGGAAAGGCAAGCAGTGTATTTGATAACACGGACCCAGATCCTCGTATGCAGTCTACAGCACTATCCTGTACACAGGGGCAGCAGAGGTTCCTCTCAAGTAAAAAATTCTTTCCTCAACCAAATTTAGTGGTCTGTCTGGACTCAGACATGAATAAGAAACACCAGCCACTCATAACAAAAATGATCCTTTGCATCATCACATCAGGGTACTGCTCCACCTTATCTCAAGTCTCCTCTGTTGCTGGCACCTGTATTCAGATGAAGGCAATCTAAAATCCCAACACACACCTGACCAGTTACTCACTGAGAAAATAGTTCTCCTGCCCTGCCAGTGACCAGCAGAAACCAGAGAGGATCACTATCTTGATGACGAGCTGCTAGAGCAAGTTCCATGCAAAGCAAACAATTCTGCTCCCCTCTGCCAAGGGGCAGTGAAAGGTGGAGAAAAGTGCAGTGGTCTACAGCTTCAGATCAGAGCAAAACACCACAACCACCTACTCTGAAGTCAAAGTAAACGGCATACGTATCTTCCCCTTAGGAAGTAAGGGCTAGTAACTCTATTATCTGCCCCAAGCTGCTGTCTCCATGTGTAACTGTTTTTACTCTTCAGAAACCATCTCTCTTTAGACAAATTAATCCTGTTGAAACTACAGTTGTCATCGGCTGCTTACTGTGTCTTTATCAATGACTGGAAAAAGCCTCTCCACCAGCTAGCGTTTTTTCCACGTGCCAAGGTCTGTACAAGTTTGGTCTTTTTTTCTGCTACACTGTGGCTACTGGTTTCCTTAAGGTTCACGCTGCAATCCTGTTATTGGATCGATTTTTGAGGCCCTACACTGAAATTTCAACAGTAACACCAAGCTGAAATGGAAGTAACAGAACTGGAAACAGTATGATCCCAGTGATACTATTCAGCTTTACAAAGGCTTTGAACTATGCCCATCTCCATTATTAAATATTATTTCAGTAAATTCAGTGGAACTGAAGAACGCAAGCATATTTGAAGCATTAAAACCAGGCAGCAATAACGCTTAGCTACAACAAAACACCTTCCATCCACAGATTCTATTTTCTTTCAGTGGACAAGCAAGCACAGAATTATTTGCACCTGCAAAACTACACAGAGCCTTCAGGAGAACACAAACCACTTCTGATTACAAATAGAAATAATTGTAACTAACTTTTTCCTATTTTGCCACTCTAAGGGAAACAAGTTTCAGACAGTTAGGCAAACGTGGAGAACATCCATTAAAAAAATTAAAGTCAGATAAAATATTTTTTGCTTTTAGAAAGAACCTCTTAAATTCCCAAAATTAGGTAAGCAACCACTCTCAGTACTCATCAACTCAGTTCTCACTTCTAATTGGCAGAAATTCATTCCCCAGACTTGCTCCTGTTTGGTGAGCATTCCTCTCCCATGCTCAGTCTCCTGGTAATGGTCAATCATCCCTGTTTTTCAGCTGAAGACATCTGCCTAGGAATCTTTAAAAAACAAAAAACAAAAAACTGTCTTTTCTGTGAGAACCCAACAGAAGCTGATTTACTAGTGCCTTCTCTATGAAATACCGATTATATTTTCAGCAAACAAACAAACAAAACAAACAAACAAACAAACAAAAAAAAATCAGTCTCAAGTGGAAATTTTAGGCTGAGGCAAACACCAATGCATGGAAAATTCCAGCCAAAAATGTTCAAGTTTCATCAAAATCCTAAGCAAAAGAAAGTACTGAGTTATGACAGAAAGCACTAAGCAATTGTAACGAGAGGTATTGCTACTCTGCTGCATATAATATAGATGGTATTTTAAAATGTTCTAAGAATATTTGAGAAAAAGACATTAGTCATACAGAGTAAGGAGGTTGCAGGATGAATTACTTAAGAATGACGGGTGATATAATAAGGAGTGTTGGTCTAATATTAGAATAGAACAGATTCTAATCAGAAGTCAAGAAAACATACACAGTGATGAGTCAACTGGACAGAGTACATCAACCATGGAAGTGGCTAAGGCATCAGAAAATAAGATATTTCATACCAGACTTTATACACTAAGAGGGCACAAGAGGCAGGAGTTATTTCACAACTTGAGTGAAAGAAAGAAGCATACAATGATGGAAAGCTTTCCCAGTTCTTCTAAGAGAGTAACAATGTTTTTTAAGACCTTGCTCTTGCCATGCTCTGGGCATGCAGGCTCCAACTCCAAAAGCCACTTCAGCTCCTGAACTGTCAACATCTGCATTGTTCCAGTCAACCTCTCTGCAACTGTTCCTTTGTTTAGCTGGCAAATGCTACATCAAATAAAGGCCAGAGGGTTCAACAACATTTGGAATTAAGGAGTAACAGATATAATTCATGCATCCTGTGTCATTCCAGTGTACAACCTGAATGAAACATACAGTACAGGAGTTCAGAGAGGTAGAAGAAAAAGACAGAGGAAGGTCAGAAGATTTTTAAGAAAAACTTCCCCAACCGCCCCTTAAGCAAATAATACATACAACAGTATGCCACATCATTTGAGATTCTACAGGGTCATACAGATCTAGTTTCCTGCTGTTCTTTGAACTGTAAACACAGCAGTCTCATCAGTATACATACAGCAGCAAATCATCTGAAACACATGCTCACGTCCCCCACAGAATACGGATGAAGGTATGTGTATATGCAAGTGCTTGCAGCACTATACTAGGCACTCCACGACCAGGAAGGCTCCTCTGCATTTTCTTCACGTCATCCTCCTGTCCTTATGCTATCACAAAGCATAGACAGTTGAGAATGGCCTCAAAAGTTACAAGTTCACAGCCTTCGAATTGTTGCAAATCCAGCATCACTGCATAAAGCACTTCTAGTTGCTTCCTGCCTGACACCGCAGCTCTTGCTGTGCTGTGTGCTGCTGAGGCTATAGAGCATGACATTTTTCCTTTTTAGCACTTTCTTCATCAATCTGCTCAGCCACATAAGGATTTGGAGACAATTAGCAATAAAAAGAATGCATTTCAGTTTTAAAAACAGGTTGGTTTCTCAGTAAAACTCAACAGACTAAAGGGAACAATAAAATTTACTTATTTTTCACTAGATTCAGACTCATCTTTATATCAATTTTCCTGTTTTAAGATAACATCATCATTGCACTAGCATTATCTGCTTGAAGTCTCTATTTGGTATCCAGGCAAGCTTTGAACTATCCTTTCATAAACATGAGATGAAAGAGTTCATCTAGGCTATCTCAGTTCACGGTTGCATTAACAATTACTTTTCAAATGAACTCTCAATATCCACACTGAATGCTTAATCTCATTCAGACTTGAAATAGGCAGTTCTAAATAAAATTCCCAATGTTTCCTTTGACATGAAAATTCACAGGAGCAGGTATTAAAAATTGACATTTAGAGGCTGTGTCTGCCTCCACTCTGCCCCACAACAGGCAAGCCAGCAACTCTCACACAACTACAAATCTCTGCTGTCCTCCAGGACAATCACTGATGTTCTCCAGCCACTCTGAGAAACTTCCTCATCCACCTAGAAACAGTCTCTGCAGGGCAACCTTACAGAAAACATTCATTCATCCACCCTCAACTCCTTCTTGGCTGAAGACAGCTTTAATTCAGCAGCTGGAAAACAGGCATCACTGCCACAACTACCTGTGCACGGTTTCAGTACAAAGCAGGATTATCTGCTCTGACAAAGGTTTAAATGGCCCCTTCATCCTCTTACATGGGAGTTCAGTGTACCAGAGCTGCCCACATCTCTTAACACATTTTCTTTCTATGACCTCCTTACATACTTCTGCATCTTTATGTAATAGGGCATGCTCCTGAATTTTTTTCCATATTTATTTATAATAGCTATTAAAAAATGTATCCCTAAAACACAAATCTATGCATAGCATTGAGGTCACGCTTCTTCAGGAAAATTCAGACAAAACAGTAAAAGCATTTCAAGGATGTCAGCAACAAAAAACTAGTGATGATTTCAATTGCCATTTTCAGCCTTCTGCAGTCACAGGTTGCAATCCATAGCTAGTTCAGAATAGTCCACAAAGCATCCACTAAAGACGCTGCAGTTCACAAGGGTTTCCAAGCACCCTATAAATAGGTTCAAACTTAAAATAAAAGGCCCCAAGTGCCACAGGAAGCGAACCATAAGGGCATCACCCATCCCCCTGCAATAGCTATGGGTTTGTCAGTTAAAACTCCTATACTCTTCAAGAGGGCCAAAAAATTTCTGCTATTCTGAGTTACATCAGATGTCCCCAAATCTGACGACCAATTTAATCACAAGTGTGTGGGCAAGACAAAGCAACAAGACATCTAAGGGATTTTACACCGTTAGAATCAGTGGCTCATCTATGATCCAGCAAACAACTGGCTTCCCACTATGACCCACTCCTACTAAAGAGGAAATTTAAGAAATCCACCTAGAAGAAAACCATGCATCATGAAAGAAAATTTATCCAATCAGGAGGAACTCTGTTGCACGGCATTAATGTAAACAGATACAGCATAAGGGAACATCATCTTGTCTCCTTTCAGAGCCCCCTGGAGATACCCAAACACTAAACATCCAATGACTCACATGACAATGCAATTAATGGAAAAGACTCCACTAGGCAGGCAGAGCTATGAGGATGTTGAAGGCTCTCCAGAAGACGACACTGGAACTGTGACAGCCTTTTAGCACAGACTGAGAACTTCTTAGGCAACAGTTTACACCAAGATAGCTTGAGAAGTTTTGATCTCAAAGAGTTGTTCTCACCCCTAGGCCACCAGCCTTCCTTCATTGTGCTTGAACTATTTATGATGGGGAAGGTAAACCAAGACAAGGAATCGATCTGGCTGAAAAATATTCTTGGGAAATGGGAGCTTGGCAACAGCAAATATTGCTAAAGGCAGTGCTGTATTAGGTCATCTTAATATTGTGTATGATAGGCTAGAGAAAACTCACAGTTTCATATCACATGCTAAGTTTATTATGCACTTTACCAACAGATCCATCTTTATTAAGACTGTCGACACCATTAAACATCTAAATAGCTTTGACTTTCATTCATTAAAAAACAGGTACGCTTTTTCTTTTTTGCTTCCATAGTTACAACATGTTATGTCTCAAGATGGGCAACATTCAGCTAACGGGATTATTCACACACTTAATAGCACGCTTCACTGCTTTGAAAGACTGGAAGAAAATAACCTTTGAGTATGGCAAAATTCAAGACTCTCCAGATACCTTGGAAGTCCTGCCTCTGGGTTTGGATTTTAGATTGGATAAAGGCTATTTTGCTTTTAGAAGACTGGAAACATGAAGTGCCACACGAAGCTCTGAATAAACTGAAAGAAAAACTAAAATGTAAGAAGCTAAATGCTTGCAAAGTTGTTTTCAAACTGCTGATATCAAACAGATATACGATCTTGGCTCAAAAAGAAAACGTGGAGGAGAGGTCATGAAGTCCATGCAATCATGAAACAAAGCTGGGGAATGGGGGTGGGAGCAGAGGGAGATGTTAAAGCACCTATCACACTTTGCAGTCACCCTACAAGAAGAGAAAATTCCCTTCTCATTTCTCTTCTCTCATGATTAGAGAGTCATGACTGCCTCACCAGCTGTGCCTCTGGCTCATTTCAGATTCAAACTACGATACATATATCACTTTTAGACTTTTAATAGCAATGCCTTAAAATGCAGATTGCTGGCTAAATTTAGTTACATGATTAAAAACAAATCTAACTCATCTCTACCCAGCAAGCAGAACTGCTGCTTTCAAGGTTCAATAGAGGACTTAGCTCTTCATCTAAAACCAAAGTCCTAACAAAAAGAAGAAAAAAAAAAAGAAAATCAAGACACAATTCAGTGACGCCTCTGAAAAAGCAGTATGCATAAAACATTAACCAGCTATGGAAAAATATCTGCAAACGCATCATAGTATACCATAGGGTTTTTGTTCTGTACTTCTGCACTATGCTGCTACAGCAGTATGAGTCATATGCTTTTACTGACATTCTATATTTATATCTCCATGCCCTTCTTCACTGTTGTATGCTTTCTTCCACATAGGCCTCCCTAACCTGGAATTTCCTTTCTTCTGCAGTTCAGCATCTCTTCCTCTTAACATTCCCCAGAAAACTGAATAGATGTTTCTTTCTAAACATCTAATTCTTTCTGGACACCATTTCGAAAAAGCAACAGCCTTGAACTGTTATAACACAAGGCACATGCTTTTATTTGTCCACAACTATTTTCTTGTGTATTATTTCCTACTCTGTCTGTAAATGGCCGGCTCGGGCATTTCTCACCTTTGAGGTCCAGGTCTTGTTTCATTATACTTAACACAGTTCAGTGCTACAGAAAAGATTACGCAGAGATTACAATATATCCATGCATTACCTATAGCTCCAATCTAGCAAACATTTGTGAATCTGCGTAATTTGGAGAATGCAAGTGACAGAACCACAGAAAGTTCGGGGTTGGAAGGGACTTCTGTGGATCATCTAGTCCAACCCCCTGCCAAAGCAGGGTCACCTACAGCAGGCTGCACAGGACTGCGTCCAGGTGGGTCTTGAATACCTCCAGAGAGGGAGACTCCACAACCTCCCTGGGCAGCCTGTTCCAGTGCTCC
>Ga0065711_1005350_pt1 | contig 39074 bp, 21 predicted proteins | sample Hoacrofraction12_FD_59098 | JGI IMG/M metagenome (GOLD analysis project Ga0065711, IMG submission 59098) | Hoatzin crop microbial communities from Cojedes, Venezuela - Epithelial fraction 12 v2 (version 2) | ecosystem: Host-associated > Birds > Digestive system > Esophagus > Crop | place...
ATCCACAACCTCCCTGGGCAGCCTGTTCCAGTGCTCTGTCACCCTCAGAGGGAAGAAGTTCTTCCTCATGTTCAGACGGAACTTCCTGTGCCTCAGTTTGTGCCCATTTCCCCTTGTCCTGTCGCTGGGCACCACTGAAAAGAGCTTGGTCCCATTCTCCTGACACCCACCCTTCAGATATTTATAAGCATATATTAGGTCCCCTCTCAGCCTTCTCTTCTTCAGGCTGAACAAGCCCAGCTCCCTCAGCCTTTCCTCGTAGGGGAGATGCTCCAGTCCCCTCATCATCCTCGCAGCCCTCTGCTGGACTCTCTCCAGTAGCTCCTCATCTTTCTTGAAGTGGGGAGCCCAGAACTGGACAGAGTAGTCCAGATGGGGCCTCACTAAGTCAGTGTAGAGGGGAAGGAGAACATTCAGCTAAAATTATATGAACCTTGTAGTATCCATCATCCATGATGAAATGCAACTTCAAGTTCTGCAAGAATGAATCAATTTAAACAAGTAATCTCTGGACTTCCCAATGGATACCAACTTTCTAGATTCTTCTGTTTTGATTCCAGTCTGCTCAATATAAGGACAATATTTATTTTCATATATTGTGTACTAGCCAAGCACACCATTGCCAATATACAAATGGCCCCCTCAGGTAAAAAATTTTATTCTTTCCAGAGCATTTGGGTCAACAGACATAGACTGAATAGATCCAATTTATCAGACACAAAATGAAAACTGTTTACTGAGAACTGTTGCTTTCATGGCAAATGCTGACTCAGAAGCTCTATATGTGAGCAGAATTTTCTTGTTATGGATTGAATTTCATAATCTCGTTGGTATCAGTAGACAGATGACCTATATGCATCAGACACTGTTTGTCATACTAATCTGTATTATTCTCAGTGCACAGTAAGAGTGGGGATAGGAACCATCTATTTGCTCTGTGTTGAAGCAACATAGGAAATGGTAACACCTTGAATGGTTTCCAATGCCGGTGGGCAATCCTGTAAGACAAACAAAGAAAATGTCAGGTCGTATAGAGTGCACTAAGAGACTTTGTAAAAAGAAACAGTGAGCATTGTGAATATCATTTAAAATCTGACTCTTTAGGACCTGTTGTAGTTCAACTTCATACAGCAGGTTTGGAATTTCTCATTCTAAACATAGAGGATAACAGGAATACCTTGGTAAAGGTAAATACAACTTTTCAGCAGAGGTCCATTTTACGAGGATACGTACATGTGAGCTTTCCTCCAAATCATAAGAGTACCAATCTATATAGAGTGCCACACATACCTTAGTTACAGGAAAACTGTAATTTGTCTGTAAAATGCCAAGCAGATTACTAGAAAATAGACAAACTGCAAATTGACCTTTTTGCTCCTACCTAAACAGCTTTGATGAAAGAGCGAGATCATATTTCAGAGCATGTAAAGCAGGAAAAGGAAGAAACAAAGACATCTAATCAATCAAAGAATGAATAGAAGCTGAATAATAAAAGTAGCTCAGGTAGTACAATAGGATTAAGAAACTTGTTAGAAGAATTACAAGAATAACACCTACAAACTGTTGACACAGTAATGAAGTAAAGACTTCACAGTGCAAGCTATTATTCCTTAAGTATTTTTCTGATCATTTTTCTGCTTGGAAAACATATTTAAATAAGTTGAAGTTTCCATTTTCTTGCTGGTACCCTGATTTTCAGGTTAAAACTAATATGGTAATTCCAAGCCATTTTGCGGGGTGGGAGTGGAGTATTGGTGAACTTTACTTACCACATTACTACGTTTCCTTTTTGAACCTAAAATGATTTACAGCAGTGCTTCCTCTTGAACCTGGACTTGATGCAGTTTACAGTGTGACATCATTGGCTCCTCTTTTTTGCTCCTAGTTAAAGCACAAGGAAGAGAAGGACAGGTAATTAACAACACATTGAAACTGTGGATTCTCAGGAGGTATCAGAGTTGCCATGGCTGTTCTTGGACACCGTCCACCTTTCTGTTTCTGCCCAAACCTTATCATTTGTTGCTGGAGGGAGGGGAGCCTTGTCTCCATGTGCACACACTTCAAGATAGTCTCATCTGCTCTGTTTCCTTCAGTTTTGAGGAGACAATACATGATCTCTGGATTAGATACATGCATTTTAGACTGTTTATTAATGAGGCAGTAATGTACAGCATGCTGTGAACTCTGATTTAGCCAGCTGAGCTAGTGGCCTTTTCACAAAGCAGCTTGTTACCTACTCCATGCTAGATGATGTTCTCTGCTGCACTTGTCCAACTTGTACTGAATGGGAGATCTCAAATGAAATGTTTAAATCCTGGAGTTCCTTCAGATCTTTGTGTGCTTTCTTGGTTGCTAGGACATTTTTGAGCTAACATCAGTATCAGTTGACAACGAATGGGTCAGCCAACTGTGAAACATATAAAACTGGGTCAAGAACAGTTCTGCCCAGCCCAGTGTGAGTGAGGTCTGAGCCAAAGGAAATAACCTTTTCCCTTGGCTATTCGTTTTCATATAAATGTGGAGCTTATTGTACCGGATTCATGAAAGGTAAAATCAAAGCATGTATGAGCAAATATAATGATTATTAAAACAGGAAAATATTATTGATATTGGAACAGCCTTTGCTGCTTTTAGGGTAAAAGCTGAACTGATCTTGAAGTTATCTGGCAGCGTGTGAAAGCTGATCCACTTATTTGTATTCAAGCCCTAGGTGCAATCATAAGAACATTTTTTCATGAATACGTTGGAAAATATTACAGCTATTTTGAAACTACATCAGCTCACATACGTTCTGAGATATTAACTTGGCGTGTTCCCTCCTGATTGCTTTGTAAAATATGTAAAATATGTCCCTCTTCTTATGATCTCTACATTGGTGCCGAAGGGCATTTGTGCTACGGATACGCATGGCTAACTTCTTATTTTGTATACAAGCTTATCAGGGCAGTACTTTATGTCGGCCTATGCCTGTGCAGTATGCACCACAATGAATCTCTGTGCTTGGTTTGTTCACAGAGATACTGAAATAAAAAAGAGTAATAAAAAGATAATGGGAGTGAAGGTGTAAACATGACTGAAGATGTTTTCTTAGAGGAAGATGGATTTTTTTTTTTAAAGAAATGGCTAGCAAGTGAAGATAGGTGGTTTGGATTGAAATGAGTGCATGTATTGTTCATTAATAAATACTCTGCATTTCCATAACATCAAAAATATATTTTTTTAAAAAAGATTTAATTTTTTTTCAATGTTCTTATTATCCTGCTAAAAGGAGTACTTTTTCTGTGTGTTCATATATCTTGGGAGGGCCTGTCTTCAGCCCTGTCAATTAACGTACTTGGTTTTGTTGTTCTTAAGTATCAAGATTCTCAAGTATTGTGTATTAAATACTTGTTTCTGGTTGACTTTATACAGTCATCCAATTTCATGCTAGTTAACTGCCACCAGAGCAGAGGTGCTTTTGTCTTTACCTTGCAAATTTTTATTTTTACCTTGCAAATATTAATAAGCTATAATATTACTTGTGTGAATATTGCCATAAAAATGTATGGGGCTATCCAAATGATTAAAAGTTTACAGGACCAGAGTTTCTCTACTTCTCTGTTGAGTTTCAGTCATGCTACAGCTACAAAGTCTAATACAACAGTTTTTGAGGCATTCAGTTACTTAACGTGTGACTGAAGGGTATTATTCTTTAGCTGACTACTCTTCAGTAATTGTTGCACAGTGATTGTGACGTCCTGACCGCCCCCACAGAAATACCTACACTTGCTATAGCTAATATTAAGTTTGTATTTTGATGCTTGGATTTAACTCTGATAAAATCACCAACTTTTAATATGTGCAGTGTACTGGCTGTTAAATGCATAAAAGATTTTTATGGCATGTCTGTTACAATTTATGGGCATTGCTAATCCTTCTGGCTGTTTCACTGAAGAGAGGTAACTGAATTTGTGAGCTGAAAGATTGCTTTACTTTAGAGAAGTACACTGATTTTGTAGCTTGCCATGAACTTGCTGCTGATGGATGGGTTTCCAATTATTTTATGTGTCTGGGAAGAGAAAAAAGAGAATGTATGATAGTGAGGCTGAGGGCACCAGATGGAGATTTACATCTGAGAATTTCCTGCCTTTCCTGTCTTCTCCAAAATGTAAGAAAAAACCCATCTACATCTGGTTTTAATCCAAATACTGCATTGTTAGAGAATGCTCTACATTGTGGATGGCAAAAGGTGGCACCGAAAAAAAGTCTGAAGTTGTCTGGTGTCCTTGCTGCTGGATGTGAATGTGCACATCAGGTGCTAGCATCAGCTCTGGAGAGTGAACAGGACTCTGGCACAGTGGAAGACAGATCCCTGGAGTATAACATGTTCTCTCAACCCTTATAATAGGAATGGGAATCTAATGCGCTTACTATTGCTGATGGGGTCCCGTTTACATCAGAGAGTAGTTTCTTTCCTTTCTTAATGAATGTATTTTCTGGACCCTTTGACTTCAGTGAAACTTGAATCTGCAGTCTGCCATCACCTGTCACGGGCACCCCACAATCCCTTGTTTCATTTCATTTAGTCCACAAATCTTTCTTTTCATTACATTTTCACTATAAATCAGAGACTAACCCATTCTACAGCAAAGTCTGAAGATGTTTTGTGTAAGCTGGTAGAAAGAACACCTCACAGCACCTATAGTCATGTCTAACTAGCACTAGCAGTCATAGGTGGATCCCTCAGGGAGTGATGCAAACGAGGGCTGCATCGTGCTCCACTTCCAAGATAAAGAATGGAGCATTGTGCATCCCTTTAGAGCTAGCAGCCAAATACCACAAGCAGTTATGTGGATCTGGCTGTGTCCCCAAACCATCTGGCTACATTTCTCCAAGGGCAGGGTACACTGCTGTTCTCCTCACCAGCCCCTGTGCAGGAGAGCTCCAGTCACTGCATAGGGCAGGATGTAGTTGTTTATTTCCACTTGTTCTTGGTACATCATTTGCTCACTCCTGCAGCCAGAATGTCTTTCTAATGTTTGGCACTAATGAACCTGAAATAGGTTTTTTATTGTTGAAGAAGCAAGATTTGTTTTGTTGTGGCCAGCAAAGGGCAAAAGCTTTTTTTCTTTTATTTTTCATTTCAGCATGTTCCTTAAAGCTCCTCTTATTCCCTACTGTGAGTTACATATCTGATGTTGCTTGGTGAATGCTGTTCCCCAAGTCAATAACTGTGGTTTTGGAGGTATTTCCTCTCTGGAATAAGTATACACCCGTCTTGAAAAGAATGAATTATTCACACCACCAAGTAAGCAACAGTAAATCTTTATCCGAACACCTTCAAAAATTGGCATGTTTAAACAAATTGTCCTTATAAATAACATTTTACCCCAAGGTGGAATTATTTTGCATCTCAAGGAGTGTAGGAACCTAAATGTCATAAATAGTGTGGATAATCTTTCCTCTTTGGTACACCTGGAAATCCTTCTCTTCCTCCAAATAATGGAAGTTTTATAGAATACTGATAGCAATAGAACAATTAAGGTAGGATCTGGCTATGTTATCTAATCCGCTTCTTGTGGGTGGTGCAACATGTAGTCCTTTTGGAAATAATTTTGCATTATTTCTAGATGTGAGTTTGTTGAATATACTTTGTTATTCAGGGAACCTACATTTTTCCGTGGTGCCCTCAACCATACATATTATGGAGGCAGTAAGGAAAGTACATATAATTTTAACACAACTTTATAGATCTCTAGTTCACACATTACTGAAGACAGACTGCATACCTGGGAAGCATAATTACGATGTTTGGTCAAAGTCACTCTTTCTTGACAAAAGGAAAAAGTAAAACTAAAGTGAAACACACCCCATGAAATTAAGGCTACTACATGTCTGAATATCTGTATTTTGTCCTCCTTTTTAATATTTGTTTGCATTTTAATCTCTCAGAAATTTTGTCTGAGTGGAGAAGGAGAACTTTGGGCACTTACTTAGGGCTAATGGATGTCTTGCAGCTACTTGCAGAAGAAATAGCAGCTGCAATACCTGTGAAATGACTGGAAGTCTGCTATGTACATTGTGTCATAGCTAGTAAATATTACAAGCATTTTTGTCACAAGCATGGTGTGGTTAGACTGGCTGTAGGTCATTTGTGCAGCGCTAGTATTTCTGTCTGGGAAATCCTCTAGACACACTGGGGAACCCTCCTGTCAAGGCCACAAGTCTGAATAATAAAAGCATTAGATTGTGACTCAGGAGATCCAGTTAGCTTTGGTGCCAGCTCGGGGATGCGGGAAAAGTCACTTTACTACCAGATGTATAAGCTTCCCTACATTTGTAATATGGGTAATGACAGTCACTTTTTTTTTCCAATTGTTTCTGATCTATGGATAAAGCAACTCTGTTAGAGCTAAATGTGCCTGCTCAGTTTAAAATACTTTTCACTCCAAAATAACCGTGCTCCCATTAGAACGAGAAAGCAGTGTTGACTGAGCTACAGCTGTGGCATAAAGGAGGAAATAATAGCAAGGATGGTGAAGACAATTGAAAAGAGTTTTGATAGATGCGTATTGCAAATCTGGAGTAAATCTGCTGATATGTACAGAATCAGTCAAGGCTAAGGCATGTGCTGCTAGGAACATTATCTAGCATTGCAGTTGTCATTTTAATTGCAGAAAATGAATGGAGGATTGGTCCATTTAAAGAGAAAGGAATCAGATGACTGGCATTTAATTGACGGTTGAAGTTTCAGCCAGAGGCACAAGACAGAGGTATGTGTTTTTCATTAGTCCCTGTTGCTTTCAGTCACTCTGGAATGTTAAGAAAGCAAAGCTACAGCAGAAATTAACACATTGTGTTATCCTATTTCCATGAGTGCTTGTGTTCAGTGCATGCAAACACGCTTCTTGCCAGGCTGAAATGTCAGGACATTGGAGAGATGTGAATTTAATGAATGATCAATGACTCCATGTCTGGATGGAGATCACTGATGAGTGGTGTCCCCCAGAGGTCTGTATTGGGACCAGTACTATATAAGACCTTCATCAATGACATAGAAACTGGGATTGACTGCAGCCTCAGCAAGTTTGCAGGTGACACCGAGCTGAGTGATGCAGTTGATTCACATGAGGGAAGCGATGTCATCCAAAGGGACCTTGACTTGCTTGAAGGGTAGGCCCATGTGAACCTCATGAAGTTCAACAAGGCAAAGTGCAAGGTCCAGCACCTGGATCAGGGCAATCCTCAATATCTGTACAGACTGGGGAATGAAGGGATTGAGAGCAGCCCTGTGGAGAAGGCCTTGGGGTACTAGTGGATGAAAAGTTGGACATGAGCCCAGAAAGACCAACCATATCCTTGGCTGCATCAAAAGCAGCATGGCCATCAGGTCAAGGGAGGTGATTGTGCCCCTCTAGTCTGCTCTGGTGAGACCCCACCTGGAGTCTTGCGTTCAGCTCTGGAGCCACCAGCACAGGAAAGACATGGACCTGTTGGAGTGAGGGCCACAAAAGTGATCAGAGGGCTGGAACACCTCTGCTATGAGAAAAGGCTGAGGGAGTTGGGGCTATTTCAGCCTTGAGAAGAGCAGGCTGCGGGGAGACCTTATTGCGGTCTTTCAGTACTTAAAGGGGGCTTAGAAGACAGAAGGACACAAACTTTTTAGAAGGGCCTGTTGCAATAGGACAAGGGGTAATGGTTTTAACATAAAAGAGGTTAGATTCAGACTAGATATAAGGAAGAGGTGTTTGACAGTAGGGGTGGTGAGGCACCGGAACAGGTTTCTCAGAGCAGTGGTGGATGCCCCATCCCTGGAAACATTCAAGGCCAGGCTGGATGGGGCTCTAAGCAATCTCATCTAGTTGAAGATGTCCCTGCTCATTTCAGGGGGGTTGGACTAGATGACCTCTGAAGGTCCCTTCCAACCCAAACCCTTCTGTGATTCTATGACAGAAAGAAGTCTGTGACTGACTTTCCTGTTCTCCTCCTTCATGACAATCCCAGGATCAGCTTTAGTTGGCTTCTAGAATCCACTCTGCATGGTGTGTCCTAAGAGTAGAAAGACAAATAACAGGTTAAGTAAGGGGAAAGTTTGATTGCTGTCTATGATACAAGGTGAACTAGGAGATTCTGGCAGAGAGGAAGGACTGTTCAGGTACGAGCATTTGGGTTTTTGAGAACTTAAATGATATACTCTCAGCATGACTCCATTCTGCTGTTTCTCCCCTTCCCCCTGACAGTAGATACAGTGAGGTGAGATGATAATATACTTTTATGGAAACTGACTTGTCTATGGCTCATCTGTTTTTAAAACTAAACTAAACTAAATGAAACTAAAACAAAGTCACAGAAAACCTGCCCTCACATATTAATCAAGTCAGTGCTTTTACTTACCATGCAGACATTCACACCCAGAGGCTTAGATGTTGCGTACTGAGGGATAATTTCTTTGTTAATGGTTTCACAGGGTAGTGTAAAGCAGTATGTAAGAAAAGAAGCCAAATTATGGAAATGGCAAGACTTAAAGGTACCAAAAAAGCAGGACTGTTCTTGGGCTCCACGACTGTGCTGTAAGGAAAGATCTGCAGCCAAAGAGGATGAAGAACTTGGCTTTCTGGATATAAAACTACAGCAATATCTGTCCAGTACCAAGAAAGTCACTCTTTACTGGAAAGTGAAGCACAATTTACATTAAGGCAATAAAAGTAGGAAATGAAAACAGATGTGCAACATCTGGGAAGGAGTAGGCAACTCTTTAGGTTTTGATTGTAGAAGTCCTCCAGCCTCCCAGGTGTGGCATTTTTATGTTTACAGTATGTGTGTTCTGAGCATGCCATTCATTATGATTGTCTGTATTCTAGTTTCAGAGGGGTAGGTTGCAGTATGCCTGGACCTGTTGCAATATAAAAGGTGTGATTTGTAACATGTCATGGCCACAGCGTGAATGCCCCACACAGTGGGGCAAGCTGGCACTGGTATCATAGTATTTAATTCCGCATCTCACCAAAGGAATTACACTGCTCTTTTTTAATAATATTTTTTTGTCTTGCTGTAACAAGGATTTCTGCTGTAGGCACCTGCTTGCATATCATTTTTGGGTAGGTGAGGAAAAACTTAGCACAGGTGATCAGACAAGGGAGAGGTGTCAAGACACAGAATGGATGTCCTTGTGCTAAAGCCCTGAGACAGTGTCTGACAGTCCCACTGCCCTTCAGCACTGTCAGTATAAAACCACTTCCAGTATATCACAATGTCAGAGAGGATGGGATGCTGTAACACTCAAAGTGCAATTTTTCGGTTGCTGCAAAAAGTTCCCACACTGAATACGTCCAGTGATGCTAACACCAGTCGCTGTACACTGCTTGTGTACTTATTTTACATATTAGTAATTGTTTAACTTCAAATCTTATAGAGAAAATGTCACATAAAACAAAAATTAAAGTGGGTAAAAAGGAAAATTTACATGTGTTTTTGCCAAATGAGGAAAGTGTCCAGGCACCACACAGGCCAGGACCTCCCTGGAGACTGGGAGCGATGGAGGATCCCCTGGGGTCCATCAGGGCAGGGCCTGGCATCCAGGGCAGGTCCCACCGCCTCAGCCAGGGGTGAGCAGCCGGGGGCACCGGGGCAGCCCCAGCCCCAGCATCAGGGACCTCCTGGCACAGGGTCGGCCAAGGCTGGGCTGGGATGTGGGCCTACTGGTGTACCTGGCTCAGAAGAGCCCCTGGCCAGGCTGGGCAGGGCAGTGGGGAGCTGGAGACTGGCCCTGCTGTGGTTGTGCTGGGGCAGGGGCTGACGGCCCCAGGGGGCTGAAACGGGGTCCTGGGCTGTGGGCAGGGTGGGGGGGCCACAGGGTTTGGGCAGGGTCAGGCAGGGCTGGCAGGACCTCAGGGCCATGGCAGAAAGAATATGAATTATTCTCTGCTGTTTTTAATTTTTTGAAAATATCGCAGAAGAGAACAAAATGAGTAGTTCTGTATGTATTTACCAAGGATCTTATTTGTGTGGAAGTTTTTCAGAAATCTTACCAGGGTAATTGGTTTGAATGTTAAATTGTGTAATTGCTAGTCCTGAACTTTTTTGCGAAGCCCATGTTTGATTTTTTATGTGACCAAAGAGAGTAAAAAAATCACATAATTGTTTCTTTACCAAAATTTGAAATAGTACTGTAAAATATTTTGATTTGCAGTGAATCCACAGTTGTCTTTCCTGCTTTTTGTTATTACTTGTGGATGTTTTTGTAGTTGTTATATTATAATTGTATATTGTAGAAGATATGTGTAATACAGGCAGATTAACTGTATGGCTTATGACCAGGCTGTCTTGCATCATAAGACTTTACAAGCTCGGGATTAGTAGGTGCTACCAGAATTTTAAGTTACAGCATCTCCAAGAACTTGCTGCAATATATGGAGATGACTTGGAAAGTGTCATCTTTCCCTCAGTACACACACTCAGCTAATATGTGATTCAGAAGAGTATCACATGGCTAAAAGTTTAGACAGATGCACAGGAAAAAAAATCAAGCTGTAGCTGTAACAATGTTACTATTCTGTTACAAATGCTGTTTAGTCAAGTTCTGACACAGATGACTGTATTTTATTTAAAGTTTGTTTCACAGCTTCAGCTAGTTGGAATGCGTTCTTCTTAGCAGAATTGCAAAGAATGCGCATGAATACTGTATTCCTACCTAGGGACTCTTACGCAATATTCCACTTACCAGCTTCTCCCCTTACACAGCAAGCCAATTTATTTTGCTGAATCAAACAGAATAAGGGGTTTATAGAAGTTTGTCATAAACAGTGTGCCAATACTTGGAAAAGTGCAGTGATATGAGTCTAGTATCTGGAGAGCTCAGGTTTTTGCATAGCTTGCTTGTTGACCTTTAAAAAGCTTTGGTAGGTATATCAAATCACATTGAAGATGTAAAGAAGCCTTTGTAGACAGCCAGTAGCTCCATGAACCTGGAATTTCATTGGCATTTAAAAGGCCATCTTTTAAAACATAAGGAGAGGAACTGATCTCTGGAGTTTGCATGATTCAGTATTGCTAACGTTTCAACTTTCTTCTGCTGTAGCTAGAGCTCCCCTAGTTTTAAATCTCTTCAGACTAAAAGTTTCTAGATTTGACATTGTCTGGTTTTGGTTGTATCTGAGAAGTCTTACACACATATTGTCAAATAGGAAGTAACAGGAAATAATTTAAAAGAACTGCTGCTTGAACGTACTTCTCAGCTAGCATATGACTTGACTACATTTGGCATACCTATTATGGTCTATGTTTTGTTGATCCTATCACAGCTTTTGAATCAAATACAAAGGTCAGTAAAAAGAAAGTCATATAAAATTGAGCTTTCCATTGTTCAATGGTGCTGAAATTGACTGTTAAGTTATTTTCATATAGACTTTTAAAACATCTTTAATACTGAAGAACTGAAGAAGAGAAAGGGTTGGCTACATTGGCAAGTGGGCACAGAGATCCATGTGTTTTCGTCTGCTTAAAAAGAATGTGAGCATGCGATACAGCCCTGAGCAGTTTTTGCCATTTATTTGAAAAGAAAAGAATAAAAAGAGCTGACAAAGTTCAGCAAAATCTGCAGTCGTGTCTCAGGGGATGCTCTGTCTAACTGCTCTGGAACATATCCAGGTCCAAGGAATTCAGACAGCAGCTCCTCAGAGACAGGACATGAAGGAAAATCAGAGAGGATGCTTGGATTAGCTTCTTCCCCTCCCACTCTCTTTCCTCTGCACAATGGTGCATCATTCCTCTGAACACACACAGGACTGGTTCAACCTCCAGCATACTGAATGGAGTTGAGGTCAAGAATAAGGTTTCATCCATGTAAAATATGAGGCATGGACATAACACAGTGTTCATGCCTGCACATGACAGTTGGATTTCTTTTTGTAAGAGCTGCCCTTTGTTATTGGCTTCCTCTACCTTTTGAAAACAATGGCACTTAGGCTTGTCAGATGTCCACAAGGATATTCAAGCCTCAAGTAGAATTAATTTTCCTAGTGACTGGCTTCTCCAGGACACGTAGAGAAATTGCTCTAGGACACCTAAAGCTCATGTCCATGCCTTAGCTGAAATAAGGAATAGAGAGACTGAGTTGTTAAAAGAAAATCTGTGCAATTTTGTAAAGAAAATAGGCATCAAAGCAGTTTTAAGAGAGAAGAAATAAATCATGCAGATTTTAGAGATAAATTCAGTGGCCAGTTGAAAAGTGTTTGAATCAGATTATGTATTTGTGCTATGAAATAGATGTTTCTTAAAATTGGAAGGCATCACTTTCATCCAGTACCGAATATTTATCTCTCATTTTCTGCCTGCCTCTGTTCTTACACTGAACCTGTGAGTGTACAGCATAGCCCAGTTTCACTCTTGTGTCTCAGCTTGTAGTTCGGTGTTTCCAGTGTTTTCTTCTGCTTGATGTGCTCTGTCTGTATGCAAGCTTTTGATGTGGTCTGCATCCTTCCTTCTTTAAAATATGTCATCAATAAATGAATGTGATGCATTTCAAGGTCATTTAGTTAAATCCTACGGAATTAATGTGGATTTTTGTCGAACATTAGATATCTTCGAGGGAATGGCAAAAGTGATAGAAGAGTTCAGTCTTTCTGCCTGCTGAAGTTCTGATCTGAAGTCCAGAAAAATCAGTGGAAATATTCCACCTGACTTTTTTTAGGTTTTCATCAGGTGTTTGAGCCAGTCACCCATTAATAGAGAGCAACAAAAAGGAGAAGAGTGAACAGATTTTCCTGTCTGCTGTGCACAGGTTAAGAAAAACTCTTGATTTTTTATTGAAGGACATTTAAGCTAGACATATCTGTCAGTCATTACAGCCTAACTAACTGATTAATTTAACACTGATTGCTTACAATCCATTTTCCTCCTTCCGTTTTTGAGACATTTGATCTTCTGTTGACTGGCTTTTAGTAACCGCTGTAGCCAATTATTCTTTTTATCTCCATTACTGTAAACGGGTCTTTTCTAACAAGCAGGTTTTTCTATCACATTAATATGTTTTCATTTTCTTTTAGAAGATACTCCCAAATACTCAGTTCTTAAATTGCATACATACAGTGGATTTTTGTAACTCAGAAGTTTGGGGCTTAATTGAGCAACCCATAACATACAGAAATCGTGTTTGTTTCATAAAGCAGCTGTGCATGAACTACTACTGTTCATTGTTTTACAGTATAATACCATATTTGTGCCACAACAATGATGAGGACTGAAATGTTAAACTCACAGAAAGCAAGCCACAGAAAAATAAGGACTGAAAGGCTAACTTGTGTTTAAGAAAGAAGAATCAGAAAATCTTTTCATGTCTAAAGGCTTGAAAAAAACACTGAATTTGGGAATGTGCTACAAGTGAATCCTGGATTAAAAAAGAAAGCAAACCCGTTATGAATGTATATACTTTTGTTCTTGTTATTTTCTTTTATCTTTTGCAAGTAGGGAAAGTAATCTCCATGGATGACATGAATACAGGACTTAAGAACTCCAGACTTCTTCAGATTAATAAACAAAGGGTTATGTAAATTAAAGTTCTGTTTTCAGTTTTGATTCTCAGCATAATGTTTTTGTGGAACATTATATTGTCGTAGTGTATCAAACCAGTAGTATGTCTACTCTACTGTCTTTTATTTACACTATTTCTATACACTTCTTACTGACCACATCCAGGAAGTCTTTCTTTTTTTTTTTTTTCTTTTTATTTAAACCTTTTTTTTAGCTCTACATATTTTTAAGGACTTCTGTGACTTTCATCATGCTGACTCCTTGGTTTGATTGTACAGGAGTATATAAGTTTGAGTAGTCTCTGATACAACAGAAAAGCATGGAAAAGTGGAGAAAGCTGAATTGTGTTTGGTCCTTGGAACCCTGCAAGTGAGTTATTATGTTTAGAATATCTTTTCTGCTTTAGCACAGTCATTCTTCTGAATGAAGAAAGCTGAAGTTACCAGGGGGAGTGCTGACGAACAAAAGCTATTGGAAAGCTAGGCAACAGAGGAACCAGTTTTGCATGTATCAATAAATAATAGAATCTTAAAATAATTTAGGTTGAAAAAAACCTTTAAGATCGTTCAGTCCAACCATAAACCTATCATTACCAAGTCCACCACTAAACTATGTCCCCAAGCACCACAGCTACATGTCTGTTAAATACCTCCAGGGATGGTGACTCAACCACTTCCCTGGGCAGCCTGTTCCAGTGCTTGAGAACCCTTTCAGCGAAGAAATTTTTCCTAATATCCAATTTAAGCCTTCCCTTGTGCAACTTGATGCTCTTTCCTCTTGTCCTATCGCCTGCTACTTGGAAAAGAGACAGACACCCACTTCTCTACAGCCTCCTTTCAGGTAGCTGTAGAGAGCAATAAGGTCTCCCCTCAGCCTCCTCTTCTCCAGACTGAAGAACCCCAGCTCCCTCAGCCGCTCCTCATAAGGCTTCTTCTCAACACCCCTCACCAGCTTTCTTGCTCTTCTCTGAACACGCTCCAGCACCTCAGTGTCCTTCTTGTAGTGAGTGGCCTCAAAATGGAATATAGGATTCGAGGTTTAGCCTCACCAGTGCTGAGTAAAGGGGCACTCCTGCAGAATCAGTCAGTAGAACTCTTCTGAATTGATTGAATACTGAAATATATCCCTAGATATTACATATTTACAGATTATTTGTATTATACTTTGACTTTGCAGGCCTCCCTCCCTTAATTTTTCTTTTAATGAGTAGTTGAACGAGTTACAGTGAATTTCATGCACACATTAATAATTAAGTCATTTATATTATTATATACATGGACATAATTTCCATAAACTTCAGTCGATCTGTTATGCTAGTGCCTATCATTAAGAGGTTTCAATATTTGCATAGGAAATTTGGTTTTTGTCACTCAGACTTACTTCACAAATGGTTCTGGATGCACGATTCATAATATAAACCATTCAGCTTGGTAATATTTTGCTGCTGAGTACGTGCTATGATGCAAACTGCCTTTAGTAAGGACTTTGCTTTCTGGAGATCTAGTTTTGGTGTGAATGGGAAGTTAACAAAGTCTAGAAAACACTTGGCTAGTTTTCCTCAGCTAAAATTGTGGAAAGCCAGTTTTAGCCAGCTGTGCTAAATGTATGTATTGGTAAATAAACATGAATATGTTTGTTAAGAAATAATAAGCATAAGATGCAAAGTTTTTCTCTGAATTTCCACTGAATTTAGTAGAAATTTAGATCCAGTTGTCTGTTTCAAGCTCATGTCCACTTTGAAATAGCATATGCGCTGCTTGCATTCAGGCCACATACCCAAAGCAAAGTCACTGTTTTATCTACGGGCCACATGGGTTAAGAAAGCTCCTTAAATAGTGTGCTGGCTGGCATTCAAAATATACGTGCGTGTTGCATAGCTGGCTTCACCTCAACAACCTTCAGTTGCTGTAGTGATTATTCAACTGCCTTTCTCTATTTAAAAAAGGTTGGAAATGTACTTCTCATTCATGTCAGCGGCAGAATTCTGCAAATAGAATTCTTTCTACTGAGGGAGAAAGAAGTGGAAGCTCAGCAGTACTTGTGGTTTATTTCCAGCTCCTACAGCGAAGATAGGCTGGAGACACAGGCCTCGTTCCTTGCCTCAAAGCAAACTCTCCTGTATTGAGTTACTCATCTGGTAGCTCTGGCAGTTTCTCAGCCAGGTTGAATTCACACAGTGGAGAAGGGAAGAGTATGAAGGGGGAATTTAGACACAGAGACTTCTGTTTTGCACAGCAAGCTGTCTCAGGCACAGAGGCTGGATCTGGGTGTAGTCTGTATTACTGACTGAAGAAAGTCCTTCCTCTGCCAGCTCCACTTACTAATGGCTTCCTAGCTGCATGTTTCAGAAAAGAGGCAATGCAAAACAGGAGAAAATCCCTCTGCTTCCTCTTTCCTGCTGTTGGGGCAGAAAGGGAAACAAAGTCTACTCCAATTTCTGTGTTCAGGCCTCTTGATGGATACAGGTTTTCAAGGCTGTAGAAATGGCCTCTAATAACAAAGAACAGCCTATGGCTATTTGACTGGGAACTGCTTTAGAAGTCTGTACGTAGAAAGTCATTGAATAAGGAACTTTAACACAGTTAATCTGAAGCATGCTTACATTTCAGAAAGAACATTTCACATCCCCATCGTGTGATGTTCAGGTGTTCACAGTAGAAAATAATTTTCTCATTTCATATGTTTTCTGTAAAAATCCATACTGCTATACAGATACACAGGACAAATATATTGAAAGAGTCCCAAATTTAAGGAATATATGAATTCTCATAAAACTTTTTGCCCTGGTACAATACCGTATTTCCAGAAGCTGTCAATTTGTATGCTTTAATGGAATATGTAGAGATAATGTAAACATATTTTTGCATTCAACGTGCCCATGAAATGCTTGTTAACTGGAAATAAGCTATTTTCTTATTCAATTAACCATTGCAGAATATGGACTTGAGCCCAAAGAAGTCAGCAGAAGTCTTTCCATGGACTAAAATAGGCTTTGAATCAGGCCTTGTGTTTTTGTAATTAAATTTCTTCATAGAAAGCTCTTTAATTGGTACAGTATGCTCCTTTCATACAACAGGGAAAAGTGAAATTTCTTTTAGTAGCAGATATTCATAGATTAGAAGGATGGAATATTTTCCTTATTTAAGTATCACAAGAGATTAGAACTGTGTAATTGTAAAGGAAGTGGACAATATGGTGTGACAGACAAGACAAATATAAAAACCAATGAATGATAAAGTAGATAGGTAACATTTTTTTTTTGGTGTAAAGAGCAAGAAGTTTCCTTCAGTCAGGGATGAAAACTGATGTGACTGTCTTGGTGTTTATCTGTTTCTAGGAGCTAGAGGATAAGACATATGTTTTTGTATTTTTGTATGCTTAGACAGGCCAAGGAGGTAAATGGTGCAATGAAAGCAATTCTTCCTAGGCTGAAAAAAATTATCATCTACCAAATAGTACCAATCCAAACATCTAGAAACTGTAGCTGTAGTTAAAAAAACATGCCAGAAAAACACAATTTTACCCTTACCTCATCTAATACCCAAACCATGTTGAAAGCTGTGTAAATTAATGACATTTTAAGAAAGAATTCACTTTCATTTCTTTAAGAAATCTTGTAGTTTGAGCCCTTATGGTACACACTTACAAGCCTTTCTCTGTAGACTTGCATGCTAGAGTCTTCTTAAGAAAATTAATAGATGAAGATAGATATGTCCACTTAACTATTACCATAGGAGCTGGGATTAAAAAGAATAAGAATCTAATGTTGCTTGAAGATAGCCATAATGTGGAGTTGTCCTATATTCTCTGAAAGTTTGTTATATAGCTGGCAATAAGTCATGTCTGTTCAGACGTTTCAAATCTCATTAGCTTTTTTGGAGTTTATGATGTTACAAGACCATGATTAAGTAGACTTGGATTTCTAGTGGAGCTGCGCAAGCTATAGTCTGGAAAATGACCTGTGAAATACTTTGGAGAGCAAAGCCTAGAACTTAGCATGGATTTGGCAGTGTGTCTGCAGCATCTAAAAGTTTCTTGCCCAAGACAGGAGCTTAGAACAAATGTTTCAACTTTTCAGTGATGACCACTGTTTCGTTTTAACATATGAGAAAGAGATATCAGCTCTCATATAACATAAATCAGCTGCTAATTTTGTTGCTGGGTGGAAGAAACCTCCCTGATGGCATGTTATTCCACACTTCTTTACTATTGCACTGTTCTTTATAGATTCTACCACAGAAACCTTACTATTGCACTGTTCTTTATAGATTCTACCACAGAAACCCATCCTGCTAAAGGGGATGCTGCACTCCGTGGCTCATTAGACTAATTCAGCATGGCAGTTCCTATGTTTCTCGTAGAAAAGCATGATGTAAACTGAGAAAAACTGAAAATACTCATATGCTTCTGATGGGCGCAACTCCTTTTGGTTAACCACATGCCCAAGAAATTTCGCAAGATTGTGCTACTAACATCTTTATGAATCTACATGCCATATAAGATGTAGTAAGAGTGGGTAAAAGGTAGATTAATCTGAATTTGATGGCATGGATCACCTTTGGTTGCTACAGTTGGCTGACTACCCATCTGTTCACTGATTCAAAGAGGACTGAGGATTTGTTATTCCTTCCTGCAGGAAAGAGAGAACCCAACATCTGGAATTGCCTAGGGCCGTTTGAAGAATTGCTAAAATTTGTCCTGTGACTAATTGCTAGAATCCGAACATCCTGCACTAGATTCTAGTCCCAGCCCTATCTGCTGGGACGTCTGGTGTAAAAATGCAGCGAGATCATACAATATAGCTCCTCTTAAAAAGTAGTTCTGAGCACACTGTGTGAAAAGTGCTAAATAAGGGCAGCACGTGTGGAGTTTCATTATACAAGAATCTCACTGGGAAATAGTTTTCAGTAAATCTTCTTCCCATGTTCTCTAATTTCTGTGTGAAAGCCCTCTGAACAGGAGCATGAAGACCATTTCCTGGGCAAAGAGGAGGGGGCAGCAAAGGTGAAAGAGAAAACTTGGCTCTTAAGGATAAGAAAGAACATGTCTGGAGAATTAATGGAGAGNAANGNNGAGNAGCAGTGTAAAGCCATTTTTTGTTGGTTAACAGTGAGTCTACCAAAATGAGTAGTTTCTTCTAAGTAAATGCTGCAAAGTGATAGGTTTAAAAGAATAATAATAAATGGTCAGGAATTACATGACACTTTGATGTTGAAGAGCGTCTCGGTTTACCCACTCTTCATTGTGCTTTAAAATCATGGATAACCCTAATACTTTTCATGTAGTTTAAAATGTAGAACACATGTGCAATACTATCCCCCTGCCCCATCCATCTTAAGTAGAGCCAACAGCAGCCACAGTGGTATAACAACTAGGCCTGGCAGAAGGCCTGGTATTGCTCAGACATTTCTTAATAGGTGGATCGGCTGGCATCTCTAAACATCTGTAGCCTGTCCAAAGTTGTCTGATGTCAACTCAGGCACGGGCAACACTTTAAAAAAAATGTCTTTGAAACCCATAAATTAAAAATAAATGAAATTACCAGCCAAACTGGCAAAAGAAAAAATGACATGCACCGTATACTCTTGACATTACAAAATAGGTTAGAAAGTATGTTATAGTTATTGGCACAGACACTGAGCTCTTCCATCCACAGTGTGGGAAAAGCTACTTTAATCCATACAGCTTGAACACTGGTCTCCCACATCGCAGTTGAGTGGTCTGACTGTGGGCCATAAAATAGTTACTCTCCCTTGCTGCCTCTACCCACTCCAAATTATTACCTAAATGTGTATAAAACACAGAAAAAGTCCAAAAGGGACCTAAAGGGGAAGGTGCTGAATTCTGGCTTCTATATTTGTCAGGGAGGTGGGAGACCACTGATGATGTCAACACTCAGACTGGGGCAGAGTAGGCTTGCATGTCCAGGATCAGCATTTGTGTACGTGCGTTGCTGGCTGCTCTGCTGTGGGCTGGGACTGTTGCTGAGGAAAGAGTTCATGTGCCTGTGAAACCATGTCAACAGAAGTGTAACTGGAATGTAGACAACTCTGAAAAACCTCTTCTCATTTTATAAAAAGCGAAACAAAAAGAGTCTCAGGTAACACTTGTTTTATGGTACCTAAAAACTTGCTGGAAGGTGCTTGGAAAGTTGAAACTGAAATGCTTACGTTAGAAGAACTCAGGAACCAATTATCGACAATGAATCCAGGCAGGAGAATGGGAGATCTGTAACAGGAACAGATACAAATTTCTAGCATTTCAGTCCACTCAGCAGAGTCCAATGAGATAAGACTCTCATTAAGCAGAGAAAGCAAATTGGGGGAGTATTGGATATAAGAACTGGCATTAGAAATCAGCAATGGCTTGACTGGCAACTTTCCAACATTTTCCCACAACCCAGGCAAAGCCTCCCAAGCAGTGTAACATCTGAGACTAAAATTTAACTGAAATTAAAAGATGAACTGCTTGAACTAACCCTGCTCTTGGAACATAATTTGGTTTCTGCAGGTCTAGGAAGACGGGACTTACATGTACTCACAAACTGAAAAATAACCCCTGATGATTTCTAAGCAAACAAATCTGTGCAAAGAACACAGAGTTGCAAAGCACATTGAATTTTTTACTTTACCTTTTTGCTATGTGGTTTGTTGCACATTTGTAGTTCAAATTGAAGCAAAGTCTGTAAGAATCTTGCTTCTTGGACCTGGTACATGGAAAGACATATTCTCATGTAATCAGCTTAGAAAGTTTAATGATACTAGAACTGAGCTGGAAACCTAATTTGATCTGACATCCAAGCCCATTTATAGTCATTTTTAAAAATCATCCTTTACATTAAATTACAACAGGGGGAGTATATGGGGAAAACAAACATTTTTGGACTTCACAGGGAGCAAGATGTGCTCCTGTATTAATTCACAGTATCATTAATCTTGTCTGTTAAGTGTACAGCTTTCTCACCATTAACGTCATTGTGAATGCACACACAATTCACCTTGCCAATTTGGATCTAAGACTTTTTTACTAAATACAAACCACTCTGCTTCTATACCTGGTGTAGATGTAGAAATTGACAGTTATAGGCAGCTAGTTTTCATTAAACCATACTTAGCTGCAGGCTCCAATGCAAAGGAGTTGTAAACCATGAATTTGAGTCTTTATAAATTTAAAAAACCTCACTTTCTGTATTTTTTTCTACGTTTATATTTGTGTGCTTATTTATAAGTAGTAACAAAACAGCAACAAGCAAAAAAGAGCAAATAAAGAAGGCTAAAACAGAGAGAAGAGGCCAAATCTTTCTGACTTGCTTCTCACCCTAGTTTCAAAATAGAACTGTTCTTACAAAGGTAGGTGTTTTAGGGGATGGATACTAAAAAGAATTTGTGATGATGTGGAAATAAATAGAAAGTGTGTGCTGGGGTTACAAGAGGATGATGAAAACCACTTGAGAATGAGTGGAGGAGCAAAAGACAGCACAGGAGGCATGAAAATTGGAAGGCGGTTGAAGAAATATGAGAGACAAAGACAGAAGAGGCTCAAGAAGAACAATTGTGAGAAAACCAGATTAAAATGAAGATTTTTGTGGGACTATTCTTTTCGAATATTGCTGTTTCCAGCAGAGATCTAGCCCTCTGGCTGTGGTTTGCATTTTGTCTAGAGACTGGGATCGGTATTTTGCTCTGATATTTCTTGAAGCTATCGCCAGTGAAGTCTGAGACTCAGTTATATAAGTGTTTGGGGTGAAATTAATTTTTTCTAGCACAGTTTTGCAACTCCATGCTTCCCAGTTATTTGTAGCGTAAGCAGTAAGCTTCCTTGGAAACCATGAACTATTTGTGTCAGAAGTTCCTGTTGTGAAACTGGAATGGCAGTCAGCTTGTCTGCTGAAGGACTGTGCTTGCATTTACTTGGAAACATAACCTGTCAGTAAGATCAAAAACATAAAATACAAAAGAACTATGTCTACCCAGTGCGGAGACACTGAACTAATTGCTAAACCCTAATGTTAGACTATCTGCTAAGTCCTGGCTTCTGAAACAGCTTGGGATAGACTCCTGAAAGTTACTGAAAGCATTGCATGTTTCTGAATCATCTAAAAGACTTCCTCCTATCAAACAAACCATCTTTTGGAGAAGTCTCAAGAGAACTCTTAGAACAAAGTTCTGCATTCAATTTTCAAGTGAATTTATTGTTACACTTTCATTTTTCCACTGAGTAATGCTGCTCCTGTATAACTGCACTACAGGGCTCACCAATCCCACAAGTGAGAGATTTCTGTAAGCTAGAAACCTGCAAATTTTCAAAATGTTGATTTGAAATCTGAGATTTTAAAACGGACAAATACATTTCATTCCCTTCCTGAAAATAAAGCACATTGGGTGGATATGAATGTTAATTATTGTTTTTGTAGATAATAAGCTTTCATCCCACAACCTGTACAATTGTAAATTGTCTTGTGGCTCTCGGCTCTTAGTTCTTACAAACTAAGACAGATCCTACAAACTAAGCCACTGCCATATCTGCATCTTATTCATATCCAAGTGCCTGACTGTAGCCAGAACTACCAAAAAATAAGATACACTATCTGTACCAGGTAGATGGAAGGTTTTTGAGCATTTGTAGTGCTACATTATGATTCTGCATCTAAAATGGATTCCCTGCCTGTGTACAGACACTTAATCTCCCTGTCATCATTTGTCCATTAATAAATTTGCCAATGATGCTTCAGATGATATTCATACACTGCAAAAATTTTATTTGTGAGACCATACTCCAAAACACCTTAAAGGCAGGATTTAACTGTTAGACAGCTCCTCTTATGACGGCAGTTGTCCCGTGCAAAACTTATTTACATGTACTCAGTTTGGAATTGAGTTCTTCCCAGGAAACAGCCTTTATTGGTGGCAGGAACATTGCGAACACCTAGAAGTTCACTTCCCCTTATTCTACATGTACACAAATTATAACTTTTCTCTATTAAGACCTATTTCTGTTTTAACATATTAAAACAGATGACGTTCCAAGGGACTTCCGCAAAGGACTGTCACTTAGCCTCCTTGAAACTCTTGAGCTGGTTACGATTTGGGCATGAAAATGTGAACAGCTCCAGTCAAACTGTATGGCCTTTTGCATGCAACTCAATGTCCCGATCCAATGTCGGGGAGGTTTCGATACGATCCCAAGGATGAGATGAAGATGCAAATGAAGTCAGATGCCACACAATCTTGTAGACTTTATTTCGGTGAACTAGGAACCGGAGGTAGGGCAGGGACGCAGCGGGTGGAGGATGGGGGCGGAAAAAGAAGAGAGAGAGGAAGAAAGAAAGGAGTAAAGTCAGACAACCCGAGCAGGCGAGGAGAGGAGTGCAGGGGAGATCGGTTACCACCACCATGGATCCAGCGATGTCCAGCGATGTCCAGTCAGCTCAGTCTCTATGCAGGCGTGGAGGTCCCAGTGAGGACGGGTTCTGAGAGAAAAGCGGTGAGAAAAGCGTCGAGAAGAAAAAAAGCGGCGAGAAGAAAAAGGCTCCTCAGGGGAGCATGTGCTGTCCTTTTCTAGGGGCATTCACCCATGCGCAGAGCATTTTTGTGTACATGCAGTTCGTGCCATACGTGCTTCCTGCTTAGGCAGCCCTCTCTTGCCAGTTCACACACTGGTCCACACGCAAGCGCAATATGGTTCTTTTCTGCAGGTTGTTGTGACGGTTTCTTCAGAGGTCAAGAAGAGGTGACAACGGCAATGTTGAGACAAAATCAGTTCATAGCGGTCTTCTACACTCAGGCACCAACTCATTAGTGTGATCATTCATTATGCAAATAGGACTGTCCTCACCTTAATAAGTGGGTTGAGTTGTGAGAAAGCAGACGGGCTTTAATGGCTTTAAAATTAGAAAATGTAGAGACCTCTATCAAAAACCGTGTGGCCATCCAGTATATTATTTGATATCCTACTTGCAAAAACACTTCCATCCTTCACTTGGATAATTTTAACTGGCTGCTTCCATAGGACTTCTATCAGCAGCTTATTCCATTAACTTAAACGTGTTCTCTGAGTTACTGATGTGATGGTCTTCTCCTTTAGTTTAACTTGCCATGACTTGGAATGACTGAGTAGCCTGTGCATATACTTGCATTTACAGTTCTGTCCTTACACCCTTTTCTTTTTCTAAATGTTGCATTCCAGGCCACATTGAGCCAAGCTCCTTACTACTTCGTTTTTCATTGCTCTGAGATATGCCAGGCTGCCTTCTGATATGTGTTTCTGCATCAAGAGAACGTAATACCTTACCTAAGCAGACCTACAGCTCCACTAGCCCAGTGTCCTGCCTCTGACAGGTGCCACTAGACGAGTGTTTAAAGCACAACAACAATAAAATGACCCTTCCCTGGTATACCCTCCCAGCTTCTGGCTGTCAGAAGTTTAGGGACTTCCTGAACTGGTGGTTGCATCTAGTGTGTTAATAGACCCTAATGGACCTATCTGCCATGTATTTGTAGTTCTGGCCTTTACAGTGTCCTGTGGCAATGGATTCCACAGCATAATTATACGTTATGTTGAGAAATATTTCCTTCCATTTGCTTAAAATCTGGCACACAGCGGTTTCACACAATTTCCTTAGTTCTCGTCTTATGCGAAATAATCACCCCCTATTCACTCTCCTCATGATGTTTATGATGTCCTTGTCATTCTTTTTGTTTCAATTACATTATAAGAACTCTGTGTTTTAAATGTTTTCTCACTATGACTGGGCTTAGTGTCAGAGTTAAGAATATACTTTCTCAGCACAATAGGATACCAACAATTAATTGTTCTAAAATATTTATATTATATTATAAAACCCCCTGTGTCTAATGGGCTGAAACTTCACAGAGCAGGCTGGTGTTTTGTTCTCCACAAATGACATAGCTCTCCCTGTTTAAATAACAGTTGTAACTTAGTATGTTTATATATTCTGCAAAAGTGGTCAGTTTTGACCCCAAAATTGTTTTTATTATCCATGCTTTTCATGGTACATTTCCTTTGTTCATTCTCTCAGGACACAAGCTATAATACTTCAGCTGCCCTTCCTTTGGGTTTACTGGCCATTTTAAAAGAGAATATAAGACACACATTTCTTGGGAGCTCCAAGCCTTTTAGACACTACTTTAATGTAGCTAGTACAAAGGTACTTTACATCACTTTGGACAAACCTCTGATTTTGGCACAAACAAAATTTTATATTACTTATAATATAGACGCAGAAATAGTCTTGGTTAGTAGCCTCCCCTGAGACTTCTCCATGGAGAAGGAGATTTGTTCTGGCCACAGAAACTGAGAAAAAAGGAGGGAGAATGTGTTACAAAATTTGGATTCTGCTGCTCACTAGGTTGATGGTATGTGGCCAGCTCGCCTAGAACTTATTGGGATTCACGTCATGTGTGGGGATGGATTTTATGCAGAATTCGCCTGATTATGTCCAGAACAGAAGTAAGCTAGAGCTGAGTTCAGGTTTCCAGTTTCCATGTCTACTAAGGTGGCTATCAGGACTCAGCAAAGTGCTGCTCAGAGAATTAGAGCAGCAGGGTTCAGGACTTTTCACTGTTGCTTCAAATATTGCTTCTGTCCCTCTGTGCTTTGCTCTTTTTCTTTTTTCCTCTGCCTCCTCTCAGTGCTTTACACTCAGCAGTTTAGCAGTGGAACTGGAAATAATCATACCACGTCGGTGACAAAGTAAATATTTGATATTCACATGACTTGCCCAGCTTCTTTTGATTAAGGTGGGAAGAACGTCCGGATCTTCTGATTCCTAATCCATTGGTTAACAAACTAGTTTCTGTTTCACAAAGAGGTCATGACCATCATTTCATGCACAGAAATTCACAACTGCTCTCCCCAAATCCTTGTCTGTTCAGAACTCAATAGTTGTCCCTTTTTCCTAACAGCCTTTATTTTACCATGATCTGATAAGCTGCCTTAGATTGATGTTATTGCTTTCTACATTATTTCTTTAGTTAGAACTTCCATACTTCTTACTAAGACTGGCACACTTTTGTTCCTCTTTGGTGGTTGCACATATTGAATTATAAAGCTATCACTACCAGATACAAATGCATACCATCAGCTTGATTTCCTCTGTCTACTACAGTATAATCTATGTAGAGCTAAGTGAAGCTTCCATTTACCACCACTTTGGCCTCTGCACAATTTTCTCATTTTAACCATGCTGTTATTCATTCTGATCGGCTGGCCAAAGATTCACTTTATCAATTGAATCCCTGAAAAAGCTTTAGTAATAACATAGGTTCACACAGGTACTGCTTTTCTCATATGCTTCTCATACCCTTTAGTAAAGAGAATCACAATTAGAGTGTTTGCTTTTATTTTTCTTTCTGGAAAATCAGCATTTATTATGGTTGCCGAAAAATTTGTCTGCTTGCTTAAATCAAAACATTTTAAAAGTAAAATAATATTAAGGAGGTAGATGCCATTTGGTGATTGTCTTTTTTTAACAATTGGGTAAATAAGAAAATTTAGCAGATTGCATACTACAGTGAATTTCTGTCACTGGAAGTTTTTACCGTCAGAGGTGCAGAGGGCAGCAGTTTTAGTAGCACTGGTTTAGCTTAGTTGATAATGCAGTTCTTGATGACTACAAGACAGAAGTTACAAAGTAAATAACATTTGAGAAAGTCATGATCTATTGGGAAGAAACAGCAGGAATAATACCAAAACCAGCATCACCACAAAATTTTAAACTACCTAAAACCCCTGAGGGTTTTATTTCCAAGTTTATTTGCTTTTTCATTCCCTTGTCACTCTAAAAAATTATGACAACACTATTCTAGACAAGAAATAAAAAATGCTTTTTTTATTATTAAAGATATATATCTGGAGATTCAGAACACAGATACACCTTTATAAGGAATTCTAATATTCTTTTCAATTTGGTCTTCGAAAAGTGCTAGAAAACTTTTAGAATGATGGAGTATAACATCTCCTAAGACTCTTACATTCCTCAAAACTTCTTGAATTTGAGAGCAATAGTGGTTGGATTAATATATAGTGTGTAGAATATGATGGATTTTTTCTGTAAAACTGAATACTTACATTCAGGGACTGTGGGAGGACAGCATTAACATTCCTATTTCCATATTTATTCTTTCTTTTTAACTGATTGCAATAACTTGCTAATATTTCTTGTAAAAGTAATAATTTACACATATTCTAATGCTGAAAGTTGCCAACAACACGAAAGATCAGAAGCTGACACAAGGCATAGAGAAAATGTGGACAAAATTCCAGGTTTCATGCTGTGGGATTGTGAAATACCTATTTCTGGGTCAAGAAAAAGATTTTAAAAATATGTATGGGCAGTAGCTTAAAATTCTGTAGATAAGCAGAAATATAAAACATTTGATGAACACATGATTTAAAGAAATATACAAAACAAAGTATGAGTTGTGAAATGGATTTTTCCTTCTTTTTCTGTCATGTGTCTGTTTGAGATGTAGTTAAGGTCTATTTGGTAAATCTTTAAACAGAATCACATACACAGTTTGTTTTTCCCTGTTCTCCACTGCTTTTCTGTTCTTTTGTTACTTGATTTGATTAAATGATATCTGACAGCTAAGACAACCTCATTTTTGTTAAAATGTGGGGTTTTTGTTTCATTTATCAGATGCTTTGCTCACGCTTTGAATGTAGATGCTATGGTACTAGAGGAAATCTCTTGTATACATACCTGTTTACTTGGCAGAAAAATAAAAAACCCGCTGTTAATGATTGCAGCTTTGAACTTTCCTTTCAGGAATTCAAACAGCAGCTAATTACTTGATCACCTGAAATAAACTCATGCATATCCATGTCCTGTATATCATTTATTCACTGTGGAAATATTTTCTCTACTGTCTACCCATGCACTGGCTGTGCAGCATAATCATTTTCCTGTTACGGCAATTAATATTCAAAACAAATATAAAGAATTCATAGATCACACGGTATTAAATCTTTACTCTTACAGTAAGCAAAGACATGAAAAAATCATTGCCCTTCTGTAGGTGAATTGGTGGTTTCAGGCCAATTGGAGATGCCAGCAACTCTGAAGCACTAATTGATGTTTTCTGGTAGTTTTAGCAGAAAGGTAAAAAATTCTGTGTGAAGAGAGCTTAAACTAACTTCCAAGCTTTACAGATGGTCCCTTCATAGTTGTTTTGAGTCATGTTGGCAAGGTGGCTTCAGAAAGCTTTTGCTCCCTTTCTCACTCAATAGTTATTTCATCCTGTGGCACGAGCCCAGACTTTGAAGTGCTAGAGGCTAGTCAAAGAGTAGATTTTGTGCTTACAGGAACAATTTCCAGAGAGACCTGAATAAAAATATACTGTCTTGAGCAACTGTGAACACAGGGAGTGTTCTGGTCTGAATCTGTGCTTTCTGGTTTTGCCTAGAGCTCTCTAAAAGTATTACCTTAACTATGCCCCTTATTCCAATAGTACATGTTGCAAAATATTACTTTGGTTTGTAAAAAAAGCAATTTCTTTTTACTAACTAATTTTAAATCATGACAATACACTTGCAAGTTAGATTGCTACAGTGGGAAGATACTGTGCTGATGAAAATATCAAAATACTCATATATTAAATTCCTAAATTTAAAAAAACAGTTTTTTTTGATACTTGAATATGTATTTGGTTTTAAAATATTGTTTCAGTTTACTGGCTTGTTTTGATGAGATAGATAATTTGGTACAGTTAGTTATCAGATGGATTTGTGTTTACTGTATCTGATTAAAAAAGAGATAATCTCAATCATAGAACAAGAGTTAAGCCTTTCAGCACATAGTTCCTGCTCAGTTCCAAGCTGACAAAGATTAACTTCTGAAATGTCTATAAATACAGGACTGTGCATATGCTGTATATGATTCATCTTCTATTTCAAAATTCTAAGGTCCTTACCTGATAAAAAAGTTTATAACTGAAAGTCCAGAGAGTAAAAGAGAAAAACTCTGGAGCAAAAATGGTTATGTTAGTACATAAGAAAGGTTGGAAAATAAAAAATTACCTTTGTTGAGCTGCACACGCTCAGTTTGGATCTGAGGGAGCTCACTCCACTTACTGGGGAGGTGAAGCTTTCAGGGAGGTGAAGCACCAGCTGGCTAAGCCCGGGTGCCATGTCAGACCCATACTGCAGCAAAATAATACTCTCAGCTGCACACTCTCCCTCCAGTGTCTTGACTTTTGTGGGACTAAGTACCCATGGAAGTATGATTTGGGTGTCTGTGGATGGTGTGACATGTTATGGGGATGCTTCTGCCTGCTGCCTATGCATGGTCTGTATAAACAGGGTATAAATGGGAACCAGTAAAACCAAGAATTCATCATGTACTGTCATGCTCAAGATTTGACAAAGCAAATTGTAACTCCTGGCACATACTGTGTTCCAGGGCCTCTAGATGGTACTGCAACAGTAAAGCTCCATTGCTGAGATGACCCACAACTAGAGAATTTATTTTTGGCATGGCTGGATATTAAAAAGACTTTGTGGTTTTTGTTGGGTTTTTTTCAGTTTTGCAGAGATAACCAGGAATCCCCCTGGTTAGAATCTCTTCACCATATAACATGGATATGAACAAATCTTCTTTCATGAACAAATGGAAGAGGATTTTGTTTGTTTTGGAACCTGAACAGACATGGAGGGGTGATGAGCAAGCCATATGTAGATGTAATGTGAGATGTCTGGGGCATGACTTTGCACTGCACTATATATTAAAAAGACTCTAGAAATTGGGGTGAAAAAAACCCAAAGAAATTATTATTGCTGATGGATTTTTTTCTCAGTATTTTCATGATGCTAGTGTGTGGGATATAAATACTCCTGCAAAGGATCTGCTTTGCTTCGGCTTTCAGTGAGCCTTAATCAACAAGCCAAAGAGTTGCCTTTACAAGAGGTGGGTGCACCCATACCCACTGTTCTTGGATATCTTCTCTTGCTAATTGTACACGGTGATTTTCTTTCTGCCTTTGAGTGGCAGGCTACTGAAGTTGTTTCGCGGCAGAATTACCACAAAGGCATGAGGCAGGAATTAAAAGCTAGTGAGCTAGAGCATTAGCTCTTGGTGCAGAGCACCACTACTAACTGTTGCAATGATAAACAGTGCGAAGCTGCCAAGTGCTTGCCATCACACATGAAATATTCACTGAATTCGGTGCATGGTTCAATGAGCTACCTATACCTTTGTGCAATGCGGAAATCATATGTAATTTCCGATGTCATTTTGTTGGCATTAGACATACACACACACATACACACATAAATTAGTGCTGTTCAGAAATTGGACGGGTAGGCTTTGAACTCTTGGGGTGGGGGATATTTCAACCGTTTTCTGGTTTTGTTTCTTCAGGATATGAGCCCTGTTACTGGCTTTGCTTTCTGCCTTCTTCCTCTTTTCAAGGTCACAGCTTTAAAGGGACACGATGGATACTTAGAAGTGGAGGGGCAGAAGCAGGACAGTTTTATTAACATTCTAAAAATACAGAGTTTTATTTATGAAGTGTGTGAAGTATTTTAAAAGACAGTCTCAACACTTTAATTTTTATTGCCACTTGTCTTCAGTCTCTGCCAAAAAGCTTTGACACTATACAAAGGTGCCTTTGTGGCCTAATGCTGTCCATACCTAAACTTCAGAATCTAGCCATTAAATCCAGTTATACAAGACCTGTGTAAATTTTCATTATATCCATTATAACTGATTTCACACAAAAGAGCACATTCTCCACCTTTCAAATGAAATAAAAAAGGAAGGTCCAGAGCAAGTCTAACTATTAAAAGAAAATCCTACGGCACATTTCACAGGAGTAAGCATGTTACTTGGCGTCACTGGCTGTATTCCATCTCCTGTAATTAGATTTTGCCTGCTTGAAATTCCCCCTGTAGTTCTAACAGCATATGTTTATTTTTCACTTCCTGCATGAAAGCATGTACTAATTTAGATTAGCTAACTTCTGCTCTAGAAGTGGCAAAATTTCATGTTAGATTACACTGTTCTATTCATAAAAATTATTTGAGCATGCAAAATGTTTCTTGCAGGCTTTTGGTGTTCCCTAAATGAAGGAAATTCCATCTGTCTTGCTTTAAATTCTTAGTCATGACACTATCGCTAGCAATACTGAGATATGGACTCCGCCTGACTGCTGTGTGAAGTATCAAAAATTCAAAAGCTATCATCTCACCTGGACTAATTCCTTTGAATTCATTGTAATGGTGTAATAGGGGCATTGCCCCCCTGGATCAGAAAAGCAGCCCATTTCGTCTGGTGTGCTGTTGCTCAAGTGCTGCAGATATCTGCAGCTCTTGGTTGTAGGGAAAGATTTTTCCGAAGATCATCAGCTAATAGTTGATGATGCGCTGAAGCATTGAGGGTTTGTATCACTAATTGATTTTTCCGGTTTTGTAGCTGTTTTAAGTACGTATCAGCTCTGTGGTGTTCATTTCTAATTCACTTTGGATTAACTGAGGTCAACATTAAATACTTCTGTTAGACAAAAAAGATTTTGCATGGTGCTTGACACTACCACCCTGGTAAAATATTTAGGTGCAGTAGTGTGGGCTTTTCAAATTGATATGAAGCAGTAAAGAATTTTGGGTTGTTTCTGTCTTTCATGGCTCAGTCGCTTGTAACTGTATACCTCCCTGATGTCAGGCTCTGATCTAATCTTTTGGTCTCATGTAGGGGCAGTGGCCAAGTAGCTTACAGTTTTGAAAAATATATTATGGACATATAATATCCCCATTTTTTCTTCTGGACCCAGGTAAATTATATTCTTCAGGATTATGTGAAGTACTGTGCACAGAGGCATGTCTTGCCACAGCAGCTGGAGACATTTTCTTCCCTGCTGCTGTCTTTTGATGTGGTTTCCTCATCAGTCCAAGCTAAGAGCCTGTGGCACTGCATTGAGCAAATTCGTGACGAAATTTCACCCGATACATATTGCAAAAAAATCCCCCACCACTGAAAAATCCGAACATCTGCCCCCACCTGCCCCATCTTGCAAAATAAAACTTTCCAAAGAACGTCTGTACTGTCCTCAGCATCTTGCACTTTTTCCCAATAAGCTTAGTTCTTTGTTTTAAAGTGTCTGTTTTGGAGTTAGACCTCTCTCTGCAGAGCTCTATTGTACTTCTATCCTATGCTTTGCACTTTGCTCAGGGCACTCTGAGCACTTTATCTGCATAGTGTTCTGCTCACAGCTGGCTGAAATCAGAGGGAGCGCTAGCTTTGGTAATGAATAAGTGGGAATTTATTCAGAGCTGAACATGAATAAAGGATGCATCCATATCTCTAACAAATCAAGGGTGTACTTATTCAAAAGAGAAGCTGTGTCTAAGGAAAATGGATCTACCGCAATCAGCCCACATGTTTTTAGAAAAGATATTGGGGAGGGCTATGCATCATCACTTCTATTGTGATAAATAGTGGTGAGAGAAAGATAAGATGCAGGCCTGGAATTTGGGAGAACCGATTATTTCTTTGGGTATTTTCAAATGCCTTAATAAAGTATATGAATTTCCACATAGATACTAAAAAACTTTTTCATAACTTTTATCTTTCAGCCACCTGGTTTTGGTCAACTACCTGCTAGATATGCACTACACTTATCCACACTTGAATAATAGTGATCCTACATTTTAAAATCTGCTTGAGCCCAAAGTAAGGCTGTTTGCTTTCTTCCACTTAAGGTTCTAGTAGATATCTGTTTCTTTCAGGATGCTCATAGTGAGCAATTCTGTCTTTTACTGAGGATTTAATATCAGGATGCTTACACTATTAGAAATGCCGTCAGTGGGCTCTCTTAGTGGCATCCCCCATGATCTGGCTTAATAGAACCACCATAGACTCAGCAGGAACGTGATTTATTTTGAGTATTTCTCCAGAATACAGTTATTTTTGTATGGTTCTCCCTACGGACATAGGAAAAGTTCCTGCTTTTATAAAGGGGGAAAAGCTAAATGGCAACTCAGACCACATTATTAATGAGCACAACATAATTCACCCCTGAAAATGAAATTCTGCTACAGATTTCCATAGGACCCTAAAAATTTGTTTAACTTTCATTTGCCTCAGTTTCTAAACTTCAAAGGTAGACATCTACAAACAATGTATTATCTATTTAAAACATGTTTTAAAAAATGGACTGGGGAAAATTTCAGGAAACAAAATTATTGTAATGTCTCTCCAAGCAGTCATTACTTGTACGAAGCAGGAACTGTAATACTAGACATTTCATGCCTGAATTCTGAAGAGATTTAACCAGTCCCAGGTTTAAACTTTCAGTATGACTTGCATAGAGATTAGCGTTTAAAGTCCTGCAGTTTTGGTATCTTTCTAGAATTTCCGACTAGTAGCTCTTTCCATATTTTTGTGCAGTTTTTTTTATTTCCTTTTTGCATGTAGGAATGAGGGAAACATGTTCTTTTATGAAACACTAAATCACAAACTGCCACCTCTGTTGGCAGTGGGAAAGTCTGACAGTTGTTCATTTTGCACCCTGTGCACAAAGATTCAAAATAATCAAAATAAAATTGGACCCAAAGATAAGTAGGGCAGAGACTAGGTGCAGCTTCGTTAGTATTTGAGCCCACATAATGGGTGTGCTTCTGAAGCAAAATGTCCCGATTTTCCCTGCTTAGGTTGCAAACCAGTCCCAGTGAGCTTGGACCAGACTCCATTTAGATGAAAGCAAATCAGCAGATGTACTCTGGGAGCACAAACTGTGTGTTCCGCCTGCTCATAAGGGCTCAGTCCACGGGAACAGAGTCAACTGAGTCCGCAGTAGAGATCCCAAAGTGAGTGGAGGATCAACACCAGCCCTTTGACCCCACCAACACAATGCCATTGGGTCTCACTGGTTGTCCCCCGGGGCTCCCCCTCCCCACCCACAATGTAGCACCCCATTTCAGCTCCCCAGGGCTGTCAGCCCCCTGCCCCAGTGACACCACAGCAGGGCCAGTCTCCAGCTCCCAACTGCCCTACCCTGCCTGGCCATGGGCCGCACTGAGCTGGGCCCACACGGAGGCCCACAGCCCAGCCCGGCCTTGGCCTGTTCCTGTCCCCAGTGAGGTGCCCGATGTCCGGGGCTGGGGCTGCCCTGGTGCCCTTGGCTGCTTGCTCCTGGCTGAGGTGGTGGGGTGGGCCCTGGATGCCAGGCCCTGCCCTGTTGCCCCATGGGGGGCCTTCAGGTCCCTACGATGAGTGTCTGGTTCTCGACCCTGCCAGCGGGATCTTTGGGATTTGTTGTGTTTGTCTGCTGTCACAATTTAAAGCTTCCATGTTTCAACCAGTCTGTGTGGGGACTTGTGTCACAAGTGCACACCCTGTTAGATGAGTAATATAGATCCTGCAGGAGCTTGCACTCAGATCCAGCCATCTCCAACCTGTGTTCAAAATATTCAGTACGTCCTGTCATGATTGCTGTTTGCTGTTCGTTTAGTGTTTAAGGGTCAGGCATGTAGATTAAAGTCAAGAACGTCATGTATCAGCATTTCCAAAAGTAAGAGATGTACCATAAGTGTGATGAGATATATACTCATGTAGACATGTTTGGCAGGATAATACAAGATTGCATTATTATCATGTTTTAAATTCATTAAGGACACCTGCAACAGTTAAACCGTACCCCAGTTGTTGCTGCTATGCTCTTTTAGCTCAGTTTTGTAAGCTAAAGTACTGTGAAGCTTGTATGTGCCAAAAACAGGTCAGATTAATCTATTCCCTAAAATTTGATGCCTGTGTTGTACAGGTGGAAGCCACGATGACCTCAACGAGTACGTGAGGTTTGCATCTGGAGTTCAGGAGGGAGCTAATGGCCTAGTGCTGCCTGACAAGTTCGTGGAGGAAAAGCTTTACCATACAGACGTGGTGCATTGATTTACAGGGTGAAAGCAAAATGGGGCCACACTTAGGAACTAACCACATGTAGACATGGCCATATTCATTTTGTCATGTTGTTGTTTTCGTAAGAGGTCTGCACTGACCTTAATGTTCTCTGCTTGTGTAGTGCTGGCTATGTCTACTACTAAGTACCCTTTAAAAATGGTTAGCTGATTATTATTAAGTATTGGAGCTGCTGTGACTGAGCTGGGCAGCCTGTGCTGCTGGCACAGGCATCTCATTGCAGAGGGCATGAAATGTTGGTGGGAGCAACACACTCAGGAAAGAGCACCTGAAACCTCTGTCCTTTGGGTCATTCCTTGCAGGTTTGCTTTCCACATATAGAAAATGAGAGAGCTGAGAAGCTGTCAGGGCAAGATGCTCTGTTTTGCATTCCTCTGAATATGAAAGCATGAACTCACCAGAGCTCAGCGCTGGCAGTGTCTTCTGGAGCTGTTACTGCCCCAGATTTGGGGGCAGGCAGGATGGAGGGAAACGGGAATAGTGAGACAGTGTGAGGGCAGTGCAGTGCTCCTGTAGCTCTGCTGCCATTTCCTATGTTTGATGTACTCTCATTACAGCAGCACAAACCCTTGCCTGTCTCTAGATGAGCTCAGACCGCTCCTAACACCTACTAAAATAAAATTAATTAAAAATTACTGATTGTAGAGATGTGTTTGGAAACTGGTATCTGATGACATGTTCCCCTCCATATATGAGTGCTGCTTTTTAGCCGGCTTCCTCCCCAGCTCTCTGTATGTTGTCACAGCAAGGTGTGAATGTTTTGGAGTAGTGATGTACATTGCTTTCTACACATTATGAATGATTGTTTGTATATGAAATGACACGGTATTGAAGACACGAGACTTAAGAAATTGATTGTAAGAGGTAGATTAGAACAGAAAAAATGTTGTAGGGCGGTTGCACACACTGTAGTGTCCTTGAAGCTGCATCACGATACAAGAAGGCTCAGTATGTGAGTGCTTGACTGAATCACAGAGAGAAGTGAAAACCCATGTGTTTAACCTCTGTGTTCAGAGGCATGTTCTTCTTCAAATGTTGCATGGTTTTCCCCTATGTTGCTTCCCTAAAATCATTAATTTTTAACCTTTCTGAATTATGAATACTTTTTGTACACCTCTAAATTCAAACCTAAGGTAGCATTATTTCTAAAATCTCAGATTGTAAACACTTGCAGAGTATTTATTTACTCGTTTTGTTTGAAATTGATTAATTTGATATAATACTTTACCCAATCTACTGCACTGTCACAATCAGCCTGGGGTTTGCTGTTAGGAATAGGCAGAATATTCCTTAAGGTTTGTGACTACATTAGGAGAAAAGCAAACTTCTGTGCCTCAAGGATTTTCCTGGTGTTGAGTATGTATGAAACAGAATAAAAATCCTTTTTTAAAATTTGATTTATTTTCCAGAAAAGACTTGAGTCATATGCCTTGTAACTACAACCACTGCTTCATTCCTTCTTAAGATTCTAGATATGCTTGGATTTTTATTTCACCTTTAAATATGAATTCCTGACAAGAGCTGAAGCACCGTGAAACAGACACTTGCATTATGATGATTCACCTTAACAAGGAAAATGGATCTTCTGATTATTGTTATAGTTGACAAGGCCTTTTCTAGCAATTTGTCCTCTAATCCTTCATAAAGCTGTTTCAGCTGACGTATTTATACTTTATTTGAAATTATTATCATATTTTTACATATACTGTTGATGCTCATCTCTAAGATATTTCAGGAAAAAAGAGGTGATACAGACAGAGCATGAGTTTGAACTGTCAGGTTTAGATGTGAAATTTCACAAAAATGGAAATTGTCAAATAAAATATCTCATGTGTCCCTAGGCAGGATTCAGCCAGGGTGTGCACCCTTCCACAGCTGACATAATTCCTCTCAGGATTGCCCCAATGCCCTGTACAGCAAGAAGGAGAGCACCTGAAAGGCTACTTTTTTCATCTCATGTGTAGACATCTATCTCTACTATGTTCAACTTTAAAAAACCCTACTCTGTTAAAAAAAGAAAAACCTCAAGGAAATATTTATGAGCAAAAGGATGAAAGGGGATGATCATGGAGTGCTAGGTATAAACAGACATGTGAAAAAGAAAGAAGCAGAACTCAGTGCTAAGCTTGCTTACTGTTGTGTGTTGGTTTGCTGCAGCAGTTCAGCCTCTCCATTCTAGCATTTCAGCTGGAAGCCTGCTCTGAGAATAGCCCTGGAATAAAGCCAACTTTAAGAGTGTGCTGCAGTACTACTCCTCTCCAGCAAAACGTGTCAGTGTCTCTTCAAAGTTATGACTTGGGAACTGTGCAGAGCACTTCCATGTGCAGCAGAGGATGACGCAATTCAATGATTTTAGCTCCTTGCTCTCAGCTTCTATCTGTCGTGTTTGAACTCTTGTGGATTAACTCCTGTGGAGCAGCTTTGGCTAATAAGCTTTGGCAGTAATATAAAAAGACTAATGCACATCTAGCTATCTTCCATGTTGTTTGTACTATACAGTCAAAAAGGAAGGACTATAGCCACCTACATATACAGGAACAAATATTTCCTTTTGTCCAAGAGAAGTACTTATTTCTTTTGGTCTAGAATATAAGGACATATTCTGCCTCTTTCTAAATTATCTTCAGAAATGGCATTATATCCTGGAGTAACAGCAAGACAGCGTCAGACATCAGACATGACATCAGAGCTCTTGTGCCTGATGGTTCCAGGATAGTGCCTTCAATGCAAAATCACTTTTTCCCACCTGGTGACCTGAAAGGTAACAGAAGAGTGGTGCTAGGGGAATTCTCGAAAGTCCGGAATCAATGCAACTCCTGACAGTGAGCAACAGCTGAATGGATGAATTCTGACGAATACGTCTAAATGTATTCCAGGGACACAGCTTCAGTACAACCTTGAGAAAATGATGAAACGAATATGACAAAAAAGAAAAGTTAAGTAGAAGGAATACTTCAAATTATGATGGAGAGCACAAGATTACAGAAAATCAGAAAGTTCAGTTATAGGTGAAATGAGCAGTTTCTGTTTAAACAAGCTATATAATAGCATAAGACTGTCCCTTTCCATTTCACCAGGAGCAGGTAGAGCTAGTAAAGAAAAGGATTCCTGTGGTTGAGAGGTCTGGATAACACACCCTTCGTAGCTTGTGTTAATGGCACTAACATGTTTTAAGTAAGATAGATGTATGGAAGTTTATATTGTAGTCCTCTTGCTTTGCATTTTAGAATATATCTGTGCTTTATAATGTTTAGCTGTGTTGACACAGCTTCAGAACATGCTTAAGAAGGAAATGAGATACTTATCTATGCACCAGACTGGCATATTTGTAGGAGAATTTTTTGAGAAGTTAGTATTTTTCTATAGACGTTCAGCCATTTCAAAAAGTTCACCAGGTAGGATTAGCACAGGGTATTATTTCAGGGACAGAGAGATGCCTTGCTCTGAAGAGATTCTCCCCCTGGATTGGACAGCCACATCTTGGACTGGACACTGTCCTGCTTTCCTGATCTGAACCAGGTGCTTTGGACTGTCATACTGCAGGAAAGTATGCTCACCACGAGGTTTTTTAGGAGGCAGATGTCTCTCACACTTTCCTCGTGTTTTGAGCTATTCCTGTTCTTTGGAGCTGAGACTTTACAGAATCACAGAATGGCTGAGGTTGAGAGACACCTCTGGAGATCATCCATGTAAATCCCCTGGTTCAAAGTAGGGTCAGCTATGGCAGGCTGCTCTGGGCTGTGCCCAGCTGGGTTTTGAATATCTCCAAGGATGGAGACTCCACAACCTCCCTGCCTAGAGAAGGAGGCGTTCTGTTCCATTGTTCAATCACCCTTCTGTTTAAGTGGAATTTCTCGTGTTTTAATCTGCGCCCATTGCCTTTTGTTCTGTTACTGGGCACCACAGAGAAGAATCGGACTCCATCTTCTTTATTCTCTCCCACTGAGGGAGCTGGGGCTGTTTAGCCTGGAGAAGAGGAGGCTGAAGGGGGACCTTATTGCTCTCTATAACTGCCTGAAAGGAGATTGTAGTGAGGCAGGTGTTGGTCTCTTCTCCCAGGTAACTAGTGATAGGATGAGAGGCAATGGCCTCAAGTTGCATCAGGGGAAGTTTAGATCAGATATTAGGAAAAATGTCTTTACTGAAAGAGTGGTCAGGCATTGGAACAGGCTGCCCAGGGAGGTGGTGGAGTCACCATCCCTGGAGGTGTTTAAAAAATGCGTAGATATGGCACTTCGGGATATGGTTTAGTAGGCGTGGTGTTTTTCGGAGGATGGTTGGACTTGATGATCTTAGAGGTCTTTTTCAACCTTAATGATTCTATGAATTTTGTGTTTGAAGGTGCAAGGAAATACTGTTGTCTGTTGTTCATTTTAAAGGATGCTAACAGGGAAAATATTAAACACATTGATTCAGGGCTCTTTAAACTGGACTGTTTTAACGTAGACCAGAATTATTTTTCACAAGAAATGCTTTATATTGTGTTCAATTTGTTAAAAAAGGTATGGAGGGTTATTGCTCTTTCCAGCACAGAGAGTGTGGATAGTTAGGGCCTGGCGGTCGGAAGATGTCGCGCTGTACGGAAAGGTAGGCCCCCCCCTCCTCTCCTGATAACCAGTAGCGTTTAGCCCATAGGTGT